>Ga0182024_10009010_pt1 | contig 20799 bp, 15 predicted proteins | sample P32metaG_FD_120480 | JGI IMG/M metagenome (GOLD analysis project Ga0182024, IMG submission 120480) | Permafrost microbial communities from Stordalen Mire, Sweden - P3-2 metaG (Illumina Assembly) | ecosystem: Environmental > Terrestrial > Soil > Wetlands > Permafrost | place: Sweden: Stordalen...
CAAGCCGACCGTCGACATGGAGCAGATCGCCCGCTTCGGCGACGGCGTCATCGCCCTGACGGGGTGCCTCGCCTCGCGGCTGTGCTCGCGCATCGCCGACGGGCGCGTCGCGGAGGGGCGCGCCCACGTCGAGCACCTGATCGACGCGCTCGGGCGCGAGAACGTCTACCTCGAGGTGCAGAAGAACGGCCTCGCCCAGCAGGACCGCTGCAACGAGGAGATCGTCCGCATCGCCGCGGACATGGGCGGCTCGCTGGTCGCCACCGCCGACGTCCACTACCTGCGCCGCGAGGACTACTCCCACCACGCGGCGCTGTTGTGCGTGCAGACCAAGAGCACGCTCGCCGAGCCGAAGATCCGCTTCGAGACCAACGAGTTCTACCTCAAGGATTCCGCGGAGATGGCGGCGTCCTTCGCGGCCTGGCCGGCGGCGCTTGAGTCGACGCTTGAGATCGCCGAGCGCTGCAACGTCGAGATCGAGCTCGACCGCCAGCTGATCCCGCCCTACCCGGTTCCGGAGGGGGAGACCGACCGCAGCTACCTGCGCGCGCTGGTCGAGCGGGGGCTGCGCGAGCGCTACGGGGATCCGCCGCCGGCGGCGACGCTGGAGCGGATGGAGACCGAGCTCGAGGTGATCGACAGGATGGGCTTCAACGCCTACTTCCTGATCGTCTGGGACTTCGTCGACTTCGCCAAGCGCAGCGGCATCGCCGTCGGCCCCGGACGCGGCTCCGCCGCCGGCTCGATCGTCGCCTACAGCCTGCGCATCACCGACGTCGACCCGCTCGCCTACGACCTGCTGTTCGAGCGCTTCCTCAACCCGGAACGCGTGTCGATGCCGGACATCGACATCGACTTCTCGGTGCGTGGACGCGAGCGCGTATTGCGCTACGTGGTCGAGAAGTATGGCCGCGACTGCGTTGCCCAGATCGTTACCTTCGGCAAGATGGCGCCGCGGCAGGCCACCCGTGACGCCGCTCGCGTCCTCGGCCACGACTACGGCGTCGGCGACCGCCTCGCGAAGCTGATCCCGGACCCCCAGCAGGGCCGCGCCCCGTCCTTCGACGAATGCCTGGCCGACGGCGAGCCGTTGCGCGCGGCCTACGACGAGGACCAGACGGCGCGGGCGATCATCGACACCGCGCGGGGCCTCGAAGGCGTCGTGCGGAACTCCTCGATCCACGCCGCCGCCGTCGTGATCGCCGACCGGCCGCTGACCGACATCGTGCCGCTGCAGATCGCCGACGCCGGCGTCGACGAGAACGGCGACCGCCAGTTCCGCACGGTCACCCAGTTCTCGATGAAGCCGATCGAGCAGATCGGGCTACTCAAGATGGACTTCCTCGGGTTGCGCAACCTCGACGTGATCGAGGACGCACTCGACATCATCGAGCGCTCGACCGGGGTGCGCCCGGATATGGCGACCCTGCCGCTCGACGACCCGGCGACCTACGAGATGCTCTCGCGCGGTGACAGCGTGGGCGTTTTCCAGTTCGAGTCCGAGGGGATGCGCGAGGCACTCAAGAAGGTCCGGCCCGACCGCTTCGACGACCTCGTCGCGCTGAACGCCCTCTACCGCCCCGGCGCGCTGGACCAGATCCCCACGTACGCGCGCGGCAAGCACCACCCCGAGCAGATCACCTACCCCGATGAGCGCCTGCGGGCGATTCTCGAGCCGTCGATGGGTGTGATCCTCTATCAGGAGCAGGCGATGCGGATCTCCAAGGAGATCGCCGGCTTCTCCGGAGCGAAGGCCGACGACCTGCGCAAGGCGATCGGCAAGAAGAACCGCGCGGCGATGGCGCAGCTGAAGCCGGAGTTCGTTGCCGGCGCCCGCGCGAGCGGCACCTCCGACAGCGTCATCGACTTCATCTGGTCGACCAACGAGAAGTCGGCCGACTACTCCTTCAACCGCAGCCACGCCGCCTGCTACGGCCTGATCGCCTACCGCACGGCCTGGCTGAAGGCGAACCATCCCGCCGAGTACATGGCGGCGCTGATCTCCTCGGTGATGTCGACCAAGGACCGCGTGCCCTTCTTCGTCGCTCGCTGCGAGGACATGGGAATCGAGATACTGCCGCCCGACGTCAACCTCTCGGGGCACGAGTTCACCGTCGTCGAGCGCAACATCCGCTTCGGCCTCGACGCCGTCAAGGGCGTCGGCTACCAGGCCGTCGAGGCGATCATCCGCGCCCGCGAGGAGGGCGGCTCGTTCCTCTCGCTTTGGGACTTCTGCGAGCGCGTCGACGGGCGCGCCGTCAACAAGAAGGCGATCGAGGCGCTGGTCAAGTGCGGCGCGCTCGGCTCGACCGGCGCGACGCGCCGCGGCATGCTCGAGGTGCTCGAGCAGGCGCAGGGGGCCGGTCAGAAGGCGCAGCAGGACGCCTTGATCGGCCAGGCGTCGATCTTCGATCTCGGCGAGCTCGACGCCCCCGCCAACGGTCACGCCGCCGTGCGCCCGCCGATCCCGACGATCGAATTCGACCAGCGCGAGCTGCTCGCCGTGGAGAAGGAGGCGATCGGGCTGTTCATCTCCGCCCACCCGCTCAAGGCGGTCCGGGAGGCGCTGACGCTGGCGGTCGACTTCTCGCTCTCGGCGGTCCGCGAGCGGCCCGACAAGGAGGCCGTCACGATCGGCGGGATCATCACGCAGGCCCGCAAGATTCGCACCCGTTCGGGCACCGACATGATGTTCGCGACGCTCGACGACCTCGAGGGCCAGATCGAGATCATCATCTTCGGCTCGGCGCTCGAGAAGTGCGAGGGCAGTCTCGCCGTCGACTCGATCGTGACCGTCAAGGGGCGTGTCGACCAGAAGGAGGAGGGGCGCACGACCGTCGTCGCGCAGACCGTCGAGCCCTTTCGCCCCGATGCCGAGGCGGTAGCGCGGGCACGCGCGGTCACGCTCGAGGCGGCGCGCGCGAAGCCCGTGCACATCCGCCTCGGCGACAGCGCTCGCTTCGTGACGATGATCGAGGACCTCAAGAGCCTGCTCGTCAACTTCCCAGGCGGCTCGGAGGTGGTCATCGAGCTCTCCGACCGCCGGCGAGTGCGACTCGGCAGCGAGTTCCGGGTCGAGCCGACGCCGGGCCTGCGCGCGGAGCTCGAGCAGCTGCTCGGCGGGCCGGCTCGCCTGGTCGCCTAGCGCGGTGCTGTCAGGAAGACGCGAGGGCGCCCCGGCGCTAGCCGGAGCGCCCCCCGCTGGCCGTCCATCCCTGGTTTGACGCGCGATCCCTGCGCGTTTCCCTAATCAGCGGTCGCGGTCGCGCAAGCCGTGTCAGCGGCTGCGCCCCGCAAGCGCCGTCGTCGTCGAGCCCGTGGTTGCAGCGCCGGAGTCGCCGCTGCGTGCCGCCCACGAGATCGCCCGATCCGTCCTCGCGCCGCTGGGGGGCGAGGTGAAGTTCTGTCAACGCGGTGGCCGCCGCAGGCCGCTCCCGGGCTGGATGCTCTACGCTCGCAGCCTGGGCGCATCCTGCGACGAACGCGGTCGTGGAGCGCGGCGGCGTGCGGCGGGAATCCTTCGAGCATCTGTCCTCGCGGGTCTGACTTGGCGGCGGCATGTCCTCATCAGCGCGGCGCAATGGCACGGGGTCGTCGCAGCCGACCCCGCACCCTCGCGCGTTTGGCTGTCCCTTGCGTGTGGGCGCTGCGCGCCCGAGTTCCATCGCACGCCAAGGTAGCCGCCGCCGGGCGCCTGCCCAACCACCCAAAGGTCTATGGCCGACCACCCTTGAAAAGGGGGTGGGACTCAGGCGGCGAGGAGGCTGACGACCAGCGCGACTTCCTCGGCGCTCGGCCCCGAGCGGTCGGGACCGGGCGTCTCCAGCACGCAGCAGAGCCCGTCGAAGCGCGGCTCGTTGACGAACGCGCGTGCGCCGTCGATCCCCAGCTCACCGTCGCCGATATTGGCGTGGCGGTCGCGATTTGAACCGAGCGGGGTCTGCGAGTCGTTGAGATGAAGCGAGCCGAGGCGATCGATGCCGACCGTGCGCTCGAAGCCGTCGAGCACCTCGCCGAGCGCCGCCGGCGTGCGGATCTCATACCCCGATGCGAGCAGGTGGCAGGAGTCCAGGCAGACGCCGAGACGGCGATCGTCGCCGGCAGCCTCCAGCATCGCCGCGAGCTCCTCGAAGGAGCGCCCGAGCGTGCCGCCCGCCCCCGCCGTGTTTTCGAGGTGCAGCGGGCAGCGCTCGGAGCCTGCGAGGGCGGCGGCGAAGACCTCGCCGGCGCGCTCGATCGCCGGGCCGACCGGGCCCGCCTTGGCGGAGCCGCCGTGCAGCACGACGGCGGTGGCGCCGATCGCGTCGCCGACGCGCAGCGAGTGCGTGAGCGAGGCGAGCGACTTGGCGGCGATCTCCGGATCTTCGCTTGCACAGTTGACGAGGTAGACGGCATGGATCAGAACACCGCCGATCGCGCTCGCCGCGCGGGCCTCGCGGAAGCGGGCGAAGTCCTCCTGGGAGTAGTCGGTCGGGCGCCACGCGCGCGGGGACTGGTTGAAGATCTGGATCGCGCGCGCGCCGAGGTCGGTGCCCCGCTCGACCGCCTTGTAGAGGCCGCCGGCCGGTGAGACGTGGGCGCCCACTAGCATCCTCGACCTGCCATGAGAGTCCGCTTCGCTCCTTCCCCGACCGGCGCCCTGCACATCGGCGGGGCCCGCACGGCGTTGTTCAACTGGCTGCTCGCGCGCAACGCGGGCGGGCGCTTCGTGCTGCGGATCGAAGATACCGACCCGGAGCGATCCACGGCCGAGAACGTCGAGCAGATCCTCGACGCGCTGCGCTGGCTCGAGCTCGACTGGGACGAGGGCCCGATCTTCCAGAGCTCGCGCGAGGAGCGCCACCGCGAAGCGGTGGCGGCACTGCTCGACAGCGGCCGCGCCTACCGCTCGCAGGCCGCGGCCGAGGACGTCAAGGCCTGGAAGGCGCGCCACGGCGACGACGCCGGCTTCCGTGGGGAGCCGCAGGAGCGTGGTGCGGTGCGCCTGCGCGTGCCCGACGAGGGCGACACCGCCTTCGAGGACCTCGTCCTGGGCGAGGTCCGCTCGCCGAATCGCTCGCTGGACGACCTCGTGATCGCGCGCGCCGACGGCACGCCGCTGTACAACCTGGCGGTCGCCGTCGACGATCTCGATCTCGAGATCACCCACGTGCTCCGCGGCAACGACCATCTCACCAACACCGCCAAGCAGCTGCTGATCATCCAGGCGCTCGGGGCACAGCCGCCGCTCTACGGTCACGTGCCGCTGCTGCACGGGCCTGACGGGCGCAAGCTCTCCAAGCGCCATGGCGCCGCCTCGGTGCAGGAGCTGCGCGGCGCGGGCTACCTTCCGGGCGCCGTGCGCAACTACATCGCGCTGCTCGGCTGGGGCGCCGGCGACGACGAGACGATCCTCTCGACCGACGAGCTCGTCCACCGCTTCGACGTGGCGCGCATCCAGCACAACCCGGCGCAGTTCGACGAGCAGAAGCTGCGCTGGATGAACGGCCGCTACATGCGCGCGCTGACGCTGGCGCAGCTGACGGCGGCGCTCGAGGCCTACTATGGGCGCAGCGACCTGGCGCCGGCCGCTGCGATCAGCGCCGAGAAGCTGCAGACACTCGCTGATTTCTGGCCGCTGTGCGGATTCATCTACGACGGACCCGCCGACGACGCGGCGGCCCGTGAGCGCTGGCTGGACGAACGGGGCCGCTCGGTGCTGGCGGCGGTGCGCGAGCGGCTGGCTGCCACGGAGGCCTTCGACGTCGCCGCGATCGAGCAGGCGCTCGGGGAAATCGTCGCCGCCACGGCCCTCAAGCCGCGCGACGTCTACCAGCCGCTGCGGGTCGCGCTGGCCGGCAGAGCGGTTTCGCCGGGCATCTTCGAGACCGTCGCAGTGCTCGGCCGCGAGGCCACGCTGGCGCGGATCGATGCGGCGCTCAATCTCTGAGGTCGCGGTGCCGATACATGCTGGGAACCACCCGGTGCGAGCATCGGAAACGCGGCACGGATCGTCGCGGTCAACACCACGGATGAACATGGAACGAGTGCATGTCAGCTAATCAACCCCTGCCCGCTGCCCCACCGGCAGCAGCCGCCGCGGTAGGAGGACTTGAGCCGGTACGCCCAGGCGAAGGCCATGGGCGCAGGCTCACCGCAGCGTTCGAGGCGCTCGAGGGATTCCCCGCCCTCGCCGAGTCTCGCAACCGGCTGCTGGCGCTCGTCGGCGGTCACCGCGTGCCGATCGCCGAGGTGGTCGAAGCGGTCGAGTCCGACATCGCGCTGGTCGTCGCCGTCATGCGCGTCGCCAACGACGTCCCGACCCGAGGCGGCGCCAAGGTCGAGAACATCGTCGACGCCGTCCGCATCCTCAGCCCGGAGGCCGTGCAGCAGCTCGCCGAGCGCGTTCGCACCTTCGACTTCTTCGAGCGCAGCGCCGTCTGGGACTCGATGCCCGACCGCTTCCGCCTGCACGCGCTGGCGACCCGAGCCGCAGCCGATCTGCTCGCCAGCGAGATCGGCTACCCCGACCGCGACCGCCTGATCGTCGCCGCCCTGCTGCACGACGTCGGCAAGCTCGTGCTGATGCACGCCTACCCCGGCTATCCCGACTCGGTCCACCGCGACGCGCGCACGCCCGAGGAGCGGATCAACCGCGAGCGCCGCGAGCTCGGCGTCGACCACGCCGTCGTCGGCGGAGTCCTCGCGCGTCGCTGGGGGCTGCCGAAGTCGATCGCAACCTCGATCGAGCGCCACCACTCTGATGAGATCGACGGCGACGCCGCGCTGGTTCGCCTCGCCGACATCCTCGCCCACTACACCCACGGAGCGGCCGTCTCGCCCGCGGACATGCTGCGCGTCGCCCGCACGGCGGGCGTCGGCTCGGGTGAGCTGCGGGCCGTGCTGTTCGCGCTGCCGCAGGCATCCGGTGTCGGCAAGCGCCGCGTCGTCGAGGCCTGCCCGCTGTCCACGCGCGAGCGCGACGTCCTGCGCCTGCTCGCCGAAGGCAAGGTCTACAAGCAGATCGCGTCGGAGCTCACGCTCTCGACGAGCACCGTGCGCACCCACCTTCACAACGTGTACGGCAAGCTCGGCGCGGTCGACCGCGCGCAGGCGGTACTCATCGCCACCGAGCGCGGCTGGCTGTAGCGAACGCTACGATCGGGGCCCCGTGCTCTCGATCACGACGAAGTCACCGTACGCGATCGCCGCGCTCGCGGAGCTGGGCCGAGCCGGTGAGAGCGGGCCCGTCCCGATCGGCGAGCTGGCGCGCCGGCGCGACATCCCCGTCCAGTTCCTCGAGCAGCTCTTCTCGTCGCTGCGCCGCGCCGGCATGCTGCGCTCCTTCCGCGGCGTCAAGGGCGGCTACAGCTTCGCCCGCGCGCCGGAGACGATCTCGGTGCTCGAGGTCGTCGAGCTGCTCGACGGCCCGCTCGGCGCGGACGCAGATGGCATCTTCGCCGAGGCCGCGGAGGCCGCTCGCGGCGTTCTGGCGGCCATCACGATCGCCGAGGTGATCGAGCGCGAAGCCCGTGAACGCGGGCCGATGTATTACATCTAGACAGCGCGCGGCGGGCGATCGCGAAGGCCGGTGTCCACCCGGACGCGGGCCCTGGCTTGGGGCTGGCCATGGGGCAGCCGTACCGGCACGCTCGGGTCGGTTTGGGAGAATCGGTTGATGGTCGGCTCCTCCGGCGGGCGCCGCCGGCTGCCGGAGGCTCTGCACAATCGCGATTTCGCGCTGCTGGTCTTCGCCGGGCTGGCGACGAACCTCGCGATCCAGATGCTCGCGGTCGCGATCGGCTGGCAGGTCTACAACATCCACCACCGGGCGTTCGACCTCGGCCTCATCGGCCTGCTCGAGTTCGGGCCGGTGTTCGTTCTCGCGCTGCCGGCGGGCGCGCTGACCGACCGCGTCTCGCGCAAGCTGATGCTCACCGCCGCCGCGATCCTCCTCGCCGCGATCGCGGCCGCGCTGATCGTCGTCAGCGAGGACGGGGCGCGCCAGCTCTGGCCGTTCCTCGCGCTCGCCGCGGCGAGCGGTGTCGCGGAGGCGCTGTCGTTCCCCGCGATGCGCGCGCTCGCGCCGCTGCTGGTGAGCCGCGGCGAGCTGCCCAGCGCGCTGGCGGTGCGCTCCGTCGCTTCACAGATCGGCACCGTCGCGGGGCCCGCGCTCGGCGGCCTGCTGTTCGCGATCGCGCCCGAGGTCGCCTACGCCGCGGCGCTCGGGATGTTCGTGTTCGCCTCGATCGCGACGCTCCTGATCAGCCTGCACGGCCGCGCCACGGCCGTGGCGCGGGCCGTCAGCCCGATCAGCGAGCTGCTCGGTGGCATCAACTTCATCGCGGCGACGCCGATGCTGCTCGGCGCAATCCTGCTCGATCTCTTCGCGGTGCTATTCGGCGGCGCGGTCGCGCTGCTACCGGTGTTCGCCCAGTCGATCCTGCACGTCGGCCCCGTCGGCCTTGGCGTGCTGCGAAGCGCGCCCGCACTCGGTGCGGTGCTCGCCGGAATCCTGCTCGTGCGCGCACCGCTGCGACTCCCCGCCGGGCCGACGCTGATCGCGATGGTCGCGGTGTTCGGCTCGAGCATGGTCGTCTTCGGGCTCTCCCGCTGGATCGTGGTTTCGCTCGCGGCGCTGCTGGTCAGTGGGTTCGTCGACATGTTCAGCGTCAACATCCGCAGCACCACGGCGACGATGATCACACCGGATCACGTCCGCGGGCGCGTCGGCTCGGTCGAGTCCGTCTTCATCGGCGCCTCCAACCAACTCGGAGCCTTCGAGTCCGGCACGGCCGCCGCATTGCTTGGCACCGTCCCGTCGGTCGTCGCCGGCGGCGCCATTACGATCGCGATCGCGCTCAGCTGGACCAAGCTCTTCCCATCGCTCGCGAAGCTCGGGCGTATGAGCGAGCTGCGACCCGTCGACACGGGCGATCGCGCGGAGGACGCCGAGCAGCCGGCGCCCCCGACGCTCCAGGGCACCCTGGCCGGCCCGAGCGCTGAGGTGAGCGCTCCGGCGACGGATCGAACCGCGCCCTGAGGGCGGTCCGGGTCGCCGCTGGTGCCTGGCCATGCCCGCCGCGACGGCCGGCCCGCCGGTTGAGCGGGCCCCGTAACCCTCAAGCCACGCCTCGATGCGGGCGATACATAACTGATGGGGTTCTTCCGTGCCACCTGCGCCGCGATATCGACCGTGCGCTCCTCGCTCGCGGCAAGCCGGCGCCGGCGTCCCGCGCGTGCTCTCGCCTGCGCGCTCGACCCGCCGGGAGCCTAGGAAATGCGCGCGAACGACGGTGGCGGCGCCGAAGTGAGCACTGCCGGTCCGTTCGAGTCGCGCCCGCCCACGCCTGATCGCAAGCGCGGCGCGCGCCGGCGCGTGACCGGCCGCAGGCGCGTCGCCGTCATCGGCACGCTGATCCTGCTGAGCGGCCTCGGAGCATCCGCGTATCTCGGCGACCAGCGCAGCTCGGGCCTCAATCAGGGCAACGAGCGCTCCTTCCAGGTCACCGCCGGCGACGTCACCGACGCACTGACGGCGAAGCTCGACGCGAACATCGACCTGACGAGGACGATGAGGGCGGTCGCCTCGCTTGAGCCGAACGCGGGCGAGGCTCGCTACGTGCGCTGGTACGCGCAGCTGCGCCGCGGGGCGGCGCCCGAATCCCAGAGCGCGGACGCGGTGCTGATCGTGCCGGTGGCGGCCTCGAAGCTCGCGGCGTTCGAGCGCGAGGCGCTGGCGGACCCGATCATCGCCAAGCAGCTGCACGGGCGCTATCAGGTGATCCCCTCCGGCCAGCGGGCCGTCTACTGCCTCGAGCGCGCGATCGTCGGCCCGACGGAGTTCAGCTCCCAGTACCCGCTCAGCTTCGACTACTGCGCCCCCAAGATCCCGGTGATCGGCGCATCGCCCTATCTCGGGCTGATCCGCGCGGTCACCGACACAGGGTCGTTCATCGCCATGCCGATCACCGCGATTCCCGGTGTGAGCATCGTCGCGATCGGCGCCGCCGTCTACCGCTCGGGCGCGCCGATCGCCACCGTCGCCGAGCGCCGCAGGGCGGTCATCGGCTACATCTCGACGACCTTTGACCCGAGGGCGATGGTCAGCGCCGTGGTCGCCACGCACACCACGGTCAGCCTCGCGCTCTACCACGCCAACCCGGGCGGAGCACCGCAGCTGATCGGACGCTCCGGCCCGCCCGCGCGCGGCTACCTCACGCGCCGCCCACTGGACGGCGGCTGGCTGCTCGCGGTCAGCGGCATCGCGCCCGATCAGGCGGCGGCCACCGCCCAGGGCCTCGTCGTCTTCGCGCTCGGAGCGCTGCTCACGTTGCTGCTGTTCGGGTTCTACCGCGTGCTCGCGCTCTCGCGCCAGCGCGCGTGGGGCCTCGTCGGCGAGAAGACGCAGGAGCTCGAATACCGCGTCCTGCACGACGTGCTGACGGGTCTGCCGAACCGTCACCTCGTGCTCGACCGCGCCGAGCAGGTGCTCGCACGCGCGCGGCGGATCGACGTCCCGGTGACGGTGCTGTTCGTAGACATCGACGGCTTCAAGCTGATCAACGACCGCTTCGGGCACCAGACGGGCGACGACGTCCTGCGCCAGGTCGCCCAGCGTCTGCAGGGGGTGCTGCGCGACAGCGACACGGTCGGGCGCCTCGGCGGCGACGAGTTCGTGCTGGTGCTCGACTGCACCGGGGCCGACGCCGCTCACCCCGAGCGCGTCGCCGAGCGGATCCTCATTGCGCTGCGCAAGCCGCTCGAGCTGCCCGCGTCCGGCCACGGGCCGGTCGTGATCTCGGCGAGCATCGGCATCGCCAGCGCGCTGCGCGACTCCGCCGAGGAGTTGCTGCAGGACGCCGACATCGCGATGTACCAGGCCAAGGCGGCCGGCAAGGGCGGCTACGTGCGCTTCGAGGCGTCGATGCAGGACGCAATAGCCGACCGGCTCAACCTCGAGCTGGACCTCGCCGACGCGCTCGAGTCCGACCAGCTCTACCTCGACTACCAGCCCGTGCTGAACCTGGCCAGCGAGCAGGTCGTCGGCGTCGAGGCGCTGCTGCGCTGGGCGCACCCGACGCGCGGCGTGATCGAGCCCGACGGCTTCATCCCGATCGCGGAGGCCAGCGGCATGATCGCGCCGATCGGCCGCTGGGCGCTCGGGCAGGTCTGTGCCCAGGGGGCCGCCTGGCGAGCGAAGGGGTTCGCGATCGGGGTCTCGGTCAACATCACTGCGCGCCAGTTCGAGCGCCCCGAGTTCCTCGACGAGGTGCGCGCCGCGCTGGAGCACAGCGGCCTCGAGCCGGCCTGGCTGACGCTCGAGATCACCGAGGCGACGATGGTCCGCCGCCCGGCCAACACCGGCAGGCTGCTGGCGCAGTTGCGGGAGTTCGGGGTCTCGATCGCGGTCGACGACTTCGGCACGGGCTACAGCTCACTGGGCTACCTGCGCCAGTTCCCGATCGACGCCGTCAAGATCGACCGCAGTTTCGTCAGCGGCCTGACGAGCTCGGGCGACGCCCAGGCGCTCGCGCACACCCTGATCCAGCTCGGCAAGACGCTCGGGATCAAGACGCTGGCCGAGGGCGTCGAGGAGGACGGCCAGTTGCACAAGCTGCGCGCCGAGGGCTGCGATCTCGCCCAGGGCTTCCTGTTCGCCCACCCGCTCTCGCCTGAGGAGCTCGAGCGCTTCCTCGAGGCCCGACACGGCTCGCCGCAGCCGGCAGCCCGCGCCTGAGGCGGGATCGCGCACCGCGGTCTGCGGCTGACACCACCGCCGGCTTCGGAAATCCACGGATGGCGGGGGCCGCGGGCCAGGCGAGGATGGGGCCAGAGCCGGCCACTGAAAGGAACGCGCGATGACGCTGCGCCCGAAGACGCCCATCGACCTCTCGCTCGCGCCCGTCGCGGCGGCGCTCGACAGCAACCTCGCGCGGCTGCGCGACCGCCCGCCGGCGGAGATCGACTACCAGGTCTCACTCGAGCTCGACCGGCCCGAGCGCTCCGGCACCGCGCAGGAGCGGGCAGGGCGCATCCTGGCGGTGGCGGTGCGCAACACCGAGCTTCACGGCTGGGCCGCATCGATCAGCGACGACCACTGCCGCCTGCATCTGCGCGGCGGCTCGGTTTCGCTCGACCTCGGCCTCAGCGCCGAGATCATGCGCTACATCGACGGCGACGCTCACTGACCGCGGCTGCCGGTGCGCCGCCCGCGGGTCGCCTCGCCGGGGAGCGCGCAGGTGGCGCCCGCCGCGCGGGCGGGCGCGGCGATAGATTGGCGATCCGATGGGCACCACCGCGAACGACATCACGCGATGCATCGGCGGAACGCCGCTGGTGCGCCTCGCGCGGCTCGCGCCCGCGGTTGAGCTCTACGGCAAGCTCGAGGCGGCTAACCCCGGCGGCAGCGTCAAGGACCGCATCGGCCTGGCGATGATCGAGGCGGCCGAGCAGGCCGGCCAGATCGAGCCTGGGCGCACGACGATCGTCGAGGCGACCAGCGGCAACACCGGCATCGCGCTCGCGATGGTCTGCGCCGCGAAGGGCTACGAGCTGGTGCTGACCTTGCCGCAGGGCATGAGCCGCGAGCGCGCCGCGCTGCTGCGCCAGTACGGCGCGCGCGTCGAGCTGATCGAGTCGATGGGGGGGATGAGCGAGGCCGTCGCGGCCGCCCGCGAGCTCGCGCGCAGCGACGACGTGTTCCTGCCCGACCAGTTCTCGAACCCGGCCAACCCGGCGGTACACCGGCTCACGACCGGGCCGGAGATCCTCGAGGCGATGGACGGGCGCATCGACGCGTTCGTGGCCGGTGTGGGCACCGGCGGCACGATCACCGGCGCCGGCGAGGTGCTGAAGGCGCGATGTCCCGACTGCCGCATCGTCGCGGTCGAGCCCGCCGCCTCCGCCGTGCTGAGCGGCCGGGCGGCCGGCCCGCACCGCATCCAGGGGATCGGCGCCGGCTTCGTGCCCGAGGTGCTCAACCGCGAGTTGCTCGACGAGGTGATCGCGGTGGGCGACGAGGCCGCGATCGAGCTGGCGCGCCGCGCGGCGCGGGAGGAGGGGATCCTGGCGGGAATCTCCTGCGGCGCGGCGCTCGTCGGGGCGCTCGCGCTCGCCGCCCGCGAGGAGTTCGCGGCCAAACGGATCGTCGTGGTGCTGCCGGACTCCGGCGAGCGCTACATGTCGATGCCGTTCTTCGCCGCCTAGCCGCCTGCCCCCGTCGCTACTCTGTGCTGATGGACGTCTTCGGCTCGCTGAGAGGCTTGGCGCGCGAGGTGCGCCGCGACGTCGAGGCGGCGCGTGAGCGCGATCCCTCGGCACTCGGGGTCCGGCGCTTCGAGATGCTCGCGAGCTGGCCCGGGATCCAGGCCGTGGCGGCCCATCGCCTAGCCCATGCACTGCACCGCGGCGGCGTCCCGGTGCTGCCGCGCGCGGTCGCCTACGCGGCGCGCGTGCTGACCGGCATCGAGATCCACCACGCCGCGCAGATCGGCGCGGGGCTGTTCATCGACCACGGCTCCGGCGTCGTGATCGGCGAGACGGCGATCATCGGCGACGGCGTGACGCTCTACCAGGGGGTCACCCTCGGCGGCACCGGCTTCGAGACGGGCAAGCGCCATCCGACCGTGCAGGACAACGTCACGATCGGATCCGGCGCGAAGCTGCTCGGCCCGATCGAGATCGGCCACGGCGCCAAGATCGGGGCCAACAGCGTCGTCATCCGCGACGTCCCGCCCAACGCCACGGTCGTCGGCGTGCCCGGCCATCCGGTCCGCGTGGACGGCCGCAAGGTCGAGGGGCCCGACACCGACTGGATCCACCTGCCGGACCCTGTCGCGGACGCGATGCGCGCGCTCTCGGCGCGCGTCGCCGAGCTCGAGCGGATGCTCACCGAGCTGGGCGCCGCGCCGCCCGCGGCCGACCCCGAGAACGTGCATCAGCTGCGCTCGGTGCAGGGACGCAACCCAGCCGGCGGCTGAGGCGGGGCCGGCACATGTGCCGGCCCTCGGGATCGGTGCATGCACCGATCCTCGGGAGGGTGCATGCACCCTCCCGAGGAGACCCGGTCAGTAGTAGACGCAGCGGCAGCGGTGGCGCGGCCGCGCCTTGTAGGCCGGCTCCTGGCCGCGGTTCCACAGCCAGTTGTCGAGCACCCGTGCCGGCACGCCCACCCGCGCGCTGAGCAGCTCGCAGGCGTGCACGGCGCAGGCGCGGATCTCGCGCTCCTGGGGCCCGGGCCGCAGCATCCGGCCCGCGTCGATGTGGGCGCCGAGGCGCTCGTCGTAGACCAGCACGCCGTCGCAGCGCAGCACGTGGGGGACGAGGTTGTCGGCGAAGATCGTCAGCGCGTCGAGGTCCTCGAAGCTCGCGACACCCGCGAGCGCGAGGTCGGAGGGCACGATCTGGGCGCGCTTGTAGAAGCCGCGGTCGTCAAACAGCGCCATGCCGGCGGCGAGCTGGAAGGCCAGCAGCGCCGCCGAGCCGGACGCGTGCTCGATCGCCTCGAGCACGCTGCGGGCGCCGAGCCAGCGGCCCAGCGCGCGCAGCGCCTGCGCGTAGAGCGCCATCAGCTCGTGGTCGGGGGGCTGGCCGAGCGTCGCCGCGAGCGTGGCGCTGTCAAGCGCGCGCAGCTGCTCGTTACTCCAGGGGCCCTCGCGGGCGAAGCGCTCGCGCAGGCCCAGCGCGATGGTCGCGTAGCCCGAGCGGCCCGGGCGCTTTCGCAGCGTCGGGAACCAGCCCGAGCCGAAGTTGATCGCGTCGAGCGTCAGCATGAAGCGCGCGGTCTCCTCCGGGCCGCCGTCGAGATGGTGGATGGCGGGGTCGAGGGTCGCCTGCGGCGCCGCCTGCAACGCCTCCAGCTTCGCGATGTCGATCGTCACGGAGCGGGCGGTTGCGGCGATCTGGGCGCAGTGTTCGCGGACCTCGTCGCAGATGCTCATCGCCGGAGGCTAGCCGCCGAGGAATCTATGCTGGGTGGATGGCCGAGCCGAGCGTCGCCGAACAACGCATCGAAGCGCTGCTGGACGGGCTCAACCCCGCCCAGCGCGAGGCGGTGACGCACGGCGATGGGCCGCTGCTGATCCTCGCGGGCGCCGGCAGCGGCAAGACGCGGGTGCTGACGCACAGGATCGCCTATCTCGTCCACAGCGGCGAGGCGCGCGCCGACGAGCTGCTGGCGATCACCTTCACCAACAAGGCGGCGCAGGAGATGCGCGACCGCGTTGAGCTCCTGCTCGGGCGCAGCACGCGCGGCATGTGGGTGCTGACGTTCCACTCGGCCTGCACGCGCATGCTGCGGGCGGAGGCGGAGCGGCTCGGCTACACGCGCCAGTTCACGATCTACGACCAGGCCGATGCGCGGCGGCTGATCAAGCAGTGCCTGGACGGCGTCGGCGCGGACCCCAAGCGCTTCCCGGCGGCGGCGGTGCACAACCAGGTCTCCGACGCCAAGAACCGCCTGCGCGACGCCGCCGAGTACCGCTCGATGGTCGGCTCCTACTTCGAGCAGACGGTCGCGGACGCCTACGAGCTCTACGAGCGCGAGCTGCTGCGCTTCAACGCGATGGACTTCGACGACCTGCTCGTGCGCGCCGTCAACCTGCTCGAGCTGTTCCCCGAGCTGCGCGCGCGCTACCAGCACGCCTTTCGCCACCTGCTGGTCGACGAGTACCAGGACACCAACCACGCGCAGTACCGCTGGCTGACGCTGCTCGCCGGCGAGCGGCGCAACCTCGCCGTCGTCGGCGACGACGCGCAGTCGATCTACGGCTTCCGCGGCGCCGACATCCGCAACATCCTCGACTTCAGCCAGGACTACCCCGACGCCCACGTCGTCAAGCTCGAGCAGAACTACCGATCGACGCAGACGATCCTCTCGGCCGCCAACGCCGTGATCTCGCACAACCGCGACCAGGTCGCCAAGCGCCTGTGGACCGAGGTGGGCGAGGGCGACCCGATCACCGTCCGGATGCTGGCTGACGAGCACGCCGAGGCGCGCTACGTGCTGGGCGCGGTCGAGGGCCTGGTCGAGAACGGCCTCTCGCGCTCGGAGATCGCCGTCTTCTACCGCACCAACGCGCAGTCGCGGGTGCTCGAGGACGCGCTCGTGCGCGCCGAGGTCCCCTACCAGGTGATCGGCGGCACCAAGTTCTACGAGCGGGCCGAGATCAAGGACGCGATGGCCTATCTGTCGCTGCTGGCCAACCCCTCCGACCAGGTCAGCTTCACGCGCGTCGCCAACAGCCCGCGCCGCGGCATCGGCCAGACCTCGCTGTCGCGCGTGATCGCCCATGCCGCGACGCTCGGGGAGCCGGTCTGGGAGGTGGCCCGCGCTGCCGAGGCGGTGCCGGGGCTCGCGCGCGCGGCGATCAGCGCGATCAGCCGCTTCATGGACACGATGAGCGAGCTGCGCTCGCTGGTGGCGGCGGATCCCTCGGTCGCCGAGCTGCTCGAGGCGGTGCTCGCCCGCAGCGGCTACATCGAGGCGCTGCAGGCCGAGCGGACCTTCGAGGCGCAGGGGCGGATCGAGAACCTCGAGGAGCTGGTCGGCGTCGCACGCGAGTTCGACGCCGCCGCGGAGGAGGGGGGGCTCGACGCGTTCCTGTCGCAGATCGCGCTGGTCAGCGATGCCGACACGCGCCGCGACGACCGCGGCCAGGTCACGCTGATGACGCTGCACAACGCCAAGGGGCTCGAGTACCCGATCGTCTTCATAATCGGTTGCGAGGAGGGCGTCTTCCCGCACTCGCGCTCGCTCGACGAGGGCTCGCTCGAGGAGGAGCGCCGGCTCTGCTACGTCGGGATCACACGCGCGATGCGCGAGCTGACGCTGACCTACGCGCGGCGCCGGAGCCTCTTCGGGGTCGAGAGCTTCGGCCTGCGCAGCCGCTTCCTCGACGAGATCCCGCCGGAGCTGACCGATGCCAGCGACGACGTGCTGGGCTCGGGCACCGGGCGCATCACGGCTGCGCGCGTCGGCGGCGGCGGCGGGGGATCAGGCGGCTGGGCTGCGGCCGCCGGCGGCGGCGCCCGGCGCGAGCCGGCCGTGGACTACCGGATCGGCGATGATGTGATCCATGCGGCTTTTGGTGAGGGCGTGGTGATCGGCGTTGAGCGCGACGGCATCGTCGTCGTGCGCTTCTCCTCCGACCGCTCGGAGCGGCGGCTGCTGGCCGACGTCGCTCCGGTGACGCGTCGGTGAGCGCCCGGCTGATCGACGGCAAGGCCGTCGCCGCCACGCTGCGCGCAGAGCTCGCGCAGGACGTCGAGGCCTTCGTCGCGGCCCACGGGCGCCCACCCGGCCTCGCCACCGTGCTGGTCGGCGAGGATCCGGCCAGCGCCGTCTACGTCGGCTCCAAGCAGCGTCAATGCCAGGAGATCGGGATGCGCTCCTTCGGCGTCAATCTCGCCGCCGACTCCAGTGAGGCGGAGGTGATCGCGAAGCTCGAGGAGCTGAACGCCGACCCCAACGTCAACGGGATCATCGTGCAGCTGCCGCTGCCCGAGCACCTCGACGGCGTCAAGCTGACCGGCCTCGTCGACGTCGGCAAGGACGTCGACGGGCTCACCGCGATGTCGGCGGGGCTGCTGGCGCTCGGGCGCCCGGGGCTTCGCCCGTGCACGCCGAGCGGGGTGATGCTCCTGCTGGAGAGCATCGGCACCGAGCTGGCGGGCGCCGAGGCCGTCGTGATCGGCCGCTCGAACCTGTTCGGCAAGCCGATGGGGCAGCTGCTGCTCGCCGCCAACGCCACGGTCACGATCTGCCACTCGCGCACGCGCGATCTCGCCGCGGTCTGCGCTCGCGCCGACGTGCTGATCGCGGCGGTCGGGCGGGCGCAGATGGTGACCGCCGACTGGGTCAAGCCGGGCGCGACGGTGATCGACGTCGGCATCAACCGCCTGGAGAGCGGGCTGGTAGGCGACGTCGACTTCGCCGCCGTCAGCGAGAGGGCCGGCGCGATCACGCCGGTCCCTGGCGGCGTTGGTCCGATGACGATCGCCTGCCTGCTGCGCAACGCCGTGCTCGCGGCCCGCGCCGCGCTCGACGGAGCACCGCTGTAGCGCACGCGCCGCCACGCCATCAGGACCGCCGCCGCTGGTTCGCGCTGATCGTCGTCTGCCTGGCGATGCTGATGAACGCGCTCGACGCGACCGTCGTCACCGTCGCGCTGCCGAAGATCCAGCACGACCTGCACTTCACGCAGGCGAACCTCGCGTGGGTGCTCGACGCCTACCTCGTCGCGTTCGCCGGCTTCCTGCTGATGGCCGGGCGCCTCGGCGATCTGCTCGGGCGCAAGAAGGTGTTCCTCGGCGGTCTCGCGGCCTTCACGGCGGCCTCAGCGGTGTGCGGCACAGCCGACAGCCAGGGATTGCTGATCGGCGCGCGCTTCGTCCAGGGCGCGGCCGGCGCGCTCTCCACCTCGGTGATCCTCGCAATCATCGCGACCGAGTTCCACGACGCGCACGAGCGCGCGCGGGCGATGGGCGCCTACATCTTCGTCGGCGTCGGCGGCGGCTCGATCGGGCTCCTGGCAGGCGGCATCGTGACGCAGGCGCTCAACTGGCACTGGATCTTCTTCATCAACCTGCCAATTGGCGTCGCCGCGTTCGTGCTCGGCGCATGGCTGGTACCCGAGAACGAGGGCCTCGGCGTACGCCAGGGGATCGACGTGCTCGGCTCCATCCTGATCACCGCCGGGATGATGCTCTGCATCTACGCCGTCGTCACGTCGAGCGGCCCCGGCTGGGACTCGGCGCGCACGATCGTCCCGCTCGCTGCGGGGCTGGCGCTGATCGGGGCCTTCGTGGCGCTCGAGGCGCGACTTCGCAACCCGATCATGCCGCTTCGCATCTTCCGCGTGCGCGGGCTGCTCAGCTCGAGCGTCGTGCGCGGCTTCCTGTTCGTCGGCATGTACGGCTCGAGCTTCTTGGGCACGCTCTACCTCGAGCACGTGCTCCGCTACGACGCCCTGCCCACGGGGCTCGCGTTCCTTCCCATGACGGTGGTCATCGCGATTTTCTCGACGGGCATCACCGCCCGGCTGGTGGGCCGCTTCGGCCCCTGGCGCGTGCTGCTGCCGGCGATGTGGATGGTGATCGGCGGGCTCGTCTGCTGGTCGCAGGCGGACGCTCACGCCGGCTACCTCCCCCTCGTCCTCGCCGGCATGGTGCTGATGGGGACGGGCATGGGCACCGGCTCGGTGCCCCTCTTGACGCTCGCGATGTCGGAGGTCCCCTCCGCCGACGCGGGCCTCGCTTCGGGCATCGTCAACGTGTCGATGCAGGTCGCCGGCGCGCTCGGCGTCGCCGTGCTCGGCACGATCTCGACCGACCGGACGCGCTCGCTGATCGCCGCGCACCACTCGCTGCCCGCGGCGCTCACCAACGGCTACCACCTCGCGTTCCTCGTCGCCGCGGTGTGGGTCGCGTTCGGCATCGTCGCGGCCGTCTTCCTGATCCGCCCCAGGCGGGGCGTCGCGCACGCCGGCGCCGGATCGCGCCTTGAGCCCAGCGCCGAGAGCAACCAGGGCTGATCCCCGGCGCGCGCGCGGCGCACGGGTAGGCTTTCGCCCGTGAACTTCAATCCCCGCAGGATGCGCCCGGCCGAGCTGGCGGCGCTGATCGCCGCGGCGCTGCTGGCGGTCGCGCTGTTCGAGCCGTGGTTCGAGCTCTCCGGCGTCCGCCACGACGCCTGGAGCGCGCTCAGCGCGACCGCGGTCCTGGCCGCGCTCAGCGCTGCCGGGGGCCTCGCGCTCGTCGCCGCGACCGTCCTGCAGCGCTCGCCGAGCGTGCCGCTCGCCGTCGCGGTCCTGACGGTCGTGCTGGCGCTGATCTCGACGGTCGCAATAGCAGTCGCCGCGGCCTCGCCGCCGGCGCTCGAGACGGCCCGCTGTTTCGGGTTGTGGCTCGGGCTGGGGGGCTCGCTCGGGGTGCTGCTCGCGGCGTGGTTCTCGCTGCGTGACGAGCGCCCCTTCTGGGGCGTGCCGGTGTCGCGGTGATCGAGCGCGAGGAGGTCCGCCACGTCGCGGCGCTCGCGCGGCTGGCGCTGAGCGACGACGAGCTCGACCGCATGGCGATCGAGCTGGCCGGCGTGCTCGAGCACATCGCGACGATCGATCAGCTCGACCTCGACGGAGTCGCGCCGACCTCGCACGTCGTCGCGGTCGAGAACGCGCTGCGGCCGGATGTGCCGTGGCCGTCGCTGCCGCGCGAGCGCGTGCTGGAGAGCGCGCCGGCGGTGCTCGATGGCGGGTTCGCCGTCCCCAGCCCGCAGGCATGAGCGAGCTGATCGCGCTCAGCGCCGCCGCGGCGGCGCAGGCCGTGCGCTCGGGCGAGCTCGACGCCGCCGAGCTGTTCGAGGCCTACCGCGCTCGCGCCGCCGCCGACGAGCTGAACGCTTACGTGTGGGTCGCCGAGGCGGCGCCGGCGGCGGTGGCGGGGCCGCTCGGCGGCGTGCCGCTGGCCGTCAAGGACCTGTTCTGCACCGAGGGCGTGCCGAGCCAGTCGGGCTCGCGCATCCTTGAGGGCTACCGCCCTCCCTACGACGCGACGGTCGTGGCGCGCCTCGCCGCGGCCGGGGCGCCGTTGCTGGGCAAGACCAACCAGGACGAGTTCGCGATGGGGTCCTCGACCGAGAACTCCGCCTTCGGCCCCGTCGCCAACCCCTGGGACCGCACGCGCGTCCCCGGCGGCTCCTCGGGCGGCAGCGCCGCGGCCGTCGCTGCGCGCAGCGCGCCCTGGGCGCTCGGGACCGACACCGGCGGCTCGATCCGCCAGCCCGCCGCGCTGTGCGGGATCGTCGGGCTCAAACCAACCTAC
>Ga0182024_10009011_pt1 | contig 20798 bp, 10 predicted proteins | sample P32metaG_FD_120480 | JGI IMG/M metagenome (GOLD analysis project Ga0182024, IMG submission 120480) | Permafrost microbial communities from Stordalen Mire, Sweden - P3-2 metaG (Illumina Assembly) | ecosystem: Environmental > Terrestrial > Soil > Wetlands > Permafrost | place: Sweden: Stordalen...
CGGTCTCTCAGATTGCTACAACCGAGAAAGTACGTGCTGTGGCAAAAAGTTGGGGTTGTGAAGTTGCCTCCATAGGCTCAATTGCGAAGAGCGTTTTTCGGTTCAAGCAGTCGAGCGAGAACACCACCGGACCTAATTGTATTTACATTCCACTGTTCGGACATTCCGATGTGGTCATCGATAGAGATGCACTGATTCTAAAGGCTCAGAACTATGTTGGAGTCGTGCTCAACGAAGATTTTGCTACTAAGCAGTTTCTCGCTCAATTCCTAAATACGGAACTTGGTCGAGCTGCCCGCGAGAATCTAAAGGGCGGGACGATTATTCCCAAGCTTTCCGATCAAGCTGTAAACGATATTTGTATTGCTCTACCTTCGCTGGCGCAGCAGTTGGAAATGATTCGCATACAGTCACTGATATATAACAAACGTGCAGAATTAGATGGATTGGAGCAATCTTTATGGTGTCATCCAGAAGCGCTAAATCAGATTGCTGAAAAACTGTCGGATGTTGGGGAAAATCAAGAATTCGAAAATTGGGTAGAAACCCTGCCATTTCCAATCGCATCGGTAGTTTGGACGTATCACGTTGCCGCTGATGAGCCACAGAGAGTGCAGCACCTTTTGCATACCTTCGAGGCTTTGGCAGAATTTCTTGCAGTATTCTTCTTAAGCGGATTTGCACAGGACCCCAACATCTATAAACTATATTGTCATCAGTGGATCGATCGAAAAGATGAGCGATACCAGCAACGTTTTTTAAATTCCAGTTTCGGGAGCTGGTCAATTCTCGCTAGCAGATTAGCTAGCGTTGTTCGGAGAGTTGTTGGCACGCAGAGTGACACTTCTGAAAGACTTAAAGAGGTGTTTGGAACTCCCAATCAATCTTTTTTCGACATGATCTTACAGAAAGACTTGTTTACGTTAGTGAATAGTGTCTCCGAAAAGAGAAACCAATGGCTTGGACACACCGGTTTCATCAGCGAAGGCGAATACTATAAACGAAGAGTGCTGCTCGAGGCCGATCTTGCGAGATTAAGACAGCTTATATCAAACCACTTTAGCAACGTGCAATTTCTGTTGCCTGAGTCGAGCCGCTATTCTAAGGGTCTTTATCACTACCGCGCCAAGCTGCTTCGCGGCTCTCGCATGGGATTTCGGATGATCGAGGCTCAGACTCGCACTCCAATGGAGGAGAATCGGATATATTTTGTGTTCTCAGACCAACAAGCACCAGTGCCGCTGCTTCCATTTATTCGCATGCAAGCAAGTTCTGCATCTGAGCAACCAGCGTGCTATTTTTACAACAGACGCTCTAATGATGGTGAACAGAGATTCATATCCTACCACTCTACGACCCAATCCGAACTGATCGCTCGCGACATCGAAGTGAATAACGTACTTGAACTGTTAAAGTCGAGCTTCGGTGCAGAGCCAGGTAATTGATACCAGCGACACCAGCATTGGTGTTTTGTTGGATGAACACCGACTCAATGCCCGTGTGTTTCTCTTCGGACGCCAATGATGGATCGGTTGACATTTGATATTCTGTCGCGATGTGGTTTGGTGTTGGATTATTGTCTCTTTGATGACATTTCCATGAAATGTGGCCGGCACGTTTTTGTATGATGATGGCTTGCGCTAGCATGCTGGTCTGATCGCACAAATCGATCAAATCTACTGCTAGCCGGTAGTGCGAACTGAGGATACTGCAATGACTCCGGACGAAGTCGCAAAATCAATGGAACTTGAAGGTTTTCCGAAAGTTTTCTTCGTAGGCAAAGGCGCTGGACGAGTTACATTCGTCGCGCAACAACGCCGCGCGATAAATCTTACATGGGCGCTTGCTGAACAGGGGGTTTTCAAACTCGGAGCTCACGTGGCCGTCATCGGAGGCGGGCTCGCAGGAATGACAGCCGCAGTAGCTGCGAAGATACACGGATGCAAAGTCACTTTGCTAGAAGCGGAGCTGACTCTGATGCATCTGCAACGAGGTAACACTACTCGCTATGTCCATCCCAATGTATACGATTGGCCAGAAGAAATTTCAAAAGAGCCTGTGAGTAACTTACCCTTTTTGAACTGGTCCGAAGGCGACTGCCGAAGTGTGTCATTAGCGGTGCTTAGCCAGTGGGACCAAGTGAAAGGTGGTATCTGCGAGAGACTAGGTACGCGAGTAACGGTCAAACTGGACGCTTCAAGTCGCCCTGTAATTCATGACAACAGCTCAGCCGAATATTTCGACGCGATCATACTTTGCAGTGGCTTCGGTATCGAAAAGACGATCCCAGAATTACCATTCTTATCGTATTGGGACAACGATAATTTGGCTCGTCCTGCCATCGTCGGAACTGGAATCAAACGCGTGATCGTTTCTGGAGCCGGTGATGGTGGACTGATAGATGTTGCAAGACTGACGATAACGGACTTCGATCATGGGGAAGTAACTCGAGAATTCTATGCATCCGAGCTGGAGGAGACCAGAAATGAATTTCTCCGGATAGAGCGTTGCTTACGTGACGAGATAAATACCGGAACTTTCGAAACAAGGAACCTGGAAGGAGCGGCAGCCGAGAAAGCGTTCCTTGAGGCCGCTGGGATGTGGCTTGGCGAGCGATATTCCGCAATAGGACTACCGGCATTCCTTCGCGAAAAGTTCTTGCGGCGATTAAGACTGGATACCAAAGTGTGGCTCAATGACAGCAAGACATCGCCATTCTCTGTAAACGCATCACTGATGAACCGATTTATTCTTTGGATGCTGTTGAAATTTGATGCGATAACCTATCATGCCGGATATCTTCAAGTGCTCGAAACACATGGCGGGAAGGGCAACAAAATTCGGATCAGCAAACATGGAATCGACAAAGACTTGGAAGTTGATGAAATCATTGTTCGTCACGGTCCGGAGGGCTCGTTGATGTGGCTTCTGGCAGCTGGCCTCGATTTCGAACAGTTAAAACGAAAAACAACTGAAGATCAAACTTGGAAACAACAATATCCCTCATTCATTTCGAAAAACCTTGTGCATTATGACAATAGACTATGGGAGTCTTTAATCGATCTAACGCACTTCCTTCACAGCACAAACAATCTCACTGCATTTGCGAATTCACTAAAAACCAACGCCGACGTTGTTGCATTGGGCTATTGCCCACCAAGTGACAGGTATCTCGTTTACACGACAGATGGAGAGAATGCAGACATAGTCGACAAGTTCATGGACGTTCCCGTGACACAATTTAAGTGGCCGGTGTCGCCAGCACATTACAAATTTAGTCCCTGCGGAACCAACACCATTCACTGCGGCGAAAAAGTCGAATTCACTTCCGACCGCAAAACTGTCGACCATTTTTCACGTCTCGGTTTTTTCATCCAGGCACCAGATGAGACAACGTGTGCGATCACAGCATTTCATCCAAGTATTATGCTCGGCAGTCGATGCTGCCGAGCAGAACTTGATTTTTCACAATCGTCAGAAATCGGAACCGTCACTAATCTGCTGCGGCCCGAAGAGTACATCGACGTCAACGAAACACAACCCTCGACCGTCAATGTGGCTGCGTGTGCTGTTATAGCATTGGGCAATTACTACACGGTGGAAAATGTTCTCCCTTCCGCCGACGTCACTGTCACCGGTTCGATTGCTCCATCGGTCGGCGTTGCGGTTCTGAATCATAGTCTCACTGGGGGTGTGATATCCCGAACGAATGTAAGGGCGAGCATCTCAGTTAACGGTATGCGCTACTGGTTTGATAACTGCTTCTCGGTTGTTCCAACAACTTCCTCTCCATTTGTTGGCCTCGGTGATGAAGGAAGTCCTGTCATAACTGAGGATGGTTTGGCCGTAGGCATCGTGATTGGCATTAGCTTTGGGCAAGCTCTTGTGTTGCCTATAATTGATTTGCTAAACAAAATCGGAATGAGACTTTTAGTTGGCAAGCATTTGAGAACCTACCAGGGAATTCTCTTTGACAATTTTAGGCCCAGTGGCTGGCACGAATAGCCTGCTGCTCGGCGATATAGTCAATCAGCACCTCACCGTCATGACGGCGAGCTACGAAAATGTCCAATTGTTCCTGGCTCGGGTTTGGTTTCGGTTGTGTTGCGGCGCGTGAAGACCTGCTTCCTGTAACCGATCCAAGTGAGCGAAGTCGCGCGCAGCGTTCGGGGCTACCCGGTAGGTTTGCGTCCAGGTTGGGCGGGGGCGCCGACAAGTCCGAGGGCAGTTCGATTTTCATGACCGGCGCCTCCTGCCTGCGCGGCGCTCAAGCCTCGCGCGCACCAGCCCGGCGTCAAGTGCGCTATGGAATCCTGTTGATGCTGACAGCGCGTAATGCAACATCCTAGCTCAATGGCCCCAACAATCATGGGCAGATTTGTCAGGCTGTATATATTTTGCACCCAGGCAATATATGATTATTTTGCTTCCTTACCTTGATTCATATCAATTAGCGTGTTGATTGTGATCCGATTACATCCGTTGCTTACCTACCGAGCAGAAACAATGAAGAGATTAGTTACCTTCTTAGCACTGTCAGCCTTTTTCACCATGAGCAAATCCGACGCAAATGATCGGTATCCAAACGCGTACGACGCAACCTATGAGATGACCAAGTCTTACACCGCAGCGGCCGGCAGCAAAACGATAATCCATGAGATGTCCGACGGCAAAGGACACGTGCGCAAAGAATCAACAGAATCGTTCCCAAATGGACAGACAGAAAGATCGTCTACTGATATCTACGACTATTCAGACAACATGATGACGAGGTTGATGGACGACCAGAAAATGTACATAACAATGCCTATACCGTCGGGTTTCGAGCTGTTGGCACACACAATCGACGAAGAACACCTCAAGAACTTTAGACCAAACGCTAAATCGCTTGGCACCAGAGTGATCGATGGGCACCCCTGCCGTGGCTATGAATTGAGCGTTGATGACAACGTCGCTAGCACAGTTCAACTGTGGATTGCCGACGATATTCACTGCATGGTGCAATCCGAGACAACCTTGCCAAACGGCAAAGAGCTGCTGGCTCTGAAGTCATTCAGCCACAAAGCTCCAGCCAACGATCTATCTGCAGTGCCCTCTGGATACAAAAACTACAACGACTATAACGCCGGCATGCAGAAACAAGCATCGGCTGTACAGGCAGCGATGAAACAATCGGCCGAACGGCAGCAGAAGCAACAGCAAAAATGTCGCACTGTTGAATCGACAGACTTAGCCGACCTGACAAAGCGCAGCAATTCAAGAGGATTGAAACTGATTGCGGCATCGGTCGACTCAGCTGGCAGCAAAAACGTCCTCGTGGCACCGGCTGCAGGGACCGCCCTCCACCTGCTTTTGCTAGCAGGGCTGCAAGGCGACGCCCGAGCAAGCTTGTCCAACAGCCTGGGAATACGTGATATCGCAAGCATCGACAATCAGAGCGCGGATTATTTCAAATCCCTGAGCTCAACGGAGCCAATCTCAGAGCCGGGCGCAGCCATTGTCGCCGGTCCAGACATATCTTTTAAACCGGACTACATAAAACTCGTGCGAGAGCAGCTAGGCGCCCTGGCCGTCGACACGAGCCCGGCAGGTATGCAACAGCTTCAGGCTTTTGTCGCACGTGCGACGCACGATCGCATACAGGCAAACGTTGCGCCACCGCCGCCGATGTCATTGCTGCTGCTTTCAGCTGCATATTTCAAAGGCACATGGGCCGACAAATTTCAAGTCGAAAGAACCACAACAGATGACTTTCACCTGCTCAATGGATCAACCCGCAAAGTGTCGATGATGAATAAATGGTTTCAATTCCCGCTTCTTTATCTGCGTGGTCCAAACTTCGAGGCGGTTCGCTTGCCATACATGGAAGGTGCAAACTCCATGATCGACCCTTCTGGAAAAGCAGCAAGGCATGGCCGCTACTCAATGTATATTTTCGTACCCAATCCAGGCGTTCGTTTTCCGGATTTCGTTAAGGCAATCAGTCAAAAATCAATAGAAAGCTATGGTTCAGAGTGGACACAAAAAAGCGGCAATCTCGCTCTGCCGCGTTTCAAGATACACACAAAAATAGATATTCCGTTGCCAGAGACTGCTGAGGGCAAACCGCTGGCACTTAAAGCAGCTGACCTGAGTACTATGTGCACCGCCCACGGTGAGATACCGTTGATCTCGACCACTCAAGAGCTGGATCTCGCCGTCAACGAGAATGGCACGGAAGCGGCGGCACTGACTGCTTGCACGATGATTTTAGGTATCGAGCCCGATATGTTCAACATTAAAGCCGATCGACCTTTCATCTTTGTTCTTGGAGACGACCACACAGGCAACATTCTGTTTGCCGGTGCACTGGTCGATCCAGAGGACTCAAAGCTTTCTTTTGAAGAAGCTGAGAAATTTTGGTTGGATCAAGTATCCAAGGCAACCGAGCAAGCTACCAGGCTAGGACAATATCAACAAGTCGTCCAACAAGCTACCCAGGTGATCGATGATAAGGCCAAAATACCGCCAGGAATGCCCGAACAGTTCTACCTCGATGCGATAAAAAACGCTCTGGTCACACAATCGGAACCGCTGTTGACGGATACTGACCCTGAACACAAAAGGCTGCTCAGTCCGCTTAGCGATACTATCCAATCGTTGCACAACCATGACCAGATCAGCAAGGCTGAGCTGCAAGCAGCATGCCACAAGATCGCCGACGAGCTGACCACACTGGCTGACTCAAAACTTATGGCAGATCAAAAGGCATTGCCTGAGGACAACAGCCACAAATTCGCGCGCATGATGTTGTTGCAGCGAGTGGCCTCGTATTACAGAACCGAGAACAAACTCGATAAATCCGAACACATGCTGAGAGAGGCGTTAAAGCTTTGCGGCAACCCCGAGCAAGAGCCTGGCAAGAATGTACTCGACTTAACAGGAGATCTGGGTAACACGGGTGGCTGTGGAGTTCTCGATGACCTGGCACAGTTGTTAGTGGCGCAAAAGCGCTATCAGGAAGCCGACGCGCTTTACCGGCAGCTCTTGCCAAAGCAAAAGGGCGAAGCCAAGTATTCGCTATTCGAGGCCCGTTCACGCGCGTACATGCTATATCTCGAGCACTACGCCGACTTGCTCAAGCTGATGAATCGCGATCCGTCCGAGCCAAACGCAGAGCAAGAGCGCCTGCTGAAGCACGAAATAGACTCCGGGTTAAGCTTCTATCCGAGAGAGAGATGGACCGCGAAAGATATACCCTCCGAACTTGTGTCCCTCGGCTACAAACAGTTGGCGCTGGCAACATTTTACGAGCGTATCGGTAGAAACGATGATGCGAACAAGTTTTTCAAAACTTGCCTTGATACGTTGTCCTCCTCACCGTCACCGGATTATAACTGCCTGTACTCAGCTGCCAGCCATTATCTGGACTTTCTCAAGAGCCACGGACGAGCTGCTGAAGCGGACGCGATCGCAAAGCAAGTGAGCGACTGGAAAGAGAAGAGCAAAGCGCAAGAGATAGAAAGACACAAACAGTACGAGAAAACCAAAATAGAAGCAGAAAAACGACAGCAACAACAACCATTTGGCGAGTATACCGACGAGGCATTTCAGGCACAACTCAATCAATTCGTGCAAGCGATGCCTGCATCTATTCGCGATTTTATAGGGCCGTTCCACTTGGACAAAAGTGCATTTGGGATGTCGTTTTCACTTGAGTATATGTCTGACAAATACAGGCTCTTGCCGCCGGCAGACCGCCTTAGCCCGGTGATTGCAGCATTGTCAAAAAGCATGTCCGGCAAAGATCAACAGATTCTCGAGCTGCTGCGCTGGTCCGGTGCCGGCCCGGCTTCCTCCGCCGCCAAATTTTTAGACTTTGCCAACGAGCTGTTGCTCAGATATGAGCCGGACGAGGTAACCAAAGTGATCAAAACAGGCAAATTGTCACACACTCAGTGGGTTGGGTCCAGCCGCTATTTTTCAGCTTACAATTTCATGAGACGCTTTCCACAAGGATATGCCGGTCTCGATGAAGCACTGAAGAAACGCATACGGGCAGAACTGTCCAAAGACGACAAGGACCAGGTTGTCTTGAAGCAGTGGGATGATGCTGTCAATGACTGGGCACCATGGACCAAATTCAACATGCCACACAGACCGACGACACAGTAAATTGCGTCATGTCAATCTCTTAGGTCCTTCCACATAAGCTTCTGTCTGCACATAATTACTCATGTTGAGTGTCCGAGGCTGTGTCTCAGATCGTGCATGTGGACATCTTGAATGCCCGCTTTCGCCAGAAGAGTGCCCAGCCGGCTCTACCTCAGCATGGAATCCTAAAACTCGACGCTCTTCTTCGTTTTCAATTCGACTATGTTTGGCAGCTCCTGCTGTTGACGCTTGGCAAATATTCTCTCATGCGCCTGGAGCCTGCCAGCTCTTTCGGCCTCGCGAGCAGATTGGGCGTAGACCCTGCGTGTTGTGGAGACATCTTTGTGGTTAAGGGCATTGCCAATGACAGATAAGCTGACGCCAGACATAGCCATGTAACTGCCGAGAGTACGCCTCAAGTCGTGCAGATGTAAGTCTTTAATCTTTGCGCTCTTGAGTATGCGAGCCCATCCTTTTTTGGGGTCGCACAAATGCTTGGACCTATCGGGCCCAGGAAAGACCCACTCGAAGCTTTTGCGATCGTTGAAGCGTTGCGTAAGCAACTTCAGCTCGTCAGGCGTCAACATGATTGTCTGGCTGGTCCCATTTTTGGTATCTGGTATTATCCAGGTGCCATTCTCAAGCTCGACATCTTGCCACCGCATCGAGAGGACATTGGTTTTCCTCGCGCCGGTTGAGAGACTGATCAAAAGGTAGTCTCGTATCTCGGTATTCTGTTCGGCTTCAATTGCGGCAAGCAATCGAGGCAGCTCGTCTTCGCCCACAAAGCGTTCACGCGCACGCAACTTGAATTTTGAGACACCTACGGCCGGGTTGTCGACAGAGACCAGAGACCACAACTTGCCTTTATTGATGACAGCCCGCAAGAGCTCCAACGTTCGATTAGCAGTTGTTTTGCCACTCTCTTTGGCGAGCTTGTTAACTAGCAATTGAACGTCTGCGCGAGAAATTTCACTGACCGGCCGACTTTCCCAGTGAGAGAGATACCGGTCAAAACTTTCCTGCATCACCTTCCAAGTTTTTGTGTGCTCAACGGCATATTTATCAATGTACTCAGTAAACAGCGCCCCCAGAGTGAATTCTTTGCCCTGTCTTCGCTTGATCACAGATGGCCGGTCACCGGCAGCAAGCTTACTGAGAACAGCCTGGGCCAACTGTCTAGCGTGATCGATTGTCAGTCTTGGGTTCGTTTCTAGAACAATGAGCGGATCGGCATCGAATTCTGGCGGCTGCAACGCAAGCGAATGGTATTGACCCAAAACAACTCTGTGAGACCTACCGTTCGTCCATTTGCGCACAGCAAATGACTTCGCGCCTATAGGGGATATGCAAAGCTCAAGCCCAGGGACTTTGGCGTCGTAATAGTAAAGTCGTTTGCCATCTGGTGATGGTTTCAGCGATTCTATTATCTGTTTGGTTAGATTCTGTTTCGCTAGGACCATCTTTTTTCTCGCCTTTTTTTGCTACTTACAAGGGAGGCTATAGCTTGTATACTAACACAGTTGGCAAAAAGATGTCCGGCTCGGTGACATGCCGGTGACATGTAGGTGACATGTTTTAGGTAAATTTGGGGTATTCTAGAGATAGGCTGAGAAAAAATATGGTCGTCGAAAAGACTTATATAGAGAGGGATTACGACAATTTGAGTCAACCATCGAAAACTTGAGAAAAGTGCTGGACCAAATGGCTACGAACCATGAGGTCGCAAGTTCGAATCTTGCCGGGCAGGCCAATCGGAAACAATGATGAATCGGCAGTCTTGACAGATGAGCCGATTTTTTATTGGGGTGGGCAAAAACCCGCGGTGATATGCCGGTGATATGAAATCTCAAAAGATAGGCACCATGCGCTCCTTTCCGGCACTGAGATTTTCACTTTGAATCAGCAAATCGAATAACCAGATGCTGAACAACTTCCCAAGCTGTAGGTCGCGAGTTCGAGAGACGTCCCAAGCTTTTAGAGATTTGAAATTTTGCAAACGCGCCCGTTGCACAGAAAAGTTCGGAAAACGCTGTTTGACCTTAGACAAAACCATATGTGCTGGCAGAGGCAATCTTCCACATTGTGCGTTGACTGGTATTTTGGGTCGGCTTAGGAGCAGTAGGTCGCAGGTTCTAATCACGTCCCGAGGGTTTCAGAACAAGCATCAAATATTGTACAGTCTATGTACCCAGCCCGATATTTAACAGGGCGTCAAGTGGAACATCTCGCCCTCTAAATTTTTTAAAACAGCATAAACGCAAGAACGCTCAGTGAACTCACTGAGCGTTAGGGGAAGGCGATGTATTTGGGTTCACCGCGTGTGGTGGCAGCAGTGTTAGGATGGAACAGGGACAATTTTGACCAGGATTTGCAAAGCTCATCGAAGGCGTAAGACATGGGGCCCGAGAATCCATCGGCAGCGGCTTGCTCCAATAACTCATCTTCCCATTCAGATGGTGGTGCAGTGAGCTGTTCAGGGATCTCATGGGTGGCGCGACCTGCCTATGCCCCAGATAATTACTGAACGATTTAACAGCATAAGGGGAACAATTCTCTAAGACATCCGGTGTGAGGAGAGCCGATACTTTGGTCGACAACACGATTGTCAGTGTTTCTGAAGCAACTGGTAGTGAGCCGATCTGGCGCTCCATATTGCGGGCGTCGCCTGTCATTTTGCTAGTAAGTCTCATAACCGCATGCATTCACAGCTTCGGTTGGCTGAGACCATTCGAATCAACCACACTTGATACGCTAATCACGCTGAATCCCGTTTCAGCCAAGCACGTATTCATTGTCGAAATAGATAATGCTGACTACAAGAGCATATTTGGCAGCAGAAGCCCGCTTGATCCCGAGAAAGTCACCCGACTAGTGAGCGCGATCGCCGCTGGCGAGCCGAAAGTAATCGTTGTGGATCTCGATACATCGGATGACCGCTTCCGTGGTATTAAGCTGCCGGACACCACATCCAGCTTAGTTTGGGCGCGTCATGCCAAACCTTCCGCGTCTAAACATGAGCTAACAGAGGTCAGCACCGACGCCGCAGAAACAGAATTAACGGGTCCGCTCGTGGCTGATCGGGTGCTTGGCAAAGATGTGTCCGCCGCATTGCCGCTTTCTGGACTCACCAATGTGCCAATTGATTCAGATGGAATAATCCGCCACTACTGCCGATATGTTGGCGTTCTCGAACCAACTTCCAATGCTGTGCGCCTGGTAGCCACGCTGCCCTGGGCGGCTGTTCAGTCCTTCCGCGGCGATCACAATGAGGATGCCCACCCGTCAGATGAAGAGATGGTGCTTGCGTCAACAGGCGGACGGAAATACCTGCCGCGGATCTCCACGGATAACCTTCTGGCTATCTGCCAGGGACAAGGATGGAAGGATACTGTAAAAGGAAAAGTGGTGTTACTCGGCGGCTGCTACGACGCCGGTCGCGACGACTATGTCACAGCCTCCGGGCGCTTGCCAGGAGTGGAACTGCTGGCAGAGGCGATAGAATCGGAGCTTTCGCGCGGAGGCATCCGCCCGGTCAACGCGGTTTTGTTGATCCTTGCTCAAGTTGTGGCCAGCATCATAGTAATCGCCGTCAACTCGCGATTTGCCGCTGGCAGGGCGCCTCTGATCGGCTTGCTTGCCATCCCGCTTGTTGCTTTTATTTGCAGCCTTCTATCGTTCTCATCGCTGTACCTCTGGGTTGACTTTGTGCCAGTATTGTTTGCAGTGCAACTGCACTATTTGTTTGACCACCTGAAGAGGGCCCGGCAGCAAAATGTGGAACTGAAACAGGTGAACGCTGAACTTGTTCGCACAAAACACGAGTTGGCGACGGCAGTGGACCGAGGTACAGAGCAAGAGCGAAAACGGCTCGCGCACGAGCTGCATGACGATACCCTCGGTCAGCTGTTTCAAGTCTCGGTAGGACTGCAGCCGCTATCAGCCAGCACCGCGGACGGTGACAAAATTGGCAGAGTCCTGGACACGGTGCACCACGCGATGGCAAACATCAGAAAGATCATGATGAACCTGTATCCACCAGTTCTGGATAAATTCGGACTGTGTGCCGCGCTGGCCGAGCTGTGCGCCAATCAGAGCGACTCCTCACTGAAGATTTTATTCAGCGACCAGTCTGAGAAACTGCCGGATCGATTTGACAAGAGTACTCAGCTTTCACTGTATAGAATAGCCCAGGAAGGGCTCAACAACGTGCGAAAACATGCACAGTCCTCACAGGCAGAGATAAAGCTTAACGGCATCAACGGTCGTTTCATCATGTCAGTGATCGATAATGGCAAAGGAATAGGAAGTCCGACTGGACGGGCTGATTCGTATGGCCTTTCCGGAATGAAGAACAAAGCTGTTTTGATTGGTGCCGACATAAGATGGAGCTCGCCACCAACGGCCCATCCAAGCGGGACTGAGTTGCAGGTGGAATTGCCTTCTCAAATTTCCTCACCTTCTCCAATCATAACATCACCGGATTGAAAACGTGATAAACCGCCGATGGAACAATTTATGCGCATTCACAAGTCTTTGGTCATTCGCCGAAGCTACACGATACCAAGTGCATTTCGTTGATGTTAGATTATTTAATTATTTCGACCCAGGCGTCGAGAATATTCCTATTGCTTTCCATAATCCCGCAAGTTGCGGTGTTTGTCCGACCTGATAATCTTCGTGCACTTCGGCTTCCACATCCTGCTTTAAATCTTCGAAAACTTGATGAAAGTCACTGAAATTGGCTCTTGCCTTGAGAAGGTGTATCAGTTTGCCCGTAAATACCCCGTTGGCGTATCTCCTAGAGTCCCAAGAACGCTGATTTGCAGAGCTTGAGCAGAGAATGAGTTCGTGAGCGCTTGTTAGAAGGTCGCTCGCCAGGGAATTGCCATACTTGTCGCCGCTGATACCACTATTAGTGGCGCCGCTGTAACATGTATCAGTGACAAGGAAAATGTGGGCATTCTTGAGTCGATCATGCAGCATGTTGACGATGTATTGCATTGCGATTCCCGTTGAAAAAAGGTGATCGCGCTGGGTGTCGTGGGTCACCAAATAGTTTAGTGCACCGATATCCTTCGCGGCTGGGGTTCCATGGGAAGCGATGAACACCAGCACTGCATCATCCTCTCTCACTACGCTGGGTAGCCACTTGTCTGCCAATTCGTCAAGGATTTTTTGCCGCGTCGCTGATGAGTCCGTTACCACATGAACATGATCTGGTTTGAATCCAGCCTGTGACGTTAACAGGTGAGCGAAGTCGGCTGCGTCCTTTGATGCAAACTTAATACGTGGAATGTTTGGGTCAGCAAAGTCAGATATGCCAATTACAAGAGCCCAACGATCGCGAACAGGGTTGCTTGCAATTGCCTGTCCTTTGCCTATCGCGGCAATGGTTTTTTGTGCTTCGGTTTCAAGCAAAGGGCTTTCCGCGAAAAACCTAGCGACATCATCGATATCATGCTGAGCTTGCGCAATTTTGCCCATTTTTGCATAAACCTGTGCTCGCAAAAGCTGGAGGTGTGCACTTCTGGGGAAGTTCAGCTGATTGACATTGAGCATCGCTATACCTTCCGACAGTCTCGCCAAAGCTTCCGGATAATCACTTACTGCAGCATAATACTCACCTGATCGAGCAGGGTAATCTCCGCCCGTTTTAAAGCCTTCCGAGTATTTTGCAGGATTGTAGCTATGCTCACCCTGCGCTCCTAATTCTTTCGCTTTCGCTGTATCGCCAGAAAGAGCGTACAACTTTGCGAGCACGAATAAACCGTACCACTTATCTGCCTCAGAGGCTCTCTTGTCCAACTCCCGGTAGATGGAAATAGCTTCAGCATACTTAGCTTGGTGCTCGGAAGCGGCAGCCAAAAGTTGTTGCGGCTCAAAATCCGATGGTGCCAACTCCGCAGCCTTTTTCGCATCGGCTTCCGCCCCTTTGAAATCCGCCAATAACAGCCTTGCCTCCGAAGATGTTTTCAGAGTTTGCACCACTTGAGAGGGTTCAGTCTCAAGGCCTAGAGTCATGGCGCAACTCTGGATGCATTTTTGCGGTTGCACAGCAATCAGATAATTGCTGTTTAGACACTCTCGGGCTTGCCGAGCGGCGCGTCGTAAAGCAGAAATCATCCCAGCGACGCTCTCAGACATAGTGTTGAGCCAGGCAGGAGCTGTTCCGAAGGATTGCTCTGTTAGAATGTCAATGCATCGCCGGGACTCAAACACGTCCGATGAAAGGTCTGACCGAGAAAGAAAGTCTTCTTCTGCCTTTATTATTTCAGACCTATCGTGAGAAGTTGTAGCTACTTGCGCGGCCGCGCGCCCGTCCAAAGCAACTTTTCCTCCGTGTTCTAGTATGACCAATAAGTCGTTTAGAGCTTTCTTTGCTCGAGGTCGAAGATGAACGAGACCAGGTTGGTCGTCAATCACTTTTGGATTTATTTGGCAGGCGTGATCAAAGCCTTCCTTCGCTTTCGCGTTCTCCCCAGCGCGTTCATAGAATGCTCCTTCTGCCCAATAAGCGGCAGCAAGTAACTGCGTCGTTTTCGCATGCATTTTGTATTTGTCTGATTTGTCGCGATGAAAGTTAGCATAGATTCTCTTGGCGTTTGCCAGATTTTGATTGACACCACTTTCGGTGTAAGACCAAGCCTCGGTCCCGACGTCGGGAGGTGCCTGTGACAGAGAGGGTTCACTAAGAAATTGGCACACTCCAAATGAAGCTAAAGCGCTGATAGCTAATTTCCGCCGCAGTCCTTTGAGCGGTCTGCGAGATATACGCGAATGGTTTGTTTTCATGTTCGTCATTAAAGTATCCGTATTCTTCGATCGTACTAGATTTTTACTTCCAGACCGCCGCAGTATGATTCTGTAACAATGCCGCACAAAAATTCAAGGCTATGACAGCATGTACGAAGGTCTTATGCCAGCGGAGTACAGTACGATGCTAGAGATTGATAAATGGATCCACTTTCAACCGTTTTGATGACAACATTGGCCGCTACGTACACTGCAATGGGACGACCGAGGCTCGGCGCGAATCTGTACCGGCAAGCGTTGGACAGTGGCATATTTGCCAAAAACCCGGGTGAAAGCCAATTCAGCGCTAACGCGCTGCTCACCGGACGGATACTCTAATGGTGCACTACGTACAGTGGCCGCCTGATTGACTTACCCCATGCTCAGTACGAGCATGCAGGCAGCTGTCGGCTCGCTCTCCTGTGCTTGTTGACCAAAGGCAAGACCGAACTCGGCCGCCCTCGGCTAATGTGATTGCCAGTCGAAGATCCTCTGGCAGGCGCCCCGTTCGATCCTGATTTCATAAGCCGCAGCAGTTCTGGATCTAACACTTGCCGAGGTTTTGTGGCTGGAATTGACAGGATCAAATCATTGCCTTGCCAGTCACCGCCCACTTGTGGTGTTTGACTGACGCGGAAACACTGGCTGACCTCCGACGATACCTTTCGCTGCAGGTCAGGGAATGCAGAATGAAGATCGATTCGTCCATGTGTGAGCCGTAATTCCTCTAGCAGATATTTGGTGAATACTCCGTTCTGATGGTTGAGACATTCCCAAGATCGTTCTTTCGGTGAGCTAGCTGTGATTACACGATGTCCGCAGCCTTGAGCAATTTGCGTAGCAGCATACAGGTTCGTAGCTGCTGGAAGATCCGCACCATCCGTAATACCAGCGCCGGAATAGCAGGTATCCATGATGATTAACGCTCGATTTGCCTTGACGCACTCTTTGATGCGTTGATAAATATCATCCATTCGCACAGCGGTAGAAAACAGTTGAGTCTTGACAGTATCATGTGCCACGATATATGCCCGACCACCTTTGTCATTCACTGCAGCTGTACCATGCGTGGCGATGTACACGACAATGATATCGTCAGGCTCTGATACCGATGGGAGAAAATTGTCTCCAAAAGCATCTTCGATGTTGTGTTTCGTCGCGTTATCATCCAGCAAGAGCAGAACATGATCCTTGCGAAAGTTGGCTTCTTTCGTTAGATAATTGTAGAAATTGAGTGCGTCCTTGGATGCACAGTGCAGCTGCAGGCTAGGTGGGAGCTGCGAAAAGTTGTTTATACCAATCACCAAAGCCCACTTGTCACGCACTGGTGCATTGCCGATTGGTTGCGGCAGAATTTCCCCCGAGCGCTTCAAGAGACTCTCTGCCAGTGCACTTTTCCCTAGTGCCTTATACACCAGAGCAAGTTTAATAAGGCTCTGTCCAGTGTCTGGGTGATTCATGCCTAGGCTCTTCTCTCGTATCTCAAGCGCACGCTTGTGTAGAGGCTCCGCCTCAGCATAGTTGCCCTGCGCCCTATAGAGTTCCGCCAAGTTGTAGAAGCTTGTTGCTACATCTGGATGCTCAGAACCCAAGCACTTCTCCCATATCTGCAACGAGTGCTTAAAAAGAGGCTCGGCTTCTGCGTACTTCCGTTGCGCCCCATATAGTACCGCCAGATTATTCATGCTCCTGGCAACGGCTGGATGATCTGGTCCCAACGCCGTCTCCCTTATCTGCAAGGAGCGCTTAAAAAGCCGCTCGACTTCTACGTACTTACCTCGCGCCTGATAGAGTACCGCCAGATTATTCAGGCTCTGGGCAACGTCTGGATGATTTGGTCCCAACGCCGTCTCCCTTATCTGCAAGGAGCGCTTAAAAAGCGGCTCGGCTTCTGCATATTTGCTTTGCGCCTCATAAAGCGCCGCCAGGTTATTCAAGCTCAGGGCAACATCTGGGTGATTCGGTCCCGAAGCCGTCTCCCTTATCCGCAAGGAGCGCTTATAAAGCGGCTCGGCTTCTGCGTACTTCCCTTGTGCCTTATAAAGCGCCGCCAAATTATTCAGGCTCAAGGCAACGTCTGGATGATTTGGTCCCAGCGCCGTCTCTTTTACCTGCAGGGAGCGCTTATAAAGCGGCTCGGCTTCGGCGTACTTGCCTTGATCCCGATAGAGTGTCGCCAGATTATTCAGGCTCAAGGCAACGTCTGGATGATTTGGTCCCAACGCCGTCTCTAATATCTGCAGGGAGCGCTTATAAAGCGGCTCGGCTTCGGCGTACTTGCCTTGATCTTGATAGATTGAACCCAGGTTATTCAAGCTCAAGGCAACGTCTAGATGATTCGGACCCAGCGCCGTCTCTTTTACCTGCAGGGAGCGCTTATAAAGTGGCTCTGCTTCTGCGTACTTGCCTTGAAGCTGATAGAGTCCTGCCAGATTATTCAAGCTTCCGGCGAGATTCGGACCCAACGCCGCCTCATTTATCTGCAAGGAGCGCTTGAAAAGTGGCTCTGCTTCTGAGTACTTGCTTTGCTCCTGATAGAGGATCGCCAGATGATTCAAGCTTGCGGAAACGTCCGTATGATTCGGACCCAATGCCGTCTCCCTTATTTGCAAAGAGCGCTTATACAGCTTCTCGGCTTCTCCGTACTTCCCTTGAGCCTCATCGAGTCGTGCCAGTTCATTCAGGGTCTTGCCCAACCGTATATCCTGCGGACCAAAGTTTTCTGCTTCTTTAAGAGCAGCAAGTAAGTTTGTTTCTGCCTCAGTATAGTGGGCTTCCTGATATGCCTTGGACCCGGCATTGAGGTATGTTTCCCAAGGACTTGTTTGCGCCCAGGAAGTATTCACTGACAAGCAAGCAAGAGCAGCAACCAGACTAATGCACAATCGGTTTTTTAGGTATGTATTGCCCAAAATGACCCTCTGACAATGTAGTAAAAGCTGGTGATTTCTTGACCAGTTGGTTGTCGTTGTGGCGTTGTGGCTCTGAATCATAGAGGGGAATAACTTTCAGATAAAGAAGGCATCCAATTCCCCCAAATCAATCTTGCACGGAAAGTTTTTTCAGTTCCACTACGGCCTCGGCCTGACCAAGAGCCGCTGCCCTTTTATACCACTTCACAGCTTCAGCCGGCTCTGCATCTACGCCGATACCATTCTGGTAGGCTTTACCGAGACGGTAGCACGCCATTGCGTCATCTTGCTCAGCCGCTTTGCGATACCACTTCAGGGCATCTTCGTAACTTTGCGATACTCCGCGACCTTCTTCATAGCACCACCCGAGACCCCTTTCTCCACCAGGATCTCCAGCCTCTGCTGCAGCTTGAAACCACCTGAACGATTCACTAAAGTCTAGGTCAACTCCCTTACCCTGACAGTACAAATAGCCGAGATTGCCTTCCGCATTGGCAAGTTCCTGTTCGGCTGCTTTCTTGTACCAATGGAACGCCTCCTTAAGGTCTTGCCCCACGCCCATGCCGCTTTCGTAGAGATGTCCAAGAGAGTTCTGCGCATAAGGATACCCTTTCTCAGCCGCCTTCTTAAACCATTTGAATGCCTCATTAGGATCTTGGCTGACTCCCTGTCCTTCTTGATACATCACGCCAAGATTGTATTGCGACGGCACGTTTCCTTGATCTGCAGCCTTCAGAAACCATTTGGCAGCCTCTGCATCGCTCTGTTCTAGACCTTCTCCCTTGTCATAGCGCAGTCCCAATTCGTGCTGCGCCTCCTGGTCACCAGCTTTTGCTTTGACCAACAAATCACTGATGGATAGCTGTTTCAAATCGATTTTGTTGTCTTTTGCTGATTCTGTTGAAACCACCGGCGGTGCATCATTGGGCTTGGCAGCACGAATCATGGTAGGCACAGCCAGCAAGTCCGGATCTCTCCCATGCCACCAGTTTTTCAATACGGGTGTTTGGGAATCGCCCCTATCTACACTCACTTCTTGCCCCACAGTTTGCTGCAGGTGTCTAAAGGCCGCTGATAGCGTCGTCCTGGGTCCATCGCATTGAAGTGCCTCAATCAAACAGTGTGTGAACACGCTATTCTCGTACCTCTTCGATTCCCAGGAAATCTGGTCCGCAGTGCTGGAACAGACAACTATTTGTCCCTGCCCGGCAATCGCATCAGTGTTGATATTTTTTCCTTGCGGCGATAATTCAAGGGTTCGAACATTGGCGGCGCCGGCGTGACATGCGTCCAGTAGCACCACGACTCGATCGCAGCCCGTACGCTTTTTGATGACAGGAACAAGATCATTCAGTCTTATAGCGGTGGCGAACAATTTAGTAGGATCTGTATCATAGACGATCAGAAAATTTTCCTTAGCAATGTCTATCTTCTTCGAGCTCCCGTGGGTGGACGCAAAAATAACTACAAGATCTTCGGGCTTTACCTGTTGTGGCAGCCACGTGCCACCAATGGCATCCAAGACATTTCTCTGGGTCGCATCTTCGTTCAACAACACCTTCACGTGATCCTTTGCGAAGTGCCCATCGTTCACGAGAAAGTTGGCAAAGTCGGCTGCATCCTTCGCCGAATACTTCAAATCGATCGACTCATCTTTGAATTTGCTGACGCCGATCACCACAGCCCATTTGTCTTCGATTGGCCGATCATAGCTCGTGACCTGACTCTCTCCAGCCGGACGTGCAACTTTCTGTGGCCCATAAGCAGCTTCTCTACTGCGATTTTGTTGTCCTGCCCACGCGCCCGATGATCCTTCTAACAAGAGAATGGTGCAAAGCAAACAGGCTGAATTCAGTATCCTTAGCAATCCTTTGATCTCCACGCGCGAAAACCGGTTCAGTTAATTCCGGCCATTGTCTCATTTCCCCGCGACTGGCAGTCCCCAGCTCACGATTCTAGAATTCTTGCAAAACGCGGTGCGTATAAGAATGGGGAATTGACTAAAGCCCACCTTCCGAGAAAGATCTAAAATTTCCAGATCACAAAAGCCAGAGGTTTAGATGCATGACGGACCCTAGTATCTGCTGAGATCTGGAAGCCAGCTGGATACGATCGGAAGAAAGCAGTACGCGGACGCTGAGGTCAGATCTGACTATGCCTATCCTTCCGCCTGGGTAAGTGTTCCATATGCCGCCGGCGACGCTGAGGAAGGCATCAAATCTTGCCCTGAGCAGTCGATGTTTCACCTGAGGTCATTGAATCCTGTTTTACTAGCGGTAGCAAAGGCGAAGGCCGCCTTTCGCGAGAGCCCTTCGGTCGACGACGATGGGTTCGGTTCGCGAGTTCTGGTATTACTGCTGGTGACACGCACATATGAACGGATCGGCGCCTTTCTTTCTCTGTGATAACATCAACACGCAGTAAAGATGAGTTGTATCGCGACCCAAGAGCTGACTGCTTAGTAGATCTTTGTCAACCAATGTGAGATCTAGCTGGCGCAGCGAGGAACACGATTGCACGGGGGGCTGGGCACCGGCACAAAATGCACTCAACCAGCCCAGTTTGCTCGGTTACCTTCTGGGTCCTTTGTGGGAAGCAGCGGGGACCTGTGCAGAAGACATCGGTCTGGGCGCTGTAGCGGGAACAGAGAGTATCAGCTCTTGTCCTTCCCAACTGCCTCCCATCTGGGGTGTCTGGCTCGCGCCATAATCACGGTGCGCTTCCCAGCCCACCTGCCCTTTGATCGTCTCGAATGCCTTGCGCACATCGATCGTACCCCCTTTCTGCCTCAGCGCGTTGAGCAGATAGCGCGTGAATATTCCATTCTTATACGGTTCCTTCGATTCCCATGCCTGCTCTGCCGGACCGCTAGAACTCATTACCAGGCGCCCGGTTCCCATGTCACGCGCAATCTCATCGAGGTCGAAGTTGGCACCGTTTTCGATACCACGCGCACCG
>Ga0182024_10009012_pt1 | contig 20798 bp, 14 predicted proteins | sample P32metaG_FD_120480 | JGI IMG/M metagenome (GOLD analysis project Ga0182024, IMG submission 120480) | Permafrost microbial communities from Stordalen Mire, Sweden - P3-2 metaG (Illumina Assembly) | ecosystem: Environmental > Terrestrial > Soil > Wetlands > Permafrost | place: Sweden: Stordalen...
CATCTACGACGGCTTCGGCCATCCTATCAATAAGCCCAAGCAGCAGCGCGCCGTGATGGAAGAGAACGAGAACTGGTTCGGCCACTATATCTGGGGCGATCCGCTGGCGCCTTCGTTGACGCCAACCGTGTCTCCTGCTGACAAGCCCGCGAAACCGTGACTCCTTGTGGGATCGCCGACCCTAGTTCTTCGTCGCCGCTTCGATCTCCGCCCACTCGCCGGCACTGAGTTTGATGCCGGCCGCCGTCACTTTCCCTTTCAGATGAGCGACCTTGGAAGTCCCCGTTAAGCTGTCTTTGACTTCGGACTCAGCGCAGCAAATGGGGGGCGAAGAATGTCTCGCATGGTTTTGTATTGGATGTGGCCTTAATCTGCGTTACTCCGACGGGAATAACACCTTCCGCATCCAACTTCAGAGGAGCCCCAAATGACTCGCGAGCCGAAGCCAACAACCCCACCCGATGGATTTGTCGATAATGAACCTACCGAAGAGGTTGTGAACGATTCCCTGGGGACGGTCGATCCGTCTGATACCACGGACACCGATCCGGACGATGATCCGGAGGCCACCGGAACCGGACCCAAAGGCAACGAAGCGTAAACCTTCTGGGAAGCCTCCCCCTCCGCTCTTCGTCAACAGCCACTCAGCCCCCCACAACGAACGACTCCGTCAGGAGTGAACATGCCAACAGCGAACCCAACCATGAAAACTTCTAGTCAGGCGTACCGAGCCCTTCTTGACTCAGCAAGCTTTCCCAGACTCTGCCCAGATGCTGCAACTGCCCTTCGAGCCACCTACAGAGCCTGGGTACTTGACCACGTCGATAAGACTCAGGGCGAACTGGCCGAAGCGGTTCGGCAGGATATCCACTTGCTCATGAATATGAACCTAGCCATCACAGGCGACCCAGTCCTGCAAGAAGCTGCAGAGGAAGCGGAGAATTTCGCATACCGCGAGGCTATGCAATATCTCCAAATCAGCAGCGACCCGGACGATGAACCAGGAATCGCGTTCTGGTTGGCCCAGGAGGTGACCGCTACATTGTGGTTCCAGTGTTCTGAACCACATTCGACGTAGCCGCGCCCGTGCCAACGAGACTGACCGGCGGTTCAGAACCGTGAGACCCTGTACGTTTGCCCGGTTCGGGAGGCATCGCCGCAAGAACGGTGTCATGTCATCGTCGGCTTCATCTGCTTCGAATCCCATCGGCAACGTAGGGAACTCGCCATTAATACACCCCTTCCATAGCATGCATTCGCTGATGCGCATCACTTACCGGGAAGGTGGCAGGCTTCCTAATCCGGCCGTCGCAATTCCTTCAGGGCGTCGCCTCCCCCACGCGGCGCACTGTGGCCTAGCCTTGCACTGGCGCATACGTGGTGTGAATTGAGCGGAAGGTAATGAATCACGCCCGTTGAGCGGTCCACTCTCTCTGACCGGGTCCCTGAGGAGGACTAGAACAGTCGTTCCGGTCTTGAGAGATAATCAGGGGATGGTGTTGAAGTGATGCGAACCGATGTTTGGATTGCTTTGGTCGTGGTTCTTGGCGGGCTAGTACTGTGGGGCTGGTGGTACCAACATCGCCGTGCTTGGTCCGCACATAAGCAGGATGAATCCATGCGACGTCACGTAAACAGAAATTATGACTGAAAACCAGATCGAATGACGAGCCTGTTCATTTATGGTATGCTCCAGCCTCCTTATTTTTTCATGGGGATGTTCCCATGGCAGTGCCAGTTCTTGGAGGCCGATCTGAGGACGCCGCTGCCCCCAACATCGCTTAGTGACTCGTTTAAGTGGCCCCGAATCGCGGACTCTTGGAGCAGTCATGGGTTTTTGGCGAGTTTTCAGTTCGAAAGAGCGCGCGGGCGGCCGGGTAAATCGTCAGATCCCGGCTCAGGAGGTATTCTCTGGCCGCTTGGAATACTGTGAGGTGTTGGCTGGGGGAGATTTGGGAGCTTCTTCAACTGAAAATCGGGCTGGAAGTATTCGAGCCTCAGATTCCCTGCATCAGGATCGCAGTAGGGAGCAAAACAAGGGGTAGACGAGGGCCCCGGCTTGACCCTTTGCATCCGGTTCACTCATCGCGCCCACCCACTAGGTTTCTGGCTGGAGCATTTTCTGAAGAACAATCCGATGCCGGCGAATGGACATCTTGCGATGTCGACTTTTGTGGGCACTTGGCTTGAACAACGGGCAACAGATGATGGAGAATATTGGCGATACCAGTGCGGCATCTGATCTCGAGGGCTTAGCTGCGCCCGAAGAACCTGCGGCATCCATCAATAGCTTCCCCCGAGGTAGCGTAGCGGAAGGACTCGAGAGGCTCCATGCGAGGCTGCTGGACCTTACGAACCGGAATCGTCTCCTGAACTACCGTCACGCCCGTGCCTCATCTTTGCGCGTTGTCAATAGCGATCTGCAATCAGTATTCAATCGTCTAGTGAGCGGGGCGAAGCTTCCTTTTGAGCCCGTCCCAGAACCGACACCCCGCGAAATCGCCCACCTGTATTCTGACGAAGAAGACACATCTTCCCTGGCCAAGCCCCCCGCGCAGGAGTTCGCAGCTGCAATTGGGTGGAATACTTCCGGAGCTATGAAAGGACTCATGGAACTCTGCCGCCTGAGTGCTCCACGTACCCGCACCCACTCCCCAGGCACACGGCCAGTCCCCTCGCACCTGGCGGAAAGTTCTGCATGAAGCTCGCCGCGGCGGGGCACGACGATGTAGCCGGATCGCAGAACTCCGACCATCAGGCACTGCTTCTGTTCATCTACGTGGAGCGCAACAAGCAGACACAGACAGGCATCCAGACGGTCTTGATCCTTTTTACGTGGATCTGACAGCCGGCCGGCTTTGTCGATCCACTGAACGATTCCTTCGAGTTCGCGGTCCTTGAATTCATCAGATGCGCGCCTGCAGACGTATCGCCAGTCTGGCAGTGAGAAGGTCTTTCTGCGGTCGGGGTTGTATTCAGGCATACGGCCTGTTGGCCGGGGGTGTGGCGACGGGTCTGGGAGTGTCCAGCCGAGCGCAATCATTTCAAGTACCGGGTAGGTTTCGATGACTTGCGTGGTCGACAGCACACAAGGTGTGGCAATTGAGACGGACAACGCGCAGTTGACACTGGCCCGACTGGCGCTGGTGCAATGATCATTGCCGGTTCAGGTCGGATCGTGGTTGTATGACCGGCTAGCCCGGGCCTGAATTGGGGCTTATCGTTTCTGCGTCATGGAGAAAGGAGCCTCGTGCGGCTGCATGGACCAGGTCGCTTCCGTCCTGGTGCTCATCACAAATCGCAGTTCTCCCCCTTGCATAATCTCCTCGTGTCGCAGGAATAAACGCGAGAGCGGTTGGCCATTCAGAGTGACGGACTTCACGTAGGCATTCGACGAATCCAAGTGCTCGGCTACCAGCTTGAACGTCTTTCCGTTGGGAAGGTGCAGGGTGGCCTCGTCAACGAACGGGCGGCCGATTACGTATTCATTCGAACCAGGTGCAACGGGGTAGAATCCGAGCGCAGTGAACAGCAGCCACGCCGACATCTGCCCAAGATCGTCGTTGCCCACAAGGCGATCCGGGGTAGGCCGATACTGCGACTCAACAATCTGCCGCAGCCTCTCCTGCGTTCTGGCCGGTGCGTGCGCGTAGACATAGAGATAGGCAAGGTGATGGCTCGGTTCGTTGCCATGGATATACTGCCCGATCATGCCGCTGATGTCTTCAACATCGACGTATTGATGCGGGTCGACCTTGGCGTCGAACATCGCGTCAAGCTTCGCAATAAGCTGCGCATCGCCGCCAAGCAGATCGATCAATCCCTGTTCATCTTGCGGCTGAAACCAGGAATACTGCCACGAATTGCCCTCCGTGAAGCCGCTGCCGCCTCCGGCTTTGGCAGGATCGAATGGAACACGATAGTCGCCATTGGCAAACCGCGGCTCAACAAAGCCATCCTTAACGTTGAAGTTGTTGCGCCAGTTGCCGGCTCGTGCGGTAAATGTGTCCGCCACGTCCCGGTGCTTCAACGCTGCTGCCATACGAGCGATCGTCCAATCGTCGAAGGCGTACTCCACCGTTTTCGACGCCGCTTCATCGTCGTGGTCTACCGGCACATAGCCAAGCCGCATGTAGTCCTCCAGGCTGCCGTACGGCCCATACGTAGCGCTGGCAACAACGGCGCGGAGCGCCTCCTCTCTATCAAACCCGTGGATGCCCTTCATGGTTGCATCGGAAATCTCCGGCACTGCATGGTAACCAATCATGCACCAGGTCTCGATCCCTTGCTCTTGCCAGATGGGTAGAATTCCAAATTGGCTTTCGCGGCGCGAAGCCAGCAGGGAGTTGACCAAGTCGCTGGTCCGCTCTTCCGGCTCGAGGATTGTCATCAGCGGCTGCTCCGCCCGGAACGTATCCCACAAGCTCAGGTTGGAAACAAAGTGGAAGCCTGTTGCATGGTGAACCTGACTGTCAGGGCCGCGATAGCTGCCGTCGACATCCATCGTCAAGTTCGGCGACTGCATCGCATGGTACACCGCGGTATACAAACTCTTTTCCATGTCCGGCGATGCAGTGATGTCGATTCTCTGCAACTCCTTTATCCACGCTGCCGTTGCCGCGGCATGCACCGCATCGAAGTCAAAGCCGGGCACCTCGGTGTCCATGTTGGCAATCGCATTCTCTTCACTTACCGGCGAGAGTGCAACCTTTACCACCAGAGGCTGTGTCGGGGTCTTGAATCCGAACACGGCGATCAGTCCCCGGCCTTCCATCGCCTGCGTGTTCTCCGGAGAAGTCCCAGGAGTCTTGAAGCCGTGATACTCAACCGGTTGAGGTTCGCGATCGTACAAGCTGTGCTGCTCAATGGGTTGTGAGAACCGCATGGCGAAGTAGAGTTGACGCCCTGGTGCCCAGCCCCGCATTTCGCGCATGCCCGTCACCGTGCCGTCTTCGCGAATGCGTAGGCGTGACCAAAGTACCTTGCCGGAGTAGTTGTAAATGGAGGAACGCAGATCGACGAGAACATGCACCGGCTTTCCGGCAGGAAAGGTATAGCGGTGAACGCCTACACGAGCGCTCGCGGTCAGCTCCGCGTGAATGCCGTAGTCAAGCAGATCCACCGCATAATAGCCGGGCTCTGCTCGTTCCTGCTTGTGGCTGAAGCTGGAACGATAGCCGGATTCAGGCTTATCGCTGTCGCCGGGCTCCAGCCGCACTTCGCCGGAGATTGGTTGAATCAGCACGTCGCCAAGATCGGAATGTCCGCTCCCCGAGAAATGCGTATGCGAGAAGCCAAGGATCGTGCTGTCCTCATACCGATATCCAGAAGCCCACTTGTAACTCTGCTTGAAGGGGCGAATCTGGGTATCTGGAGATAGCTGTACCATACCGAATGGCACCGTCGCCCCAGGGAATGTATGGCCGTCCGGCCCTGTACCAATCAAGGGGTCGACTAACGCCAGTTTGGCTTGCCCAGAAAGGAGCTGCTGTCCAGTCGTAATCACGGGATGACAGAAGAGCAGGAAACCGAAGGCGATGGACGCAACATTGAAGCTAATGCGGATGGAACGCCGGGCGAAGGATGCTTTGAACATTGATCCATAATAGTTGGTTCCTGAGGTCTGTATGCTCATAAGTTTGACGGATCGGAGGGCGCTCATAATTCAGAGTTCTGTCACGCGATTCGGAGATTGGACAATTGGCCGCGAGGGGTTCGAGTGTTGTTGAGCCCCCGGCAGCGCCTCCGGTACCATCTGTCACACTGAAGCTGCAAGCAATCTGGCAGTTTAAGATTGAATCCGTGATTTCGCCAAGAGGCGAAGATGTCCAAAATATCTAGAAGAGAATTCATCAGGGCGGCCTCGTCAAGCACGCTCTTAAGTGCCGTCTTGACGACATGGGTTCGCATCCTTCATGCCGATCCCCTCGGCCTGCCCGTTGGGTGCCAGACTTGGCCTGTGCGCACAATGATCGCCAAAGACTTCCGTGTCACGCTCAGGGAGCTTGCCGCAGCCGGCTTCCAGACGATTGAGTTGTGCTCGCCTGTGGGATATTCTGACTCCGGATTCGCCGGCCTCAGTAAATTCAAAGGATCCGAGCTGCGAGGCATCCTACAGGATGCTGGCCTGACCTGCGTCAGTAGCCACTTCCCCATTTACGAATTGAGGAACAATCAGGACGACCGCATCTTTTGGGCAAAGGATGTGGCCTGACTCAAATGCTTGTTCCAAGCCTGGACGGGCCGAAGAATCCCACCATGGATGACGTGAAGCGAGCGGCTGACGAATATAACAGAATGGGCGAGCGGGCAGCATCGGCCGTGATCGTGCATCTCTCCGCTTCGAATGGATTGTCCGTTTGCACTATCAAACTTCGCGGGCTATACGTCGATTTCGGATTAACGTCCCGAGGACTACAAACGGGAAATGCCTCTTGGAATGCCGGTTTCGGGACATTGCTCAAACGGAGGGGCAGAATCCGACCAGGGTTATCATCACAAGGGGAGTCTCAAGGGCCACTGCAGGCTGGATTTCAGGTCGCGAGCCAGCAGGCGATGAAACATGTGTTCGCCGGCTTCGCGTCTCATGGACAGGCGGCCGGCTCCGTAGGCGCGCGAGGCCAGGCCCTTTTGCACCGACTCGCAGATCGCGACGTCCTCTTCCTGCACCTTATCGCTGGTGGCGACGCTGGCAGCATTGTATTCGTCCTGCTCAGGCGATACATCGGCGAAGTAAAAGTTGAAAATTACGCGGCACTTATCCGCACCGGCAGGCAGCACGAGGTTGGTGTCCATGACGCCCTGGTAGATGTTCATCATGAAGTTGGGATAGATCCAGAAGTACCAGGCTCGCTCGCCTTTGCGCGTGGCCGAGACCTGTTCATCTTCGTCTGAAACAACCATTGGGCTGGATTGCAGGCAGTAGTGTGCGCCGTTTTCGATCGTGTAGTGGGTGTAGTCGAGGACACTGTTGAGCCCCTTGTGCAGGTGCGGAACGTGGTAGCCGCCGTCGAGATAGTTATCGACATAGACTTTCCAGTTGCAGTTGAGCGTGTAGTCTCTGCGGGAGTGGAATTGCATTTTTTCCAGCCCCAGCGGCGTAACGCGAGGAACGATATCGCTGAGGTAATGCACGAGCGGCGTCGGGTTCGGTGCCAGATTCACGAAGACAAAGTTCTCCCACGTATCGACCGCCACCGGCACCAGTCCGTTTGCCGACCTGTCAAAGTTCCGGACGCCGGCGAACTCCGGCATGCCTTTGAGGCTGCCGTCGAGGCCGTAGTTCCAGCCGTGATAGGGGCAACGAAAAGTTTGTGCGTGTCCGCAGGGGGCGGTGGCCACTGCCGCAGCGTGATGGCGGCACACATTGAAGAAGGCGCGCAAGTGCCCGTCAGCTCCGCGCACAGCAAGAATCGGCTCACCTGCAAACTCAGTGGTAAAGTAATCGCCCGGATCAGCTAGCTGGTCCGTTCGTCCAATCGCCTGCCAGTTCCCGGCAAATACGTGCTGCTGTTCCAGCCGCTCTATCCCCGCGTCGAGATACCAGGGAGCGGGGATGGTGTGCGCTTCTTCAAGCGGGGCAGTATCGTCGTAAAGCGCGAGCATTGAGGCCAGCTTTTCGTCCATCGTGGGTCTTTTCCTTATTCAATGAAGCACTATTCAGGACTATTCTGCATGATTTACTCCGGGTTGGCGATGGCTGCCTGCGCGTTCAGGCTATGAGCTTTCCTCCGCCTGCCCAAAGCGTAGACCACTACCCCGGCGGCGAGCAGGACGATGGTCATGCCAACCACCTTGATGATTGCCAAGGCCTTGTCGGGCTCGTCGTCCGAGGGCAGCACCGACAGGCAAATGGTGATGCTGGTTGTGATGAGCCCCAGAATGGCGAGTGGAATCGCGACGCGTCTGCCGCCGGGGACGCGAACGACATCCGGGCCGGCCGGCCGTTTTTGCACGCAGATCATGGAGGCAAACAGAAAAAGGTAAGGGATGAAATAGGTGATTATGCTCATGCTGACCAGCACATCGTAGGCGCCTTTTACCGTGGTCGCGGCCTGGCCCAGGAAGGCAAAGAGCATGCCTGCGAGTCCGTAGAGGAGCACCGCCACGTAAGGCGTATTCCACCTGGGATGAATGCGTCCAAACGCGGCGGGCAGGTAGTGATCAATGCCGGCGACGAAGGGCAGCCTTGAGCAGGCCGCGAGGTAGGCGCCTGCCGCTCCAATGCAGCTCAGCGTGACCATGAGCGCGATACCCGTCACAATCCAGTTCACGCCTAGGTTCTGGCACATCTGGGCGATGGCGGTCATCAAGCCGCCCAGCCCGCTGATCTGCTCGCTGGGCATGGCGATCAGCATCGCTATCGTCCCGAGGATATAGCCCATGGTGATAAGAATGCCTGCGAAGACCAGAGCGCGAGGAACGGTCCGGCGCGTGTTCTTGATCTCTCCGCCCATGAAAGATGCGCATTCGACGCCGCCAAAGGCGAAGAAGATCGTAGACCAGAAGATGGCGTTTTTCATGCTGACATGAGGGACCATCGCTGCCCAGGTAAATTGTGTAGCGCTGCCCGAGCGCTGCAAGGAGATAAGTCCGAGCACCATCAGGACCAGGATGGGCAGAAACATGCCAAGGGCGCCGGCGTTATTAAGCCATTTTCCCGGCTTTACCCCGCGAATATTCAACAGGGTGATTCCGCCCAGCACGACCAGCGAAAACGACAGGAAGTAGCCGCTCTCATTGGATAGGACCAGCAAGGACCCGCGCGAGCCTCCTACAAACAGAGCGCTGCCAGCCGCAAAATAGAGGACGGCGGGGAAATACGGAAGGTTGCTCATGGCGTAGGTCCACGCGGCTATGAAACCTGCGAAATCTCCAAAGCACTCTTGCGCCCAGACGTAGAGCCCGCCCTCCTGCGGATAGCGTGAAGAGAGTTCAAGCACGCTGGCGGCGAGGGGCAGAAAGAAGCCGATCCAGGCGAAGATCCACACCACGAGCGAGCTGGGGCCGGATGCAGCGGCGGTGGCGATCCAGCGCAGGCTGAGGCCGCTCACGACGTAGAAAAGCGTGAGGTCGAGCAACCCTATCTCGCGCTTCAAATGAGGCTGCGGAGGTTCGGAGCCAATCGTCGCCGTTGAGTCGGACGCTTTTGCCAACGCCGCCTCCTTCCCTGCTTCGGGAATTGATTCGCCTGCCAACCGATGGATTTACCAGAGCATGTTTCAAAAATACATCCTGAGCGTGATGCAGAAGCAAGCGTGGTTGAAGAAAGCGTATCGGAAAGTGCGCAGATGTCATCACGAATTGGCTCCTATAGCGCGCGATTTCAGCCACCGCCCACAAGCATTGGCCGATTGGCCTGCTCCGAACCTGAGGGGCCTGCCCCCCAGTCCCGAATCGGGTGCAGGCTCTGGCCCTCAGACCCGGGGGCGAGATTTCACTGTAGCTTTCATCGCCCGCAGCATGGTCCACCAGAGGCGCAGCAGATTCGTCAACCCGATCCTGGCGAAAACATCCATTCAAAATGCTTCACTCGGGTCTCGGCTTATATTCCCTCCATAGCATCGGGGACGCCACCCAAGCACCCTCTTTGAATACGCCTGGAATGAATCGGTACGCCTGTTCAGACCTGCCCCGACTGGATCGGTGAAAGGTTATCATCAGGAATGGAAAACCCGGAAGCTATGACGCTCAGCCGAAGAAGTGTAACTCGGAATGCTTTGTTGGTTGTGACCGGTGGTGTCGTCCTCCTGGCCGAATTGGGTGGCTGCTTCCGCGATAGGGTTCGCAGGCTAGTTGCTGATGGCTCGCGTGCGCTCAAAGCCGTAGAGTTCTCCATTCGGGTTGATTGCTTCGAGAACCCCGTCTGAGACAAACGTGAGCCGGTTTCGACCCGCTCCATTCGACCGCTTACCGTCGAAAGGCAACCGCTTGTCGCTAGCGGTGGGTAGTGAAACTAAATCGCTTTATGATCAGTACGATTCCAGAGGGAGTGAAAGGGAAGGGACCAATGCCTCCAGGTTCCGTTCGAATCACCAGCTATCCCTTCCTGGGGCCTTGGACGCAAGGTGCACTGGCTCTTCGGAAAATGACATCCGCGGAATGTTCGCACTCGAGAAGAGAAAGTGATTGCCATGCGAGTAAACCGTAGGCGGAAAGGCGAGGTCCCATTCCTCCGCCTGAATATCATGAGCGAATTGTCAGGACCGTCGCCCAGCTGGAACATCGGACGGCAGTGCGCCCTGGTAGTCAGCGTCTGGGCAATCTTTCTGATCTTGCTTAGCCTCAATAACTACATCGATACCGAGTTGGCGGGCTACAAGCCGAGGCTGTGGGATGTCGCAGGGTTTCCCGTCGCATCCTTCGGATTGTGGATCTTGTTTACGCCGGCGATCCTGATCTTTATCCGGTTCGCCAGGAAGTCCATCTCTTCGCGCGTTCTCTGGGCCTCAGCACACTTGCTTTGTGCGGCGACCGTCATGGTGGCCGATGCAATCGGATGGATGCTGGTTCCGTCCTCCATCCGCCAAGACCTGGCAAGCATTCCTCGCCCTTCGTGGAAATTCATTGAGATCAACGTCCTGCAGGGATTGCAATGGAATCTATGGATGTACTGGACGGTTGTCGGGATTGTCTATGGGTTGCAATACTACCTCGACATGCGGGACGCCCGCCTCTATGCCGCAGAGCTCGAAAGCGAATTGGCGCAGGTTCAACTGCAAACACTGAAGCAGCAGCTTCGACCACACTTTCTTTTCAATACGCTGAACGCGATCTCCGGCTTCATTCATACCAACCCTCGTGCCGCCGACGACATGATCGGAAATCTCAGCAGTTTGCTGCGCCTCAGCCTGGATAGCGGCGAGGTGCAGAATGTACTGCTCAAGGACGAGTTGCGTGCATTGCAGTTGTATATCGATATTCAGCAGGCGCGGTTTGGGAAGAGATTCACGGTAGAGATGCGCATCAATCCGCAAACACTGGGAGCGTACGTTCCCCACCTGATGCTGCAACCGCTGGTCGAGAATGCTTTTCATCACGGCATTTCCAAACGAACAGCGGATGGACTCTTGCGGATCGAGTCGGAGCGCCGGGATGGCATGGTTCACCTGTTGGTGGCGGATAACGGCCCAGGATCGGGCGGCCAGGCAGGCCATAGCACTGGGATCGGGTTGAAGAACTCGCGGGCCCGCTTACGCAGACTCTATGGCGAACTCGCCGCCTTGAACATTGCCGACTCCGCGATCGGCTTCAAAGTCGAAGCTGTATTTCCCTTTGTCGGCGAAGCGGAGGAATTGCATTGATGATGGCCGCAGCCGGAGTGTTGCCGATTCGGACGGTGATTGTGGATGATGAGCCTCCCGCTCGCATTCGCTTGCGTTCGCTGTTGGAGGAAGATCAGGAGATCGAGATCGTGGCCGAATGCGATGACGGCGCGCGGGCCATCGCGGCCATTCAGCAGCTCAAGCCAGCGCTGGTGTTTCTCGATATTGAAATGCCGGACGGAAACGGGCTCGAGGTTTTGAACACGCTTCATTGGCTGCCCGCCACGATCTTTGTTACCGCGCACCGCGACTACGCTGCTTCTGCCTTCGAGGCCTGTGCACTCGACTACCTGTTGAAGCCTTTCACGCGTTCGCGTTTCGCGAATGTTCTGGCCAGAGCGAAGGAACAGATCGCCCGCAACGCGCAGCACGAAATCCTTAAAGAGGATGCGCCTGCGCACACGGCCGGACGGGCGCCGGCAGACCTTCTCATTCTCAAAGCCGCCGGCAAGCTCGTATTCGTCAGAACCTCCGAGTTGCGATGGATACAGGCTGAGAAGGACTATGCACGGCTTCATCTTCGCCGCGGCTCCCATTTCATTCGCGAGACGATGGCGAATCTGCAGAATCGGCTCGATCCCTTTGTCTTCGTTCGGATTCATCGTTCCACAATTGTCAACATCAACGAAATCAGCGAAGTCACTCCGCTTGCGGGAAGCGATTGCAATGTTCTTCTTCGCGATGGAACTGAATTGACTTTGAGTCGCCGATACCGGCCCGCGCTGGACCGCTTTTGGGGTCGCGATATGATCGGCAAGGTCGATCATTCATCCCCTGCGAAGCGCCATCAGGATTCCTCCAACTCACCGAGCTAGCCCCCAGTCGTTGCCCACCCTACAGTTATGAGCAGACTCTATGGCCGTTTCGCGTTCAGGGCTTCCGGCGGCTTGGATGAAACCACTCCATGACCTTCCAGAACAAAGTAGAAACGGTCGGCGGCGAGGTTGGTCAAAGTCTCCATTGTTCCATCCGGCCAAAGGACTTCGGTCCTATCCACTCGATCATGGTCCCCCAGTCCAAAGTGAATACGAAGGTCGTTCTGCGAAAGGTAGCTCCCGCCACTGATGACTTCACCGAGTTGCACCAAATCTCCGGCCGTCGCTCGCACCCTTGCATTCAAAGCAAGCCGGTTGCTCTTGACGCCCTCTAATCGATAACTGATCCAATGGTTCTGCGGGCCGCCTTCCGGGCGCAGAATCATGGGTTGACCCTTCAGATTTTCAACCACCGCTTCAAGCTTGCCATCGTTGAACAGGTCGCCTATCGCCAATCCGCGACTCACCTGTGGAGTCTCGATCGCTGCTCCCGCCAATTTGCTGATGTCCCTGAAGGTCCCGTCGCGCTGATTCAGGAGCAGTAACTTCGGCTCAAGGTATTTGAGGCCCGAGATCACGCTCTCCAACTGCGGATACACATGTCCATTGACCAAAAAGATGTCCTGCCAGCCATCGTTGGCGAAATCGACAAAGGCATCGCCCCACCCCACATATCCCCTTGTAGCCTTTGCAATTCCAGAGGGCACGGAAACATCCGTGAAGCTCATTTCGCCGTCATTGCGATAAAACGCGGCGTATTCGCTGTCGAAGTGGGAGATCAAGAGCGACATGCGCCCGGTATGAATGAAATCGCCCAGAGCAATCCCCATATTGGCTTGCCTTGAACCGCTTTCGCTTAGCGCGACGCCGGAAGAAAAGCTGACATCCTCGAAGCTTCCCCGGCCATTGCCCTGGTAAAGATAGTTCGGCTCGCCGTCGTTGGTGACAAACAGATCGAGCTTGCCGTCGTTATCGAAGTCCGACCAGATTGCCGTCAGGCCATAGCGGCGCTCCTCGCCCCCCACGCCGGATTTCTTTGAAACATCGGTAAAGGTTCCATCCCGGTTGTTGTGATAGAGATTATCCGGAGAGCCCTTCAGGCCGCGCGGCCCGCACTGCACGTCGATACCCATGTATCTGCATGAGTCGCTGGATCCGAAAGCAGCCATATCGTTTAGGTCGAAATCGACATAGTGCGAAACAAAGAGGTCGGCCCAGCCATCGCCGTCGTAATCGCCAAAGGCCGCGCCTGTAGCCCACATGCGGTCGCCGCTCAATCCGGCGCTCCTGGTTACATCGGTAAAGGTGCCGTCGCGGTTGTTGCGATAAAGCACCACGCCGCCAAAGCAGGTCACCAGCAGGTCCGGCCAGCCGTCGTTGTTGTAGTCTCCCACCGACGCGCCCATCGCCCAGCAGGGGTAACCCACCCCGGCCTTGTCTGTAACATCGGTGAACGTCCCATCGCGGTTGTTATGGAATAAGGCGCTTCGTGCCTTCTGGCCATGGAGCGCCATGTCTACACTTTGTGCGTTTGTGAAATAGATGTCCGGCCAGCCATCGCGATCGTAATCGATCAGAGCCACGCCACCGCTCATCGACTCCACAATGAATTTCTGCTCGGGGCTCGACAAATGCTCGAAGTGAATCCCAGTCGAAGCGGTAATATCGACCAACTCCGGATAGCTGCGAACTACGCTGCCGGATTCTCCCGGCGCGGCTGCGCTCGCGGCCCCTTGCTGCGTCGGCGTGGGCCGCGCAAGAAAGGGCTGTGATTGCCCAGCGCCCGCAGAGATGAGGCACAAAAAGACAACCGCGCACAGCTTCAGAGATTCCATTAGAGCTCTCGGACCGGTCAGTTCCTTGAAGAGACCTTTGATCTTGCGAGGAGATTGCGGCCGCCAGCGAAACCTGACTCGTAGCCATCTGTTGCAAGCAAATCATTTGGCGCCTGGCGCTTGCTCAGATGGATGGAGCTTCCTGAAGATCGTCTCGTCGTCGGCTTTCTGCAGACTGCGGGTCTTATCGAACTCGGCCTTGGCCTCGTCCTTTCTCCCCGTCGCCTGGTAAAAACGTCCCAGATGCCAGTGAACATTCGTGTCGTTGGGGCTTAGCTTTTCGGCAATCCTCAGTTCCCGCAGAGAGTCGTCGCGCCGTCCCGCATCGTTATACAGTGTGCCCAGGTCGAGGTGCGCTAACTCGATCCCAGCTTTGCTCCGAATGGCCTTCTCAAGCAGAGGCAGCGCAGCTTCACACTGATCTAGCTGCATGAGCGAATCCGCCAGGTAAGTCAGGGCCTGGGCGTGTGTTGGCTCGTTGGCGAGCTCGGCCTGAAACTCGCTTTCCGCTTCCGGGTACTGCCTCTGCGTCCACAGCAGGTAGCCCAGGCCGAAGTGAACGTCCGGCTCCGTCGGGTCGGCCTTGACGGCAGCGCGGAACTGCTCGATCGCGGCCCCATAGTTCTTCAACTCATCCAACGCCTCGCCGGCCAGCATATCCGCCTCGGCCGACTCGGCATTCAGCGTCAGGATTTCGTGATACACATCCAGGACGCATTGGTAGTTCCTGGACCACAGACAACTGTGCGCCAGGGCAAGCCGCAGTTGCAGATTCTGTGGATCGCGGGCCGCGGCCTCCATCAAATAAGGGCGGGCCTCGACGTAATCACCCAATCCATAGTGAGACATCCCGATCAGAATCGTCAGGCGCTGCGCGTCGGGCGAGGATGGTGGCTCGTTCCTGACCAGTGTTTTGAATTCCACCAGGGCCTGCTTCAGTTCGCCGCTCTTGAAGAGCGCCAGGCCAAGGTTCAACCGCAATCCCGGCATCGCGGGATTCAGCGCAAGGGCCCTCCTGTAGAGCGGCACGGCCTCCTGATAGTGTTCCTGGCGGGCTTCAAGAAGGCCAAGGTGCGCATAAGGCTCGGCGCTCCCTGCGTGCGCTTTAACAAACAGGCGCCACGCAGCCTCAGCTTCGGTGTTTTTGCCCTGTTGTTCGAATTCAAGCGCTGCTTGCCTCTGGTCCTCGGTGACGGAAGCAGACTGGCCCACGCAGTGGACGGCGGCCATGGCCAGCATCATCGTCAATGTCAGGCAGCTTTCAATTCGCATTGCGGGTCTCACGCTTGTTCGTTTTCCCTTTTTTGAGGCCAATCGATCGTGGCCGCAAAAAGGAGGGAGGCGCAGCAGGGGTTGGCTGCCGCGCCGCGGTTGTGCGTTCAGGTTAGAAGTTGAATTTGCCGCCGAACTCCCATTCCCTCGGATCCTGTGCGCCGGTCACAAATCCGAAGTTGCTGCCTGCTTCCCCGGTGTTGAAGTTGTTGAACTGGGTGTGATTGAAAGTGTTGAAGGTGTCAGCGCGGAGCTCGAAGTGAGCCCGTTCCGTGATGGCGAACGACTTGTAGAGGGAAGTGGTGAAATTGGTGCGGCCCGGACCGACCACGGCGTCTCTGCCTTGATTGCCGAAGCCCAGGTTCGGGCCGCCTTCCCAGACCGCCGTAGGCGATACGAAGGCGCCGTTGTTGGCGACGTATTGATAGCCGGTGTTGTTGCCAACTGTTTCTTTTGCCTTGGGGTACGTCGGCTTGCCCACTTGTTCGGCACGGTTGTTGTAACCGCCGCCCAGTCCGATCGTATCCGAGAAACCGCTGCCCGCGCTGTTGCCCGCCCAGGGAAGACCAGCCTCGGAGATCACCGTCCCGGAGATCTCCCAGCCACCAAGCACTTCGTGCGTCAGCCCGGTGTCATGCGCGAAGACCGGCAGTTTGTAGGTGTAGTTGGCGTTGAGAATCTGACGCCGGTCCAACGAGCCGGAGCCCTTGTCGTATTTCAGATTCCAGGGATTGCTGAGGGTGTTCAGATCGCCGCTGCCGGGCTGGGAATCGATCTCGTGCGACCAGGTGTAGTCGATCTCAAAGCTGAGTCCGTGCCGATTCTGCTGGCGTACACCGACCTGCAAGCCGTTGTAGCTGCCGGTTTGGAGGTTGGCGATCTGGTTCATGCCGCCAAAGCCCTCATAGGTCCTTGTGAGCAAGGTAGGGACGGCCTTGAGCTGACCCGTCGCGGATGCCTCACGGGTTGCCAGCGGGGTGGTGAGCGGGAAGTTGTTGATCGGCAGGAAGTCGTTCTGGTGCCAGGCTTCATTACCGACGTACTGCGTGACCAGGATCAGCGCGGGAGCGAGCTCATGCTGTACGCCCAGGCTGTACTGCCCCACGCCCGGCGGGGGGTAATTGGTAGACAGACTGGTCGGCCCCTGCGTGAACAGCGGTGAGCTAGCTGCGCCGCCGCTCTGCCAGTTGAAGTTGGGGTTGGACAGTTCGACGTTGGAAGACGACGGCGTGTTGACGAAGGGAGCTCCGCCAGCTACATCGTAGATGTCGTTGCCCTGGATGCGCTCGTAAAACATGCCAAAACCTCCGCGAAGCACGGTCTTGCCAGTACCCGTCAGGTCATACGAAAAGCCGACGCGGGGCATGAAGGTCTTCCAGTCGTTCTTGACCAGGCCGCGCGGCGTTCCGTTGACGCCGGCGACATCCACGCCATTCAGATAGAACGCGGTGCCGTTAACGGTTTCCAGACCGGGGCTGGCTCCCGTGCAGCCGGACGCGCTGACGCCGGTGCAGAATGCGCCGCTCCCATTCGGATCGAAAACCGGTGCAAGCGCCGCCTGATAATGCGCAGGATCGAAGTTGGAAAGGGCGTTCTTGCGTTCATACACGTGGGGCAAGCCATCGTAGCGGAAGCCATACTGCAGGCTGAGGCGGTGGGTCACGTGCCAGTTGTCCTGTGCGTAGACGGAGGGAGTGTTGTTCACGTAGTGGAAGATGGGGTCGGATTGCGCCTGGCTGAAACCGGTGCTCAGGCCGAGCAGGAAGTCAAGATACGAATCGCCGGTGAGTTGGCCCGACGGAGTTCCGGCGGCAGAGTTCCAGCCATCATTGAAGGAGTAGCTTCCCTCCGACTGGGCGCCGTTGATCTGATTCTTGGTGTAGCGGTTGTAGCCGCCGCCGAACTTCAGTTGATGTTGCCCCCTGGTTACGGACAGACTGTAGATTTCTGCGTAGTCCTCTGCGCCGTTTGTCCACGGATCGTTTCCTGGACCCCAGGTTGTGCCGAAAGTTCCGAGACCGATGTTGGGCAGACGGTTGAGCGCGTTCTGTCCCGTGAAATAGGTCTCTGTATTCCATCCGGAGGGTTTCACGAAGCTGCCGCCACCTGCCGCGACCGGCGCGAGGTTGATCTTGTTGCCGTTGTAGTTAAACGCGGCCTCGACCAGAACGTTGGGAGTAACTGCGCCGGTCAGCTTGATCACCGAGGCGTACGACGGGTTAGCGAAGTTGGAGCCGACCGACGGGTAGCTGTCGGCATTCCACAAAACGGTGGAATAGACCTGGTCCGCCGCGTCATGGATCAAATGGCCCATTAGTTGCCACTTGTCATTGAAGTTGTGGTCAATGCGGACAATATCGTCCCGATCGGTAATCGGCAGTTTGCCCGCCGGAGACGTGAACGTGTCGTTCGCGTTGGTGGCAGCGGGGACATTCTTGAGTGTGCCGAAAAGCAGTGCGTTGGGATCCAGCAGAGTGCCTGGAATCGTGTTATTGGAGAACGGTGTGCCCGGCGTCAGGCCGGCGGCCGTCAACTTCGCGTTGAAGGCAGGGTCGAGAGTTGTGGGCACGAACAATTGATGACCGGCGCCGGCAGCCAATTGTGCCGCATTGTTGAAAGCCGGGACCACATAGTTGAAGGTCGTTGGCGAAGTAACAAGATCCGCACCGGGAACGGTGTTGATCGGGTTTGGCGACTGGCCGTTGATTTCCTTGCGCCATTCTTCGTTGACGAAAAAGAATGTTCTCTTCCTGCTCGAGTTGTATACGTGAGGAATGAACAGCGGGCCGCCGAGGTTGCCGCCGTATACGTTATAGCGCAACTCCGACTTCTTGGTGAGCTGTCCATGGTTGTCGTCGAAATAGTTATGGGCATCGAAGGCATCGTTGCGGCCGAACTCCCAGACTCCGCCGTGGAAACTCCGGGTGCCGCTCTTGATGGACATCGTGATGGTGCCGCCGGAGGAGATGCCGTAATCCGGAGGATAGTTGCTGGCCAGCACCTGGAACTCGCCGAGCGCGTCCTGGGAAGGCATGACGGAATCCTTGCCGCCGGAACCGCGGTCGTAATCCTCGCCACCGTCGGTGATATAGACGTTGTGGCCCGAGTTCAGGCCGTTGAAGCTGATGGCGAAGCTGGCGCCCGTTGAGGTAGGTGAGTTCGAGTCGGGCAGGTTGTTGCTGGCGCCCAGGCCCAGAGCGGCCAGCGCCACAATGTTGCGTCCGTTGGTGGCCAGTTCAGTGATCTGTTGGGAGTTGATCAGCGTGCTGACCACGTTCGAGTCGCTCTGCACCGCCAGCGCATCGGCCTCGACGGTCACCGTCTGCATTTCCGAGCCGATGGTGAGCTTGACGTCGGCACGGAACGTCCGGGAAATGTCGACAACTACGCCCTTTTGCTCGTACGCTTCGAAGCCCCCGGCCGTCACCTTCAGGTTGTAGCTGGCCGCGTTCAAACCGGAGATATCGTACAATCCGGTGCCGCTGCTGACGGTTGAGTGCGATTCGCCAGTAGCCGGATCGGTGAGGACGATCTTCGCCCCGCTAACCACCGCTCCAGTCTGGTCTGTGACGATGCCGGTGAGATCCGAGTTGTTCTGCGCGAATGATCCCGCGCATGCCAACACGAACAACAACGCCAGCAGAAATAACCTGTATCTCGCTTGTCTCATGTGACCTTCCTTTTCAAAGTTGTTGCTGCTTGTGTTTCTCGCTCGCCTTGTTTTTCCCCAATCATGATGGGGGCCGGTTGAAGTGCATCGGACGATCGTCGGGAAGCAGATCAATTTGCTGGAACGAATCGAATTCCACGGCTGGGGAATAGCCTTGCGTGAGACGACCGAGCACCTGACTGCACCAGCTCCGGCCGATACCTGGCTGGCATACCCCCTGTTGGTGGACCGTTAGTCAGGAATCGTAGCCATCCTAGAGGGAATCGGATTGGGTGTCCGCCATCTTGCGACTACTGGTCATCTCTCCGCGACAAGTGGTCGAATTGACGCGGTGATGAACGCCTGCGGAAACACCCAATCGTTCTGATGGGTTTGAGTGAATTGAATGGAGTGTCGGGTGAATTGTTTGCCAGCAGATGAATGATTCCGCCGCAGGTGATCACGGCGCGAACGGAAGCGGTAAGTCCAGTGTCTATCGCCCGCTGCGCTTGCTTGCCGATGCAGCACTGAACTCCGTTGAGTCTTGCAGAAACGATGAGTGTTACAATCGCGACCACGTCAGGGTAAGGGGTGCCGAGTGGTGATCCTTCTTTTCTTCTTCTTTTGCGTGGGCCTCTATACGTTTTTTGGGGGACTTAAAATCTTCCGCGAAATCAAAATCCTCAAAGGCACTCCCATCCTCCCCTTCCGCAACCTTCCGATGGGCTTGGTGCGAATCCACGGCAAAGCCACGGGCGACCGGCTCGTGAGCGCGCCGGTCTCGAAAACGTCGTGTCATTTCTACTGGGTGGTCATAGAGACAATGAGTAACAGAAACTGGGGAAGCTACGCCACGGATGCCGATGGCCCACTCTTCCATTTGGAGGACGGCACCGGTAAAGTGTCGGTGGACGCTCGGGACGCCGAGTACGACCTGGTGCAAAGTGCGCAGCTGACAATAGGCAAAGATGCGCGGGGTTGGACAGGCTCCCGGCATCCTGACGCGTCGGCCGCCAGTCTACTGGTCTATATTGGGGGAGTTCACGCGCCCCATCCAGGCGAATTGCCGCTCGTGAAGGACTCGGAGGGCCTGCCTTTGGGTTGGTTCCGCCTCACGGAGTACCTGATTCTTCCCGGTCAATCGTATGAGATCGTCGGGACCTGTACAGAGAACCCCTCTCCGAGAGACCAGCATGATCGCAACCTGATCAAAAAGGGACAAAAGGTGCCCACATTCATCATCTCCTCGAAGACCGCGGAGCAGGAGGAGTCCACTCTACGGAGGCGCGCCATGGGACAGATGTTGGGCGGCGCCGCGATCTCCGTCTTGATGCTGGCAATCTTTCTGGCGAAGCATGGCTGGCTGTTTTAGGTTTTGAAAGAGTTCGCGTCAAATCTCGGATTGCGCCCAGACGAGCCCCAACTTCCGGAACCTGACAACCAGCTCGAATAGTGACTCGGCGGCTCTCGAATAGCTGGTAGGACTGGATTCAGCAGGTGGCGGGACCGAATGGTACTGAGTGGCCATAGCCGGACGTTTACTCATCGTCGACGCACTCATCGAGCACTGTAGCCGGCAAAGCCTCCAGGTTTCCGAGTTCCGGGCGAATGACCGGCTACACGGAAGTGCCGAGTTGGCGACGATACGTTCACGATATCATTTCTGTAAATGGACTCGCCTCGAAGGTTATGCCCGATACGCTCCGCGGTGAACCCGGCCATGCAGATCGACAAGTCGCTCCTCCAGTCCGGTTTCATACTCCTGCCACCTCACGCCATCGATTCCCGGCGACGCTTTACGCTGAAGCGCGTAGAAACTGTCGCTGAATAAGCGGTGACCGGCCAGCAAAGCTTGTGTTGGGAGGAAAGGCTCTAGAATGTGAATTTTGCCGATCCCTGCACA
>Ga0182024_10009013_pt1 | contig 20797 bp, 22 predicted proteins | sample P32metaG_FD_120480 | JGI IMG/M metagenome (GOLD analysis project Ga0182024, IMG submission 120480) | Permafrost microbial communities from Stordalen Mire, Sweden - P3-2 metaG (Illumina Assembly) | ecosystem: Environmental > Terrestrial > Soil > Wetlands > Permafrost | place: Sweden: Stordalen...
CAACCAAACCGGCATGCCGCGCGGGATCACCCTACAGAGTTTTGCGTCGCTGCTGGTCCAGGGCGCGCCATTCACAGTGGAAGCCAAGCTGCGCAAATGGGGCGTGGCCGACTACAAGTCCATTTTCACTCGCGCGCTCGGCCTTCAATTCCTGTTTGCCGACGTGCCGGCTCGCCAATTCCTGTCGGACGATTTTGTGCGCAACTATTTCCGCTACGCCGAACAGATTTTCGCCATCAAGCAGAGCGAATCCGAATTTGCGCACGTGACCGGCGGCGAGTTCCAATTCGAGCTGTACTCTTCGGGCGAATATTCGCGCATGCTGGAACGCTCCTGGGGCGAGTAACCACTGAACCTACCGCGCACGAGCAGCTATCCAGCATATCCAAGTCATACTTGCCCGGCGTGGGCACGGGCAGTGCGCTGCTGAAGATCGCGGAGCACGCTCAGTTCCGCGTCCGTGGGCGGCGGCGTGGTCGCGACTTCCCGCGCAACCTTGAGCGGCCATCCGGTGTTCTCAATGACCCGTTCCACGGTGACGCCCGGATGAACGCTGGTCAGCGTCAGTTCTTTCGTTACCGGATCAGGCGTCAGGATGCCCAGATCCGTGATGAGGCGCGTGGGACCCTTGCCGGGAAACCCCAGCCGCGCGCGAGCGTCGCCGCCATCCAGATGTCCGGCCGACGTCACGAAGTCCAGCTTCTCGACGAATGCCCGCTTATTTTGCCGCAACGTGATGAGCACCTCGCGCGATGAGGTTGCAATCTCCGGCGCGCCGCCCGCTCCCGGCAGACGCGTCGCTGGCGCGTTGTAGTCGCCGATTACGGTGGTGTTGATATTCGCGAATCGATCGATCTGAGCCGCGCCCAAAAAACCAATATCGATGCGGCCGCCTTGCAGCCAATAGGAAAACATCTCGGGCACCGAGGACACCGCTTCGGCCGTTTCCGCTAGCTCGCCATCGCCGATCGACAGCGGCAGCACCGATGGCCGCGTCCCAATCGGTCCCGACTCGTAAATCAGGACAACATCCGGCGCATGCGTCAGGCGCGCCAGATTCGCAGCCGCGCTCGGAAGCCCAATGCCGACGAAGCACACCATGCCGTTATGCAGCATGCGGGCCGCGGCCACCGTCATCATTTCGTCGGCAGTGTAGGCGGCGTCAGGCATGGCTCACCGCCTGTTCCAGACTTCGCCGGAACTCTTCAAAATCTCGGGTGCCGGTCACGTGCCGCTCCATCCACGCGCGGAATCCTTCGCGCTCGCGCGAAATCTCGTCCCATCGTTTATAGAACGCGTTGTTTCGCGAATAATAACCCTGCGCGTAGGATGGAAAAGCTCCACCCTTTACTTCGCACACCGCGGTTAGCGCCCAGCCCGGTAGCACCACCGAGTTCGGCGGCGCATCCAACCGATCCACAATCTCCTCGACGGTGACGATGGAACGGCGCGCCGCGAGCACCGCCTCTTTCTGCACGCCCACCACGCCCCACATGAGCACGTTACCCCGCACATCGGCTTTCTGCGCGTGGATCACCGCGACGTCGGGCCGGATGGCCGGAACCGCTGCCAGCCGCTCGCCGGTGAAAGGGCACTCAATGAAACGGATGCGCTGGTTGTACTTCGGCAAATCGGTTCCCAGGTACCCACGCAGCACGCCGAAGGGCAGGTTCGCGGCACCCGCGGAATAAGCGGCCGCCATCCCCGCATGCGAGTGCTCTTCGATTTCGAGCGGTTGAGGCCAAGCATGCTCGATCGCATCGCGCAGGCGATGCAGCGATCCTACACCCGGATTGCCACCCCACGAAAACACCAGTTTCTTAACACAGCCCATGCCGATGAACTGGTCGTAGATAAGATCCGGCGTCATTCGAATCACCGTCAGATCGCGGCGTCCCTGACGGATAATCTCGTGTCCGGCGGCGAACGGAATCAGATGAGTGAAGCCTTCCAGCGCCACCGTGTCGCCATCGTGAACCGATTCCTGGATGGCCTCCTTTAAAGACAAAATCGCTGCCACTCCCGCCGCTCCCTACGAACACCGTTCCAAAATCATCGCGATCCCTTGCCCGACGCCGATGCACATGGTGCAAAGCGCGAAGCGTCCGCCGGTTTTCTGAAGCTGGTACACGGCGGTGGTTACAAGTCTCGCACCGCTCGCGCCCAGCGGATGCCCGATCGCTATCGCGCCGCCGTTGGGATTAACATGCTCGGCGTCGTCGGCGAGTCCAAGGTGGCGCGTCACCGCAAGCGCCTGCGCGGCGAAGGCTTCGTTCAGCTCGATCACGTCGATCTCGGAGAGCGAAACGCCCGTTTTGGCGAGCACCTTTCGAGTCGCGGGAACTGGTGCGATACCCATGATCCGCGGCGCCACCCCCGCCACAGCCGTGCCCAACACGCGCGCGCGTGGCGTCAGATTGTATTTCTTCGCGGCGGCTTCCGATGCGAGCAACAGAGCGCCAGCGCCATCGTTGATGCCGGATGCGTTGCCCGCGGTCACGGTACCGCTCGGCTTGACCACCGGTTTCAGCTTCGACAAAGCCTCCAGTGTCGTATCGGGCCGCGGATGTTCGTCGGTGTCGAATTTTTTCGCGTCACCCTTTTTCCGAGGAATCGAAACCGGGATCACTTCGCATTTGAAAAAACCGGCGGCCTGCGCCTTCGCCCAACGCTGCTGCGTCCGAAACGAGAACGCGTCCTGATCCGGGCGCGAAATATTGTGCTCTTCGGCTAGATTCTCGGCCGTCTCCGGCATCGAATCGACCCCGTACTTGCTCTTCATCGCGGGATTGACAAAACGCCAGCCGATGGTCGTGTCATAAACCTCCGCCGTGCGGCTGAACGCAGTATCGGCCTTGCCCATCACGAAGGGAGCGCGCGACATGCTCTCCACGCCGCCCGCGATCACCAGATCCATTTCGCCGCACTTGATGGCTCGCGCCGCGACCGCGGTGGCATCCATGCTCGATCCGCACAAGCGATTCACCGTCGCGCCAGGGACCTCCTTCGGCAGCCCCGCCAGCAATAGCGCCATGCGCGCGACGTTCCGGTTATCTTCGCCCGCCTGGTTGGCGCAGCCGAAAATCACGTCGTCCACCGCCTGCCAGTCCACGTCGGGATTCCGGTCCTGGAGCGCTCGCAGAGGCAACGCCGCCAGATCGTCGGTCCGAATCGTCGCCAGCGACCCGCCATAGCGTCCGAAAGGCGTCCGGATGGCGTCACAGATGAATACGTCGTTCATAGTGTCTTCGTCAATTTTTGCACACCGGAGCCAGCGCCCGAGGCGCGGATTCTGCGCATCTGAGTCGCATTCTTGCAAGCAATCGGCGCCTAGCCGCGATAGACTAACGCGAGAAGGACACCTATGGCCGATCAAGAACAAAAACATTGGGACACGTCTTACGAATGGAAGGCCGTTACCTTATTAGGTCTAGGATTCGGGCTGGTCGGCTTGGACCGGTGGATCATCGCGCCGCTGTTTCCCTTTATGATGAAGGACCTGCACATGGGCTACCAGGACCTGGGAAACCTGGTGGGCGCCTTGGGCCTGTGCTGGGGCGCGTTCGCGATTATCATGGGCGGGCTGTCGGACAAGATCGGACGCCGCAAGGTTCTGATCCCCGCGATCCTGCTTTTCTCGCTGCTCTCCGGACTCTCGGGACTGGCTACCGGATTCGTCAGCCTGATCCTGATCCGCGCCATCATGGGCGTCACCGAAGGCTCGTTTTGTCCAACCAGTTTCGCCGCCACCAACGAAGCGTCGCAGCCCAAACGCCGCGGCTTCAATCAAGGAATTCAGCAGTGCGGGTTCGCGCTCTTTGGCTTAGGCTTCGGCCCGATCATCGCCACCCAGCTACTGACGGTCGTTCCCACCTGGCGCTGGGTGTTCTTCATCGTCGCGATCCCCGGATTCATCATTGGCGCACTAATGTTTAAAGTGATTCGCGATCCCGCACCGCGCGAGAAGCATCACGAGAACGCTGGGGGCGGCGGCTGGATACGAGTCTTCAGCAGTCGCAATATCGTCGTTTCCATGTTTGGCCTCTTCTGCGCCATGACCGGCGTCTTTGTGATCAGTGCGATGCTGCCGAACTACCTGATCGATTGTCTGCATCTAACGCCCGGCCAGATGGGCTTTGTCACGTCGGCGATTGGATTTGGCGGCTTCGTCGGGCAATTCGGCATCCCCGGATTGTCGGACGTCTTCGGCCGCAGGCTCCTGGCGATTTTGGGCTTTTTAGGCGCTGCCGCTCTGATCCGTGTGTTCATCGCCGTGGGCGCCAATCCGCCGCTCCTGTTCGCGCTCATGTTCTTGATTTCGTTTTTCTGCCTGGGCCTGATCGCGCTGCTGACCGGTCCTATCGCGACTGAGTCCGCCCCCGCCGGACTGGTTTCGTCCGCGATTGGAATCGTGGTAGGAGCCGGGGAAATCTTCGGCGGCGGCGTTGCGCCTGTGATCGCCGGATACACCGCGCAGCACTACGGGATCGAGAACATCTTGTACTTGGCGCTGATCGGCGTCGCGCTCGGCATTTTAGTTTGCGTGTTCTTGAAAGAGACCGCGCCGAGAAAGCTACACCGCGCGGAACGGCAGATGGCGCTCGAATCGTCAGCGAGTCAGTAGTGCCTAGAACGTCACTCCCAACAGGAAGCTGGCTTCGTTCTGCTGGATGGAGAATGAGGAACCGCCGGGTACGGCAGGTCCCACCCAGGGGTTCGAAAGCACCGCGATCGTTGCCACGCCACTCGCGCCGTTCTGCGCAAACCAGTGGCTACAGCGAAATTCCGGCCGCAAGTGGATCCGGGAAAGAGGAATATCCACGCCGCCTCCCGCCGTAGTGCCGGCCCACGTGGCGCTCGGGCCGGCCATGCTCGATGTGCTCGAGGACGTCGACCCATTGAAATGCTCGTGGAACTGATCGTGCTTCGGCTATCGCCAATATGCGAAATCGACGGCCCTGCGCCGGCGAACCAACGCGCTTTCCAGGTCGCCTCGAAACTCTGACCGGTCCCTAACTGTGCGGAGGCGAAATCATCGTCGACGCGTTGATACAAAGCATCCACTTCAATGCCGAGGCCGCTCGGCGTTTCCACGCGAAAAGTCGGTCCGATCAGCAATCGCTTCGTCTCAGAATTGTAGCGGTCCAAAGAAATGATCGGGGGAACCGAGCCGACGGACGTGGTCACCGAATAGTAGGAAGTCGACGACAGCGTATCGGTCAGCGGCACACCCGCCTCCACGCCAAAGTGAACTTGAACTTGCCCCGCCGCGATCCGCGTTAGTAAACAAATGGGCGGATTTAATCGGGAAAAATGGCGCGGACGCACTCGCCGATTATAACAGCGCACAACCGCCAGCCCGCGCTACACGCCGACGTGATAGAGTCTCTCTTTGGAGGAAAAACACTAACATGCATTATCGAAAAGGCTTTTCGCTCGGGCTGGCTACAGCCGCGGGCTTACTAGCTTTTGCCGGCTGGGCGAGCGCACAGGGCCAGGCTCCGGCGCCGTTCATGGCCCACCAGTTGAAACCGAACGTGTACTGGATCGAGGGCGGCGGCGGAAACAGCGGCGTCATCATCGGCGACAAAGGCGTCATCGTGGTGGATGCCAAGACCACTCCGGCGGGCGGCAAGGAACTGCTTGATAACATCGCGAAAATCACACCCAAACCCGTCACCACCGTCATCCTGACCCACAGCGACGCCGATCACGTGAATGGTCTGGCTTCGTTCCCGGCCGGCATCACGATCATCGCGCACGAGAACAACAAGAAGGAGCAGGAAGCGGCTATCGCCAAGGGTGGCCGTGGCGCGCCTCCGGCCGATCATCTGCCTACCCAGACCGTCGCCAAGAACAAGGAAGATCTCAAGATCGATGGCGTCAAGATTGAGCTGCGCCATTGGGCCCCGGCGCATACTAGCGGCGATCTGGTGGTCTATCTGCCCAGCGAAAAGATCGTGTTCACGGGCGATATCATCGCCACGCAGCTTCCCGATCCGCTCATCCACGCCGAAAAGAACGGCACATCGGAAGGTTGGATCGCGACCACCAAGGGAATCGTTGGTTTGAACGCCGATCAGTTCGTGCCGGGACACGGCCAGGTGCAGACGAAGGACGACATTCAGAAGCGTCTCACCGGCGCCGAGGAGAAACGGGCCAAGATCAAGGAGCTGGTCGCGCAAGGTAAATCGCTCGCCGAGGTTAAGGCCGCCGTTGATCCGCCGCCCGCGCCGCCTGCCAACGGCGGACGCGGTCCCAATTTCCCGAGCTATTCCGAGGTCGTTTACAACGAATTCAAGAAAAGCTAGCTCGCAAACCTGAAACTGTAATACCGAGGCCGCACGTCGAAACGCTATGCACGCAACTCTCCGGCGCTTCGCAGCGGCCTCTCTTTTCGCTAGCGCCGCGGCGCTGGGGGCTCAAAGCGGCGGCTCTCCCGATCCCGCCTTCGCCGCCATTCCTTTTGACCGCTGGATCGATGAAGGCGACCAAGCCCATATTCACTGGACCGCGAAAGCCCTGCCGGTGGAGCTCTCCAATCATCAACGGCTGGAGGCCAAGGTCGAGATCGTCCTGGATGGAAATGAACTGGTGCGGCGCCGCGGCAAAGGCTATATGGCTATGTTGGTCCAGTTCACCGATAGCCAGGACCGTGTTTACCAGACCCATCAAGCGCTGGACTTGCAGCTGGTCAAGGAAGACACCGGCAAAAGCAATATCTCCTATACCCAGTCGGCTTTTGTCACTCCCGGCGACTATCGGATTGCGCTCGCAGTGTTCGACACCGCTACCGGCGAGCACAGCGCCATGCGGCTTCCGCTGCATGTCAGTCCGCTCAAGAACGACGCTCTGCCGGATTCCTGGCGTAATCTGCCTCCGGTCGAGATTCTAAACGCCAGCGATTCGCCGGACGCTCTGTTCCTGCCGAATATCAGGGGCCGGCTGCACCTGCCGCTCGAAACGCGCCGCCCCGTGCATGTGGAGCTTCTGGTGAACGCGTCGCCTCTATCGGCCGCCGACGAACCGTCTCCCACCGAGCAAATCAATAATCGAAGCTTGGCCAGCTTGATCCCAGCCTTGAAGATCATCGCGCACGCCGACGTCCCCAACGGAACCCTGAATGTCGCTTTGCTCGACCTGACAACGCAGCGGGTGATCTTTCACCAGGACGGCGTCCATGAACTGGACTGGGCCAAACTGGCGCCCGCGCTCAAGCAGACCGGATCCAACGTGATCGATGTTCACGCGTTGGAGAATCGCCGCCAGAACGCGCAGTTCTTTTTGACCGAAGTGCGCCGCCGCATCGGTGCCGGCGCCCGCAATGAGGGACCGGCGCAACCGTTTCCGATCTTGATCGTTCTCAGCGGCCCCATGGAGTTCGCCCACGGCGAGGATTTGCATCCGATCGAGCTCGGCGACAAGCCCCAGGCGGAGGTCTTCTACATACGCTACCACTCCATTCCGCCGCAGCCGATAGCCAACCGATTTTCCGACGAAGCCAGACGCACCCGCCGGATGCCCATGCCGGGACCGGGCCGCGCTCCGGTCGCGCTCACCGAGCCGGTGGATTCGCTGGAACGCACTCTCAAGCCGCTCCAACCCCATCTCTACGATGTCTACACGCCCGAGCAATTCCGCAAGACCCTCAGCGCTCTCGTGGATGAAATCTCCAAACTTTGAGCCCGTACCTTTTGAGACTAACGCGGTAAAGTTTGGATCAACCCCGCCAGCAAATTTCTAATTTCAGGAGAAAAGTCCTCCTTCACCGATTCGAAATACTGCCGCAGCTGCTGGGCGGCTGCGCTAGCGTCATCATCCCCGGAGGCCGCAGTGCGTCGTATTTGGAGAATGGCCTGCGTTAAGAAGTCGGAACGCAATCTCAAAACCGCATCATCCGAACAATTCATACCGCCATTCTCCTAGCACCTCACAGCCCAACCGTACCAGCCGATAATTTACAATCCACGTGGTGAAAGTTTCCAGGCGCGCAGATAGACACCGAGCGTAACTCCGCTTGCTTCTTCTGTTTCTAAGTGGAACGCGAATTGCCCTATTCGTCTCAGGTGCACGCCTTGGCGTGGCGTCGTAGTGTTGATCGGCCTCGGCATTCTGACCGGCGTAACCATCACGCGCCAGCGCGACCCCTCCAATTAAGAGGACAATCTAAATACGCGGGCCAGCGCTATCGCCGGATGCGGGCGCTCGCGAAGCATTGGTGTGATTCAGAGAGAATGGCAAACTTTAAAAAGCTGACGGATTGGCTGAACAATCCGCAACGTCTCGTGATGACCTTCAAAGAAATCGAGCACATCATTGAGGATCATCTTCCCGATTCTGCCCTAAAATACCACGCCTGGTGGGGAAACGAAAGCGATTCCCGCCAGTCCCACGCTTGGCTTGATGGAGGATGGGAAGTCGAATCCGTCGACCTCAAGCTCGAGGAAGTAGTTTTTAGACGAAAACCCTCGCCCGCTCACGAGAATCTTGCCGGTTAACTCTCGCATAACATCCCTCGCGCGATTGCCGGGCCATCGCGTCGTGAGTCGCACGCCTGGAATATTTACCAGCTTGTGGCTGCTGTTAGAATAGACTCGCCAGTAATAAGGAAAGTATAAAAAAGGCGCGCCTAAGGTCATCTTTGAGCGCGGGACGTTCCACGAAAGGACCCATCATGGCGGAAGCATCGGCATTGGCATCGTCATCGAGAAGCAGACTCGCAAACCTGCTCTACCAGCGCGAACAGGACATAGCGGAGAATTGGCTCAAACGTCAGGAAAAAAGCATGCGGCGGCTGTCGGCGAGCGAACGGCGGGAATCGGAACGGCAATCCCGCGAATTTTTGGGCCTCATGCGAAACGCGGCTTCCGAATCCATGGACGCCTCCTCTTCCGCTTGGGAGCCGGTGCGCGACTTCCTCACGGACTTCTCCGCGTTGCGCGCCAAGAGCGGTTACTCGCCCTCCGAGACGGCCACCTTCATTTTTTCGTTGAAGCAACCACTATTTGAAGCGCTCCGGGACGAATGCGGCAAAGATGCCGACGCGCTGGCCACCGAGATCTGGACCATCACGGAATTGCTGGATTCCCTCGGCCTGCTGACGGTCGAGTCCTTTCAGAAGACTCGCGAGAGCGTCATCTCCCGCCAACAACAGGAACTGATGGAGCTTTCCACTCCCGTGGTGCAATTGTGGAACGGCGTTCTGGCGCTGCCGCTCATCGGAACACTGGACAGCGCGCGCACCCAGGTGGTCATGGAAAACCTGCTCGATGCCATCGTCAAGACTCGTTCCGATTTCGCCATCATCGACATTACCGGCGTTCCCGTGGTTGACACTTTGGTCGCCCAGCATCTGCTTAAGACCGTGGCCGCCGCGCGCCTCATGGGCGCCGAATGCATGATCAGCGGCATCCGTCCGCAAATCGCCCAGACCATCATCCATCTCGGTGTCGACCTGGGCGGCGTCGTCACCAAGGCGACCTTGGCCGACGCATTCTCGCTGGCATTACGGCGCAGTGGCGCTTCCCTAACCTCGGCCGCGAAAAACATCCTGTCCGCGGAGAACTAGCCAGTGGAGCGCATCCCGATTCTCAAGATGGGTGAGTACCTCCTGGTCACCATCCAAGTGGACATGCACGACCGGCTTGCGCTCACCCTGCAAGATGACCTCACCAGCCAAATCGTCAAGCATAACGCGCATGGCGTCCTGATCGACATATCCGCGTTGGAGATGGTGGATTCTTTCATCGGCCGCATGCTCGGCAGCATCGCCTCCATGGCGCGCCTGCTGGATGCCGAGACCGTGGTGGTCGGCATGCAGCCCTCGGTCGCAATTACGCTGGTCGAGCTCGGCCTGTCTTTGAAAGGCATCCGGACCGCATTGGATGTGGAGAAGGGGATGGCCTCCCTCCGCGGTGCGCTTTCGGATTCAAAGCGAAATGGTGCATCGAATTCTCAGCACTGAGCAGCACCAGATTCGCAACTCCGAGGACGTGGTCGAGGTGCGGCAGCTGGTCCGCAAGAAGGCGATCTCGCTCGGCTTCGGTCTGGTGGACCAGACCAAGATGGTCACCGCGTCCAGTGAACTGGCCCGGAACACTCTCGATTACGGCGGCGGCGGCACAGCATCCATTGAACTCGTCGAAAACGGACGCCGGTCGGGTTTGCGGGTGATTTTTGAGGATCAAGGCCCCGGCATCCCGGATGTGGATCTCGCCCTCACCGACGGATTCACCAGCGGCAACGGGCTAGGCCTCGGTTTAGGTGGCGCCAAGCGCCTGGCGGACGAATTTGAGATTTCTTCGAAACCCGGCGCGGGTACGAGAGTCTCTATTCTCAGGTGGAAGTAGTGTTGGGGAGTCGTAGCGGGGACAGGTGCAGTTAATCTTGGGGGAATCGCAACGGGTTTTGGTCGACGAAGCTAGCAAAACGGCGGAGGCTCGCCGCGTCGCTCGCAAAATGGCGGCACAAATGTGTCTGGACGAAACGCTCGCAGAGCAAGCCATGATTGTGATAACCGAAGCCTGCACTAACGTTTTGAAGCATGCCGGCCAGGGCGAGCTGATCCTCAATGCGTCCGTCGAAGGCGCCCCAGCCGCGCCCGTGCTCGAAGCCCTGGCGCTCGATCAAGGGCCGGGGATTCGCAACCTCTCCGAATGCCTGCAAGACGGCTACAGCACTCAGGGCACCGCGGGACACGGCTTGGGCGCGATTATTCGCCTGTCGAAGAGCGCTGATTTTTATTCGGCGCCCGGAAAAGGAACGGCGGTGGTGGCGCGTTGGGGCGGCGCGGCGAACGGCCGCATCGCTCATGAACACGGCCGTCCGCTCCGCGTCAATGCCGTCAATCTCCCGAAACAGGATGAGGAAGTCTCTGGCGACGCGTGGGGCGTCGAGCAGCATGGCGACCAATTGACGCTGCTGGTCGCCGACGGTTTGGGGCACGGTATGGAGGCTCACCTGGCTTCCGCCGAAGCCGTCCGCATGCTCCGGGAGAATCCCGAGCTGCCGCCCAAGTCTCTGCTGGAACGCTGCCATCAGGCCCTTCGCAGCACCCGTGGGGCAGCCGTGGCCGTGGCCCGCATCGATCGCCGGCGCGAGAAGGTGACCTTCGCCGGCGCCGGCAATATTTCCGGACGAATTTACTCCGGGTCCGAGCTGTGCCAAAACGCCGTATCGGTGAACGGCACGGTCGGCCATCAGACCGAGCGTATGCAGGAGTTCTACTATCCCTGGCCCGCCGACGGCGTGCTGCAGCTCCACTCCGATGGGCTTTCCTCGCGCGCCAGTCTGGAACCCTACGCCGGACTTGCGCTGCGCGATCCCGCTTTAATTGCCGGGGTGTTGTATAGGGATTTTGTGCGAGGGCGCGACGACGCGACCATAGTAATTGTCAAGGCGGCGTAGATGAGCTTTTCCATCCTTTCAGTCGCGATCGCCTCCGAGCACGATACCGTCGCCGCCCGCCAGCGCGCCCGTCAAATCGCCCGCTGCCTGGGCTTCGATGCGCAGGATCAAACCCGCATTTCCACGGCTGTCTCGGAAATCGCCCGCAATGCTTTCAACTACGCCGGCGGCGGACGCGTCGAGTACCGTGTCGAGGGCCGCACCGCGCCCCAGTTGCTTCTGATCAAGGTGACCGATTCGGGCCCCGGCATCCCGCACTTGCAGGACATTCTGGATGGCAATTATCAATCCAGAACCGGCATGGGCCTCGGCATTACCGGAGCGCGCCGCCTGATGGACCAGTTTCAAATCGAGTCCGTTCCGGGCGCCGGGACAACTGTTTTACTCAAGAAACTGCTCCCCAAACGTGCGCCGCTGGTCAAACAAGCCGACGCGGTACGCATCGCCGATCAGCTCGCCCGCGAGATTCCGCAAAACGCTCTGCATGAGTTGCAGCATCAAAACCAGGAGTTACTCGCCGCGCTGGAAGAGATTCGCGCGCGCCAGGCCGAGCTGACCAAGTTGAATCGCGAGCTGGAGGACACCAATCGCGGCGTGGTCGCTCTCTATGCCGAATTGGACGAAAAGGCCGACCACCTCCGGCGCGCCGACGAAATCAAGTCCAAATTCCTGTCGAACATGAGCCACGAGTTCCGCTCGCCCTTGAATTCCATCCTGGCTCTGAGCGGTTTGCTGCTGGATTCCAGGGACGGTGCGCTGTCCTCCGAACAAGAAGTGCAGGCCGGTTACATTCGCAAGGCCGCGCAAGACCTGCTCGAGCTGGTGAACGATCTGCTCGATCTGGCCAAGGTCGAGGCGGGAAAAATTGAGGTGAAGCCCCTCGAATTCGCGGCCGCCAACCTTTTTGCCGCTCTGCGCGGGATGCTGCGCCCCTTGCTGCTCAATCAGTCCGTCGAGCTGATTTTCGATGAGGTCGACTATCTGCCGCCCGTCTACTCCGATGAAGGCAAGATCTCGCAGATCCTCAGGAACTTCATCTCCAACGCCTTGAAGTTCACTGAAAAGGGCGAGGTGCGCGTATCGGCGAAAACCGCCGGCGCCGACGTAGTCTTTTCTGTGTCGGACACCGGAATCGGCATCGCGCCCGAAAACTTGGATCTTATTTTTCAGGATTTCGCGCAGGTGGATAGCCCCATTCAACGCCGCGTCAAAGGAACCGGCCTGGGCCTTCCGCTCTCTAAAAAGCTCGCCCATCTGTTGGGCGGCCAGGTGACGGTCGAAAGCCGTCTGGGCAGCGGCTCGACGTTCACGGTTCAAGTTCCGCTGCGATACGCTGACCCGGCCGAAGAAGCAGCGCCCATTAGCAGGTATGGTGTTCCCGAAGCCGGCGGTCTGCCCGTGCTGGTGGTCGAGGACAGCCCCGAAATGGTGCTCGCCTACATGAGCTTTCTCAAAGGGTCGGGATTCCAAGTGGTGGCCGCCGCGACCATCCGCGAAGCCGAGCAGGTCCTGGAGCAGGCCCGGCCCGTTGCCATCATTCTGGATCTAATCTTGCGTTCCGAGGATGCCTGGGCCTTCCTGGCGCGCCTCCAGCAGGATGCGTCGCTGCGGCACATTCCCGTTCTGGTGGCCAGCTCCATGGAGGATCAAGGCAAAGCCTACCATCTCGGCGCAGCCGGATATTTAGTGAAGCCCATTGACCGAGCCGTATTGCTCTCTCACTTGCGAGCCATTACCGAACCGCTGGCACCCGCGCACATCTTGATCATCGACGACGACGAACTAGACCGGTATCTGATCCGCCAGCAGCTTCGCAATTCTCCGCTGCTTGTCAGCGAGGCCATCAACGGCGCCGACGGGTTCCGGCAAGCGTGCGAACAAAAACCGGCGGGCATCATTCTGGATCTCAACATGCCGGACATGACCGGTTTCGCGGTCCTGGACCGGCTGAAGCAGGAACCCTCCACCCGAAATATCCCGGTGATTATTTGCACCTCCCGGATTTTAACGGACGCCGAAAGAAGCGAATTAGCGGAGAAAACTGCCGCGATCCTGAGTAAACAGGATCTCGACCGTGCTATTCTCGAACGGGCGCTCGAAACCATCTCTAGCCGTGCTGCATTGGCAGCAACCCTCCAGTAGGAAAAAACCATGAGTACGCCACCATCACATCCTATTCTCAACGCCGACGACTACGCTCCCGGCCGCTACGCTCGCACCAAGATATTGCGGCAAGCCGGCTTCGATGTGATCGAGGCTGCCAGCGGCAACCAGACCTTGGAGCTGGTGTCCGAATTGAAGCCCGCGCTGGTCTTGCTGGACGTGAACCTCCCCGACATGAATGGCATCGAGGTCTGCCGGCGCATCCGCGAAAATCCGAAGACCGTCGGCACCACCATCGTGCACATCTCGGCCACCTACACCGAAAACCAGCATCTGGTGCGTGGATTGGACAACGGAGCCGACAGCTATTTGGTGGAACCGGTGGATCCGCCGGTGCTGATCGCCACCGTAAAAGCGTTCCTCCGCCTGCGCCAAGCCGAGGATCGCCTGCGCAGATCCAATGAGGATCTGGAACGGTTCGCCTACACCGTTGTTCACGAGCTGAACGAACCGCTGCGAACGATCACCTCCCACGCTCAGTTGCTCGAGCGGCGCCTGGAAGGCCAGTTGGATGAAGGTGCGGTTGATTCGCTCGCTTTTGTAATAGGCGGCGCCGTTAGAATGCGTTCCTTTATCGACGATTTGTTGCGCTATTCTCAAGCCACCAACAGCGGCGCCGACGTGCGGATGTTCGATATGGAAGCGCTGGTCGCGCAGGTCCTGCTGAGCTTGGACACGGTCCTTCAAGCCAACGGCGCTAGCGTCACGCACGATCCGCTGCCGGCCATTGTCGCCGACGCTCGTCTGGAACACGTGCTGCAAAACCTGATCGGCAACTCCATCAAATACCGGCGGGCCGATGTGCCTCCCCAGATCCACATTTCCGCCGGCAAGCAACACGGTGGATGGGTGTTCTCGGTTCGCGACAACGGAATCGGAATACAGCCGGAATACCGCGAACGGATTTTTCATCTCTTCCGCCGCTTACACGGCCGCGACGTCCCCGGTCACGGCATCGGGCTGGCGCTGTGCCAGAAGATCGTGGAAGCCAACGGTGGGACGATGTGGGTGGAATCGGAGCCGGGCCAAGGAGCGACGTTCTACTTCACGCTGCCGCAAGAGCAGGGCAATCGTGCCGCGCGGACGGGCCGCCCGGCGTAAGTCTACTCGCCTCGAATCAAATCCTGATACGTTTCGCGCTTGCGCACTACGCGGTAACCGGCGCCTTCCACCAGAATCTCGGGCGGCCGCGGGCGAGCGTTGTAGTTGGAAGCCGCCACAAACCCGTAGGCTCCCGCGGTGCACACGGCCAGCAGATCGCCCGGCAGAACGTTCGCCATCTCGCGGCCACGCGCCAGAAAATCGCCGCTCTCGCACACCGGCCCGACCACATCCGCCGTGATGGTGCCGGCCTGATTGAGCCGCAACGGGACAATCTCATGATGCGCGTGATAAAGCGCCGGCCGGATTAAGTCGTTCATCGCCGCGTCCACGATGACGAACTGCCGGTCGCCGTTGGTTTTGCGGTACAACACGCGCGTCAGCAACAGGCCTGCCTCGGCCACGATGGACCGTCCCGGCTCGATCAGAACCTCCAGACCATGGCCCTCCACGCGTTGACACATGGCTTGGACGAACTCAGAGATGCCGAGCGCCTTGTCGCCCGGCTTGTAGGGAACACCCAGGCCTCCGCCCAGATCGAGCGTGCGTATGGGGAAACCGCGCGAGCGCAGCCGCTCCACCAGCGCGACCATCTTGTCGAACACCTCGATCAACGGCTCTATATCGACGATCTGCGATCCGATGTGGCAGCTCACTCCTTCCAGCACAAGATTAGAAAGGGCCCGCGCGCGCTCGTACACCGCTTCCGCTGCGTGGATATCAATGCCGAATTTGTGCTTGCGCAAACCGGTAGAAATGTAAGGATGCGTAGCGGCATCCACGTCCGGGTTTACGCGAATCGCCACTCGCGCCTGAAACGCATGCCGGGCCGCCAGAGAATCGAGGAGAGCCAGTTCCGGTTCGGACTCGCAATTGAAGCTGCGGATGTGATGCCGGATGGCGTAGTCCAACTCGTCCGCCGTTTTTCCAACACCCGAAAAAATTACCGCGGCGGGATCCGCGCCGGCTTCCAATACGCGAAACAGCTCGCCGCCTGAAACGATGTCGAATCCTGCGCCCGCTTCGGCCAGCAATTTTAAGATCGCGAGGTTGCTGTTGGCCTTCACCGCATAGCAGATCTTGTGAGGCACTGCGCCGAAAGCTTGATCGTACGCCTGATATCGCTCCAGAATATTGGAGCGGGAATAGACGTAACAGGGCGTGCCCTCCCGGTGGGCGATATCGGCCAGCGCGACTTGCTCCAGATAGAGCGTCTGATCTTGGTATTGCATCAGTGGACTTTCAAAACTACCAAAGTTTGATCGTCCGCCATTGGAACGCCGGTTGAGAACTCGTCTAGATCGGCCAAAATTTGGCTGGCGACCGTCTCTGGATCATGGCCGCACAGCCGTCGCAGCACGCGCGACAGATGACCTCGGCCGTAGTCCTCGCCACGTGTATTAGGCTGATCCGTGATTCCGTCGGAATACAGCACAATCAGGTCGCCCGGCTCGGCCTGGAGCGTGACCTCTTCGTAATCGCGGTCGTTCAGTAGTCCCGCCGGAACGCCTTCCGCGCGAGGCCGAATAAGCTCGCCACGCCGGCAGATGATCGGAGGCGCCGCGCCGGCGTTGGCCATGACGAACCGGTGCGCGGGATTTTCCCAAACCAAAACCATCAGGGCGACATACTGCGCCTCGACGATCCGCTCGCGCAAAACGTTGTTCAACAGCTTCAGCAGGTCGGCCGGACTGCGACGCCGATGCGCCAGAGAGCGCAAAAGCCCCGTGACCATCGCTCCGTAAAGGGCCGCGGCCGCTCCCTTGCCGCTTACATCGCCGAACGTGAAGACGGCATGGTCCGGGCCGTACTCGAAGACATCGTAAACGTCGCCCGTGATCTCGCGAGCAGGGCGTGAACGGATTGCGATGTCCAATCCTTCAATTGGCGGAGCCTCGCGCAGCAGCATGACCGACTGCACGTTGCGCGCGGCCTTCAAATCCTGGTTCAGGCGTTGCTCGCGCTGCGCGACCTCGCCGTAAAGCCGGGCGTTCTCAACCGAGCTGGCGATCTGCGGGGCTAGTAATGCCAGCAGCCGGGAGTGATCCTCGGTGAAAAATCCCAAGCGTTCGCTCTCCAAATCCATCACACCCACCACGTGATCCTGAACCATGAGCGGCACCGCGATTTCGGAGTGGATATCGGGATGAGAGGCGATGTACCGCGCGTCGGCAAGCGTATCCACCACCCGCACGATCTCGCGCGATTGGGCGGCTGCGCCCGTGATGCCCTTGCCAAGAGGAATGTTGTCCAGATCCACGCGCTGGTCGTAGCGCTGGCTAAAGAGACGCCGCAGCAATTGCTTCTCGGTGTCCACCAGCAAGACGCTGAATGCATCGAAGGCAACCAGGGCATGCGTGATTTGAGCGATCTTGCCGAGCAGTACCTCCAGTGCCAGGATGGAGCTGAATTCTTGCGAAAGATAGGCCAGCGTTCTAAGCGTGCGGTTCTGGCGGTCGACGCGCCGGTACAAACGCGCATTATCAATTGAAACCGCGACGCGCGATGCGATCAACTGCAACAGCGCCCGATCCTGCTCGCGATAGGCATTCAAGCGCGTGGATTGCAGATCGATGACGCCCACCAGCTTGCCTCGCGCCATCATCGGCACCGCCAGTTCCGAGCGAACGGCATCCAGAGCGGCGAGATAGCGCGTGTCGCTCTGAACGTCGCCCACCATCACCGGCTGCCTGCTGGCGGCGGCCAATCCCGTGATGCCTTCGCCCAGGGGAATAATCAAATTTCGAACCACTTCGTCGCGATGGCCGATGCCGTAGCGGATGCTCAAACCCTTCTGGCGTTCGCTATAAAGCAGGATGGCGAACAGATCGTAAACCACCACCTCCTTCACGATGGCAGCAACATTGGCCAGGATGCGATCGAGATCGAGCGTTTCGGAGGTCATAGTCGAAACCTCCAGCAGGAAGTCCAGCAGTTCGGAACGCTCCTGGAAACGCGGCGCAGCTTTGCTACCCGGGGTAGCCATGGCTAATACTCCAGCGGCGAGGCGTGCAGTGCTCCCGAAGTTTCTTCGACAATCCGGACGCTGGCGCTGGCCCCGATGCGCGTGGCGCCGGCGGCGATCATTCGTTTCACATCGTCAAGCGTGCGGATTCCGCCCGAAGCTTTCACGCCCATTTCGCTTCCAACGGTGTTGCGCATCAACTCGACGTCATGGACGGTGGCGCCGGCCGGGCCAAATCCGGTAGAGGTTTTCACGAAGTCCGCTTGGGCGTTCTTGGCAAGCTGGCAAGCCGTGATTTTTTGGTTGTCGTCGAGCAGCGCGGTTTCGAGAATCACCTTCACGATAGCGCCGCCACGATGCGCGACCTCGACCACCGCGGCGATGTCGGCCTCCACAGCCTGGCGATCGCCACCGCGCAGCGCGCCGATGTTTTGCACCATGTCGATCTCTTCGGCGCCGGCCTGCAATGCGGCTCGCGTCTCGGCGACCTTCGCGTCAGTGGACATTGCGCCCAAAGGAAAGCCGACCACCGCGCACACTTTCACCGGCGAACCCTGAAGCTCATGAGCGACCACTGGCACCCAATAGGAGTTAGTACACACGCTGGCGAATTTGTACTGGCGCGCTTCGCGGCAAATTTTGACGATGTCGTCGCGCGTGGCCTCCGGACGAAGCAGTGTATGGTCAATGCGACGGGCGATCTGTGTGTCCCTGGGTATCACGATAAGTGCCGCAGAATGAGGGGATACGCGTGGGCATCCGCGTACGATTCAGGATAGCACAACCATCGCGCACCCAGCCGTTAAACCAGGTTCTGTGGCTTAATGAAAAGCATGGACCTGCACGCGATCCGGCTGGAAATTCCCTCCGACGGCAACATCATTGTTGGCCATAGCCACTTTATCAAGACGGTCGAAGACATCTACGAAGCGATCATCAATACGGTTCCGCAAATGAAGTTCGGCATCGCGTTCAATGAAGCATCGGGGGCCTGCCTGACGCGAGTGGACGGCAACGATGATGACCTGAAAGCCATCGCAACACGAAACGCCACGGCGATCGGTGCGGGTCATCTGTTCGTGGTGGCGTTGCGCGGCGGATTTCCGATCAACATTAAGAATCGGATACTCGAGACGCCGGAGGTGTGCAATATTTTTTGCGCAACGGCGAATCCGGTGGAGGTAATCGTCGCGCAAACGGAGCAGGGCAGGGGAGTGCTGGGCGTGATCGACGGCGCATCGCCCAAGGGCGTCGAGACCGCGCCGGACGTCGAATGGCGTCACGGATTCCTGCGGAAGATCGGGTATAAGCGTTGAGAACTTTTTTCATAGCGCTGCTGCTGGTTGCTCCGGTGGTGGCCGACGGCCGCTTCGAGCGATTTGATCGCGATCTGGCGAAGGTTCGTGACGAATTGCGCATTTCAAAACTTTCAGCGGTCATTTTGGAAAATGGGCAGACCGTTTGGGGCCGCGACGACGGCGGAAAAGAAGGCACTCAGCCAGGTTCGGGCGAATTCAGCCAAACTTATTCGGGCGAACGAATCGTATGCAACTTCAGTCAAAGCGGCGATTCGTCGAGCCTGCGGGTGGAAGTCCCCGAGCGTAACCTGACGTTCATCGCGCGCGCTAATTCCAAGGCGATGACAGAAGCGGCGCACCTGGAAGACGGCAACATCGCGCGTTCGGCGGTTGCTCTCGCATTCTTAGAAGACATTGTTTTCGAGCGGGCATTCGAGCGCGATGAGATGGAGAACCGGGCGCTCCTGGCGTTCTACTTCGGACGGCGAAATGAGAGTGCCGCCATCCTGCGCGAAGCTCTCGACAAATATCCGGAGCTCGAATCCATCGACGATGTTACCTTGCTGCGCCTGCTCTCGGACCTTCATCTCCCCGCAACCGAAGGCGTCGCGACGGTGGTTCTCAAAGAACATCCCGATCTGCCCGCGGCGTGGCTTTATTACGGCAGGTATCTGCGAAGCGAAAAGCGCTTCCGCGAAGCCACTCTGTGCTTCAAACAGATAACGGAACATCAGCCGCCCTGGCATAACTGGACCGTTTCTGAAGCGAAGAAAGAACTGAGCACGCTCGAATGAGACGCGTCATCGAAGGCCTGGAACAACTGCGATCGCTGGAAGGTCAGGAGGCCGGCCTGAGCGACTGGCTCACTGTCACGCAAGAGATGATCGATCGATTCGCGGATATCACCAATGACCATCAGTGGATTCACGTGGACACCGAGCGGGCCCAACGCGAGTCGCGCTTTGGCACAACCGTCGCGCATGGATTTCTGACGTTATCGATGTTGAGCCAATTGATGCATCAGGCGGTAGAGATCCGCGGGAACTTCCAAATGCTCATCAACTACGGATTCAATCGGGTTCGTTTCGTATCGCCCGTGCCCGCGGGCGCTCGTATCCGTGCGCGGCTCGCCGTAAAGAACGTCACCGAAAACGAAGTGATCTGGCTCGCAACCGTCGAAATCGATGGCTCGGACAAGCCGGCAATCGTGGCGGAATGGATCGAGCGTTTTTATTGAATTACTGGGTGCGGGACGTGGAGTATGCTGCCGCCATCGCGTTCACTGGGTGTCCACCGGCTTGCGTCATCCATTTAGAAAGGGCCTTGGTGGCGCAAGAACCCGAGCAGATGTGCTCATAACCATCGGCGTCGGCCAGTATGTGATCCCATGGCAGGAGAATAAACTGATCCGCGTTCAGCGCGCGCAGCCACCAATGATTGGCTTCACCCTTCAAGTTTTGGCAGTAATCGCACCGATAGGGGCAATGAACTTTCATAGCGCTTCTCCTCCTCGATTTGCCAGGAGCAGACCAAGCTACTTCGCCGGTTCGTGCCGCTGCGTTAAATTAGATCAGGTAATCGCCTTAAAGGTTACCACTCCGTTAGCCCTAGGAAAAGAGTACTGGATGATGTAGTACCTAGCCTTTTTTCCGGCATGTTACTGCACAGACGCTGCTTGCGACGTTGAAATTTTTTTTCGTGATTCGTGATTGGCCGGATCCTTGATAACAAGGTGAACAAGGGCGTAGCTGGCTAACGGCATTAAGCCGAACAAGAAGCAAACCGGCTGGAAACCATAGCGTTCGATAACAGCGGCAATCGGCTGAGAAACAACCGATTGCATGGCGCCGTAGGCGAACACCAA
>Ga0182024_10009014_pt1 | contig 20795 bp, 15 predicted proteins | sample P32metaG_FD_120480 | JGI IMG/M metagenome (GOLD analysis project Ga0182024, IMG submission 120480) | Permafrost microbial communities from Stordalen Mire, Sweden - P3-2 metaG (Illumina Assembly) | ecosystem: Environmental > Terrestrial > Soil > Wetlands > Permafrost | place: Sweden: Stordalen...
ATGCAGGCGGGAGCAGGGTTCAAACGCCGGCCGGTGGGTCGATTCGCGCAAAGCTTCCTCGCCCTCAAGCATACGCCTTCAGCATGTGTACAGTTCCCCGGCGCTCTCCCGGACTTCGCTACACTGGAAGTGAATGTCCACACAGATCATCCGTCCCGCCCGCACCCTGCAGGGCTCACTCACTGTTCCCGGCGACAAGTCCATCTCCCACCGCTACGCCATGCTGGCTGGCCTCGCGGAAGGCACCTCGCGCCTCTCCAACTTCTCCACCGGCGCCGATCCCCACTCCTCGCTCGCCTGCATGGAGTCCCTCGGCGCCACCGTCGTCCGCACCGGCAACGGCCCCGCCGCGATCATCGAGGTCACCGGTGTCGCAGGCAGCTTCCTTCAGCCCGCCGCGCAGCTCGACTGCGGCAACTCCGGCTCCACCATGCGCATGCTCGCGGGCCTCATCGCGCCGCACCCGCACATCTTCACCCTCATCGGCGACCACTCCCTCACCCTGCGTCCTATGGAGCGCATCCGCAAACCCCTCAGCCAGATGGGCGCGCGCATCGACCTGGTTGACGGCCACGCCCCCATGACTATTCACGGCGGCCCGCTCCACGCCATCGACTTCACCACGCCCATCCCTTCCGCGCAGGTCAAGACCGCCGTCCTCTTCGCCGGCCTGCAGGCCGAAGGCGCCACCAGCCTCGCTGAATCCATCCGTACCCGCGACCACTCCGAGCACGCGCTCAAGGCCTTCGGCGCGAAGCTCACCCGCACACCGGGCACCAACGCCAGCGAGCCATCCAAGCTCTCGATCGCCGGCGGCCAAAAGCTCCACGCCATCGACGCCACCGTCCCCGGCGACATTTCTTCCGCTGCATTCTTCCTCTGCGCCGCGCTGCTCTTCCCCGACTCCAATCTCATTCTGGATTCGCTCGGTATGAACCCCACACGCGCCGCACTGCTCGACGTCATCACCGCGCTGGGTGGACGCATCAAGGTGCTCACCGTCGAGGAGCATCACGGCGAACTCATAGGAACAATTCAGGTCAACCGCGCACCGGCCACGCCCACAAGCGAACCCTTCGTCATCTCCGGCGCGCTCACCGCGCAGGTCATCGACGAGCTTCCCGTACTCGCCGCCATTGCACCGTACACGGCAAACGGCCTCATCATCCGCGATGCACAGGAGCTGCGTGTCAAGGAGTCCGACCGCATCGCGCTTGTCGCGCAGAATCTCCGCGCCATGGGTGCCAACCTCACCGAACATCCCGACGGCCTGGAGATTCCCGGCAACCAGTCCCTCCACGGGGCCTCCATCAACTCCGCCTCCGACCACCGCATCGCCATGGCCTTCTCCATCGCCGCGCTGCGCGCCACCGGCGACACCGAGATCCGCGGCGCCGAAGCCGCCTCCATCTCCTTCCCTGAGTTCTTCACCGCGCTCGACTCGCTCGCTCACCGTTAAGCCATGCCGCAACCCACTCCACCCGCCGACTCCCGTCCGATCGTCATCACCGAGATCGAGCAGTTCGGCGGCGCGGAGCGCAGCGTGCTGGCGCTGGCAGGCTGGCTCCATCGTCGTGACCTCGCTACACACATCGTTACCTACGCTGACCGATGTGGTATCGCGCAATATGCAAGGTTTCCGCTTCCCGTGATCCAGTTGGAGGCTTCCGGTCCGCGCCGCCGCATCCAGGCTTTAGGGAGATACTTCAATTCGCGTGCCGCCAGCGCGCCCCACCCACTGCTCTCCGGATATCAGCCCGCGCTGCACGCCACGCTGGCTGGCCTGCGCGGCTTCCACACTCTGATGCACGACACGCCCTCGCTGTTCAGCGATGCGGCCGAGCGCACTATGCTCTCTCGCCTGCGCATCGCCATCTCCAACCGCATCGCCGGACGCGGCCTGCGCAGCGGAGGCGCGACCATCGTCACCAGCAAGTACTTGCGCGCGGAGTGCCGCAAAGACTTCGGCGTGGACGCGCACATCGTGCGCATGGGCGGCCTCGGTGCGCCGGATCTCTTCCGCCTCCGTCCCATCACAGATGAACTGCGCATGCTCTCCGTCTGCCGCATCGAAGCCAACAAGCGGCTCGATTGGATCCTGCGTTCGCTTGCGCAGCTCGAGCACGCAGTGCCCGCGCTCTCATCGCGGATCTCCTGGCATCTCGATCTCGCAGGCAAAGGGCCCCTGATTGCCCCGCTTACCCAACTCGCCGCTTCGCTCGGCATCGCCGATCGCGTCCGCTTTCTCGGCTTTGTTTCGGATGACGAACTCCAGACTCTCTACGACCGTGCTCACCTCTTTCTCATGCCTGCCGTGCAGGGCTACGGCATTCCCACCATCGAGAGCCTGCAGCGCGGGATACCCGTGCTGCTGCACCGCGAGTCCGGCGTCTCCGACATCCTGCTGGACACGCCCTGGGCCACCGTCATTTCTGCGGGACCTGATGAGATGACCGTCGCCTTGAGCACTGCGATCGATGGTGTGCTCTCCGGTCGCCACCATTCCCTCCCGCTTCCGCACCTGCCCACGGAGGACGAGTGGGCCGCGCAGGTCGCACACCTCTGCGGATGGGTGCGATAGCCATGCGGATCGTCCAGGCCGTCTACGGCGTCTTCCATCACTTTGAGCTTGCCCATCAGCTCCATCGCCGCAACCATCTGCGCCGCATCTACTCCACCTGGCCGTGGGCACGGCTCAAGCGCGAGGGCCTTCCCCGCGAGCTCGTCCGCACCTTCCCTCTGATTCACACAACTGACTACCTGCTGCGTCAAACTCCGTTCTACTCATCGACGCTCGACTCCCGCTTCAACCAGTGGAACTCGCTCGCCTTTGACGCATGGCTGCGCCGCAACATCGAACCCTGCGACGCCTTCATCGCCATCTCCGGCGCCGGCGTTACCTCCGGGCCTAAGGTCCAGGCCGCCGGGGGCAAGTTCATCTGCGACCGCGGCTCGACCCATCAGCGTTTCCAGGACCAGGTCGTCGTCGAGGAGTATCGCCGCTGGGGTATTCCCCACGCTCTGCCGCCCGCGCACATCGTCGAGCGGGAGGAGGCAATCTACGCCATCGCCGACGCCATCACCGTTCCCTCCACCGTCGTCCGTCGCTCTTTTCTCCAGATGGGCGTCACGCCGGAGAAGGTCCACACCATCCCCTACGGCGTTCGTCTCGATCGCTTTGCCCCCTCTGCGCCGCCACCCGCAGACTCCTTTCAGGTTCTCTTCGCCGGCCAGATCAGCCTGCGCAAGGGCATCCCGTATCTGCTGGAGGCCTTCGCGCGGCTGCGCCATCCGCGCAAACACCTCACCCTCGTCGGCGCCATGCAGGATGAGATGCGTGCCCTCCTGCCCAGGCTCCCCACCGAAAATGTGACTTTTACCGGATCAATTCCTCAGCACGAGCTCGCTGCGCGCATGTCACGCAGTCACGTGTTTGCGCTCGCCAGCGTCGAGGAGGGCCTCGCCCTCGTGCAGGGCCAGGCGCTGGCCTGCGGCTGCCCCGTCATCGCCACCATCGCAACCGGCGCGGAGGATCTCTTCACCGACGGCATAGAAGGCTTCATCGTCCCCGACCGCGACACCACAGCTCTCGCCAACCGCCTACAGCAGCTCACCGATGATCCCGCTTTGCGCGAGCGCATGTCCGCCGCCGCTCTCGAATGCGTGAACAACCTCGGCGGCTGGGACCGCTACGGCGACCAGTGGGACGCGCTCCTCCACTCCCTGACCGGCCAACCCATGGACCCCGGCGAGCCGCCTTACATCTTATAGCGGCCCATGTCGTCGTCGTTCAGGCCCTCCAGCCAGCGGCGCATCTCCTCTGAGTTCGCGCTCGGCGTGCTCTCCGCCACCTGCTTCGCGTTGTCCAGCACCGCGCGGCTGGCGTAGATCGGGCAGTCCCAGCGCAGCGCTAGCGCAATCGCGTCCGAAGGCCGCGCGTCCAGCGTCACCGTCTCGCCCTCCTGCTCCATCCAGATCACCGCGTAAAACGTATCGTCGCGCAGCTCCGACACCACCACCTTGCGCACGGTCGCGTTCAGCCCGCGCGCCAGATTGCGCAGCAGATCATGCGTCATCGGTCGCGGCGTCGCCGTCTTCTCCAACTCCATCGCAATCGCATTCGCTTCGAAGATCCCCACCCAGATCGGCAGCAGCGCATCGCTCGCCACGTCCTTCAGGATCACGATCGGCATGTTCGTGTCGCGATCGATGATCAGTCCGCGAATCTGCATCTCCACCTCAGCCTTCGCCGCTGTGGCCGCCGCCTCGCCGTGTTCGGCACCAATCTTCATTGCACTGCCAGCGCCTCGCCCGCCAGGCTGTTGGGAAACGTCTGCGTGATCCTCACCTGCGCGTAGCTGCCCATAGCCGGCAGGATCGGCTGCGTCACCGTAAAGTTCACCGTCTTGTTCTGCGAGCTGCGCCCCACCACCTGCCCGCGCGCCGCGTTGTGCCCCTCCACCATCACTTCCATCGCCTGCCCAAGGTGCCGCGCATAACTCTTGCGTTGGACTTCCTTCTGCCGCTCCAGAATCACCTGCAGCCGCCGCGCCTTCTCCTCTTCGGGGATCGAGTCCGCCATCGCAATCGCCGGTGTGTTCGGCCGTGGCGAGTACTTGAACGCAAATACTGCGTCGTACTTCACCTCTTCCAGCAGCGTCGCCGTATCCTCAAGGTCCTGCTCCGTCTCACCTGGAAAGCCCACGATAATGTCCGACGTCATGCTGATCTCGCGCCGCGCCGCCTTGATCCACGCGATTCGTTCCAGATACCACTCCCGCGTATACTCGCGGCTCATCGCGCGCAAGACTGCAGTCGACCCCGACTGCACTGGCAGGTGCACGTGGTCGCACAGCGTCGGCACCGCATCGATCGCCTGCACAATGTCGCGTGTAAAGTCGCGCGGATGGCTCGTCGTAAACCGCACGCGGCGAATCGCCGCGATCTCTCCCACCGCCGCCAGCAGTTCGGCAAAACTCCTCTTCCCGCTCGGGTCGCGGTAGGAGTTCACATTCTGCCCCAGCAGCTGGATCTCTGTGTAGCCCGCATCCGCAATCCGCCGCGCCTCCGCCAGCACCGACTCCGACGCACGGCTGCGCTCATTGCCGCGCGTGTAAGGCACCACGCAGTACGCACAGAACTTGTCGCAGCCCTCAATGATGGTGATGTACCCGCGATGTGGGTTCTCCCGCGACGTGAACTCGGTATCGAAGGTCTGCTCCGTCTGCCGGTCGTCGAGGCCTGTGATCCGCCGCTCGCCCGCCTCCAGCCGCACCAGCATATGCGGCAGGTTCCGATAGCTCGCCGAGCCCGACACCAGCGATACATACGGCGCGCGCTCGAAGATCTTCTCGCCCTCCTGCTGCGCCACGCACCCCAGCACGGCAAACTTCTTGCCCTCGCCTTGCATGCGCTTGTACTCGTTCAGCCGGTGGAAGACCTTCTGCTCCGCCTTGTCGCGGATGGAGCAGGTGTTATAGAGGATCAGCCCCGCGTCGGCCTCGTCCTCCACCCGCGTGTACCCCTCGTGCTCCAGCGTGCCGATGACCTTCTCCGAGTCGTGCGCGTTCATCTGGCAGCCAAAGGTCTCGATGTAGAAAGTCTTCGTCACGCGCCTAGTATATCGCCCTGCAATCTGGGCTGGCTCCAGCCGCGTGCATTGTCGCCTCCCAGACTCTCCGCGCGTAAAATCCTTCCATACGCTCCGCGCCGCATCACCAGTCGCGCACGCGCAAAATCTCTCTCCGCTCGCAAACCCTGTCCCGCCTGCGGTGGATAGAGAGGTTACAATTCGAGCCAGTCGGCGTTGATCCATGAGGTCCATGGGGCATTGCTTCGCATCCAACCCCACATGCAACCTGTGGCGCAGCCTTCTACTGCCCGTGCACGCCGTTCCATCGCGCTTCCGCTGGTCACCGCGGTGCTCCTTCTGCTGGTCTGCGCGCGGCCAGCGGGCGGCTACTCCGTCCTCACGCACGAAGAGCTGATCGACCTTACCTGGGCCGACTCGATCCGCCCGCTGCTGCTCCGGCGCTTCCCCAATCTCACGCCCAGGCAGCTGCGTGACGCCCGCGCCTACGCCTATGGCGGCTGCGTGATTCAGGACCTCGGCTACTATCCCTTCGGCAAGCCGCTCTTCTCCGATCTGCTGCACTACGTGCGTAGCGGCGACTTCATTCTCGCGCTCTTCCGCGATTCCAAGGACCAGAACGACGTGGCCTTCGCTATCGGCGCGCTGTCCCACTACTTCGGCGACACCATCGGCCACCCCGAGGCAATCAACCTCTCCGTCGGCAAGGAGTTTCCCGCGCTCGCCGTCAAGTTCGGCGCCAACGTCAACTATGCCGAGGGCCCCCATCAGCATGTGCGTGCGGAGTTCGCCTTCGACGTCAACACCATCACCAAGCGCCGCCTGGCACCGGAGCGTTACCTCAACCACATCGGCTTCGCGGTCCCCATCCCTCTGCTCTCACGCGCGTTCTATGACACCTACGGGCTCGATCTCGCCAAGCTTCTCGGCTCGGACCATCCCACGCTGCGCGGCTATCGCTACTCCGTGCGCGCCCTTCTGCCGCGCGTCGCCTACGCCGAAACTCTGCTGTATCGCAAGCGCATGCCGCCCGACGTCTCCAGCCCAGCACTCGACGAGTTCAAGCAGCAGATCGCCGCTGTCGCCGCCGACGACCACTGGGCCTCCTACCGCGGTCATGCCGGCTTCGGCACACACATCCTCGCCGGCTTCATCTTCATCGTTCCCAAGATCGGCCCGCTCTCCGACCTCTCGCTGCGCGGTCCCAGCCCCGCCGCTGAGCAGGACTACGTCACCTCGCTGATGCACACCGCCGATGTGCTTCGCCAGACCCTCGACCAGGCCTCCCACTCCGGCACCCTGCCCAACAAGGACCTCGACACCGGCGACAACGTCTACCCCGGCACCTACTCGCTGGAGGACTTCGCCTATGCCGACCTGCTGCACCAGATGACGCGCGATCCCTCCTCGCCCATTCCCTTTGGCATCAAGCGCGACCTGCTCGCCTACTTCGCCGATCCGAACAAGGCAATTTACGTCAAGCGCGACCCCAAGAGGTTCGCCCAGGTTCAGGCCGACCTGCCCATCCTGAAAACCATCTCCACCAGGGCCGCCTATCCGGACAGCGCATTGCTGCCCCAACCCGACGAAGACAAGCCCGGCGGCATCCCCTCTACCGCCCCGCGCAAGCCCACCCCCGGCCTCGACACAACCGCGCCCGGCGGTGCCCCTTCAGCCACCCCCGCATCCGATGCACCGGCACCCGCTATGCCCGCTGCATCTCCATCAGCGCCTGCCAAGCCCGCGCCTGCGCAATAGATGAAGCCGGGCCGCGCGCTAATTCCCATGCCGCACGGAAGCCACCCGCCTTACAAATGCGAGCGGCGTATCCCCAATATCCAGGTCTGCGTGGGCCGCGTGGCCGACGTTGCTCACCGTCAGCCCGTTTGCGATGCCCACCAACGCGCGCGGGTTCTGCTTGCCATCCGTCGCCACGCGCACCGATCGCTGCAGGTAGGCGAACAGCTCGCCCGCCGTGACCACGCCGTCATGGTTTGCGTCCGCCTCGCCCTTCAGTCCGCGCAGCATGTAGTAGGTGAAGACGCCGTGCCCGTCGCCCCACTTGGCGTCCTCAAACGACGACTCGCTGATGTCGCTTGCGGTAATCACCGCTCTCTGCCCCTTCGATGCGTAGCGCTGCACGTATTGGTTCACCAGATTGTTTGCGCGCTTCTGTCCGGCGCCGGCGCGCTCTCCGCTGAAGCCGTAGCTGTGGCAGGTGTCGGCAAAGGTGATTACACGCTTGGCCTTCAGCACCCGCTCAAAGACGTCCTGCAGCTGCCACATGGGGAACGCCGTCGCGCCCATATCGGCCGGCTTGGCGTCGGCGGTCAGCAGATACAGATTGCGCGGATCGTTCGGGTCCGGCGCGCCGTGTCCGGCGATGTAGATCACCACCGTGTCCTGCTCCTGCGGCTTGGTCAGGAAGGTAAACAGCGCGTGCCGCACCTGCTCCGTGGTCGCGTCCTGGTTCAGTAGCAGCAGGGAGTCCTGGTCCGCCACACTGCCGCCCGCCGGAGACTTCAGAAAGTCCAGCATTGACTGCGCATCGCGGTCTGCATATTGCAGGTCGTTGATCTGCGCACCCGCGTCTCCCTTCGCGTAATGCGAGATCCCGATCACCACGGCGAACAGCCGGCCCGCACGCCTCTCCGGCGGACCCTTGGCCGGGATAGTCTCGAACCCGCGGCTCTTCAGGCCAGACGCGCCGCCGCCGAAGTCCAGCAGAAAGTTGTAATACTTCTGCCGGCCGAACTGGTCCTGATACTCCAGCTCCACGGAGTTGCGCCCCGGCTGCATGGGAAAGCCCCCCGCGCCGGTCAGGTCCACGTCCAGCACAAACCCGTCCAGGCCGTTCGTGCTCTTCATGGCCACGTCGGCGGATTCGGTATTCACCTTGGTGTGGATCGACCCGTAGTTGATCCTCGATCCGCCGGCAGGGATCCGGAAGACAAGCTGCTGCACCGAGCCCGGCGCCTGGTCCAGCTCAATCGAGCTGTCGACCGCCACATGCTGGCCCCCCTGGGGCAGCTCCAGCCATGGCTCATTGCTCGGAGCCGGCTGGCTTGCACCCCCTCCCAGTGTGAGCAGCGCCGCCCCCACCACCGTCAGTAACCCGCTGCGGATCGCCATAATCCTGTACCCCATGCACCGGAAAAGGAACTTACTTTTGTAACTGGATCCTGCACTTGCCTGCACTTGGAGGCAATGTCCGAATGCCGACACTTTCCAGCCCGGATTTGCTTTGACATGGCCTTTCCCGGAGATTTATGCTAAAGCCCTCCCCGGGCCCTTTTACGTCCAACTCATGTTTCACGGAGTCTGTCCATGCGGACCTCTACAAAGCTATCTTTCGCGTTCGGTATTCTGACGCTCAGCGGCGCCTTTGCCTTTGCTCAACAGAAGGAGAAGGCTAATTCTACCCCGCCGGCGACTGCCTCTGAGAAAGCCCCAACCTTCTCCGACGATGACAAGAAGAAGATGGCTGAGATCGAGCAGCGGCCTGAGATCAAAGACGCGATCCAGGCTGCCTGGGACGACAAGCGCCGCGCGGACATCGATTACATCTACAACATCAACTCGTCCGCCCACTTCTCCGACATGTCCGGGCCGGAGTTCGCGACCTTCCGCGATCATTACGGCCAACTCTACAACAACCCCATGCTGCAGCGCTATATCAACGCCATCGGGCAGCGCATGGTGCCCAAGGACTCTCCCAACATCTACTCCTTCAAGCTGCTGCTGGACCCCATCCCGAAGGCGGAGGCTCTCTCCACCGGGACCATCCTCATCAGCACCGGCATGGTCTCCATGCTCGACAACGAAGCGCAGCTTGCTTACGTCCTGGGCCATGAGATCGCCCACGTTGAGAAGAACCATGCGTACCAGATCGTGCGCATGAGCATCGTCGAACCCGCGCTGAATGCGGAGAAGGAGAAGGAGACCAAGGAGAAGCGTGCCATCGTCACCGCCGCGGTCACCTTCGCCACCGGCGGCCTCGGCGGCGTCTATGGCGGACTGAATGGCGCCATCGGCGGCGGCATCGCCGGGCTGGCGGGCGGCATTATCGGCAGCAACCTCATCTTCCGCGACCACAATACCGTCACCCAGTGGGACGACATCTACGAGAACGAGGCGGACGAGCAGTCGCTGCACTACATGATCGACCAGGGCTACGACGTGCGCGAGGCGCCGCGTCTATATGCACGCCTGCAGACCCTGGCGACACGCGACCCGCGTATCGGCCTCGGCTTCATGGCCAAAGAGACCCGTATGAAGGCCCGCACCGCCCACATTCAGACCGTGCTCTCCGGCGACTTCAAAACCGTCTGGGAGGCCAAGCTGAAGGCCGGCGGCCTCACCGGATCGAGCGGTGAGTTCTCCCTCATCATGGCCGCCCTCAAGCGCGACAACGGCATCATCGCCATCGACTACGACCTGTTCGCCATGGCGCGCGACAATCTGGAGGAGGCGGTCGACCTGCGCTCCAACGATCCCCGCGCCCAGCTCTATCTCGGCAAGGTCATCTCGCTTACCGCCCGCACTCCGGAGGACCGCCAGGAGGCAGAAGACCACTTCCTCAAGGCCATTCAGTATGACGGTACGCGTGGCGCCTACCCCGATCCGCACCTGGAGCATGCGCTGCACCTGATCGGCGAGAACGGCGACAAGAACGAGATCAAGAACGAGATCGAAGCCTACGTTGCCTTGTATCAGCGCGAGCACATGGGAACCCTGCCCAACAACATGGCCATCCTGTACGACTACCTCACCCTGGTAGGCGACACCAACTGGTATGCCGCGCCCGCCGCCGTTGTCTCCACCAAAAATGTGGATGCCATCCGCATCAATAACTCCGGTGGCTCCGGTGGCTCTCTCACTGGCCCGCAGGTCATCTCGTCGGTGCTCGATTCCATGCCCGCCAGCGCGTCCGCGCAACCCGCTGTGGCATCGCAGGCCGCGCCGTCAGCCACGCCGGTGAAGGGCCGTGCGAAGAAGACGACTACGCAATGAAGCCGGCGGCAATGAAACGGGCTGCATTCGCTGTCGCTTTAGTTCTTGTCGCATGCGCCGCATCGGCGCGGGCGCAGCGGATCTCGCTCGGCATTGCTCCGGCCTTCGACGCCGGCGGCGAGGACTTCGGTTCGGCCGTGGTGGAGCATCTCTCCCTGTTCGTCTACCAGGACCTCATGCCAGGCAAGCAGTTCGCGCCCTCGCTGCTCAACCCCGGCGGCGTCTACACGCCTCTGGACACCACATGGCTCACCGATTACGTGCAGGACCGCCCCGAGCTGGATATGCTGCTGGTATCGGTGCTCAAGCCGACCCTCAGCGACAAGAACGGCACGACTATTTCCATCGAACTCTCTCTCCTGGACGCGCACAGCGGCGACACTAAGAGTACCTGGACCGTCTCCGAGACCACCAAGGCCAAGAACGCCTGGCTGGAGAAGGGCGAGTCGATGGTCAGCTCCGCCGTCGGCGACCGCACCAGCCGCTACGGCTACGATCTCTCCGCACCGACGAGCGACTTCGAGAAGCAGCCCATCGGAAGAACCACCTTGCATTTGGCGCAGGAGATTAATGACACGCTGCCGGCGCACCTCGGCGGCTTCACCAAGACCGCCGTTGAGAAGCCCGCTCCCGCTCCCTCCGGCGCCTGCACCATGCACACCCGCATCACCTACAACTACAAGCACAGCGTGTCCCACTCCTACACGCTGCGGGCCAACGGCCTGGACCAGACCACGACGGTGGCGGATGGCGTCAGCACCTTCAAGGCCGACGAAGGGCCGCTGCTGCTGCAGTTTGAACTCAACGATGCGCCCTACAAGCTCGCCAAAGAGCCGGTCTACCAGCTCTCTGCCGTGCATTCATGCACCAACACCACGCTGGTCATCGACGTCGGCCAGGGCGGCGACGCTCACCCGCACTGGGAATAAGCGCGCCGCTCCTAAGGCGCGCTGCCGCATTTGCCTCTAAACTCTTTTATCCGCTCTTGCCTATAAGCCCCAACCATGCGCGCCCCGACCGTGGGCTTGGCGAGCCTGCTTGAGGAGCTTGACGTGCGGGTTCCTTAAAGCTGAACTTCGCAGCTTCCCATCAATGCGCCGCAGCCGCAGCGCTGGGCACGCTGCGCAATCCCTGCACCTGAATCCCCCAGTCGGTCGGCACCTCTACCTCAGCCCCCAGCCCGCGCGACCCGCTGCTGGCGCTCGAGAGCAGTTGCGCGAGCGGCGTCTGCGCCCCTCGCGTCGCTCCCCGCGCCACGCCTTCGAAGTTCAGCACCGACGGATCGGGCAGCGGCTGCGCCGTGCTCAACAGCACCATGGTGTCCACCCCAAACGGCGGTCCCACCTTCAGCGTCGGCGCATGGCGGAGAATCACCAGCTTGTCCGAGTCGCCCTCACCCGGATACTGGTTCTCCGAGTAGTTCAGCGGATAGATCAGGCTGCCTTTGCCGTGGCAATCGATGTCCAGGATGTACACCCAGCGCGGGTCCTTCACCGGACTGTCTGACGTGAGCGCGAGCCGCATGCGGTCGTTCTCGTGTATCGCGCTGTTGATGTCGACCGGAGTGGTGCTCGTCATCGGCACCAGCGTCAGCTTGAAGTAGTTCTCCTCCGACGCTCCCGCCGCCGCATTGTTTGAGAGCTGCAGCCATCCATGCACCTTCGCCAGGCGCATCGAATAGTCGCTCAGCGTCCCCGCAGCAGTTGCGGCGCTCCCGCTGTCGCCCGCCGCCACCCAGTCGCTGCGCACCGGATACGGCGAAGTCGCCGAGCAGCCGGGGCTGTGGTCGGGCGCCGCAGAGGGGTGCGGCACCGTCGCAAACTCGTTCTTGTGGAACCAGCTATAGCTCGCGGCTCCCTTCACCATCGATCCCGCCAGCACATAGCCCGCATCCCCAATCGCAGTGGCCGCCTGCGCCGTGCTGTTCGCGTCGCCGCCCAGCTTCAGTATGTCAGCCAGCTCCTTTGGAGCGGGCAGGTCGACCCATAGCTTCGCCGCCGGCATCAGGTGCGTCTTCAAAGCATCTGCGGTGAACTGCGCTCCCAAAGTCACCGGCCCGTTCTTCTTCCTTTCAAAGCTGAAGAAGCTGTGGCTCACCGGCGCAGCCGAATCCGCGGCGTGCCGCAGCGTCCACGCCGTGCCGCTCCAGCTCAGCACGTCGGTGTACGCCTCCTCCGCAGGGTCGGAGATCGTCGCCACACCGGACGCCTTCACCTGTGCGACCGCCGCGCTGATGTCCGCCACAGGCAGCGCCGGCCCGGTCCAGAACTTGAGCGCTGCCGACTGCCCGGGCATCAGCTTCGTCAGCTCGAAGACGTCCCCTACGTTCACCTTTGCTCCCGCCGGACTCACCACCGAGGCCGCCGAGCGTGCAACGCCCAGCGGCGCGTCGATCCGCAGCTTCACCGGTGCAGCGCCGGAGCCCGCGGCCAGCGCGGTAAACTCACTCCCTGGGCCGATCCCTGAAACCATCCCGATGTCCAGCCAGACGCTTCCGTTGTCATTCACTTTCAGCGCCGCGGTGCGCACCTTGCCCGCATCAGCCCCTGACGCGCCGCCAAACAGCGGCTGCGCGCGTCGCGCGGCACTGGCGTCCAGGTCGGGCTCCTGATTGGCAACGCCGCTGCCCTCCAGCATCGCCTTCACCCTCTGGTACACCAGCGACGACGGCGCGTCCGCCGGCAGTATCTGCAGCGTCTCAACCAACGCCGCGGTAAACGCCCCATGCGCCTCCGGCATATCTGGCGTCGCGTCGGCCTCGTTCGCCTCCTGGTCCTGCTGCACCGCGGAGAAGACCAGCGCGGGGTTCTCCGCGCGCTCGGTCGGCGGAGTCGTACGCTGCCCGTTGGCAAGCGTGTCCGGCGGGTCGTTGATCGGCCGCGGATCGTAAGGCAGCGAGCGTTGCCGCCCCGCCACCAGCCCGCGCGTCGCGCCGCCGCTGTGGCAACTGTCAAAGATCACCGTCAGATGAATGCCCTTGTCCAGCGCCGCGTTGAAGATGCGCGTCATCTCGCGGTCGCGCACATCGTAGCCGCCCTTGTACGCATCCGACGGCACCAGCGTCGAGTCCACGTACACCAGCTTGCCGTCCTCGCCGCGCACCGTCAGCTTCTCGCCGGCCGTATTCACCCGCAGCGATCCGTGGCTGGCGTCGTAGAAGACCACGGTGTCGCCGCGCTGCGGCACATCCACCAGGTACTTCTTCATCGCGGCCAGAATGCCGTCGTGCGTGGTCTGGTCTGCAGGAAGCACGACCACCCCGGAGCGCGCGCGCTTCGGCCCCGGGTTGGTCAGCATCACCACGTTGTCCACGGGAAAGCCGAACTTCGGCCCCGTCAGCACGTCGGCGATCGACTGTGCGTCGTTCACCGCGCCCTCAAGGTTCTCAAAGCTGCCCAGCTCGCATCGCCCGTAGACACAGCCGGCATCGTGCTGCGCGGTCGTGCCCGCGGGCTGGTAGGTGTCGATGCCGAGGATCAGGGCCCGCTTGGTCTGGGCCCGTACCCCGGCTGTGACGCACAACAATGCAATCAGAACAGCAACACACCGCTTCATGGCAGTCTCATCCCTTGGGAGTCTAGAGCTTCAAATGCCGCCGCGCGTGTCCTAGGTCAGGCTCGCCGGATCGATCGGTTTGAAGCCTATGTTGGCGGAGAGATACGTAATGTCCGGCTTGATGCCAAGGGCGATGTCGTAAATCGAGGTATCGGTCGGCGACCCCTTGGGAACCAAGTAACCCTGCCGCACTTCAAGGTTATCCAGGGCAGGCTTTAGCTGGGCAGTGTAAGCGTGCGGCACAAGGATATAGTCGCCAGCGACGAGATTGAAGCCCTGCGAGGTATTACCTGCACCCGCGCGCGCCTGCTGCGTGGCGAAGGCCAGCTGCGGGAAGCTGTTCAGCAGGAAGGTGGTGCGCTGCTCGAACGCGCCATAAAGCTGGCTGAAGCCCTGCAGCGCCGTCACGCTGATCGCCGGCAGGCCAACGATGGGAGCGAACTTGCCTACCGCGCCGCAGACCATCTGCAGCACGCTGCCGAACGTCGACTCCTTGTGCACCATCGAGAGGTTGACCGCCCACTGGCCAGAGCCTCCCGGCAGCACCACCTGTTTCGCCGCCATCGAGTTTGAGGCCGACCCCGGATTGAAGCTAAGGTTCTGCATGGGAGGAAGCTGGCCGCTGTTGTTGCCGGGGAAAAGGCCGGCCAGCGAGGTCCACGACATCGGATCGAGCAGGTTCTGCATCAGCGACTTGGTCTGCACCACGTCGATGCGCAGCTGCGCCGATTGCAGTTGCTGGAACTGCGCGCGGTCTTCCTGCGCCATATGAAGACCATTGACGGCGATGTTTGCCGTGATGTCTCCCTTGTAGTCCATCAGCTCCTTCGCGTCGATCTCGGTGACGAAGCGGAGCTGTTTGGTGGTGGGGTCCCAGTGGAAGAAGTCGATCTGCCGGTCCACTGCGCCGGCACCCGTGTCTACCGCGGGCTTGTGCGAGAACAGGCCGCGCTGCCGGTTGCCGTCCGGGGAACTGGTATTCGCCGCCGCCCCAAAGCTCGACCAGAACTTCTCCGAGTCGTGCGCGCCGGTGGCGTCCGCGCCGTTCATCTGTCCGGCGGCAGCCATCATCTTTTCAAAGAACCGGCCGCCCTGCGCCGATCCCAGCATCGGAGCAAACGCTCCGCTCATTAAGGCGTTCTGCAAAAAATCCCGTCGACTTGCACTCATATCCACGTCCCCGTCCGTTGGAGTGGCCCGTCCGTCGGAATTAAGTTAACCCCAAACGATCCTAATGGACGAGCATATCTGAAAATGGTAAGCACGCAACCACGCTTCTCCAGAAAATGTATCTCCATACAGCGCAATCACTTGCACACCGCGCTCGACTTTAAGCGGGCCTTAAGACTGGCGCGTGTCTTACGGCGATCAATCCTCGTTGTCGCTCAGGTTCCAATCCTTGCATTGGCCGCTTTGGAATGTATGGCGGGGACGACGGGGCTCGAACCCGCGACCTCTGCCGTGACAGGGCAGCGCTCTAACCAGCTGAGCTACGTCCCCAGATTGTTCTGCAACAACCGGGCTCAATGTCACATGGAACCGGCGGCCCGCGGACTTTGCGGTCGTGCCCATTCCATCCTGTCGTGACCTTCGCGACTCAATCCCCACTCCCGGCAAAACCAGGCTGGACACCAGATCGGCCAACGCAACGACAAACCCAAGTCTATCAGATCGCGTTCGTATTTAAATCGCCGCAAACGGCCAACAAAAAATGACCCCGCCACTCGGGCGGGGATCATAGTTCGCAAGAGAAAATCCGCGCTACAGGTGCGCCTCCATCAACTCCGCCAGCACCTCGCGGCCCGGCCGCACACGCTCCTCGGGCAGCGTCGCCAGCGGTTCGTCCACCATATTCATCAGGGTGGTAAAGTCCGGCTTCTGCGTATTCACGTAGAAGACCCCGGTCAGCACCTCACCGCCCTCATGCGCCTCGCCCAGCATCTGGATCGCGCGCACCTTGTCGGTCGGGTCGTACTCCTCGTGGATCTTCCTCAGCCGCAGGTGCGAGCCGTCGTGCATCTGCACGTCCACCGTGGTGTTCGCGTCGTACTCCACCGCGATGTCCTCGAAGTACGGCACAAAGCCCACCTCGGCCACTTCGTCCTCGTGCTCCTGCATGTACTTGTAGCTCTTGGTCGAGCCCTCATGGTCGTTGAACGTCACGCACGGCGAGATCACATCCAGCAGCACCGTGCCCTGGTGGGAGAGCGCCGCCTTCAGCATCGCCGAAAGCTGCTTCTTGTCGCCGGAGAACGACCGCCCCACAAACGTCGCGCCCAGTTGGATCGCCAGCGCGCAGATGTCGATCGCCGGCAGGTCGTTCACCACACCGGTCTTCTGCTTGGATCCAAGGTCCGCCGTCGCCGAGAACTGGCCTTTGGTCAGCCCGTACACCCCGTTGTCCTCAAGGATGTAGATCATCGGCAGGTTGCGCCGCATCAGGTGTACGAACTGCCCCATGCCGATCGACGCGGTATCGCCATCGCCGCTCACTGCCAGCGAGCGCATCGTCTTGTTGGCCAGCAGCGCGCCCGTCGCCACCGACGGCATGCGCCCATGCACGGAGTTGAAGCTGAACGAGCGCGACATAAAGTATGCCGGCGACTTCGACGAGCAGCCGATGCCGCTCATCTTCATCACCCGCTCCGGCTGCACTCCCATCTCGTAGAACGCCTCGGTAATGCGCTCTGAGATCGCATTGTGTCCGCAGCCCGCGCACAGTGTGGTCTTGCCTCCGCGGTAGTCCAAAATCTGCAGCCCGATGCGGTTGGTCTTGATCGGCTTCGGTGTAACTGGCGTGGTTGACATTTACTTCGTTGCTCCTTCTTGTTCTGCAATGGCCCCGGTCACAAAGCGCGCATCGATCGGCAGCCCGTTGAAGTGCAGCACCGGATGCAGCTTCACCGTCTGCGCCGCGTCCAGGTCCACCTTCAGCAGGTTCATCATCTGCGCGTCGCGGTTCTGCTCCACCACGTACACGCGCTCGTGCTTCGCCACAAACTCGTGCACCTCCTGCGTAAATGGATACGCCCGCACCCTCAGGTAATCCGTGGCGATCTCCGCCTCGTGCTCCAGTTGCTCGCGGCTCTCGATCACCGCCCAGTGGCTTGATCCGTACGCGATAATCCCCACCCGTTCCTTGCCTGTTCCCGCGCTCACAGGCTTCGGCACCAGCGTCTTCGCGGTCTCGAACTTCCGCGCCAGCCGCACCATGTTGTTCTCGTAGTCCTCCGGCCGCTCCGAGTAAAGCGCCTTCTCGTTGTGCCCCGAGCCGCGCGTAAAGTACGCCGCCGCCGGATGGTCCGTCCCGGGCAGTGTGCGGTACGGGATCGCGTCGCCGTCCACGTCCTTGTACCGCGCGAACCCGCCCAGCTTCTCCAGCTGCTTCGCGTCCAGCACCTTGCCCCGCTGCATTGGCTTCTCTGGATACTCGAACGGCTCCGACATCCAGTTGTTCATTCCCAGGTCGAGATCCGAAAGCACGAAGATCGGCGTCTGCAGTTGCTCCGCCAGGTCGAACGCCGCCATCCCGAACTCGAAGCACTCCTTCACTGACCCCGGCAGCAGAATCACATGCTTGGTATCGCCATGCGAGAGTCCCGCCACAAACGTCAGGTCGGCCTGCGAGGTGCGCGTCGGTAGCCCGGTCGAGGGCCCCGTGCGCTGAATGTCGAAGATCACGCCGGGAATCTCCGCGTAGTAACCCAGCCCGGCAAACTCCGCCATCAGCGAAATCCCCGGCCCACTCGACGAGGTCATCGCGCGCGCGCCCGCCCAGCCTGCGCCCAGCACCATGCCGATCGCCGCTAGTTCGTCCTCGGCCTGCACAATCGCGAAGCTCGCCTTGCCGTCCTTCTCCACGCGGTACTTCTTCATCAGGTCGATCAGATTCTCAACCACGGACGACGACGGCGTAATCGGATACCACCCCACCACCGTCACCCCGGCAAACATCGCGCCCATCGCAGCCGCCGCGTTGCCGTCAATGATGATCTTCCCCGCAGTTGCATTCGCACCAGTCATCGGCTCGACCACCAGCGGGTCCTGCTTGGTCAGCGTGCTCTTCGCATAGTCGAACCCCACGCGCACCGCATTCAGGTTCAGCTCCGCCGCCTTTACCTTCTTGGCGAACTGCCGCCGCACCGTCGTCTCCACCGCAGCAAGGTCGATTGAGAGCAGTTGCGCCGCCACACCCACGTAAATCATGTTCTTGATCAGCTTGCGCAGCTTCGCCTCGGCCCCCGTCGCTGCCGTCAGTTGGTCGAACGGCACCGCGTAGTATGTCAGGTCGCCGCGCAGCTCGCTCAGCTTCAATTGCTCGTCATAGATCACCGCGCCGGCCGGGCGCATCGACAGCACATCTTCGCGCGCCGTCTCCGGGTTCATCGCGATCAGCAGGTCGATCTCCGTCTTGCGCGCCACCCACCCGTCCTTGCTCGCGCGGATGGTGTACCACGTCGGCAGTCCTGCAATGTTCGACGGGAACAGGTTCTTGCCCGAGACCGGCACGCCCATCTGGAAGATGCTGCGCAGCAGCACGCTGTTCGCCGACTGCGAACCCGACCCGTTCACCGTCGCCACCTGTATCGAAAAATCGTTGACGATCCGCGTTACGCCATTCACGCGCGCCGTTGCCGGTTGCGCCTCCGCCACAAGCTGACTGGTTGTCATTTACTTAATGCTTCCCTTCCCTCGGTATCTTCCGTCTTCATCGGCAGGCTCCGCGCCGCATACCGCCGTTCGCGTACAGCCCGCAGCGTCTCTCGTGGCCGCGCGGCGATCTCATCCGCGGCAAATCTCGTCGCCTTCCACCAGTCCTAATTGTATTCCAGTACGTTCCGGCTCATTGGTGCCGTCTTTTGTTCCACCCGGATCCTCCCTGCTCTTGCATTCCCCCTAAATCGCTGATATCCAATCACGTTGTTGCGAGCCGCCCTGCGTCGCCCATCCCACGGAAGTTGTGTCTCGCCTCCTGCGCTTCGTCAAAAATACGCGGCCCTCCGCAGCCGTCCGCAAGTGCGCAAACCGCGTCAGGCCTGCCTTAAAATGTCTGCTACAGTAATTTCAGTCACGTCTTGGATTCTCACGCGGTTGTCTCGGATTTCTTATGCCCGGCGGCATTTATCTACCCATCTTGGTGCTCCTTCTGGCGGCCCTCGGCTTTGCGCTCACGCCTCTGTTTCTTGCCTGGCTCTGGGCGGCGAAGTTCTCCCCGCACAAACCAGGCCCCAGCAAAAACGCCGTCTATGAGTGCGGCCTCGAGTCCGACGGCGACGCCTGGATTCAGTTCAAACCTGGCTATTATCTCTACGCCATCATCTTTCTCATCTTTGACGTCGAAGCTATCTTCCTGCTTCCCTTCGCCGTCGCCTTCACTGGCCTCTCCTTCGCTGCCTGCATCGCCATGCTGGTCTTTCTTCTCCTGCTCGTCGAAGGCCTCGTCTGGGCCTGGCAGAAAAACGTCCTTGTCTGGACGTGACAGTCTGGACCTGACAGCCTGGACTGTCACTCCGCATCGTGTGGCCGCCGCGGCCCACCGCCGCCCAACCATTTTTTCGCCAACCGCACCCACCAGCTTCCCGAATCAGGACGCCGCCTTGGACGAACAACTCAAAGCCGAGCTTGGCAAGCAGGGAATCTTCGCCACCTCTCTGCAGGAGCTCTACAACTGGGGCCGCCGAAGCTCCCTCTGGCCGCTCAACTTCGGCCTCGCCTGCTGCGCCATTGAGATGATCGCCACCACCATGGCCCGCTACGACCTCGCCCGCTTTGGCGCCGAGGTCTTCCGCCCCTCCCCGCGCCAGGCCGACCTCATGATCGTCGCCGGTACCGTCACCAAAAAGATGGCGCCTCAGGTGGTCCGCCTCTACAACCAGATGCCCGAGCCCAAGTACGTCATCTCCATGGGCGCATGCGCTATCTCCGGCGGCCCATTCAAGCAGGGCTACAACGTCCTCAAGGGCATCGACCGCTACATTCCCGTCGATGTCTACATCCCCGGCTGCCCGCCGCGCCCGGAGGCGCTCATCGACGCCTTCATGCTGCTGCAGAAAAAGATCGACGCCCAGGCCCTCACCGGCGAATCCCGCCCGCGCCATCTCAACGCCGCCGAGCCCAGTGAATTTCCCGTACCCGTCTTCGGCGCGCACGACCTCGAGCCCACATATAACCCCACTCTCTGGCGCGCGCCCGCAACTTCGCTCGTTCAAATCGAAAAGCCCACAGCCGCCGCACCCGCAGCCCCCGCAGCATCAGGAACCGGACCAGCGCATGGACCTCGCCAGTATTAAGTCCGAGCTCGAGCAGACCGTCCCCGGCTGTCGCCTGGAGATCGTCGCCAACCCCTCGCCCGCCGCCGAGCACTCCCTCCTCGTCGACCCCGATCACGCTCTCCTCATCGCCACTTGCCTCCGCGACTTCCTCCACTTCGACTACTGCTCCAACGTCACCGGCATCGACTGGCTTCCCAAAGAGCTCTCCGAAAAAATCAAGGTCAAGAAGCTCGTCGACGGTCCCAACGGCCCCGAAGAGAAAGAGGTCGACGAGGTCCGCAAGACCTCCAGCCCCGGCTACCTCGAGGTCGTCTACCACCTCTTCTCCACCGTCAACCGCACGGGCCCGCTGACCGTCCGTCTCC
>Ga0182024_10009015_pt1 | contig 20789 bp, 11 predicted proteins | sample P32metaG_FD_120480 | JGI IMG/M metagenome (GOLD analysis project Ga0182024, IMG submission 120480) | Permafrost microbial communities from Stordalen Mire, Sweden - P3-2 metaG (Illumina Assembly) | ecosystem: Environmental > Terrestrial > Soil > Wetlands > Permafrost | place: Sweden: Stordalen...
GATCCGCAACTGGAAGCGGAGATCGACAAGATCGGCACCAAGACCCGCCTCGATGAATGGGTCTATACCGCGGATTATGCCATTCCGCTCCTGGAAAGGCAGTTGGGGGCTAACGGGCTCGAAGGCTTTGGATTGGCGAATGCCCGCTCCGCCGCCATCGCGGCCGGCGCGGTGGTGCATTACGCACGCACCACCCAGCAGATCGAACTGCAGCACATAAACAACATCCGGTACTACGAGCGCGCAGAAAACCTGCAATTGGACGCAGTGACGGTGCGCAACCTGGAGTTGATTGAACCGCTCTTCTCCGGCGGCGCCACTGAAGCAACGCTCTTCACAAATCTTGATTGCTGCATGACGCCCATGGGCAAACGGTTGCTGCGGGCGTCCCTGGTGCGGCCGCTGATCGACCGGGCGGAGATCGAATCGCGGCTGGAGGCGGTTGGCGTCGCAGCCCGCAGCCTGATCGACCGCGAGCAACTGCGTAAAACCCTGGGCGCCATTCAGGATATGGAGCGCATGCTCTCCCGCATATCGCTCGACAGCGCAGGACCCCGCGATGCCGCCGCCCTGTCTGCTTCGCTCGCCCGGCTGCCAGACCTCCACGCGGCCCTGGATCGCCTTCCGGCCCCGCGCTGGCTGACGTGCGCAGCCAGGCTCGATTTGCTTCAGGACTTGCGGGAAAAGCTGGAGAAGACGCTCTTGCCCGATCCTCCGGTCAACCTTTCCGATGGAGGCGCCATTGCGGCCGGCGTCGATGCCGAGCTGGACGAACTGCGCTCCCTGGGAGCGAACGCCCGCCAATCCATCACCACTATTGAAGAGCGGGAGCGCAAGCGCACGGGGATCCATTCCTTAAAGGTTCGCTTTAACAATGTCTTCGGTTATTCGATCGAGGTTACGCGCTCCCACCTGGCGTCGGTACCCGCCGACTACGAACGCAAGCAGACCCTGGCTAACGCGGAACGCTTCACCACCCCGGAACTGAAGGAGTACGAGGTCAAGGTGCTAACCGCGCACGAGCGGTCGATAGAAATTGAAAAGCGCATCTTCAGCGAGTTGCGGAAGACCATCCTGCAGTCCGCGGCACGGATTCGCGTCAGCAGCGGAGTGATTGCTGAGGTCGACCTCCTCGCGAACTTTGCTCACCTGGCTGCACTGCGCAGTTACGTGCGCCCCCAGCTGGAGCAGTCGGCGGTGCTGGAGACGGTAAGCGCGCGGCATCCCGTGGTGGAGTGCCTGCTGGAGTCGGCGGGGCAAACCAAGTTCATCGCCAACGATCTTTATGTCGAAACCGGAGGGCCGAGCCTGCTGTTGATCACCGGGCCGAACATGGGCGGCAAGTCCACTTACCTGCGCCAGGCGGCGCTGTTGGTCATCATGGCCCAGATGGGCTGCTTTGTACCCGCCAAGAGCATGCGGCTGGGCATTGTGGACCGGATCTACACTCGCATCGGCGCCAGCGATAATGTTGCCCGCGGCCGTTCAACCTTCATGGTGGAAATGACGGAGACCGCCACCATCCTCAACACGGCCACGCCACAGTCACTGATTCTTCTGGATGAAATGGGCCGCGGCACGGCTACCTTCGACGGGCTCTCGCTCGCCTGGGCCACGCTCGAGTATCTCCACGCGCAGGTGGGCGCGAGGACGCTCTTCGCCACCCACTACCATGAACTCACTTTGCTGGCCGAGCAACTGCCGGGATTGAAGAACCTGCGCGTCGCGGTCAAAGAAACGCCCAAGGGCATTGTCTTTCTGCATGCCATCGAGCCTGGTGCGGCAAGCAAGAGCTACGGCATTGAGGTGGCGCGGCTGGCTGGGCTGCCGCTCTCGGTGATCGAACGCGCGCGGCAGGTGCTGTTACAGCATGAGCAGTCAGAGAAGAGGAATGTTGCGCGGGAGACGGATGCGCCGTTGCAACTGACCATGTTCACGCCGCTCTCGCAGCGCATTCTGGATCGTCTGGAGCAGACCGACACCAACAGTTTGACTCCGCTGCAGGCCCTGAATCTTCTCGAAGAGCTCAAGAATGAGATTCGCGGCCGGGGGAATTCGTGAGCCCCATGACCTTGCGGCAGGCCGCGGGCCAGGTGTTGGTGGTTGGCCTCGAAGGCCCGCAACTGAGCGCGCTGGAATGTGCCTGGTTGCGGCTGTTGCGGCCCGGTGGTGTCATTCTCTTTCGCCGCAACATCGAGACTGCCGCGCAGACCCATGAGCTGATTCGCTCAGCAATGCAGGCTACTGATCAACCACTGCTGCGCTGCATTGATGTGGAAGGGGGCACCGTAGACCGGCTACGTGATCTGATTGCGCCCATGCCATCGCCCTTTGCGGTTGCAACTACGAACAAGACGGCGCTGTTTGAGTTGCAAGGCAGCCTCATCGGCCAGGAAGTGCGCATGCTGGGATTGAACACCACCTTCGCGCCGGTGCTCGACCTGCGAACCGCCGCCTCTGAGCCAGTGATGACGACCCGGGTTGTCTCGGGCGATCCGGATCAGGTCACGCGCTACGCCGGTCACTTTCTTAGAGGGCTGGCACGGCACAGTGTGTTGGGATGCGGCAAGCATTTCCCTGGGCTGGGCAGCGGGCAGGTGGATTCGCACCATGCGACTCCTGTGATCAGCAAACCTTTTGACTTACTTTGGCAGGAAGACTTGTTGCCATACAGGCAGCTTGCCGGGCAGCTTCCGATGGTGATGATTTCGCACGCGGCCTACTCCGTTTCCGGGGCCGAGCCCGCCTCCATCTCCAGCTACTGGATTAAAAAAGTCCTGCTGCAAAAGATCGGATACAAGGGGCTGATCGTCTCCGACGATATGGAGATGGGAGGCATCCTCAACTACACCGGCATTGCAGAGGCGACGGTGCGATCGCTGGAGGCAGGCATGGACGTGGTGGAGATTTGCCGCGACCCTGCCTTAGTTTTTGCGGCGTATGAAGCCGTGCTGCGGGAAGCAGAAGGTTCACCGCCCTTCGCCCGCCTGCTTCGGCGCGCTGCAGCCAAGGTGCGGGCGGTAGCGGCTGCGCGCCCCAAGCGGCTGCCCCCTGCGCCCACAGGGACGGGCGTCAAGCGAATGCAAACCGCGATTGAGCGCTTTCGCAAGCAAGTAGCAAAAGCGGGTCCGGCATGAGCGCTGCGCTGACCCCCATGACTGTGGCCGGCATCATGAGCGGGACGTCCGCGGACGGAATTGACGTTGCCTTTACGCGCATCACACCTCATCCCGATGATCCCGAAGCTCCTGCTTTAAAACTGCTCGGTCACGCCGGTTTCCCGTTTCCGCCCGCACTGCGCCGCGCCGTGTTGGCGGCAATGAATGCTGATGCGATCGCGACGGCAGAGCTGGCGCGATTGAATTGGCGCCTGGGCCAGGCGTATTCCGAAGCACTTGCGGTCGCGTTGGAGCGCCACCCCTGCCGCCTGGATTTGATCGGCTGTCATGGTCAAACCATCTATCACCAGGCGACTCCAGCGCGATACCTCGGTCGAGAGGCCTCGTGCACCTGGCAGATCGGCGAGATGGCGATGCTGGCGGAAGAAAGCGGAGTTCCCGTGGTCTCCAACTTTCGTCCCGCCGATATGGTCGTTGGCGGACAGGGTGCTCCGCTGGTTCCTCTGCTCGACTACGTGTTGTTTCGCCATCCCACGCGAGGACGGGTGCTGCAGAATTTAGGAGGCATCGGAAATCTGACCGCCCTGCCACCGAATGCCGGTCCCTTGCAGGTAGTGGCTTTTGATACCGGACCCGGGAACATGGTGATCGATCAGTTGATGCAGCAGCTTTTTGGGAAACGATTCGACCGCGGAGGAAAGACCGGCGCACGCGGCACGGTGATCAAGCCGGTGGTAAGCGCCAGGTTGCGCGAGCCATTCTTTTTGGCGCGCCCACCCAAGACGGCCGGGCGGGAGCAGTTCGGCGGCGACTACGTCACTCGCTTTCTCGAGGCATGCCTCAAAGCGGGCGGCAGCCCGGAAGATGCAATTGCCTCAGCAACCGCGCTGACCGCACAGAGCGTTGCGTTGGCTTATTCCAGCTTCCTGTTCAAGACCATGCGGAAGGCGCCGGTGGATTTTATCGTCTCCGGCGGAGGTGCGCGCAACCTGACCCTGATGCAGATGCTGCGCGAGCAACTGGAGCCTTTGGGTTGCACAGTGCAGGCAAGCGACGACCTTGGCCTGCCGGCGGAAGCCAAGGAGGCGGCGGCCTTCGCCTTACTCGCGTACGAGACGTGGCATCGACGTCCAGGAAATATCCCTTCGGCAACCGGTGCGGCGCGGCCCGCGATCCTGGGCGAGATCACCTATGTCTGACCGTTTCCGGTTGCTGTTTGCTCTTTGCATCATGGCCGCTCTTGCTGGATGCGGGAGCAAACGGCCCTCGCCCCAAACAGTCACGATGCTGATTGAGAGCAGCCCCACCAGCCTCGATCCCCGGATCGGAGTGGATAGCCAATCGGCACATATCGGGAGCCTGATCTTCGACAGCCTGGTGCGCAAAAACGCTCACTTCAATCTGGACCCCTGGCTTGCCACCAGCTGGGAGACACCGGATCCGCTCACTTATCGCTTTCATCTGCGAACCGACGTTCATTTTCACAACGGACAGGCGCTGACCGCCGCAGATGTGAAGTACACGCTCGATTCGATGCGCAATGGCACGGTGATCACGGCCAAGGCGCAAGCGCTGGCGAACATCGATCGCGTCGATGCACCCGACGCCGCGACCATCGTCATCCGCATGAAGCAGCCGGATGCAACCTTGTTGTGGAACCTTTCCGACGCCGCTATTGGGATTGTCCCTGCGGGGAGCGGCCGCGATTTTGGGCTTCATCCCGTCGGCAGCGGACCTTTCCGTTTTGTTAGCCAGATGCAGGATGATGAGGTGATTCTGGAAAGAAATGATCATTCCTGGCAGCCTCTTCCCCATATGGCGAGAGTTCGGTTTGCGGTCGTGCCCGATGCAATTACGCGGGCGCTTGAACTGGAGAAGGGCTCGGCCGACGTCTGCATCAATTGCCTGACGGCAGATATGGTGTACGCCCTGGCTAAGCGCCCCGATCTGTTGGTGGAGAGCGCCCCTGGGACGGTTTTGAATTACATCACCTTCAATGCGCAGGACAGCGTGCTGCGTGATGTTCGCGTTCGGCAGGCCATTGCATTTGCGATGAATCGGCCGCTGATTATTCACTCGCTGTGGAGAGACCGCGCTCGATTAGCGGAAAGCCTGTTGCCCCCGGAGCACTGGGCATGGACAGGAGACGTTCAGCAATATCCCTATGACCCAGCGAGGGCCAACGCACTGCTGGATGCGGCGGGCTGGAAGCGAGGGAAAGATGGCATCCGCTTCCGCGTGGCGATGAAGACGTCTACCGATGAGACCAGCCGGCTGCTGGCGATGATTTTGCAACAGGAATTGCGTGAGGTCGGTATTGCTCTCGAGGTAAGGAGTTTCGAGTTCGCTACCTTCTTCGCCGACGTCAGCAAGGGCGCCTTCCAGATGTATACCTTGCGCTGGCTGGGTGGGAATGAGGATCCGGATATTTTTCACACGTTTGACAGTCAAAGGTTTCCACCCCATGGGACTAATCGTGGCCGCTATGTGAATGCCGAACTGGACGCGCTGATAAAGGAAGCGGGCGGCTCCGGCGACCAGGCGGTACGGCGCAAGGACTATGTAAGAGTGCAGCAGATTCTGGCCGCTGAGTTGCCGTCGATTAATCTCTGGTATTTGGACGCCGTGCTGGTTCACACCAGGAGACTGGGAAATATTCAGATATCCGGTTCGGGAAACTACGATTTTCTGCGCACGGCTACGGTTGCCGATGCGCGTTAGCCGTGCTGATGCTTGCTTGGGAGAGGATGCCTTAGGGTCGGTTGCAACCTAAAGCTTTACCGCAGGTCCCTCCGCTACGGTCGGGATGACAAGGGGAGGGTGGTGGGTTTCCAAGGGGACCGGTCACACGGGTACGCCCTAGGTATCACCTCGGGGTCACGACTGTCCCTTGAGTACGCTGTCTTAAACCTTGTCATCCCGACCGAAGCGCAGCGTAGCGGAGGGACCTGCGGTTTCCATAGGGATCGGTTACACAATCCGCCCCGGGGTATAACCTCGGGTGCACGAATTGTCCTATGAGTACGCTGTCTTAAACCTTGTCATCCCGACCGGAGCGCACCCGGATTTCCTGCCGCGCAGCTCTAGACAAGGCCACATGTGCGCCTTTCTCTTAAGGAAAGGCGCATGAGGTCCGCCAACGCCATCAAGGTCCACAGGAAATCCGGGGTAGCGTAGCGGAGGGACCTGCGGTTTCCTTCCGCCATGCTTCACTTAAGTCGGCCCAGGTCGGGTTCATCTCTTCGATGAGCCATATCTTTTTCTCTCGCCGCCACCGCTTGATTTGCTTTTCTCTTTCAATCGCGTTACGGATGTACTGATAGCGTTCGAACCAAACTAGCCGATTACATTGGTACATTTCTGTGAAACCGGGGATCGTGGCTTCTCGATGCTCCTCAACCCTATGCCGGATGTTGTTCGTCACTCCACAATAGAGAACGTGCGTCCGGCTAGCGACGATGTACACGTAGTAGTGATGCTCCTGAGGGCTCAAACGATCACCCCACTCGATAGAGCAACGAGGCGTGCGCACGCAGCGAAGTCTTGAGCGAAGCAGCTTTACCCATGTCCTTACGCGCCCACAAATCGCGTACCCCGTGCGTGCCCTCCGGCAAGCCTAGATCCTTCCAGGAGTAATTCACTTCTTGCGTCGCATCTCCGAGGTTAAATACGGCGACATACTGGCCGCCGCCCGACTCGGGAGTCGCTTTCCACACGACTAACGACCCCTGATGGGAAAGTTCGCGATTTTCCCGCGAGTGCTGGTCAACCGCAATCACCTCGGGGTTGGTGTAAAGAGCCTCCGTCGCCGGATCCATTTTGGTAAGGTTCGTGCCCGCGACCAGCGGCGAACGGGCCATCGACCAGAGTGTCATCAGCGTCCTCGATTCATCTGCCGTCAGACGTGACATTCGTGCCTCTTTCCACCCCGGCCTTGGGCCAAGGTAACCGAGCGGCAGCATGTCGGCGTCAGGCCAATGGCCGGCTTCGATATGTGGGGCCCATTGCGCAGTGCGGTCAAATTGACGGACTAGACCGGCCGGGAAAGTCTGTCCCTCTGGAGCAGACCAGGTGTCCCACATGTCATCGGATATCCGCCACAGTTGCGCATACTTTTTGAGATCGTCTGCCTGCTCGATCGGAGTTGGACCGGGGGAAAGGCTCAACACCATCGCTCGCCCGGACTTGCCGATCGCGGCACTGACCATGTGAATCTCGTCCGCCTGGTAGGGTTTCGAGATGCAGTCGACCTTGATGTAGTCGACGCCCCATCCCGCATAGAGCTTGATGATGGAATCGTAATAGGCCTGTGCGGCGGCATTGTGCTTCAACCCGTAGTTGTCCGAATTCCATCGGCAGGTGTCGGCGGTGTTGGCTGCGTCGGCCGCGTGAAACGAGGACCCCGCAATGGGCAGGTTCTTCTCCACTGCCTCTCGTGGAATTCCGCGAATGATATGGATGCCGAACTTGAGTCCCAACGAATGGACCCAGTCGGCGAGCGGCTTAAATCCGGAGGAGGAAAAGCGATTGTTCGCCACCAGGTAGCGGCCGTCAGCGTCCATCACGAACCCCTGCGCGGCACCTTTCTGGCCCGGGTGCTGCAGGTACCAGCCTTCATCGACCACCACATACTGCCATCCCAGTGGCTGCAGATGCTGATGCAACCACGTCACGTTTGCTTTGAACTCGGCCTCGGTGACGGTGAGTCCATAGGAGTCCCAGCTGTTCCATCCCATTGGGGGCGTGGGCGCAAGGTTTGTGGCTGCCAGGCCGGGCGCCCCGGCGAGAACGGTCAAAAGGGCGGCGATGGAAAGGTAGTTTTTGATGTGCTTTCTCCCTGGTCGTCGAGCTACGGCTCATGAAACCTACGCACACACGATAGCAGTTTGCCTCAGCGGAGACGGGATGGGGTGGTGCACGGCCGAAAAAAAGTGTGCGCCATAAGCCCCCACATGGGGTCCTTTGGTGGGCCAGCAGGGATGTTCGTTGAAAGGTAGCGTGGATCGCGACGATTTCCGCACTTTAGGGTGTATCTTCGGCCTCCACCGTAACCTCTGTTGGTGATGTTTCGCAAGTGTGCTGGTGGCAGATACGCTGAGACCACTATGCTGACAATCGCCGGTGGCCACGCGAAAGTCGTTTATGTTTTTCTCCTGGCTATCGGCCTGTTCGCCCTTGTGGGCCTGGTCATCTTGGTCGGCATTCATGTATTCCTGGCTGCCGTTGGCCACTATGCTCCCTGGGAGCAAATTTGGGCCGGCTGACCTGCCTGAATTCACAACTTTTTGCAATTTGTTGCGTCGTCATGACATAGCGCCGAATCTGTAGGCTTATCCTCGATCCAATGAGCATCTCTCCGGACGTGCACATATGGTGAAGCCTACACTTCGACGTTGGCGCAAACCGCCACCCATGTTGGTGTTCATGCTGGCCGTAATGCTGCCGGCGGCTGCCCTGATCATTGCCGGTGTCCTTTACCTCAGGCACCTTCAGCGCGACCAGATCATTGATGCTGCCATCCAGAGGGACTATGAGCACATGCTAACGATCGCTGAAAAGCGGATCGTTGAGCACGCCTATGAGACATCAGAGAAGGCCAGCTTGCAATTCCCTGATGTAGACCATCCCAAGGAAATCGATGCCTTTCTGGCTACCCACCCGGAGATCACTCATGCCTTTCTGTGGACCGGGAAAGGCAGCCTTGATTTCCGATCGCAGCCGGGCCGGATGACCGATCCTGCATTCCTGGCAGAACACAAAGAGCTCGCAACCGAGTTCGGACATATGCTTGACATGTGGTCGGGTGAGGAAATCGCCAAGGTGAAGAAGAACGGTGTGTTGGAAGGACGGCGCCTCCACATCAGTTCGGAGTCCGTACCCAGGGGTGACAAAATGGTGTATGAGTCTTTCGTGCACTTCCTGCCTCGCGGATCGACGCATGAGCATCCTGCACTGGCTGGGTTTGTCTACGATGAAGACTACCTGAGGAACCACTTTTTTCCGCAGGCGCTGAAGGACGTATTGCCGGATCAGAATGCAAACGATACGTCCCATCCACCGCCCTCGATCATCATTCGGAAGGGAAAAGAGCAGGGTCCTTTGGCTGCTTCGCTTCGCTGGGATGGGGGCACGCCCGAATTGGAGCGAGAGTTCGGTGGTATCTTCCCGGGCCTGACTCTGGGGATCCGGCCGTTCGGGACTACGATCGCAGACATCAGCCGCCGCCTCACGCGATGGGCCTTCCTTATCCTTGGGGCACTTTCCCTGTTGATGGGTGGAGGCATGATCTTCGCTTATCGAAACGTCGCTCGCGAACTGGCACTGGCGAAATTGAAGTCTGATTTTGTTTCCAATGTCTCACACGAGTTGAGAACGCCCCTGTCGCTCATACGGCTCTATGCGGAAACGCTGGAACTGGGACGCGTTTCCACGCCGGGCAAACATCAGGAATACTACGAGATCATCCGCAAAGAGAGCGAGCGTTTGAGCTCACTAATCAACAATATTCTTGACTTCTCCCGCATCGAGGCGGGCAAGAAGGAGTACAGCTTCCGCGAAACCGACATGGCGGACCTGGTGCGGAGCACACTCGACTCGTATCGTTTTGAAATTGAGCAGAACGGGTTCCAGTTCGAACAGAAGATCGACAACAATCTTCCTCAACTGCGGGTGGACCGGGAAGCGATTGCTCGTTCGTTGCTGAACCTGGTGAACAATGCGGTGAAGTACTCGGCGACAGAGAAGTACCTCGGCGTCCATCTTTACCAGCTCGATGGTGGTGTCAACCTCGAGGTCGTTGATCACGGAATCGGCATTCCACTCAAGGAGCAGCTCAAAATCTTCGAGAAGTTCTATCGAGTCGGCGATCCGCTGGTGCATAACACCAAGGGCAGCGGATTGGGTCTGTCCCTGGTGCGCCACATCGTGCAGGCTCATGGAGGGGTAGTTGCGGTTGAGAGCGCGCCCGGGCGCGGAAGTAAATTCATCATCACATTGCCGGTACAAAATTCCGAGGTCCAGCAGGTGTCAGCATGAGACAAGAAGAGAAAGTAAAACGAATGGAAGCACCCAGGCCGGCGAAGATTCTTGTGGTGGAGGACGAACCGGCCATGGTGGCTGGGCTTCGCGACAATTTTGAGTTCGAAGGTTACGAAGTGATTACAGCGCACGATGGGGCCGAGGGGCTTAAGCGCGCGCTCGACGAGTCTCCGGACCTGGTGATCTTAGACGTCATGATGCCCCGGATGAGCGGACTGGAAGTATGCAGGCAGTTACGCGCCAAGCGGGCCTCCATCCCGATCATCATGCTCACCGCTCGCGGCCAGGAAGTAGATAAAGTAGTGGGCCTTGAACTGGGGGCGGATGACTATGTAACCAAGCCATTCTCCATTCGCGAGTTGCTGGCGCGGGTTAAGTCCGTTTTGCGGCGCACGGCGGTTCTACCCAAGGATCAGGATCAGCACTCTTTTTCTGACGTGGAAGTGGATCTGCGCCGGTGTCGTGTAGTGAGGTCAGGCAAGGTTCTGGATGTCTCCTCCAAGGAATTCGAGCTGCTGAAGTACTTCATCTGCCATGCGGGTGAAACGCTGAGCCGCGATCGTCTCCTGGAGGAAGTCTGGGGATACGAGACCTCCCCAACCACCCGAACCGTGGATACGCACCTGGTGCATCTTCGCCAGAAGCTCGAGCCCAATCCTGAGCAACCACAGTACTTTCTCACCGTGCACGGAACCGGCTATCGGTTCGTCGGATAACGAACGATCAAACTCGCAACGAGGTGGATGTTGAACACCTATCGAGTAGTTCCCTTCGACTCGAAGTACGCCGGCCCGCACCACAATGGGACCACGGTTCGACCCCTGTTTCAACCTGTGATGATGCCGTCGATTGTGGCGCCGTCATCGACTGTGCCACCGCAGGAGGATGTGTACTCGCTGCTGCGAGAGAGAATGGATCTCCATGCGCAGTTGTCCGATGCGGTACAGATCCAGCGCAAGCTCAGCGGCCCGCGTGTGTTGCGCTGCGGCGACTGGCAGTTTGCAAGCGAGGTCTTTGCCGCGCGCTTTCTCTCCGGGGACTTTACGACATTCTCGCAGCATGGTTCCAAGGTTCTCGCCGTGCTTGGAGATATTGCCGGCAAAGGTGTAGCGGCTGGAATGTGGTTTACCCATCTGGTGGGCCTTTTACAGAGTTATGGCCGGCCGGACTTTGACCCGGCAAGAATCGCGTGGGAGATGAATCGCCACCTGTGTTATCTGCAACCGGTAGCGCCGTTTGTCACGGCGTTCTTCGCGCAAATTGACTGCGAACTGGAGACCATCACCTACTGCAACGCCGGCCACTTCCCGCCGATTCTGCTGTGCTCGGACGGAAGAACCGAGCTGCTCGAAAAAGGGGGTCCGCTGCTGGGAGCGCTCGAAGGTGGGGAGTTCGTATCAGGCGAGCTGCTGCTTGAACCCGGTGACACGCTGGTCGCATACTCCGATGGCGTACTCGAATGCCGCAACAGGGCAGGAGAAGAGTTCGGATTGGAACGGTTAACTGCGTCATTACAAGAAGTTAAACAACCGTCCGCTCACGCTACGCTCATGATGCTCCTCGCCGCCGTGCAAGACTATGCAAACGGTAGCCCCCTATCGGACGATGTGAGCTTGACGCTGATTCAGCGCGATGCGGAAACAGATTGAAAAGCAACTTCCGCCCAACCCCAAACTGATTCAGGTAGGGCCAGACGGGCAAAAGCTCGCCCATGAAGAGTGACCGAGCGGCCAGCCGGCCCCGCAGTTTGCCCACTCACAATTTCCCTTTAACGTCGCCGGCCTTAAGGTCGGGTTAAGCATTCTGGTTTACCGTCGTTCAAGATCTGCTATGGAGCGTCCAGACATGCGATTTGCCAATCAGCTCGGAACACTACCCGGAATCTTCTTCTGCGCCCTTGTCGCCCTCGCTCCGGCGGGTGCGCAATCTACGTGGCATGTTGAAAAAACTCTGCAAGTCGGCGGCGGCGGAGGCATGGACTACATCACCGTAGATCCAGCGACTGACCGCCTTTATGTTCCTCGCAGTACACACACGATGGTCATTGATGCCGTTTCCGGCAAAACTCTTGGTGATATTCCCGGCCAGACGAGGGCTCACGGAGTGGCGCTTGTACCAAAGCTGAATCGCGGTTTCATCACGGATGGTGGTGGTGGCGGGTCGGTGACTATCTTTGATCTGAAAACGAACGCGGTGCTGGGTGTGATCACCGCAGTCCCCGATGCGGATGGCATCATCTATGATCCCGGCTCAGATCGCATCCTGGTGAGTGCTGGAGACAGCAATTGTTTGATCACCTTGAAGCCGGACATTGACCCCAAAACCGGCAAGATCGAAGCACCGATCCAACTGGGGGGCGCGCCTGAATTTTTGGCCGCCGATGGCGCCGGCAAGGCTTATGTCAATCTTGAGGACAAGGATAATGTGGCAGTTGTCGATCTGAAGACACGGACAGTGACCGCTCATTGGCCCGTGGCTCCCGGTGGCAGACCGGTAGGCCTGGCGCTGGATCGGGAGCATCACGCCCTCATCATCGGTTGCCGCAAGCCACAAAAGATGATCGTGATGAGCACAGAGGACGGTAAAGTGCTGGCTGATCTGCCCATCGGGGCGGGGGTGGACGCCACCAGGGTCGCAGGCGCAGAAGCTTTCGCCAGTTGCGGTGACGGGACGCTTGCCGTCGCCAGTCGATCGTCCGCGGGCAAGTACGCCGTCCAATCGGTAACGACGGCTCGGGGCGCCAAGACCATGGATATCGACATGAGGACGCATACGATCTACCTTCCCACCGCAGACTTTGAAGATCCAAAACCCGGCGCCTCCGGACGGCCGGTTGCAAAACCCGAAACTTTCAAGATTCTTGTGGTGACTCGGTAGCACTCCGCGGATGTAGCTACCAGGTTTTCTTGATGAGCGTGTCGAAGCCGAAGCCTCCGTTTTGATCGCGGGTTGCGCTCACCGCCACCCTTGGCGAGATTTGATATTGGCCCTGGATGGTTTGGTTCTGCGTCGAGGCTACATTGCTCGAGAAGGTCACGAAGAGATTTCCCGTGACGCGTTGCTGGATGGTGATGTTGGCGCCAGGAGGCCCCTGGCTGGTTCCTCCCGCTAATACAGGATTGATAGAGAGCTGGGAGATGCCCGCTACCTTTGAGACCCTGCTGCTGACCTGGCTGCTTACTTGCGAGGCTACCAACGACTCCGCCGCCTGATTGGCCGGCGTAGAGGGACTGTTTGCGCTTGCTTCCGTGGTGGTTCCAAATGCCAGCAAGTTGATGATGTCGGCCGCCGGCAACGATGGATCCGAGGAGTAGTTGGTGCGCAGCTGGTCGACGGGCCCGTTGAATCGCATGAAAATGTTGTATTGCTGAATGGTCGTATTCAAGGCGAGATTCACCACTGGTTGAGTTTCGGAAGGGTTTACAAATTCGATGGTTCCGCCATTGAGAACGAAGCGGTCTCCGTTGAGAATGATGTCGCCGCCGCTGAGGTTCACACGGCCCAGGATCACCGGCTGTGCGGCCGTTCCGCGCACGCGCAGATTGGCCGAGCCGTTGATGCTGAGCGTCCTGCTCACCAGGTTGATGTTGTTCTCTGAATTCACGCCGAGGTTCAGCTGGATATTCTGAGCCATCCCCGGTGTGGGAGGTGGCGAAACACCGCCTGAGAACTGGTTGATGAAGCTGTTTAGATCAAAGGCCGGAGTAAACGAAAGATCGGCGAGATTGACCTGGCCCCCTAAAAGCGCGTTGTCTGTGGTGCCGGCAAGCCTGAGATTGGCGTTGACGGTCTCGCGCACGCCTTGCGGATAAAGCACACGCACTCCCTTGGCGGCTAGCCCTAAGTCAAATTGAACGCCGGGGCGATACGCGACTCCGCCTTGAGCGGTCAAAGTGCCACCGCCGACGGTGCCCTGGAATTTTGCAATGTTGAGCCGGTCTTTGGTCAGGGTCAGCACACCATTCCCGTGTTGCAGGCCGACGGGCAAATCGCCACTGGCAAAGTTGGCGTCCACGATCTCTATCTGGCCGCCTAAGTCGGGACTGTTGGCCGCTCCACTTGAATTGATGTTGAACTTCAATTCGCCCGAGCTTCGGATATCGGGCTCGAACACCTGCGCCAGGTGCAGATTCACGGTGCCTAACAGCACCAGGGACATAGGCGCGGCGTTGGTGGTCGACATCGAGCCCTGAAACTGCAGGTCGGTATCAGTGCCCTTGAGCCCTGAACGCTGCAGGGTCACCACGGTGTCTTTGTAGTCCACCTTGATGGGCGCAGTCTCGGCTAACTGGATGGTTTTGCTGTAAGCCAGCTTGAGTGTGGGAATGGTTACGTGCGCTTCCAATTGCTTGGTGTTTTTCAGCGGCCCGTGAAGGGTCGCGTGGACCTCGGTTTGTCCGCTCAAGTCTGCCGCCTGGTCGGGAGCATAGATGGCGAAGATGGGCTGCAGCTGGATTGACTGGGTATCGAGCGTCGCGTCGGTGGAGTAATCTCCGGTGAGGTTAACCTTCGCGTTTGCCCGGATGGCCGTGCCCACCGCGGAGGACGTCAAGTTCGCCGTCGCGAGATGATTGGCTACATTCATCTGCAGGTTTACGTCCGCGATCTTCTGGTTCTGAATATCGATTTGCGGAATTTTGAGCGTGGCGTCAAGTTGCGGATTGTCGAAGGTTCCTGCTCCTTGCGCCTGAATGCTCACCACGCCTTTGGCGTCGATGTTCTTCGCCTTGATCGCCTGCAGTTGATCCAAACGAATGCCAGAGGCAGTCAGCTGCGCGTTGTAGCTCTTCTGCCGCGGCCGAATGCTCACCTTACTCTGCACCTCCCCTGCGGGGAGCTGGACACCCAGATCGCCGTGAACCTCATCTCCGGTGCCGGCGAAGTTCAACGTCGCCGAGGTGACCGGCTGTTCGTAGGCAGTGATGTGGGTTATCGAGACCTTTCCCTGTCCCACGGGGCTCAGCTCGGTGCCATGCACTTTCACGTTCGCCGTCAGCGTTCCTGTCACCGGCACTTGCTGCCCGGAAAGCTTCACCAGATCCTGCACGTCCAATTGCGAGGCATCGAGATCTACTTGCAGCGGGCTGGCATCCGTGAAAGACCACTTGTGCAGGCCGGCGCTTGCATCGAACGTGATTTTCCCGTGAGAGGCTGGCTCCAGATCTGCATGCTGCAGGCTGGCCATGGATGGGCTGGCATCTACATTGGTCTTCAGCACTCGCCATTCTGTTCCGTTGAACTTGAAATTCGACGCGGTCAATTGGCCGGTCAAATGCGGTGCACTGGTCGAACCGTGGACCGTTCCCTGAAACAACGCAGTCCCGGCAAGGCCAAGCGGCTGCATGGGTTGTCCCGGGACTGGTGTGCGGAACACGTCCGCTATCGTTTCCAGTTCGCTTAGATTGTTGGATTGGAATTTCAGGTCCAGGCTCGAGCGCTGGCTCACCAAGCCATTCATGGTCAGAGTGCTTTGTGGCGTCCTGAGAAAGCTCTGGTTAAGTGCGAGCTCCTGGTTGCCGCCTGTATAAGTGCCGTGGATTGCGCTCTCCAGCGGGATGACCTGAGCGTTGCCGGATACTTTGCCCTGGACGGCTGCATCCGCGTGCGCCACCACGTCGTCAAAGGTTTTTCCCCATGCAGCATTTGCCTCCGCATTCAACATGCCTCCCAAAGAGACACCCTTGGGCATCGCAGAGGACTTGAGAGCCCCGTTGATCGCAGCGAGCTGGATGCCGCGCAGCTGGACATTGAATTTTGAGTGCGCATTGCCGTCGATGTTGCTCATCTTGCCCGAACTGGTGAGCTCGCCGCCCAGGAGGTTGGCATGAAAATCCTTGAGCGTAGCGTCGCCGTTCTCGAGCGAGTATTGGGCCGCAATGTTCCTGATTTGCGAGTGGAGGGTGGGTGTTTGCACCTGCAGCTGCGCGCTGCTTAGATCTCCCTGGACCAGGACCGTGTCAAGAAAAGATCGGTTGGCCGTCTGTTGATACTGAATGGAACCGGCGGTACGGATAAACCCAGTTGGGACTTCAGGGTTTTGCAGGATTCTCTTAACTTGGCTGCCGTCCAGTGTGGCCACATACTGCGCCTGGATCTGCGGATGGCTGTAGTCCTGCACGGTCGCGGTCAGGACAAGCTGTGAGGTTTCGCTGGTCAATTTTGCGTTGGTTAGATGGAAGGTCGTGGGTGTCGCGTCGAACTCCGCATCGAGATTGTGGGGAATGGTTTTGTAACCACTCGCCTCCAGATGGCCACCCGAGTAGCTCAGTTTCCCGGAGTACTTCTGCAGCAGGCTGTTGAAGCCGGCACGGAAATCCACGTTATGCAGGTCTGCTGACAGGACGCTTTGTTGATTGTTGTAGTAGACCGCACCGTGATCGAGCACCGCGTGGCGAATGCCCAAATCGAACAGGCTGGTGTTGCTGCTGCTGGAGCCGCTGCTCTTGATGACGGGTATGTTGGTGACGCCATGCGCATCGGTAAACACCTTCACCACTGGACTCGAGACAATGAAACTATCCAGATACCATTTTTTATGTAACACCGAAACAATGCGTACCCCGGCTTCGGCGTGAGCCACCTGGAGTAGTGGCGGATCTGGATAGGGATTCGCCCCGTGAACCGTCAGGCCGTAAAGGTCCAGGCTAAGGTTGGAGAGATGGAGGGCGAAATCTTGTAGCTGTACCTGGGTCCCGATGCTTTCGCTGGCCTTTTTTTGAACGGTACTCAGAAGGTAATTGTGAAAACGGGCGCTATGCAGCACTACCGTCACGGCGACGACTGCCAACACCATGAGAACTGTCAGACCCATGAAGACCCAGGCTCCGACTTTCCATAGGCGTGCGTGCGGGCCGGTAAACTTGTGCTGAGGTGCTGTCGTGCTCACGTGGGTTCCCTCCGGTTAAAGATCGTTGAGTGAAAAGCGTACCTCAGGGCCTAAGAGCGTGTGTGAGAACTCCATTTCCAAACTCAGTCCCGCAGGGACGGCTGAACTTAGCCCAGGACGCTAGTCCTGGGGTACGTCATGCAACATGCCAGAGTCCCGGAGGGACGGCTGAAGGTTGTCCAGGATTGCGTCGTGGCCTGTTTTTCAGCCGTCCCTGCGGGACTGGATCGTCCTTTTTATCCAACCCAGGACTAGCGTCCTGGGCTAAGTTCAGCCGTCCCTGCGGGACTAAGTTTGGAAGGTCAAGAGTTTTTCTGAGTTCATACACATTTGTGGGCTCATAGCGCATCCCTTACTGTGATCAAAATGCCTGGCCAATACTTACAAAATACTGGGTTGATTTCACTCCCGGAACGGGGTTGAGGTTATGTCCCAGATCGATGCGTACTGGGCCTACTGGTGTCGCATATCGCAGGCCCAGCCCTACGTTGTTGGTATACAGCGACGTGAAATCGTGAAAGCCGACCGTGGGAAACACGTTGCCCCCATCGTAGAAAACAACCAATCCCAAACCCTGCTTGATCGGCACCGGAATGCGAGCTTCGGAGTTAATAATCAACTGTTCGTTTCCGCCGCTCGGCACCGGGATGTAACTGCAGTCGGTCGAAGACCCTGAACTGCAGACCTGCACCTGTCGTTGGGGGCCCGCGCCATCGAGTGGAAACCCGCGCAAGGTGTTGCCGCCGCCGGTGAAGAAAGCTTCGCTCAGCGGTACACGGCTGTTGGCGAAGGGCTGCGCCAGGCCGATGCGAAGACTGTTCGCCCACACGATATGGTGAAAGACCGGCCGATAATACGCCGTTTGCTCGATCAACTTTGCGAAATTCACGCTGGAGCCAAGCTTGGTTGTATTGAAGTCAAGCTCGACTGACTGCAACATTCCCTTGTGGGCATCGATAGGATTGTCGCGGGTATCGCGGGTGAAGTTCGCAGCGATCGTCGACAGCCGTACATGCTGGTCCTGGGGCAATACCAGGTCTGGAATCAGTATGCGGGTGAGATCCGTCTGGCTGAAGCTGTACCGCGTGAAAAAGACGTCGTGCTTTTTCTGGTCCAAAAACCTTTGGACCTGAAGGCTGCCGTTTTCCACCTGCGAGGAGTAAACCGGATTTTCTTCATCCCGTTCGGCGAGAATCGACGTGGTTGCGCCCCATTTCGACCAGAGAAAACTTGGGTTAATGTAATAGCCGGCGACTCTCTGATCCAGACGTCCGGCAAAAGCTGTCGCCGATAGCGATTCACCCTTGCCCCGCACATTGTTGCGCGTGTATTGAAAGGTTCCGCGCGGGCCATAGAAGGTCTTCTGGCTGCTGGTGAAATTCGAGGGAAGTCCGACTGGCGGAAGATTGGGAAGCGCAACCGTACCACTGGGAATGCTGCCCCCGCGGTTGATAATTTCAAAGCCGAAGCCGTAGGTCATGGTGTTTCTTTTGGCCTCGTGGACTTTCACCAAAACATCCTCTTTGGTTTGGGTGGTTATCTGCCGCCGGGGATCCACTTCCGCCCAATCAAAGACTCCGGTGTGATTGTAGAGCTCACTCTCGGCGGTGAGCAGTTCCGTCTCCGTGAGCGGATGATTGGGAACAATCGTGGCTACATCCCTGTTAATCAGCCGCTGCTGGGTTCGTTGGCGCCCCAATGTAACCACGTCTCGGGTGAAGACCTGTGGGCCCTCGTAGATGCGATAGACCACCTTGACGTGATGGGGATCGTTCTTCGAAGCGACGGTTGCGGTCTCACGGAAGTTCGCGGTCAGGTAACCTGCCTGGAGATAGTGAGCGACGATATTGGCGCGGTCTGCTTCTACAAATTTTTGTGAGTAGGGCTTGCCGGCAGCGAGCTTCAGCCCGCCGGGTGCGAACTTCGCTTCGGGAAAGGTATCGGCGCCATCGATCTTGAGAGAACTCACGATGTCTCGAGCCCCTTCGACTACATGGAAGGCGACAGCCAGGTTGCCATCTTTGTGAGCCACGGAAGAAGTGACCTGCGCGCTGCTGAACCCCTCCGATTGATAGAGTGCAAGGAGATTCTTGGTGCTCGCCCGCACCAGTTGCTCGCTATAGTTCCCGGGGGAGAATAGGTGCGACTTCTTTACCGTGATCAGCGGCGTTAGCTCGTCAGTCTTAAGCTGCTTGTTCCCGGCCACGCTCACATCCGTCACCTTGTGCTTCTTTCCTTTAGTGATGACGTAGATGATCGTGTCCACCGAGTCCTCTTTGTGGAACTGGGAATCTACGTTGACATCGAAGAATCCTTTGGCCTGAAAGTAAGACACCAGTGCCTGGCGGCCCTCCTGTACCAACTCGGGATCGACACCCACTCCCTGGTAAACGGGCAGCAGCGACTTGCGCGTCCAGCTCCAAAGGTGCGCTCCCTTTATCTCCACATGACTGGTGGAGCCCTCATGCACATCGAAGTGGATATCCGCGCGGTTGGTGTCTGCAGTGTAAGCTGCTCCAGACAGCTTCACCTGTGCGGCCAGCTTCCCTCTTTTCTCCAGCTGCTTCTGCAAATACTGCTGAGCATTGTTAAGGGTCGCGCGGCGGTAATTCTTCCCCGGCCTGATGGCTGCGCCTCTGACTCGCGCCTTGATTCCCTGCAGGCTCTTGCTCATTCTGGCAGCCTCTTCCGGCGTGGCATCGGCAACGGCCACGGTGCCGAACTTAGCACGTCGATTGAGGCTTACCATGAAGCGCACATTGGCTAGATTGTGCTCAGTGTCGAGGTTTACCTGGGGACGCACTTCGGCTTCGAAGTACCCTTGCTGCTGAAAAAAACTCAGCAGCGCATCGGTGTCTTTTTGGACGTCTCCAGCGTTAAAAGGGGCCTGCGGAGGATAATTTGCGGCTTGCGCCAGGCGGGAGTAATTGAACCTCTCGGCGCCGGGAAACTCGAAGATGCCAAACCAGACTGCGGGCTCTACGATCAACAGCGCCCGGACTCCGTTCGCCTCGGGTTCGATTTGCAGCTGTACCTCATCGAAGTTCCCGGCCTTTTTCAAGGCGGCGATGCTTTCGTCGATCTTCTCTTTCGAGAATGGCTCTCCAGAGTGCTGCGGCAGGAGTGGTAGTAATTTGCTGGTATCGAGATTTGGACGCCCGGCGATCTCTACCGCTGTCACATTCTGGCCCTCATAGGAAGACAGGATGGCCTGGCTTTGTGGAGCGGTCTTGGGTAGGTCAGAGGGTTGACTGGTCGATTGAGCTGCAAGCCCGCTGCAGAGGGACAGCACGATGGCGGACCACAGGCTTTTTCTGAGTGCCTTGCCCCTGGATTGAGCCGTCATTCTGAAATATCCCACGAACAGCTCAGTCCACGCCATCTCCACGTGAGATGCAGAAAAGAGAAGATGCGTTTGATGCGCAAAGTGGTACTGGCTTTGTCTTGGAAAGGGATTGCGGTCCAATCAAGAAGCCGAAGGGGTGACGATCTCGGGTCTTGACGCTTCCGCTGCCAGGAGCTTTTTTTCGTGGACGGCGGCTTCGATTTCACTATTGATTTCGCCGCCTACCAGCAACATCAGGCCACTCAGGTAGAACCAGGTGAGCAGGATGATCACGGTGCCCAGCGAACCGTAGGTCGCCGAGTAGTTGTTGAAGTAATGAACGTACATCCGGAGGCCAAGGGAAGCTACCAGCCAACCCACCATACCCAGAGCGGAACCGGGCGTTAACCATCGCCATTGC
>Ga0182024_10009016_pt1 | contig 20787 bp, 25 predicted proteins | sample P32metaG_FD_120480 | JGI IMG/M metagenome (GOLD analysis project Ga0182024, IMG submission 120480) | Permafrost microbial communities from Stordalen Mire, Sweden - P3-2 metaG (Illumina Assembly) | ecosystem: Environmental > Terrestrial > Soil > Wetlands > Permafrost | place: Sweden: Stordalen...
ATCGACGTCGGTTTCGATCCACGGTCCCATCGGCTTGAAGGTATCGGCGTTCTTGGCGCGCCAAAGCCCGCGATCGGCTTTCTGCCAGGTGCGTTCGCTGACATCGTTGCCGATGGTGTAGCCAAACACGCAGGACATCGCAGTGGCTTCGTCGAGATGTTTTGCCTTCTTGCCGATGACGACGACCAGCTCGCCTTCATAATGAATTTTCTCGGTGGCGGTTGCGGGAATCACGACATCTTCGTCATGGGCGATCAGCGCGTTCTGCGCGCGATAGCCGATCTCGGGCCGATCCGGCACATTGGGCACCTCGCCGCGCTTGTCGGCCGCCTCCTTGAGATGCTTGAGATAGTTGAGGCCGACGCAATAGAAGGTGCGCGGTACCAGCGGCAGTTCGATCTTCACGTCCTTCAGCGCATGGGATTGCGCCGTTCGGGTCCAATCGTCGAACGGATCGCCGCTGATCGCGACCACCTTGTCGGCTTCGACGATGCCCCACGAAGTCTGTCCACCGGCGGTGAATTTGAGCCAACGCATTCGTAAGTCCCCTATTCCGCCGCAACACGCGGCTGGGTCTTCCAGGCGCCGGCGGCGGGACGCGGCAGGCCGAGATTCTCGCGCAAGGTCCTGCCGGTATAGTCCTTGTGGAACAGGCCGCGCCGCTGCAGTTCCGGAACGATATGGTGGACGAAATCGGCATACGAGCCGGGCACATAGGTTGCCGCGATCACAAAGCCGTCGCAGCCCCGGCCGGTGAACATTTCTTCCAGCGTATCGGCGATTTCCTTCGGCCCGCCGACGATCGCGTCCTGGGTCTGGCCGCGGCCGGAAAAGGTGATGAAATCGCGCGTGCTGGGGTTGGTCTTGCCGCTGGTCCTCAGCACGCCATCGCGGATGCCGATCATGCCCTGCATGCCCTGGAGTTCTTCCGTGCTCAGCGGCTCGTCGATGCCTTTGGCAGCGAAATCGTAGTTCAGGCCTTCCGACAACAGCGACAGCGCGTCGATTTCCAGCGGCAGCTTCTGGATCAGCGCCATCTTGTCTTCGGCTTCGGATTTGGTCGCGCCGGATACCGGTGTCGTCAGATTGCAGAGGAACATCTGATCGGGATCGCGGCCGGCCCGGGCGGCCTCGTTCCTGATCGCGTCATAGCCCTGCCGGGCGCTCGCCAGATTGCGCGCCGCGGTGAAAATCACCTCGCCCCATCGCCCGGCGAAACGCTGGCCGCGGCCGCTGGCGCCGGCCTGGATCACCACCGGATGGCCCTGTTGCGAGCGCGGCACCGTGAACGGTCCACGCGACTTGAAAAATCGCCCGTTGTGATCAAGCCGCTTGACCTTGCCTGGATCGGCGAAGCGTCCGCTCTTCTTGTCGATGATCAGCGAGCCGTCTTCCCAGGAATCCCAGTGGCCAAGCACGACTTCCATGAACTCGTCGGCGCGGTCGTAGCGAAGGTCATGTTCGAGATGCTGATCGCGCCCCATGTTGTGCGCTTCGCCGTCGTTCACGGAGGTGACCACATTCCAGGCGGCGCGGCCGTTGGTCATCAAATCGAGGGTGGCGAAGCGGCGCGCCACGTCGAACGGCTCGTAATAGGTGGTCGAACAGGTCGAGGCGAGCCCGAGCTTTTCGGTGACCATGCCCATCGTGGTCAGGACCACGATCGGATCCATCTTCACGCAGCGGATGCCATATTCGACCGTGTGGGCGTGATCATTGCCGTAGCGGTCGGGCATCGCCAGGCGATCGTCGAAGAACGCCATGTGGAATTTTCCGGCTTCGAGGATCCGGGCGATCTCCTGGTAGTAATCCGCCGACATCGAATCGTCGCGCGACTCCGGGTGCCGCCACGAACTCGGCAGGTTGGTGCAGTTCTGCGCCTGCAGGAAGCCGACCATCGCCATTTGCCGTGTCATGCTGCTCTCCCTGGTCCGGCTTGGCGTTAGGCGAGATCGAGTTCAGCGGCGAGTTTGTACTCGCCGGCCAGCGCCCGCAACTTCGCCCACGTGGCGTCTTCGACGTCGATGCCGGCGAGCTTGCGCTGCTGCGCGCGAATATATTCGATCTCGCCCGGATAGAGCACGCCATTGCTGCCCTGCGAGGGCGGCGTCGCCTTGAGGTATCGGGCGAATTCGGCCACCTCTCGCTTGAACTCCTTGAGCGGCCGGAACGCCGCGACGTTGAACACCGCCATGAAGCATCCGTCATTGTGCCGCCCGCTCGGTTCGACGCCGAAGCCGAGGCCGGTGAGCAGGCCGCACAGTACCTCGACCATCGCGGCGAGGCCGCTGCCCTTGTAGCCTTCGCTGCCGCCGAGCGGCAGCAGCGCGCCGCCGTTGCGGAATTGCCGGGGGTCGGTGGTTTGCCGTCCTTCGCCGTCGACGATCCAGCCGGTTGGGATTTCCTCACCGCGCGCAGCGGCGAGCTGGATCTTGCCGGCTGCGACCGCCGATGTCGCCATGTCCAGATAGAACGGCGCTTCGAGGTCAGAGGGCACCGCGATCGAAATCGGGTTGGTGCCGAGTCGCGCCTCGCGACCGCCGAACGGTGCGACGATTTTGGGAGACCGGCCGGAATCGGCGGTGGCGAGCCCGATCATGCCTTCGTTGATCGCCATCATCGGATAGGCGGCGAGCCGTCCGACATGACTCTGGCGAAACACCGTGCAGGCCGCGACGTTGGCGGTCTTCGCCTTCTCGATGGTCAGCGCCATCGCCTTGGCGTTGACATGAAAGCCGAAGCCCCAGTGGCCGTCGATCACCGTCGTCGTCGGCGATTGCTGCACAATGGTCCACTTCGCGCCGGGAACGATATGTCCGGCCTTGATGCGATCGATATAGGTCGGGATCGCGATGATCCCGTGCGAGTCGTGGCCTGCGAGGTTGGCATTGACGCAGCCGATCGCCACGGCGTCTGCTTCCTCGTCCGAGGCGCCGGCAGCCCTGAGGAGCGCCGCACCGATGCGGGTAAGACGGTCGGCCTGGACGATCGGCATGGGGTTCCTGTGCGATGCCCGCGTGGGGACGGGTCTTGCTTGTTATGACGCCCCGCATGGTCTCAAAGCGATGGCCCGATGGCAATGACTTGGGTCGGAATTTTTGCCCGGACGCGGTCCGATGCGGGGGGCAGTATCGCCCGATCGCCACGGTATCCCGGCGCCCGGAAAGCCGCCAGGTTATCCCTTGACCGGATTCGCACGGTGTTTTTCGCCTGATGTTTACTCTGAATCGCAACTTAAGACGCTTTTAACCGCCATTTAGGCGTCCGCTGCCTAAGGTCCCCGGGGGTGATCAAATCGTCTCGGGGAGCCGATGATTTCGCAGACCAATATCGCGCGGATGTTCGCGGCGCTGAGCGCAACCAACGAAGCGATTCTCTATGCAAAATCGGCGGAGGAGCTATACCAGCGCGTCTGCGAGGCGGCGTTCTCCAACGGCGAGTTCCTGGCCACGGCCATCTTCCTGCTCGAGCCCGAAACCAGCAGGCTGCGGTTTGCCACCGGCTTCGGCGAAGACACCGCGCGGTTGCGCCGGATCGCCATTTCGATCATCGCCGGTACGCCGGAAGGATCGGGGGTCTGCGGACAGGCGTTTCGCGATCAGAAGCTTTGCATCAGCAACGATTTCCTCAATGACCCGCGCTCGCTGGCGTGGCGACAGGGGGCCCACGACGGGCATGTCGGCGCAGCGGCCGCGCTGCCGCTGACCTGCAACGGCCGCAGCGTCGGCGTGCTGCTCGTCACCCTGCGCGAGCCAGGTTCCCTGAACGCGCAGATCGTTTCCCTGCTCGAGCGGATGTCAGCGAACCTTTCCTACGCGCTCGACAATTTCGATCACGAGGCACAGCGCAAGAGCGGCGAGCGGGCGATGCGGCGACTGAACCGCATGTTCGGCGCATTGAGCGCCACCAACGAGGCGATCCTGCGGGCGAAGACCACACAGGGCCTGTATCAAAGGGTGTGCGACGCGGCAGTCCATGGCGGAAAGTCGCTGGCGACCGTGGTGCTGCTGGCGGAACCCGGTTCGACCTGGCTGAAGCCGGTCGCCGGGACCGGCGAAATTGTCGAACTGGTTACCCGGACGCGGTTTTCGATCGAAGCCGACAATGTCTATGGCGCTGGCGTCTGTGGGCAGGCCTTTCGAACCCAGAAGGCCTGCGTCAATGACGACATCCTCAACTCGGTACAGGGCCGGCCGTGGCAGCAGGCGGGACGCGGTGCGGGCGTGGTGGCCTGTGCGGCGCTGCCGCTGATCAAGGCCGGCACCAGCATCGGCGTGCTGATGTTCTTCATCGGCAGGTCCTGGGCGGCGGACGAAGAGATCATCGCGCTGCTGGGCAGGATCGCGGAAAACGTCTCGTTTGCACTCGAGAGCTTCGAGCGCGCGGAAGAGAAGGCGAGGGTCGACGATTACAGGGAGCGGCTGTCGCGTATGTTCGCAGCTCTCAGCGCCACCAACGAAGCCATCATGCGGGCCAAATCGCGCCCGGAACTCTTTGAACGGGTATGCGAGGCCGCCGCCAACGGCGGAAAATTCACCTCGACCAGCATCGGCCTGGTCCGGCCCGGCAAGGATTTTCTCGACATCGTCGCCACCGCGGGGCCCAGCGCGGAAAAATTGAGCAATGCAAGGCTGTCGATCCGCGAGGATTGTCCCGAGGGCCGCGGCATCAGCGGGGTCGCTTTCCGCATGCGGAAACCCTGCATCAGCAACGACTACCTGGCGGACCCGCGCGGCGCCGCGTTCCATGAGTCGATCCGCAGCGACGGGGCCAGCGCGGTCGCGGCGTTTCCGCTGTTCAACCGTGGCGAGGCGGTCGGCATTCTGCTGTTTTGCGCGGCCGAGAAGCATGCGTTTACGCCGGGATCGGTCGATCTGCTGCAGCGGCTCGCCGACAACCTCTCGTTCGCGCTCGACAATTTCGACCGGGCCGAGGAAAAGAAAAGGGCGGATGAGCGCATCGAATATCTCGCCTCGCACGACAGCCTGACCGAGCTGCCCAATCGGGAAATGTTCAACGCGCTGCTGCACCACGCGATCGAGGCCGCGCGCCGCGACGCGCGGCAATTTGCGTTGCTGTTCATCGATCTCGACAGGTTCAAGGTCATTAACGATTCGCTCGGTCACGAGGCCGGCGATATCCTGCTGGTGGAGATCGCCGGCCGGCTGCGTCAGGCGCTGCGGTCAAGCAATGTCGTGGCGCGGCTTGGTGGCGACGAATCGTTGTCATTCTCGAGGACGCCGCGCAGTGCGATGTTGCCGAGCACGTCGCCCGCGACTTGCTGTCCGTCCTTGGCGAGCCCATGGAACTGAGCGGCCACGAATGCCACACCACGGCCAGCATCGGCATCGCCATGTACCCGGCGGATGGCGCCGACGTGCAGACGCTGACCAAGAATGCCGACATGGCGATGTATCTTGCCAAGGAAGACGGCAAGAACGGTTTCCGGTTCTTCACCCGCGAGATCAAGACGCCGTCGATCGAACGCCTGATGCTGGAAACGGCGCTGCGCCATGCGCTTCAGCGCAATGAGTTCGCGCTGCATTATCAGCCGAAGGTGGATATGGCGAGCGGCCAGATCACCGGTGTCGAGGCGCTGTTGCGCTGGACCCATCCCGATCTCGGGGTGTTGCCGCCCGGCCAGTTCATCCCGCTTGCCGAAGAGATCGGACTGATCGTTCCGATCGGCCGCTGGGTCCTGAAGGAAGCCTGCGTGCAAAACATGGCGTGGCAGCGCCGCGGACTGCGGCCGGTATCGATGGCGGTCAATCTGTCGCCAAGGCAGTTTGCCGACGACAATTTGCTGCAGGATATCGACGAGGCACTGGCCGCCAGCGGCATGTCTCCGGTGCTGCTGCAGCTCGAGGTCACCGAGAGCATGGTGATGCGCAACGTGCCGCGGGCGATCAAGGTGCTGAACGCGATCCAGAGCCGCGGCATTCGCCTTGCGATCGACGATTTTGGCACCGGCTATTCGTCGATGTCGCTGATGAAGCAATTCCCGATCGACACCATCAAGATCGACAGGTCCTTTGTTCGCGACCTGCCCAACGATACCGAGGACCAGGCCATCGCACAGGCCATCATCAGCATGGGCAAGGCGCTGGGGATGACCATCATCGCCGAAGGCGTGGAGACGATCGAGCAGGAAACCTTCCTTCGCGAACATGCCTGCGATGAAATGCAGGGTTTCCTGTTCAGCAAGCCGCTGCCGTCGGAACAGCTGGCCGATCTGCTGCGCCCACGCCGCTGCTTATTTCGCCGCCGTTGCAGCCGGCCGCCGCCGACGGCCCTGAAGCGCCCGGCCTGCGAACGGAGCTGCGCAAGGCCGCATCACGGGCCACGCGCTAACGCGCGTAGCGCGTAGCCCGGATGGAGCGCAGCGAAATCCGGGAAACCGGCTAAAAGGTCCCGGATTTCGCTGCGCGCCATCCGGGCTACGATACAGGTCATCTGGCAGGGACGGCTGCATCCGCCTTCAGCGGGTGAGCCTTTCTGTGCCATGCCCACGCGGTTCGGATAATGGTCGCGAGGTCGGAATGCGCGGTGCGGAACTGCAGGGTTTCGCGTGCGGCGGTCGGGTCGGCGACCAGATAGGTCGGATCGCCCGATCGGCGCGGCTTGACGACATGCGGCACTTCGCGGCCGGTTTCGGCCGCGATGGCAGCCAGGATCTCGCGCACCGAAAAGCCCTTGCCGGTGCCGAGATTGAAGGCGCCGCCGCGATGGTCCTGCATCAGCAGTTTCAGTGCCAGGACGTGCGCCGCCGCCAGATCGGTGACATGGATGTAGTCACGGATCGCGGTGCCGTCGGGTGTCTGGTAGTCGTCGCCGAACACCGCGAAGTCCGAAATATGACCTTGCAGCGCCATCATGGCGCGGGGGATGAGGTGGGTTTCATTGTCGCGCAGCTCGCCGATCTCGCCCGACGCGTCGGCGCCGCTGGCATTGAAATAGCGCAGGCAGAACGATCCGAAGCCATAGGCGCTGCGATAATCGGCGAGGATCTGCTCGATCATCCATTTCGACGTGCCATAGGGATTGATCGACGCGCCGGCGTCGCTCTCCGGCAGCGCCTTGCTGTCGGCGTCGCCGTAGACCGCGCCGGTGGACGAAAACACCAGGCGATGGCAGCCGGCTTCGCGCATCGCAGCCAGCAGCGACAGCGTGCCGGCGACATTGTTGGCGTAGTATTTCTGCGGATCGGCGACGGACTCGCCGACCAGACTCGACGCCGCGAAATGCATGACCGCGACGATGCGATGCTGCGCGAAGGCACGCGCAAGCGCGGCGCGGTCGACAAGTTCGCCGACGACAAGCGAGCCGGTCACGAAGTTGCGGTGGCCGGTTGAAAGATTGTCGAACACGACCGGCTGGTAGCCGGCCGCAGCCAGGGCGCGGCAGCCATGCGAGCCGATATAGCCCGCACCGCCCGTGACCAGAATAGCCGGCTGTTCGCTCATGCCGGCGTCCAAATATCGAGATTCATGGTGGTCTGGTCCCCTGGCGTGCGGTCGGTGCCTGGAAAGCGGCTGTTGTCGGGCAGCATATAGAGTGCGGGCGGGTTCAGGGTCAAATAGCGCCAGCCTGCTAAATCTGCCGCACCACGCGCGGCTGGCCCGGCGCGCATTCCAGCGTCTCGCGGTCCCAGTTCGCCGCATTCGCCGCCGCCTCATAGCTCGTTTGCAGGAATTCAAGCAACGCCTGGTCGGGATGCTTGGCGGTGCGCACGTAGTCGTAGGGAAGAATGAACTCGCCCAGCACCTCGCTGAAGAAGGCCGCCTCCGGCCGCACCCGCGCGGCGCGGTAACCCGCCGGTTCGGGATAGGCATAGGAATAGAACGCTGGATAGTCGATGGCGCCGCTGCCGGGCCAGAAGCCCGCGCTGCTCTCTTCGTGGGAATAGGCTTCGCACGCGACCGCGTCGGGGAGATTGGGAACGCCGCCGGGATGGCGTGGCGCGCGCCGCCCCGAAAAGCGCGTCACCGCAAGATCGAAGCTGCCCCAGAAGAAATGCACGGGGCTCGCCTTGCCGAGGAAGCCGGTGCGGAATTGCTTGAACACGCGGTCGACGTCGACAAGGATCTGGAAAAACCGCCGTACCGCTGCCGGGTCGTAGGATGCATGGCGCGTATCCTGCGAAAACCGGATCGGGTCGGGCAATTCGCTCGGCATCTCGTCGATCTCGAGGTCAATGCCGAGTTCCGCCAGCGCCGCCATCACGGCCGCATGGAAACTCGCGACCGATAGCCCGGCCAAGGCAAACCGGCGTTGCGCGCCGTCGCTGGCCGAAATCCGCAGATGATGGTCGATCAAGTCGAAGTCGATCTGAAACGTCCGCGTGACGTCCGGGATTGGCGAGGTGGTCAGGCCGCGCGCGGTGACATACAGCGTGACGTGCCAGGAATGATTGAGCCACGGTGTCCGCGCGAGACGGATCTTGCCGACGATCTGGGTCCACAGATGCAGCGTGTCATAGGTCTCGCGCCAGACGGCAGTGGGCAATTCAGGCCAAGGGTCTTGCGGAGGGTCTTGCGGAGCGTTGCTCATCCGTCACCACCATCAACAGCGCTGGCGCCGGTGACCCGGCACGACAAGGCCGGGCGCGAGCCGGCCCGGCCTTTATAAGCAAACTATCGGCGCTTGGGGAGGATGGCCGCTGGCTAGGACTTTTTGCCGTCCTTGGCGAAGGCCGCGTCGACTTCGTCTTTCTTGATCCGGGCCGCCGGATTTCCGCGCTGACCGAGATTTTGCTCCTCGGTACCGTCGCCCATCATGCCGGGATGCGTCGTGGCCTTCTTGCTGGCGTCCTTGGCGGTGGTCTTGGAATCGGGCTTGTTGCTCATGTGAAGTCTCCAGGCGCGGATGCGCATGACACAACTGCGGGACCATCGTCCGGTTCCCGGCCTGGTCGCAGCCGGCCGGTGTCAGGATCCGTTGCATTCCCGGCAATGGCGCCGGCCGCGCGACGCACGGTAGAGGCTGCGGCACCACCAGCGTCGCGCGATGGCCTGCAGCGGATTACGGGTCAGTTGATAGATAAAGAGAAGTTCAATCATGGCAGAGTCTCGTCGCCTGCCAGTAAATGGGGCGGCCTGCCCCCGAGGAGAATGCCGCCCGCGTGGCATCAGCCATGCAGCTTCTGCGCGGTCTCGGCGATCACGCGTCCTTGATAGCGGGCCGCCGCCAGCTCGTTGTCGCTCGGCGCCCGGCTGCCGTCGCCGCCGGCAATCGTGGTGGCGCCGTAGGGCGAACCGCCGGTGATTTCGTCGAGCTTCATCTGGCCGGCAAAACCGTAGTTCAGCCCGACGATCACCATGCCGAAATGCATCAGGTTGGTGATGATGGAGAACAGCGTGGTTTCCTGGCCGCCATGCTGGGTCGCGGTCGAGGTGAAGGCACCGCCAACCTTGCCGTGCAGTGCGCCCTTCGCCCAGAGGCCACCGGCCTGATCGAGGAAATTCGCCATCTGCGATGCCATGCGGCCAAAGCGCGTGCCGGTGCCGATGATGATGGCGTCGTAACCGGCGAGGTCTTCGATCCTGGCAACTGGCGCCGCCTGATCGACCTTGTAATGCGACGCCTTGGCGACGTCGGCGGGCACCAGTTCCGGCACTCGCTTGATGTCGACCGCGGCGCCGGCTTCGCGAGCGCCGTCGGCAACAGCCTTCGCCATCGTCTCGATGTGACCGTAAGCGGAATAATAGAGGACGAGAACTTTTGTCACGATTGATCTCCGAGGGGTTGAGAAGTGAATATGAGGTCGTCATGCCCGGCCTTGTGCCGGGCATCCACGTCTTCCTGGCGACCAAGGCGTGGATGGCCGGGACGAAGCCCGGCCATGACGAGCTAGGGGTCGTCGTCAATGGACGGCCTTACGCCGCGTCGACCAGCACCAGTTCGGAATCCTCCAGCGCGGTGATCGTGAGCCGGGCTTCGTCGCGGATCGCGACACCGTCGCGGGCATCGACGCGCACGCCGTTGATCTCGACCGCGCCCGCGGCCGGCACCAGATAGAGGCTGCGGGTCTTGCCCGGCGCATATTCCGCCTTGTCGCCGGCCTTGAGCGTGGTGGCGAGCACCCGCGCGTCGGCGCGAATCGGCAGCGCGTCCTTGTCATGATCGAAGCCGCTCGCAATGGTGACAAAGCTGCCGGAGCGATCCGCCTTCGGAAACGGTTTTGCGCCCCAGGTCGGCGCGCCGCCCTGCGTGGTAGGCTCGATCCAGATCTGGAAAATCTTCGTCCTGGTCGGCTCGAGATTGTATTCGGAATGGCGGATGCCGGCGCCGGCGCTCATTACCTGGACATCGCCGGCCTCGGTGCGGCCCTTGTTGCCAAGGCTGTCCTGATGCGTGATCGCGCCCTCGCGAACATAGGTGATGATTTCCATGTTGGCATGCGGGTGGGCGGGAAAGCCGGTGTTCGGCGCAATCTCGTCGTCATTCCAGACCCACAGCGAGCCGTGGCCCATATTGCTGGGATCGTAGTGGCTGCCGAACGAGAAGTGATGTCTGGCCTTTAGCCAGCCGTGGTCGGCGTTGCCGAGTTTTGCGAACGGTCTGAGTTCGATCATGGGGTGTTCCTTCGAGAGGTTGGTTGCGTTGCCTGGTGGATACGCCTGGGCGTGTGATATATAAATAGAAACTATGGAAACTCATTGTTTCAAATATTAGGACTTGGAAGGGGACCTCATGACCAAGCTTCCCGACTTCGAAGCGCTCGCGATTTTCGCCAAAGTCGTGGAATTGCGGTCCTTTGCGGCCGCGTCGAGCGAGCTTGCGCTGTCCAAGGCGACGGTCTCGAAGGCGGTGAGCCGGCTGGAGCAGCGGCTCGGCGCGCGGCTGTTCAACCGTACCTCGCGGCGGCTTGCCCTGACCGACGCCGGGCAGAAACTGTCCGGACCCGCCGCTCGCCTGCTTGCCGACGGCGAGGCGACGGAAAACGAGGCGCTGGCGCAATCGGTGGCACCGCGCGGGCTGGTGCGTCTCGCGGTTCCGATGACCTTCGGGGTCAAGGCCGTGGCGCCGCTGCTGCCGGAATTCCTGGCGCAGTATCCCGAAGTCGCCATCGATCTTCACCTCAGCGATGCGACGGTGGACCTGATCGGCGAGGGCTTCGATGCGGGCCTGCGCATTGCACGGCTGCCGGATTCCTCGCTGGTGGCGCGGCGGCTGTGCGCGATGCCGCGCTATACCGTGGCGGCGCCGGCCTATCTCAAGCGGCACGGCCGGCCGACCCATCCGATGCAACTCGCCCAGCATCGATGCTTCGCCTACGCCTATCTCTCCACGCCGAATCTCTGGCACTACACCAATTCAGCCGGCGAGCAGGTCAGCGTGCGGCCGGCGGGTCAGTTGCGGGTCAACAATGGCGAGGCATTGATGCCGGCGTTGCTCGCTGGCCTTGGCATCGCCGACCTGCCGGACTTCATCGTCGGCGATGCCATTGCGTCCGGCGACGTCGAGGTGATCCTGAACGGCTGGAACCAGCCCGAAGGCGCGGTGCACCTGGTGATGCCGCCGGGCCGCCCCCGCCCTGCCCGCGTCGAGGTGTTGGCGGATTTCCTGGCCGGGCGTTTTGCCAAGGGCAGGAAAGCCATTGAGATCCATTGACTGCGGCGGCCAAACCCGCCTTGCCCAATGGCCGATTTCACATTTTGTTGTCCTGCGCGACCTTCCCTGGCCGCATTTGGTTTACAGGCTGGAGCAACATTTCGCCGATGGAACCCGCACGCCAACTCGATCCAGAACAAGGATTGGCCCATGCGAATCTGCCGAATTGTCCTCAGCCTTGCGATATCGGTCGGTGGATACGCCGCCGTTCAGGAGGCCGCTATTGCCCAGGAATATCGTGGAACCCTGGAGCAACAGCTCGCCTGCACGCCCGATGTTTTCCGTCTGTGCGGCGAACAGATCCCCGACACCAACCGGATCGTCGCCTGCCTGCGGCAGAACACGCCGCAGCTCAGCGGGCCGTGCCGCGCGGTATTTGAATCAAATGCCAGCATGAGCCAGCAGGCCGCGCCGAAACCGGATGACCGGCCGGTGCCGTACAGCGACCAATAGCCAAGCCATTCGGTCAGGCGCGGTGCTCGCAGACATCGACCCATTCGGCAGCAACCAGTTCCGCCATTCGCGCCGGCGCGATGCGCACCGCGCTGTGGATCGAGCCCGCCGCCGGTACCACCTCATCGAACGCCTGCAATGAAACATCACAATAGATCGGCAGCGGCGCCTTCAGGCCAAACGGGCAGACGCCGCCGACCTCGTGGCCGGTGATGTCGGCGACCTCGTCGAGGCCGAGCATCTTGGGTTTGCCGCCGAACAGGGCCTTGACCTTCTTGTTGTCCATCCGCGAGGTGCCGCTGGCCACGATCAGCACCACCCGCTCGCCGATCCGCAAGCTCAGCGTTTTTGCGATCCGTCCGGGCTCGACGCCATAGGCCTGCGCCGCCAGCGCCACCGTTGCCGAGCTGACCGGCGAGACCATCACGGCGATATCGGGGGCCTTCGCCGCGAAGAACGCGCGCACCGACTCGAGGCTCATCGGGTCGCGACCAGCCCAGGCAGCTCCGACAGCGCGCGGATGCGATAGTCGGGCTCGATCCCGAATTCATCCATCTGCATGCGAAGCGCCTTGAACAGGGTGAGCGGGGCTATCAGGTCGCTCCTGACGCAGGCCAGCGCCATCGCTTCCGGCGTCACCCGCTCGATCCAGGCGACGTGGAAGCCGAATGCCTTGGCGCCGCAGGCGTCCCAGGGGTTCGACGACACGAACAGCACCTCGGTGGGCGGCACGCCGAGTTTGGTTTCGACCAGGGCGTAGACGTCCGGGCTCGGCTTGAAGATTTTCATGGAGTCGATGCTGATCGTCGCGTCCAGCACGCGGTCGAGGCTGCTGTTGCGCACCAGCGCGTTCAGCATGTCGGTGCTGCCATTGGAGAGGATGGCGAGCTTGCGGCCGCGCATCGCCGCCAGCGCCGCGGCCGCGTCCGGGTAGAGATCGAGATGCAGGTATTTGTCCATGATCCGGTCGAACACCCGCTCGTCGTGCCGCAGCCCGAGGATCCGCAGCGTATAGGCGAGCGATTGCCGTGTGATGACGGAGAAATCCGCATAGCGCCGCATCAGCGAACGCAGCCAGCTGTATTCGAGCTGCTTGATCCGCCAGATCTGGGTGATGAGTTCGCCGTAACCGGGAAATGCCTCTTCGGTGATGGCAGCCACCGACTGGACGTCGTAAAGCGTGCCATAGGCGTCGAAAACCACGGCCTTGATGTTCACTTGTCCTGCTCTTTCCCGCCGATCGTTGCTTGGAGGAATTGGCGCAGCGCGACGATCGATTGATCGGTTGCCGCCTGGTTGAATTCGAGACGATGCCCCAGAAATTGCCTCGGTGTCTTGAGGTTGGGGGCGTCGAAGGCGTGATAGGCCCCGGGATAAACGACGAGCCGGATCGGGACGCCCCGGCCCTTCTGCCGCGAGATGCCCCAATCGTCGCGCCCCTCGACCATGGTGCGGCACTCCTGGGCCGGCGTCCAATCGTCGAGTTCGCCGACCAGAATCAGCATCGGTACGGTCACGTCGCCGGTGAACGCACGGCAAGGTGGATAGAACGCAGCCGCGGCGCGAAACTTGTTGGAGGCCGTCTGTTCGATGATGCCGTGCTCAACCGACAACAGAGTGAGCCAGCCGCCTTGCGAAAATCCCAGCGCCGCGATCCGCGCCGGATCGACGAAGGGCTGGCGTACCAGGAAGTTGAGGGCACGGTAGGCATCGAAGGCAAGATCGGCCGGCGCGCCGCTGCTGCAGGTGTCCTGGATGCCGCGCGAGCCGAAGCTGTCGACGGTGAGCGTCACGTAGCCCCACGACGCGATCCGCTCGCCCCAGCGTTTGTCGAGGCGCTGCCAATTGCCGTTGCAGCCGTGCAGCAGCACAACGGCGGGGGAGGGGTCGGCGCTGTCGGGTTGCCGCAGATAGCCCTGGAGCGGTTGCGGGCTGGCCAGCGGATTCTCGAATTCCACGACGGTCGGAGCCGATTGAGATACCGGCGCGGCGCACTCGGCCGCGCCTGCGATCAGCAGGGCAGCGGCGAAGGCCGCGGCGGCGGAGAAGTTCATCAGGGACCACCATTTCGCCTGGCGCTGCGCCAATCGATCGTCGCCGCCCGCGTCAGATACCCAACAGCTTCCGGGCGTTGGCCTTCATCACTTTCGGCCTGATCTCGTCGCGGATCTCGAGCTTGGCAAAGTCCGCCAGCCAGCGGTCCGGCGTGATTACCGGCCAGTCCGAGCCAAACAACATCTTGTCCTGCAGGATGGAGTTGATGTAGCGCACCAGGATCGGCGGGAAGTATTTCGGCGACCAGCCGGACAGGTCAATGTAGACATTCGGCTTGTGGGTCGCGACCGACAGCGCCTCTTCCTGCCATGGAAACGACGGGTGCGCGAGGATGATCCTCAAATCGGGAAAGTCCGCCGCCACATCGTCCATATACATCGGATTGGAATATTTCAGCCGCATCCCCATGCCGCCCGGCATGCCGGAGCCGACCCCGGTCTGGCCGGTATGAAACAGCGCGATGGCGCCGCCGTCGCTGATCGCCTCATAGAGCGGATAGGCCATGCGGTCGTTGGCGTAGAAGCCCTGCATGGTCGGATGGAATTTGAAGCCCCTGACGCCGTATTGCTCGATCAGCTTGCGCGCCTCGCGCACCCCGAGCTTGCCCTTGTGCGGGTCGATGCTGACGAACGGGATCAGCACATCGGAATTTTCGGCGGCGACCTCCAGCATCTCGTAATTGCTGTAGCGGCGGAATCCGGTCTCGCGCTCGGCGTCGACCGGGAAGATCACCGCGGCGATTTTTTTGGCGCGATAATAGGCCGCGGTTTCCGCAACGGTCGGCGGATGCTTGTTCGGCGACTTGAAATACTCCGCCATCTGCGCCTGGAAATCATAATAGCCGTCATCGCCATGCATGCCGCACGGCTCCTCGGCATGGGTGTGGATGTCGATCGCGACGACGTCCTCGATATTGGGCAGCTTCAATTTGGACATTTCAGATTCCCGGCAGGTAAATTGCTTATACCGTATAACAAATTTGGCAAGGCGCCGGCCTCCATTGGAGAGCGAAAGCCATTGCGGTAGTAAAGTCACCAAAAATGACCAAACAGCGGGGACGCCATGGCCGAGGCCTCAGCCTTCGAGACCGATTTCTGGAAGGAAGCCAATCTGCGCAAAGTCTGGGACGACATCGTCCCCGGCGAACCGCGCAAGACCGTTCCCTACAGGCTGACCCGGGAGGCGATCGAACTGTACTGCAAGTCGGTCGGGGAGGATCATCCGATTTATTTCGATGAGGCCTACGCCAGCACCACGCGCTACGGCGGCCTGATCGCGCCGCCGTCGATCCATATCCTCCTGATGTTTTCCTGCACGCCGGCCGACGACTGGATGCGCAGCCCGGGCACCGTCAATGCCGGGCAATCCTGGAGCTACAACATTCCGGCACGGCCGGGCGACGTCATCACCCTGCAGGCGAGGGCACTCGACAAGTTCATCAAGCGCGAACGGTTGTTCGTGGTGCACGACAATGTCTTCTTCAACCAGCGCGGCGAGGTCATCTGTTCCGGCCGCGGCTGGACCATTCGGCCGCAGTGAGGCGCGAGGGGTGAAATCATGACATCGACGTTTGAAAGCCTGAACGCCGGCGACCGGATCGAAGGGCCGAAATTCGCGGTCTCGCGCCAGTCGATCCGGCTGTTTTGCGACGCCTCGCTCGATTACAACCCGCTGCACCTCGACGACGACTACATGAAGGGCAATTTCGGCAAAACCAATTTCGGCGGCATCATCATGCACGGCATGAACAATTTCGGCCTGATCTCGCGCATGATCACCGATTGGGCCTATCCCGCCGGCGCCATCCACCGGCGGCTCGAAACGAGATGGGTCAAGCCGGTCAGGCCCGGCGACACCATTCGGCCTTCGGGAATCGTGAAATCCAAGCAAGTGACCGCGAATTCGCGCTGGGTCCTGATCGACGTCGTGGTGCGCAACCAGAACGACGAGAAGGTCGCCACCGGCGAGGCCATGGTCGAGTTCCCGAACGATTGACCGGTCCGTCAAGTCGGCAGCCGGACCGCCGGCGAGGCTGCCGCTGCCGGCCAAACCGGGTTCAAAACGCCCTGTTTGGATTGACATTCGGGCTGCCAATGGCATAGAAACCGCCGTCCCGGGCGGTATGGCCGCTGGCGGGGATGAATCCCATTTTGCCACTTTCGGCCTGTCGAAAACGGCCTTTCAACGTATCAGGATTGTCCCATGAAGGTCCGTAACTCGCTGAAATCGCTGCGCGGTCGTCATCGCAACAACCGTCTGGTCCGCCGCAAGGGCCGCGTTTACGTGATCAACAAGGTTCAGCGCCGGTTCAAGGCGCGACAGGGTTGAGCCGGGGCTGACCCAACCGCCGGTTCCAGCACAAAAATCCCTCCGTTTCACATCTTGCTGCTTTGCAAGACGGTTTTGCCGCGTCTAGACTTTAACGATGGCATCGAGATTCTCCCTCCAGCGCCACCGCGGATTCGCGGTTCTGATCGTCGCCATGATCGCGGCGGTGCCGATGGCTGCGTTCGCGCAGGATCCGGGCGCGGGCCCGCTCAGGCCGCAGAAAAAATTGCCGGAAGCGCCGAGCAAGCTGCCGAAGGTCGGTGCCGACCGTAGCCGCGGACTGGATTTCCTGTTCGGCGCGCTGAAGGCGGCGCCGGACGAGGCCAGCGCCAAGCATGTCGAGGCCCGGATCTGGGCGCTCTGGATGCAGACCCCGAGCGATACCGCGGCGCTGCTGATGGCGCGCGCCAAGGCCGCGATGGATGCCCAGCAGCTCGATGTCGCGCTGAAGCTGCTCGATGCCGTGATCAAGATGCGTCCGGATTATGCCGAGGCCTGGAACCGGCGGGCGACGGTGTATTATCTGAAGAACGACTACGGCCATTCGCTCGCTGATATCGAGCAGGTGCTGGTCCGCGAGCCGCGTCACTTCGGTGCGCTGGCCGGGCTTGGCATGATCATGCAGGACATCGGTGACGAGAAGCGCGCGCTCGACGCGTTCCGCGCCGCGCTCGCCGTCAACCCGTACCTTGAAAAGGTCCCGGAACTGGTCAAGACCCTGAGTGAAAAGGTCGAGGGACGCGACATCTGATCGCGCCGGTCCGGCATCGCCGGCATAATGCATAACCAGCGGGATATGATCTGTCGGCTCGAAGGAACGGCTGACGGTTGCTATGGCGAGGATCGGTTGCCAATCCCTGTTCCTGCTTGACTAACACATATCTCGGCGGTTATGTGTTGATCAATAGCCAGTAGGTTATCGATCGCAAATGCCGAACGCTCACGATGTGCTGTTCAGAACGCTCGCCGATCCGACTCGGCGGGCTCTGTTCGAGCGACTGTGCCGCGAAGGAGAGCAGACGGTGGGGGCCCTGACGGCTGGGGCCGGGGTCTCGCAGCCCGCCGTCTCAAAGCATCTTGGGGTCCTGAAGCATGCCGGGTTGGTGCGCGACCGCCACCAAGGTCGCCAGACGCATTATAGCGCGCAGCTCGGCGCCCTGGCCCCGCTGATCGACTGGACACGCCACATGGCCGGGTTCTGGCAAAGCCGATTCGACCACCTCGAAGATCTGCTCAAAAGGATGGACCAATGAGCGAACCCGTGACCGAAACGCTTTCCGTCATTGTCGAACGGGAGGTACCTTTTCCGCCGGAAAAGATCTGGCGCGCACTCACGCAACCACACCTGATCGAGGAGTGGCTCATGAAGAACGACTTCAAGCCTGTCGTGGACCACCGTTTCAATCTTCGCGCAGACTGGGGCGCGGTCGACTGTCAGGTGCTGGCAGTCGAACCGAACAAAACGCTGTCTTACACATGGGCAGCCTATGGTCTCGAGAGTGTCGTTACCTGGACTCTCACCCCTACGAGCAACGGGACCCACCTGCGCATGGAGCAGTCGGGCTTCCAGCCGGATCAGCGGCAGGCCTACCAGGGCGCCAAGGGCGGGTGGCGGCAGTTCTTTGCGGCTCTGGAGCAGCTATTGGCGCGGATCGATTGATGCCGGCACAATTCGAAGGAGGCATGAGGATCCAATGAATCCATCGGACCGTATCGACCAGCTGATCGCGGAACTCACAGACTGGCGTGGCAAAACCTTCGCCGGCATCCGCAAGAGCATCCTTGAGGCCGACCGGGAGATCATCGAGGAATGGAAGTGGATGGGAAGCCCGGTGTGGTCTCACGACGGGATAGTCGCGGTCGCCAACGCCCACAAAGGCAAGGTGAAACTTACATTTTCCTACGGGGCGAGCCTGCCGGATCCTGACAAGCTCTTCAACGCGGGCCTTGAAGGCAACGCGAGACGAGCGATCGATTTTTTCGAGGGCGACAAGATCAATGAGCGCGCCCTGAAAAATCTCGTCCGCGCCGCTGTTGATTACAATCAGACCAAATTGAAGAAGAAAGCGGCCGCGGGTCCGCGAGCGAAAGTACGCAAAAGCAAAAAGCCATGAAGCCATGGCTTTGTCTCGCTGACTCGACTCCGGCGTGTCGTGGAAGCCGAGCGGGATAGCCCGGGCGTCACCGCGAATCGTTGTCGAGTCCTGGCTATGGTCGCTCCGGCGTCGGAAGCGCAGATCGGGCGACCTCAAGCGCTTTCGAGCGAAGTGGGTACCGGTTCGCGTGAAGAAAACGCGACAAAACAACGGACTACCGCGCGGCTCTGATTCAATCAGAACCGAACGGGCTCTAGTCTAGTGCAGAACGTTGCTGCCGCGTTCCAGCGGCGCGCCGTGGGTCACCGCGGCGTAAAGTTGCGCCAGCTCGACCTCAAGCTGCTCATTGACCAGGAGGAGGGCCTTCAACGCGCCGCGAAGGTCGCCGTTGCAGGTCGCCACGATCCGGTCGATGGCGGCTTCGCTTGATCCGGAAGTCATCGAAAAATACTCCATTTGCACCTTGTAGTAGGGGGCGCGCCGACCGTGGTGAGATAATGGTGGCGCGGGCTGTGCGTTCCTGTGGATAGCGTGGAAAAGGCGGCCAGTTTGCTGCGAGCTTATCCGATGCGAAGGTGTTCGGAATATTTCCATTCAGCACGGTTATAGGAATGTGCCGATGACGGCCGTATGAAGGCGCGCGCCGCTCGAGTGGCTAACGGGGAAAACTTGGCTGGCCGCGAAACCCCGACGCCGTAAAGCCGTAATTCAATTGTGCCCAAGGTGATCCGGACATTGCAAATGATATCGGTCGTTGTCGTGGCGGCGCTGGTCGTTCTCGCGCTGGTCACTCAGGCCGGTGTCGTTGTTCTGCAGCGCGTCCATCCCGCGCAGGGAAAGATGATCGAGGTCGCCGGGGCAACCCTGCACGTCATCGATATCGGTCCGCGCGATACCGCCCTGCCGCCGATCGTCATGATCCATGGCGCGAGTTCCAATCTCGAAACCATGCGGCTGCCGCTCGGCGATATGCTCGCCAAAGCCCATCGGGTGATCCTGATCGACCGTCCCGGCCATGGCTGGAGCACGCGTGCCCGGGAGGAGGATTCGACGCCCGCGATCCAGGCCCGGATGATCGACCAGGCGCTCGACCAAATGGGCATCGGTCCGGCGGTCTTTGTGGTCCACTCCTGGGCCGGCGCGCTCGGCGCACGCCTGGCACTGGACTATCCGCGGCGAGTGGCAGGTCTCGTCATGCTGGCGCCGGTGGCCTATCCATGGCGCGGCGGTGTCGGGTGGTACAACAGGATGGTCAATACGCCCGTGATCGGTCCGCTGCTTGCCTATACGGTCACGCTGCCGCTCGGTTACTTCCTGGCCGAGCCCGGCGCCCGCAACGTGTTCCTGCCGCAGACCATGCCCGGGGATTACGTGCGCGATACCGCGACGCTGCTGTTGCTGCGTCCGCGCGAATTCCGCGCCAACGCCCGCGATCTCGTGACGCTGAAAGCGGCAGTGGCCGAGCAGGCGCCGCGCTACGGCGATATCAGGACACCGACGGCGGTGATCACCGGCGATACCGACGACACGGTTTCGCCGGCCATCCATTCACGGCCGTTCGCGGCCGCGGTGCCCGGCGCGAAACTGATCGTGCTGCCCGGTGTCGGCCACATGGTGCAGAACGCCGCGCCTGAACTGGTGATGCGCGAAATCGATGCCATGATCGGCCGCAATCATATCGCCGCCGTCAAATGATGCGCGGGCCGCGCCACCGCGCGTCGGAGCGGGAGTCATGGAACCAGAACCGGTGCCGGCATGCCGCGCTGAAACGCCAGCAGATCGAGCGTCGGCGGTTCGGTTCCGAGGATGGAACAACAGCCGTGAGCCTGGCCGCGATGGTGGGTCTGATGATTGAACAAATGCAGCAGGATATCCTGCAGCGGCTGGTTGTAGGGCTTGCCTGATGTCGTTTGATACGCAACGGCCGTGACGAGATCGGCCTCCGCATAGGCTCTGACGACATCGATCAAGCGGGCATCTTCTGCGATCCGGGCGCGCAGCAGGTCCTGCCGGTTGTCGTACAGGATGGCGTCGAGGCGGTTCGGATGTTCGCCGGTGCCGGTCAACCGTTTCAGCCAGATGCGGTCGGCCAGCAGCAGATGATTGAGCGTGCCGTGCAGGCTGCCGAAGAAAACCCCGGTGGCCCGACGGTATTGCGCCTCCGGCATGTCCAGGGCGGCGCCGTAAAGCCGAAGGTTGGCCCAGCGATTATAGTCGGCGAGCTGCCGGAAGTTCTCGATCG
>Ga0182024_10009017_pt1 | contig 20786 bp, 19 predicted proteins | sample P32metaG_FD_120480 | JGI IMG/M metagenome (GOLD analysis project Ga0182024, IMG submission 120480) | Permafrost microbial communities from Stordalen Mire, Sweden - P3-2 metaG (Illumina Assembly) | ecosystem: Environmental > Terrestrial > Soil > Wetlands > Permafrost | place: Sweden: Stordalen...
CGATGTGGAGACACTGCAGCTGTTCGACGATGCGTTCCTGCTCGCGCTCCCGGCCGCCGATCCTTTACCGGCACAGAAGCGAGTCGCGGTCGAGGATGTCGATCAGCATCGGCTCATTCTTTTGGAAGAAGGACACTGCCTGCGCGATCAGGCTCTGGCATTCTGCCGCGCGCCAAGTCGCGATGCCCCGGCCAGTCTCGGCGCGACCTCGCTTTCAACCGTGATGCAGATGGTGGCGAACGGCTACGGGGTGACGCTGTTGCCGGAAGTTGCGGCCGGCGTCGAGGTTCGCGACAGCCGCGTCAAGCTGCTGCGCTTTGCTCAACCCGAGCCGGGGCGCACGATCGGACTGGCTTGGCGGCGCACCTCGCCACGCAAGCGGGATTTCGCGGCGCTAGGTGAGATCATCGCCGCAACACTCGGCCGCTCAGCACGGCGAAACGCTACCGCGAAACATCTCCGCGGCGAGCGCGCGAGTCGCGGGGCGCCGTTGCCGTAACGCCTCGTTGTCGAGCGCGATCACTGCGGCGCGCGCCGCGGCAAAGGAGCGCTCGATATGCGTCGACAAATAGCCGACCACGCTCTCGTCAAGCGTGAGCTGGCGGTCCACGGCAAGCTTGACGATCACCGCACGCAGCATGGCGTCGTCAGGCGCTTGCAGCGTGATCACCGGCAAAGCGCGTAACCGCGAAGCAAGGTCGGCGATAATGACGGGCCAGCTAGCCGGCGCAGTGCGCGCGGTGAAGAGGAGAGACGCCCGTTCCTCGCGGGCAAGATTGAGGAGGTGGAACAGTACCCGCTCGTCCGCCTTCGTCGCGGCATCCTCGACCACGAGCGCTCCGGTCGCGAGCGCCGAAGGAACCTCGGCATCGCCGAGCGAACGGGCGGAGATGACGCGCGCGCCAGCGGCCGCCGCCCACATCATCGACAAATGGGTTTTGCCGGATCCTTCCGGACCGACCAGAGCGACGGCGTTCGCGGGCCAATCCGGCCAACAGTCGATGAACTGGAGCGGACCCTCGTTGCCCGGTCCGGACAGAAAATCCTCGCGCGCATAACTTTCCGCGTGATCAAGCGCGAGCGCAAGCTGGCGCGGGCGATAGGACATGGCGCCTTAGGTCGGCCGTTTGCCGGTATAGAGCGGGCTTTCGCGGTAGCGCCCCAAGGCAAACCGGATCAGCACGCCCGCCGCCGCCGCAAGCGGCACAGCGAGCAGGAGGCCGACAAAGCCGAACAAATAGCCGCAAGCAAGCAGCGCAAAGATGAGCCAAACCGGATGCAGTCCGACGCTCTCGCCGACGAGTTTCGGCGACAATACATTGCCTTCGAGGAACTGACCGACGAGGACAATGCCCACGACGACGAGAATAGGCGTCCACTCCGGAAAGAACTGCGCGAGCGCCACGCCTAACGAAACCACAAGGGCAGTCAGCGAACCGACATAAGGAACGAAGGTCAGAAATCCGGCGACTGCGCCAATGAGCACCCCGAAACTCAATCCCGCAAGCGTCAACCCGATCGCATAATAGGCGCCGAGAATGACGCATACTAAAAGTTGGCCGTGCAAATAGCCGGAAAGCGCCTTGTTGATGTCGCCCACAAGGCTTCGCACGGTCTCACGCTGCTGCAGCGGAATCAGATCGTCGAACGACTTTATGACGCGGTTCCAGTCGCAGAGCAGGTAGAAGGCCACGACCGGCGTAATGACGAGCAGCGAGAAGAGAGAAAGCAGCGCCTCACCTTTGGTCAACAAGGTTGGCAAGACGTCAGTCAAATACGCAATAGATTTGTTGATCAAGACGCCTGTCGACCAGTCGCCGGCGCCCGCGCTGTTGCCGATGACGCTTTTGAGCCACGGATGGCCCGGATCGGCGATCACTGCCTGCAAACGCTGCACATAAGCCGGGACGTGGTCGATGAAGGCGGAAAGCTGGTTCGCAAGCACCGGCGCGATGAGAACAAACGCGCCCGCGAATACGATGACGAACCCGGCGAGAATGACCAGCGCGGCAACCAGCCGGCTCATGCCGCGCTTGGTCAGCCGGTTGGCCAGCGGATCGAGCAGGTAGGCAAGCGCCGCCCCGACCACGAACGGCAACAGAACGTGGTGCAATAGAAAGAGCAGGCCGGCAAAGACCAGGAAGACGGCGAGCCAGAAGATGAAGTTTCGCTCGAACCGCATGGCACGCACCCTTCCAGCGAGCGATCAGTGCCCGGCCCCGAACGAGTTCATATGACGGAGCCACTCGGCGAGATAGAAGCCGATCGAGAGCAAGGTCAAGATGGCGACCAGCCCGACGACGATCTTCGAGGCCAGAGCCGCGTCGAAGCCAAACCCTTGCTCGGCCAGCACCAAGGTCGCGAGCAAGATTTGCGCCACGGTGTTGACTTTCGAGACCGGCAGCGGCCTGACCGGCATCGGCTTGCCCACCAGCCAGGACAGCATAAAGCCGGAGATGATCATGATATCGCGCGAAACGACAAGAATGACCAGCGAGATCGGCAATGCGCCGGCAATGCCGAGTGACACGTAGATCGATACGATCAGCGCCTTGTCGGCCAAAGGATCGAGGAGGGCGCCGAGCTCGCTCGCCATGTGGAAGCGCTTGGCGAGGAACCCGTCGACCGCGTCGCTGATCCCGGCCGCAAGAAAAAGAAAGAAAGCAGCACGCGCCTCTCCCGACGTGATCGCCCAGACCACGATCGGCACGAGGATAATGCGCCCCAATGTGATGAGGTTCGGAATACTCAAACGACTGCCCCGGCTCGTGCACCCTACTATATAACCGTGCGGTCGCGCTTGCGCACCCGGCGATTCCGACGTAGGAGGCGCCGAGCAGTCCCGCCGACCGGGATGGGTCATTCGCCAATTGGTGAGTCCGTGACAGAGGGTCGCTACGCGGCCGCCGGCGTCGATATCGATGCTGGCAACCGCATGGTGGAATTGATCAAGCCGCTGGTGCGCAGGACCGCCCGCGCGGGCGCGAACGCGGAGATAGGCGGCTTCGGCGGGATTTTCGATCTCAAGGCGGCGGGTTTCTCCGATCCGATCCTGGTCTCGGCCACCGACGGCGTCGGGACCAAAGTCAAGATAGCGGTCGAGACCTCGCGTCACGACACCATCGGCATCGACCTTGTCGCGATGTCGGTGAACGACCTTGTGGTGCAGGGAGCCGAGCCGCTTTTCTTCCTCGACTATTTTGCCTGCAGCAAGCTCGACCCGGAGGTCGGAGCGGCGGTGGTGACCGGCATCGCGGCGGCATGCCGGGAGTCCGGTTGCGCGCTCATCGGCGGCGAGACCGCGGAAATGCCCGGCATGTACCAGCTTGGCGACTATGACCTTGCCGGCTTCGCCGTCGGTGCGGTCGGGCGCGATGCGCTGCTGCCGCGCAAAGATATCGCGCCGGGCGACGTCGTGATCGGCCTTGCTTCGTCCGGCGTGCACGCCAACGGCTTTTCTCTGGTTCGCCGTATTGTCGCCGCCTCCGGACTGCCTTGGGACGCGCCGGCGCCATTCGAGAGCGCGCGAAGCCTGGGCGAAGCCTTGCTTACGCCGACGCGGCTTTATGTGCGATCGTGCCTCGCTGCGATCCGCAGGACGCAAGCGGTCAAGGCTCTCGCTCACATCACCGGCGGCGGTTTCATCGAGAACATCCCCCGCGTGATGCCGCGGGGACTTTCGGTCGCGTTGGATTTGAATCGGGTGCCTGTTCTTCCCGTGTTCAAATGGCTCGCAACTTCGGGCACCGTGAGCGAGCACGAGATGCTGCGCACCTTCAACTGCGGCATCGGCATGGTGGTTGTGCTGGACGCCAGCGCGGCCGCCGCCGCGTGCGAGCAATTCACCGCAAACGGCGAGACCGTCGTGACGCTGGGCGAAGTGATCGCCGGCAACGGCGATGCTCGCGTCGATTTCCGCGGGCGCCTCGACCTTTCCTGGTGAAGCGCATGAAGAAGCGCGTCGCCATTTTGATTTCCGGCCGTGGCACGAACATGACCGCGCTGATCGAAGCGGCCAAGGCGGACGACTATCCGGCCGAAATCACGCTCGTTGTCTCGAACCGGCCCGATGCACCGGGCCTGGCGCGTGCGCGCGGAGCGGGCGTTACGACCGCGGTCGTCGATCACACGCCATTTGGCGAGGACCGGGAAGCGTTCGAGCGTGCGCTTGACGGCGAGCTTCGGGCGCAGCGGATTGATCTCGTGTGCCTCGCCGGATTTATGCGGCTGTTGACGCCCTGGTTTGTCGCGCGCTGGACCGGGCGGATGCTCAACATCCATCCGTCGTTGCTGCCCGAATTCAAGGGGCTTCATACCCACCGGCGGGCGCTTGAAGCCGGCGCGCAGCGGCATGGCGCGACCGTCCACTTCGTCGTGCCGGAAGTCGACGCCGGACCGATCGTGGCGCAGGACTCGGTTGCGGTGCGCGAAGGGGATACTGAAGAAACGCTGGCGGAGCGCGTACTCGAGGTCGAGCACCGGATTTACCCCCGCGCATTGCGCGCGGTGGCCGAAGGTCGAACAAGCCTGACCTTTTCCACTGACGACGGACCCTCACGCTAAATATAAAACTCCAGCGACGAAACCTGGGGATACGCGGAGGCCAAAATTCGATTGTACGTAAAAACAAACGGACCAATATCGTGCGAGCGTGGCTTCAGTGAGCCGCGTATTCGCTGCCACTGTCTCGACGCAAACGTGGCAATGGATTAGCGCAAGTTAAGCCTGACGCGCCCCGGATTTGTTTCCACGCCGCAGCAATACGCCCGCGGCAATCACCAACACAGCGCCGGCGCACGCCGCGGCGATAGAAGCCTGCCGCGCAAACGTTTCGCCAAGATCGGCAATCAAATAGTCCGAGACAACGCGATCGGTCGCAATGATGTCGCCGGCAATCCAACCGAGCAAAGCCGCGCCTGCCCAAACGAGAAGCGGGAAGCGGTCGAGCAACGCGCTGATGAGAGCGGCTCCCAAGAGGACTATTGGGATGGAGATGACCAGACCGACGACCAACAAAGCAAGGTTGCCGCGCGCGACGGCGGCGACAGCGATAATATTGTCGAAGCCCATGACGATATCGGCGAGCGCGACGATTCTTACAACGCGCCACAAATGCGTTGCCTCCTCAACGCCGTCCTGACCCGGCGTCTGCGGAGTCAACAGCTTGACCGCGATGTAAATGAGCGCAACCCCGCCGATCACCTTGACATAGGGAAACGCCAGGAGCGGCGCGATGACGACGGCAAAAATGACGAGCAGCACCGCGGCGGTGCCGGCGCCGATTGCCATGCCCCAGGACCGTTGACGCGGCGGCAATCCGCGGCAGGCCATGGCGATGACCACCGCGGTGTCACCTGAGAGCAAGACATTGATCAAAACGATCTGCGGCACGCCGACCCAGAACGCCGTGCCGCCGTCGCTCCAGTGCGCCGGATTCAAATATTGCGCGATCGAACCCAAGGTCGCTTCCCGTCTCGTGCCGCCCACGGGCTCGTTGCGGCGCCTGACCTATATATGGGGCGGCGCTGGGACCGCGCGGGAAGCGAGACGTCCGTTAGCCGACGATTTCTTTGCCGGAGAAGAACTGCCCGATTTCCTTCTGAGCAGTGTCGGCGGCATCGGAACCATGCACGGAATTCTCGCTGATCGACTTGGCGAACGCTTTGCGAATGGTATCAGGCGCCGCCTTGGCTGGATCGGTGGCGCCCATGAGATCGCGATAGGCGGCAATTGCGTTCTCGCCTTCGAGAACCTGAACGACCACGGGGCCCGAGATCATGAAATCGACGAGCTCGCCAAAGAAAGGCCGCTGACGATGGACGGCGTAGAACGCCTCGGCCTGCGGGCGACTTATCATCACGCGCTTCTGCGCGATGATGCGCAGTCCCGCTTGCTCGATCATCGCGTTGATCGCGCCCGTCAAATTGCGGGCGGTCGCATCGGGTTTGAGGATCGAAAATGTACGCTCGATCGCCATCCAAATCGTCCTTTTTGGGAAATTGCGAATATGCGGCGGAAGTGCGCGGCTTATAGCGGTCGCTCATCGTTCCGGCAAGCACGGCACCGGCCGATAATGTCACCGCTGCCGCGATTTCGTTTACAATTGATGCAGAAAGTCGATCATCGCGGCGTTGACCTCAGAAGCGCGCTCCTGCTGCGTCCAGTGACCGCAACCCGGCAGCATGATCGTGCCACGCAATAGCGGCACGTTGTCTGCCAAATTGGCAATCACCCGGTCCATGTTCCGAAACGCAACCACCAGATCGCGGTCGCCGGCAATATAAAGCGCCGGGACCGTTACCTTGGCGCCCGCGAACGGCGCCAGCAGCTCCCAATTCCGGTCGATGTTGCGATACCAGCTGAGACCGCCGCGAAATCCGCTCCGCGTGAATTCGCCGGCATAGAACTCTAAATCGGCGTCGGTGAGCCATGCTGGCAAGACGGCAGGCCTCACCATCTGGGTGAGAAAACCGCCGTCGCGTTTCACCATGCCGACATCGCCGCCGCCGGACCGCGCGCGGCGCGGCACGTCGCCTGAGGCGGAGAACAAGAGCTTGGCGATGGTTTCACGCGCGTCCCGCTCCAATTCGGCCTCCGCCACGCCCGGCGTCTGAAAATAGAGCTGGTAGAACATGACATCGTCGGTCCGTGGCATGACCGAAGTGGGCATCACGGGCGTCCGCGGACGATGGGGAACGCTCAGGCCGATCACCGCGCGGAAGCGATCCGGGCGCAGCAAAGCCGAATGCCACGCGACCGGCGCACCCCAATCGTGCCCGGCAATCACCGCCTGATCGGCGCCCAGCGCGTCGAGCAGGCCCACCATGTCGCCGACGAGATGGAGCAACGTGTATTGGTCGATAGCCTCCGGCCGGTCGGATTGGCCGTAGCCGCGCATATCGGGCGCCACAGCGCGGAATCCGGCAGCCGACAGGGCCGCGAGCTGGTGCCGCCACGAGTACCAGGACTCCGGAAAGCCGTGACACAAAACAACGAGCGGCCCCTCGCCTTGCTCGGCGAGATGCAAATGAATGCCGTTCGCTTCGATAGTGCGATGTGTCACACCGCTCATGGCCATTCGTCCCTCCCCTTCGTCACCTCGCCGCTTGGCACGATCGCAGGATAGCCCTCCGCCTATTTGCTGTGAGGCGGCGCACCGAAACGACGATTACGTCTTGTCGCCTGGCTTCGGCGGCTCTTTGGTCGGTGCCGGCTTCTTCTTCACAATTTTTTTCTTCTCCGGCTCGGGCGGCTGTGGTGGCACCTCCACCCGGTCCATTTCCGCGAGACGGCCGCTGTTGAAGCGATAGAGGCCAGGCCGCGGGCCGCTCTTGAAGGTCAAGACGACGCTGCGCGATCCGTTGAGATTGCCGCCAAGGTTGACCGCCGTCGGCGCACCTAAGCGCGCGACCACGTCGCATTCGCTCATACCCAGCGCGACGCCGGCGCCCAACAGCGAGGCCGTATCCGACGATGCAGCGGAACCGGCGTCCGCGTTGCCGGGAGGAGCTTGCGGTGCCGCCGGCGCGGCGGAGTTCGGACACGCCCCATTCGCGTCGACGAGATCGTTCGCCGTGACGGGACGATCCGTTCTCGCCTCGCCGAGTTGTGAATAGGTGTAGCCGCGGTTGCCGTTGGACAGGCTGAGCGGTTTCGAGAACCACGAGCTTGTGTCGACCGCGCAGCCGCTGAGTGCGAGCGTCATCGTCAGCGCGGCGAACGCAGCAGAAACCTTTGATCGAGCAAGCACGCGGTCGTCCCCTACAGAGCCATCGGCCAACGTGGCAGCTTGCGCCGGTTTGTGTTGCGATCGTGACGCAAGGCCCCCGGCGCCGATGCTTCCGATACCACATTGCACGCCATTGAATGAATGGAGTAAAGGTTAAAAAACGATGAGAGGACAAGCGTTTGGAGGTCTCAGGCGCGCGCGCCGGTAAAGCCTCACAATGTGACACCCGTCACGGACTCTTCTTTGACCCAGCGCGATACTGGCTTTGGCTCCAACGACTACCCGCAAAGGCCTTTGCAACTTCTCCGGGGACTTAGATGCAATTGCAATTCGTCGGCTGCGGCGATGCCTTCGGCTCGGGGGGACGATTCAATACCTGTCTTCATCTCGTCGGACTGAATTTCAATGTCCTCATCGATTGCGGAGCCACCTCACTCGTTTCGATGAACAAGCTCGCGATCAATCCCAACGACATCAGCGCCATCTTCGTCTCGCACTTTCATGCCGATCATGTCGGCGGGGTGCCGTCCTTCCTGTTGGACGCGAACTACGTGCTCAAGCGCGAGCGCGCGCTCACGATCGTCGGACCGCCAAGCCTCAAGTCGCGCTACGCCGGGATCATGGAGGCCGGCTTTCCCGGTTCGAAGGATCTGGATTTGCGATTTCCGCTACTGCTGCGGGAGCTGGAGATCGGCCGGCGCACCGAGGTTGGCGCCTTGCGGGTGACGCCGTTTCACGTCGTGCATGACGATCGGGCCGGTCCTTGCCTCGGATTTCGTTTCGAGGCCGAAGGCAAGGTGATCGCCTTCTCCGGCGATAGCGAATGGACCGATACGCTGATCGATATCGGCTACGAGGCGGACCTCTTTATCTGCGAGGCCTATACGCGGGACAAACCGATCGCCACGCATATGGCGTTGTCGTCGCTAGAGCGTCATCTGGCGCAGATTCGGCCCAAGCGCCTCATCCTCACGCATATGAGCGACGACATGCTGGCGCGCCGCGCCGAAGTCCCGTTCGAAACTGCCGAGGATGGAATGGTCGTAGAGCTATGAACTAGCTTCGATCCACTTTAGCCGCCGAGCGCGGCTTCGATCACGGCAAGAGCGGCGTCGGCCTTGGATCCATCGGGGCCCCCGGCTTGCGCCATGTCCGGCCGCCCGCCGCCGCCTTTGCCGCCCAGGACCTCGGCGCCTTTGCGCACGAGATCGACGGCGTTGAAGCGCTCGACGAGATCGTTGGTGACCCCGACAACGATGCCGGCTTTGCCATCCTCGGTAACGCCGACGATGGCGACGACGCCCGAGCCGACCGTCTTCTTGCCTTCGTCGGCGAGGCTGCGCAGATCTTTCAAATCGATGCCCTCGACCGCGCGCGCCATGAGCCTGACGTCGCCGACGACGCGTACGCCATCGGCGCCGGCGCTTTTGCCGCCGCCCATGGCGAGCTTTTTCTTCGCGTCGGACAGTTCGCGCTCAAACCGCTTGCGCTCGTCGAGGAGGGCGGCGACGCGGGCCGGCATTTCATCGATTGGTACGCGCAATTCGGACGCGGTGGCCTTGGCAAGGCGGGCAAGATTATTGGCGTTGGCCCGCGCCGCCTGCGCCGTGAGCGCCTCGATGCGGCGCACGCCAGAGCCGACGGCGGATTCGCCGACCACGGAGATGAGGCCGATATCGCCGGTCCGATTGACGTGCGTGCCGCCGCACAATTCGACCGACCAGCCCATCGTGTTGCCGCCGCTTTCGCCCATGGCGACGACGCGGACTTTATCGCCGTATTTTTCGCCGAACAACGCACGCGCTCCCGAAGCGATGGCATCGTCGCGGCTCAGCAGCCGCGTGATCACCGGCGCATTCCGCAGCACGATGTCGTTGGCGATATCCTCGACGCGCTCGATCTCCTCGCTGCTCATCGGCTTGGGGTGGGAGAAATCGAAACGCAGGCGGTCGGGCGCGACCAGCGAGCCCTTCTGCGCCACGTGATCGCCGAGGACCTGCCGCAGCGCCTCGTGCAGAAGGTGCGTCGCCGAATGATTTTGCCGGATGGCGCTGCGCCGCGCATGATCGACCTTCAGATCGAGCGCGGCGCCGGTTTGGAGCGTGCCTTGCTCGACGGTACCGAAATGTACGAAAAGATCGCCCGCGCGTTTTTGCGTGCCGGTAACGGCGAAACGTACGCCATCGCCCGTCATGGTGCCGACGTCGCCGACCTGGCCGCCAGATTCGGCGTAGAATGGCGTCTGGTTGAACACGACGGCGCCGCACTCACCCTTTTGGAGCGCACCTACTTCCTTGCCGTCGCGCAAAAGGGCGACAACGACCCCGGCGGCGGTTTCGGTCTCGTAGCCGAGGAAGTCGGTGCCGCCGAGTTTCTCGCGCAACATGAACCACACCGCCTCGTCCGCCGCTTCGCCCGAGCCCGCCCAGGAGCCGCGCGCCTTCTCGCGCTGTTCCTCCATGGCATCGGTGAATGAGGCGATATCGACGCCGATACCGCGGGGCCTGAGCGCATCCTGCGTCAGATCGAGCGGGAAGCCGTAGGTGTCGTAAAGGATGAACGCAGTGACGCCGTCGAACATGTCGCCTTTCTTGAGCGACTTGCTCGCTTCGTCGAGGATCGCAAGCCCCCGCTCCAGCGTTTTGCCGAAGCGAATTTCTTCCAGCTTCAGCGTCTCGGTGATTATCCCCTCGGCGCGATGCAACTCCGGATAGGCTTGCCCCATCTCGCGGACCAGCACCGGCACGAGCCGCCACATCAGCGGATCTTTCGCTCCGAGCAGTTCGGCGTGCCGCATGCCCCGGCGCATGATGCGGCGGAGCACGTAGCCGCGGCCTTCGTTCGACGGCAGCACGCCATCGGCGATCAAAAACGAACTGGCGCGCAGATGATCGGCGATGACGCGGTGCGAGGCTTTTTGCTCGCCGTCGGGATCGACGCCGGTAAAATCGGCGACCGCCTCGATCAGCGCGCCGAACAGATCGATCTTGTAATTGTCGTGCGTGCCCTGAAGCACCGCCGCCATGCGCTCGAGTCCCATGCCGGTGTCGATCGAAGGCCGCGGCAGGTCGATGCGATCGCCGCCCTTCGCGAGCTGCTCGTATTGCATAAACACGAGATTCCAGATTTCGACGAAGCGATCGCCGTCGGCGTCAGGACTGCCAGGCGGGCCGCCAGGTATGTGGTCGCCGTGATCGTAAAAAATCTCCGAGCATGGCCCGCACGGCCCGGTGTCGCCCATGGCCCAGAAATTATCCGAGCCGGCGATGCGGACAATTTTACTGTCGGGCAGGCCGGCGATCTTTTTCCAGAGCTTGAACGCCTCATCGTCATCGACGTAGACCGTGACCATCAAGCGATCGGCCGGCACGCCGTATTCTTTGGTCACCAGTTTCCAGGCAAGCTCGATGGCGCGTTCCTTGAAGTAATCGCCGAACGAAAAATTGCCGAGCATCTCGAAAAAGGTGTGGTGGCGCGCGGTATAGCCGACATTGTCGAGATCGTTATGCTTGCCGCCGGCGCGCACGCATTTCTGCGCCGTCGTCGCGCGCGTATAGGGGCGTTTTTCCAGGCCGGTGAAGATGTTCTTGAACTGCACCATGCCGGCATTGGTGAACATCAGCGTCGGGTCGTTGCGCGGCACGAGCGGCGAGCTCGGCACGATTTCGTGCCCCTCGCGCGCGAAAAAACCGAGGAAATTCGATCTGATATCGTTGACGCCGCTCATGGCCGCAACTCTCTACCGGTACAGGTGTTTCATGTCCAGAAAAGGCGCGGTTGAACGCGCAATTGCAGCAAACCCGCAAAACCTATAAGCGCTCTTTCTCCGACGCGTCCTCAGTGAGCCTGCAATGAACGATCAAAGTTCCCCCCTCCCCCGCACCTTCGCCGACCGGCTGCTGGCAGGCCGCTTTCTCATGACCGCGGAGGTCGCTCCGCCGGTCTCGTGCGACGCGCAGGACCTCCTGCGCAAAGCGACCCCGCTGCGCGGCCTCGCCGACGCGGTCAACCTCACCGACGGCGCCGGCGCTCGCGCGCATATGAGCGCGCTCGCGGCCGCGGCGATCCTCCTGGAAGCGGGCATCGAACCGATCCTGCAAATCATCTGCCGCGACAAAAATCGCATCGCGCTGCAGAGCGAACTCATGGGCGCGGCCGCGCTTGGCATCCGCAACGTCATGGTGCTCACCGGAGACGATCCGAAAGCGGGCGATCAGCCCGACACCAAGCCGGTCTTCGACATCGATTCCAGGACGCTGATCGAAACGGCCCGCCGGCTGCGCGACGACGGGACGCTACCGACCGGGCGCGAGGTGGCGGGCAAGGCTGCGTTCTTCCTCGGCGCCGCCGACATGCCGATCGATCCGCCCGCGGACTGGCAGCCGAATGCGCTGCGCGCCAAGCTCGCCGCCGGCGCGGAGTTCGTCCAGACCCAGTTCTGCATGGATGTGGCGCTCGTTCGCCGCTATGTCGGGGCGCTCGCGCAAGCCGGTGTCACCCAGAAGCTTGCCGTCCTCATCGGCATCAATCCGTTGCGCTCGGCCAAGTCGGCGCAGTGGATGAAAAGCCACCTCTTCGGCACGATCATCCCCGATGCGATCATCGCGCGCATGGAGAAAGCCGCGGACCCCGCGCGCGAAGGCATCCGCATCTGCGTCAATCTGATCGAGGAGCTTGCCACTATCCCCGGCGTCGCCGGCGTCCACATCATGGCGCCGGGCAACGACGCTGCCATTCCGGAAGTGATCGCCGAAGCAAGGAGCCGGGTGCAAAAGGCCGCGGCGGTCTAAGCGGCCGGCTCCTCCACGGTGCGGATGTCGATTTCCGATTTCAGCGTGCGGTGCACCGGGCACTTGTCCGCCATTTCCATCAGCCGCGCGCGCTGTTCGGCATCCAGTCGCCTTCGAGCGTGATCACCCGCTCGATGCGGTCGATCATCCCCTCTTTGATTTCGCACTCGGCGCAATCGGTGGCGTGAATGCGCCCGTGCCGAAGCCGGACCTGCACGCGCGTCAGCGGCATCTTTTTTGCGATCGGCACAGAGCCGCAGCGTCATCGACGTGCAGGCGCCGAGCGCCGCGAGCAGGAGATCGTAGGGACCCGGGCCGGTATCGAGGCCGCCGACGTTCACCGGCTCGTCCGCTAGGAGATGATGAGCGCCGGAAATGATGTCCTGCTGGAATGTGCCGCGCCGGGTTTCGCGAACGACGACGGTACCGGGAGCGATGTCGTCAGCATTGCCAACATCGGTGGGTACGGCCGGCATAGGCGCCTCCTATCGGGTGAGCGGCTGGCATGTGTAGGGAGAACCGAACTGATCGAACGCTACCTTCCCAGCTCCCGCATCGCCGCGTCGAGCCCCTCAAGCGTCAGCGGATACATCCGTCCGCCGAGAAGCTGACGCATCATGCGGATCGATTCCGTGAAGTCCCATTCGCGTTCGGGCACCGGGTTGAGCCAGACGCAGGACTGATAGGTGGAGGCGACGCGCTCCATCCACACGCTGCCGGCCTCCTCGTTGAAATGCTCGACCGAACCGCCCGGCGCAGCGATCTCGTACGGCGACATCGCCGCGTCGCCGACAAAGATCACCTTGTAGTCGTGCGGATAGGTGTGGAACACGTCCCAGGTCGGCGTCGTCGCCGACCAGCGCCGCGCGTTCTCCTTCCAAACTTTCTCGTAGAGGCAATTGTGGAAGTAGAGATGCACCATGTGCTTGAACTCGGTCTTGGCGGCGGAGAACAATTCCTCGGTCGCCTTGACGTGCCAATCCATCGAGCCGCCGATGTCGAAGAACAAAAGCACCTTGATGGTGTTGTGCCGCTCCGGGCGCATCAGGATGTCGAGATAGCCCTTGTGCGCAGTGCCCTTGATGGTGCCGTCGAGGTCGAGTTCGTCCGGCGCGCCGGTGCGCGCGAATTTGCGCAGGCGGCGTAGCGCGAGTTTGATGTTGCGGGTGCCGAGCTCGACGTCGCCGGCGAGATCCTTGAATTCGCGTTTGTCCCACACCTTCACGGCGCGGAAATTACGGTTGCCGTCCTGGCCGATGCGCACGCCTTCGGGATTGTAGCCGTAGGCGCCGAACGGCGAAGTTCCTGCCGTGCCGATCCACTTCTTGCCGCCCTGGTGACGGCCCTTCTGCTCGGCGAGCCGCTGCCGCAGGGTTTCGAGGAGCTTGTCGAGGCCGCCCATCGCCTCGATCTGTTTCTTTTCCTCCTCGGTGAGGTGCTTTTCGGTCAGCTTCTTGAGCCACTCGAGCGGAATTTCCCCGGTCAGCGCCTCCTCGATGAAATCGAGGCCCTTGAAGACGTGGCCGAAAACACGATCGAAGCGGTCGAGATTGCGCTCGTCCTTCACCAGCGCTGCGCGCGAGAGGTAGTAGAAATCCTCGATGCGCCGGCCGGCGAGGTCTTTGTCCATCGCCTCCATCAGCGTGAGATATTCGCGCAGCGTCACCGGCACACCGGCTTGCTTCAGCTCCTGAAAAAAAGTCGCAAACATTGCTTCGTCCACTTGGCCGGCGCGGTTCGGCCAATCCCGCGAAACCCTCGCGTCAATTGCCGCAATGATGGAGCGGCTCACCCGGCCACGCAACAATCGCTCGGTGAGACCAAAAGATATATCTTGCGCTACATCTCATCATGAGCTATCTAAAAATATATCTTTATGCACAATGAGAATGAAAATGCACGGATATTGTGATACTCACGGCGGAAAATGGGGTGCCGGACGCCATCGCCGCGGCCGTTTCGGCGCGTTCGGCTTTGGTGGCGGGCGCCACGGCATGGGTGGCGGCATGGGCCCCGATGACCTGCGCGCCGGGCGGATGCTGGCGCAAGGCGACCTCCGCCTCATCGCGCTGGCGCTGATCGCCGAAGAACCGCGCCACGGCTACGAAATCATCAAGCTCGTCGAGGAGAAGACCGGGGACTGGTACAGCCCGAGCCCCGGCATCGTCTATCCGACGCTGACTTATCTCGATGGAGCCGGCTACGTCACCGCCTCATCCGAAGGCAGTAAGAAGCTTTACGCCGTCACCGTGGAAGGCCACGCCTACCTCAAAGCCAATCGCGATATCGTCGACGCCGTGCTCGATCGCCTGGCCGCGCTCGGCGAGCGCGTGAACCGCTGGCGCCGCGCCGCGCGCGGCGAACGCGACAATCGCCGCAACTTGCCGCCGCTGGTCGAGGCCGCTTTCGATCATTTGCGTGAAACCGTCGGCAAGCGCCTCGAAGGTGACGCGGAAACCGAGGCCAGTCTTGTGGAAATCCTCGCCCGCGCCGCCGCCGATCTGCAGCGGAGGTAGAGGCCTAGAGCGTCAGACCGGCACGCGGACACTTGCCCGCAATCCGCCGAGCGTCGAATCGCCAAGTGTGATGTCGCCGCCGTGGGCACGGGCAATGTCGCGTGCGATGGCCAACCCGAGGCCGGTGCCGCCCTGGTCCTGATTGCGCGCGTCGTCGAGGCGTAGGAACGGCTTGAACACGTCCTCGCGAAGCGGCGAGGGAATGCCCGGCCCGTCGTCGTCGATCGTCACCGTGAGCCAGCGATGATCGCGATGGCCGGTGATCGCGACCGTGGATGCGAAGCGCGCCGCGTTGGAAACAAGATTGGCGAGGCAGCGCTTGAACGCCGCCGGCCGTACCGTGACTTCCGGCTGGCCGTGGAAGGCGACGGTCGCCCGATGCCCATGGCGCTCGGTATCGATTTTCAGCTCATCGAGCATCGCGGCCATGTCGGTCGGCGCCGGCTGCTCGCCCAAATCTCCCCGCGCAAAGGCGAGGTAGGCTTCGAGCATGCCCGCCATTTCATCGACATCCTTCTTGATCGCGTCCACTTCCGGTCTGTCGCCGAGCAACGCCAGCTCGAGCTTGAAACGCGTGAGGATGGTGCGCAGGTCGTGCGACACACCGGCCAGCATGGTCGTGCGCTGCTCGATCGCGCGCTCGATCCGGATTTTCATTTCAAGGAAGGCCGCCGCCGCGCGCCGCACTTCGCGCGCACCGCGTGGGCGGAAATTCGCGACCTCGCGGCCCTTGCCGAATGCCTCGGCGGCGTCGGCAAGCCGCACGATCGGCCGGATCTGATTGCGCAGGAACAGAATCGCGATGGTGAGCACCACCAGCGACGTCACGACCATCCACAGAAAGAATATCCACGAATTGAAATTGTAGGCGTCGGCGCGCCGGGCAAAGACGCGCATGATCGTATCGTCAAGCTTGATGCGGATTTCCACGATCGAAGAGCGGCCGACCGTGTCGATCCAAAACGGCAGCCCGATTTGCTTGCGGATTTCGTCGGACAGCGTCGCGTCAAGTTGCGAGAAGAACGGCTTGGGCCCGGGCGGCGGCAGTTGCGTCTCGGGCAGGAAATCGACGACGAGGCCAAGCCGATCCTGCGCGATACGGCGCAGCTGGGCGCGATCGGCGCCCTGCGGATAGGTTTTGTAAACGTCGATGAGCGTCGCGATCTCGCGTGTCACCGCCGAAGAGAGATAATAGTTGACGACGCTCCACTGCCGATCGACGAACATGAAAGCGACGACCGATTGCAGCACGACCATGGGCACGATGATGATGAGGAGCGCGCGGGCATAAAGGCCCTTCGGCAACATCATCTTGAGCCAGAGGGTGAAGCGGCCCCACGGGCCGGTGATGGGCGCGGCGATCGAGCCGGCGGCAGCGGCTGCCGTGTTCGCGGCCGTCATCAGATGGCTCGCGGCGCTGCGCAGGCGGCCGACGCCATCGTCAAAACTGGTCATGACGCCACTCACGGCGCCGCCACCAGGCGGTAGCCAACGCCGCGCACGGTCTGAACGACCAGCGGATTGGCGGGATCGTGCTCGATCTTGCGGCGCAGCCGGTTGACCTGCACGTCCACGGTGCGCTCGCTGACGCTCTCGCCGTTGCCGGCTAGCGCTTGGCGCGGGACAGTCTCGCCCAGGCTTGTGGCGAGCACGCGCAGCATCTCGCGCTCGCGGTCGGTGAGGCGGATTGCTTCCTCGCCGCGGCGCAGCTCGCCGCGGGCGAGATGGAACACGAAATGACCGAAGCGCACGGATTCCGCGGGCTGAGCGATTGGCGGCCGGGCGCGGCGCAGGATGCTGGCAATGCGCAGCGAGAGTTCACGCGGCTCAAAAGGTTTCGCCAGGTAATCATCCGCTCCGATTTCGAGACCCTTGATGCGGCTCTCCTTCTCGTCACGCGCCGTGAGCATGAGGATCGGCACCGCCGATCCGGTGCGGATGGCGCGGGCAAAATCGAAGCCGTTCTCGCCCGGCATCATCACATCGAGGATGAGGAGATCGAAGTTGAGGCTTTCGAGCTTGGCTCTCGCCTCCCGCGAACTCTCGGCGGTGGAGACGCGATAGCCCTCACCGAGGAGGAAGCGCAACAGCAGCGCGCGGATGCGCCGATCGTCATCGACGACGAGCAGATGAGGGGCGTCATCGGCCGGATTCGCGGCGGGCGTCGCCATCTGACTCAGTCTTGGCCGTTCGACCGCACGCGGTCGGCGCGCGCGATGAGGCGAAGGACGCGTTCGCGGTCCTCGGCGCCGATCATGCCGGCGAGAAAGCGCCGCGCAGTATCGCCGCCGCCCGGCCCGAGTTCGTCGAGCACGCGTCCAATGCGTGCGGTTTGCATTCCCGCAAGTTTCAGCGCCAACGCTTCGCCGGCGGGGCTCACATAGAGGAGCCGCTGGCGGCGATCGGCGCCCTCTTTCTGCACGATGTAGCCTTCGTCGATGAGCTGCTTGAGTACGCGGCCGAGAGACTGCTTGGTGATTTTCAGAACATCGAGCAGTTCGGCGACCTTCATGCCGGGATTGCGATTGACGAAATGCAGGACGCGGTGGTGGGCACGTCCGAAGCGAAGCTTATCCAGCACCTGGTCCGGATCGCCGACGAAGTCGCGATAGGCGAAGAACAGAAGCTCGATGAGGTCCCAGTAGGGCTCGCGCCCCTCCGCCGCTGCGGCGGACGCGACGGCGGAACGGCTTTTGTTCGGCGTTGTCAGACTGATGTCGGCCATTATGTCAGCTATATTGACATATTTCGGTTTGATTGTTACTCCCAAAAGCGCAATGTCACTGCAACAGCGTGCCTGGTTCGCCAGCACGAGGCTGCATGGGCGCCGCAGGGCGTTCTCATAGGGCTAATGCGACCTTACCGGGAGTCTTCTCCCAACGCAAAAGCCCACGGCCGAGCGCAAAAGGCCCACGATTGCGCGGCGAAAATTCGGCACGGACCGGCCATCCGTACCAAGGGAGGCAATGCCATGGCAGTGCCCTTCGACCAGCGTACCGACCTGATCTGGTTCGACGGCAGGCTCATTCCCACCGCGGACTGCAAGATCAACGTGCTCACGCACGGCCTGCATTACGCGAGCGCCGTGTTCGAAGGCGAGCGCGCCTATGGCGGCGAGATTTTCAAGAGCATCGAGCATTCCGAACGCCTCAAGCGCTCGGCGCAACTGATGGATTTCGAGATCCCCTACAGCGTTGCGGAGATCGAGGCCGCCAAACGCCTCGTTCTCGAGAAGAACAATCAGCAGGACGCCTACGTGCGGCCGATCGCCTGGCGCGGCTCGGACCAACTCGGCGTTTCCGCGCAGAACAACAAAATCCACCTCGCCATCGCCACCTGGGAATGGCCGAGTTATTTCGATCCGGCGCAGCGCCTGAAGGGCATTCGGCTCGATCTCGCCGAGTTCCGCCGTCCCGATCCGAAAACGGCGCCGACGCTTTCCAAGGCCTCGTGCCTCTACGCCATTTGCACCATCTCCAAGCATCGCGCCGAACGCCGCGGCTTCGCCGACGCGATGATGCTCGACTGGCAGGGTCGCGTCGCCGAGTGCACCGGCGCCAATATCCTCTTCGTCAAGGACGGCAAAATCCACACGCCGATTGCCGATTGCTTCCTGTCCGGCATTACGCGGGCCACTGCCATCGCGCTGGCGCGGCGGCATAACATCGAAGTGATCGAGCGGCGCATCATGCCCGAGGAGATTGCCGGCTTCACTGAGTGCTTCATCACCGGCACCGCCGCCGAGGTGACCGCGGTCTCGCAAATCGCCGACTGGAGCTTCACGCCCGGCCGCATCACCCAGCAATTGATGAGCGACTACACCGCCGAGGTGCAGCCGAAGGGTAAGGCCGCGGCGGCGTAGCCTTGGGCAAAACGCCGCCATTCATCGACCTCGCCTAACCGGCGGCCCCATCGACGCTGGCTCGATGCGGCGTTGTTTGCAGCGGCCGGAACGCGGTAAGGTGCGATTGAGATGAATCAGACCGTCCGCCCCCGCATCGCCGCTTCGGCCTGTCCGCACGATTGTCCATCGACCTGCGCGCTCGAAGTCGAGGTTTTTGGCAACCACACGATCGGCCGGGTCCGCGGCGCCGAGGACAACGCCTACACCGCCGGTGTGATCTGCGCGAAAGTCGCGCGCTACGCCGAACGCGTGCATCATCCCAACCGCTTGAAGCATCCGCTCCGCCGAACAGGCCCCAAGGGGAGGGGCCAATTTGCTCCGATCTCGTGGGACGACGCGCTCGATCTCGTCGCGGAACAATTCATCCGCGCCGAACAAGCGCACGGCTCCGAAGCGGTTTGGCCGTATTTGTACGCCGGCACGATGGGCTACGTCATGCGCGACGGCATTCACCGCCTGCGGCATGCCAAGAAATATTCCGGCTTCTTCTCGACGATCTGCGTCAATCCGGCCTGGACCGGTTTTATCGCCGGCACCGGCCTGCTCGCCGGCGCCGATCCGCGCGAAATGGCGAAGTCCGATCTGGTTGTGATCTGGGGCACCAATGCGGTGAACACCCAGGTCAACGTGATGACCCACGCGACGCGCGCCCGTAAAGAACGCGGCGGCAAGATCGTCGCCGTCGACGTGTATATGAACGGGACGATGCGGCAGGCCGACCTGCCGGTGCTGATCCGGCCCGGCACCGACGGCGCACTCGCCTGCGCGGTGATGCATTGCCTGTTCCGCGACGACAAGGCCGACTGGGATTATCTCGACCGCTTCACCGATGCGCCGCGCGAGCTGGCCGAGCATTTGCGTACCCGCGACCCCAAATGGGCGTCGCGGATTACCGGGGCGCCGGTCGAAACGATCGAGGCTTTTGCCGGCCTTGTCGGCCAGAACAAACGCGCCTACTTCCGGCTTGGTTACGGATTTGCACGCTCGCGCAACGGCGCGATCAACATGCATGCCGCGAGCTGCATCGCGGCGGTCACAGGCGCGTGGCGGTATGAAGGCGGTGGCGCCTTCCACAACAACGGCGCGATCTTCCATCTTAACTCCAGTTTGATCGAGGGTAGCGAGTTGCGCGATCCCACAATCCGCATGCTCGACCAGTCGCGCATCGGCGCGATCCTGACCGGCGACGAGGATGCGTTGCGCGGCGGCCCGCCGGTCACTGCGATGCTCATTCAGAATACCAATCCGGTTTCGGTCGCGCCCGATCAGGAAACGGTCAAGCGCGGCTTTGCCCGCGATGATCTGTTCGTCTGCGTGCACGAACAGTTCATGACCGACACGGCGAAGATGGCGGACGTGGTCTTGCCCGCCACCATGTTCGTCGAGCACGACGACTTCTACTCGGCGGGCGGCAGCCAATACCTTTTGCTTGGACCGAAGCTGATCGAGCCGCCCGGCGAATGCCGGTCGAACCATGAGGTGATCTGCGCGCTAGCCAAACGGCTCGGCGCCGAGCATCCGGGCTTTCACATGACGCCGCGCGAACTGATCGATGCCACGCTGCAAAAATCCGGCTGGGGCACGCTGGCGGCGTTCGAAGCCAACCGCTGGATCGATTGTCAGCCGGATTTTGCCACCGCGCATTATCTCAATGGCTTCGCCTACCCGGACGGCAAGTTCCGCTTCAAGCCCGACTGGCCGAATGTGCCGTTCAAGCGCTGGCACAGGACCGATGCTCCGCCATCAATTCCGTCGCTGCCCGACCACTGGGACGTGATCGAGGAAGCGGACGCCGAGCATCCGTTCCGTCTCGCGACCTCACCGGCACGCGGTTTCCTCAATTCGAG
>Ga0182024_10009018_pt1 | contig 20786 bp, 19 predicted proteins | sample P32metaG_FD_120480 | JGI IMG/M metagenome (GOLD analysis project Ga0182024, IMG submission 120480) | Permafrost microbial communities from Stordalen Mire, Sweden - P3-2 metaG (Illumina Assembly) | ecosystem: Environmental > Terrestrial > Soil > Wetlands > Permafrost | place: Sweden: Stordalen...
ATCAGATCCATCCACTCCTGCGCACTCTGGTGCGTCCTCAATTCGGGGCACGGCGGGACATTCACGTTGGGAACAAGAAAATCCATCCTTTAGCATACTTAAGTCCAGTTACCGGGTGGATTACCAGGGTACCTAGGAACCGAGACCAACTAGCCCAACTGCTTCTAGAAAAACGAAAAGAGATCAACGACATTGTCGCTACATACATCCAGAGTCGCGTGTGTATTCTTGGTTCTACAGAGGCTAGCGAGTCTGATTACACAGATGATCCCGATGTGTACGTATCGGTTAACTTTGACGGACACGACGAACACGATAGCGACGTCATACTTTGTCTTCCCAAGCCTCTTCGCACGTCTTTTCTGTCCGGAGAACCACCTCGCGGTCTTTATCCGCACGAAGGGCATGCTGCGTGTGCGGAATTGTTGTTGAAGTTGGAAGCACTTCTAGGCTGCTGTGTGGATGTTTGCAATGGGCGTGGTCTAGAGACTGGTAATCCAATCACATACAGCAAGACGCGCCTCCCTAAAGGGAATGAAACATTGTAGCTTGTCGGAACGCCGTTCACCTTTTAGAATTTATAGGACTCAGAAGTCAGATCATTCGGCCATCAGAGGCAAGCTCGTGTCAGTACTCACATATGTGGTCATTGCCAAGCCTTCTGATGCCCGCGAAGTCACACAAGAGTTTCTGTCAAAGAAATTTGTCTGGCTAGACTACCCTGGCTTTGATCCGTATACGGTGGAAGCTCTTCATAGCGTATTGTCTGGGAGTCGAGTGAGTTCAAAAGTCACTCCACCAGAAAAGATTCTTCCTCTGCTGTATCAGAGAGACCCGCTAAACGGTTGCTGGGTCTACCAGATTCCCGACGACTGGGTCAAGCTTTTCGCCCAGATGGAGGACAAAAAAATACCTGGCCTAACGAAACAGATGATTCAAAAGAGCTGGTTGTTGAAACAGTCTTACGATCTGAAATGCCTGCACGTTCCAAGCTTTGAACAACACATGTACTGCCTTAGAGATTTGGGCAAGAGAGCCGTAAAAGAAAAGACTTCTCTGCTATTGTTCGTGAGTCTGTGAGCATGATGAAACGACGATTACGAGACGCTGATAGAAATATGGCTCAATAAGAGCTGGCAAGCGCCTTCTTGTAACTCATTCTGCCGGACGTAAGCGATATTCACAGAAATTAGTGGCCGCGCCGTTGGCAGGCGCACCGGCGGTGGTGCTGCTCACCTTGCGGCAAATCCTGGATCGGTTGGGTGCGATAAACACGATCGCTTAATAGTCGTGTTTCGAGGTACATAGTGGCGTAGACAGAAGAGAACAGACCAATTGAGCAGACCACTAGAACAGACCAGAACCTGAGGAGCGCAAGTATGAGGCCAATTAGGAACAATCGCGGCGCCGTGCCCATGTGGGTGAAGATTTTACTCGCTGTGCTCGTGGTGGGATTCCTTGGCATAGTGGCAATCGGCTACCTTGCAATCAGTGTGGTCAAAGATTCGGTGGCAACGGATCCGGCAAAGGTGGCAGCCATGTCCAAAGACGTTGCCGTCATAAGCGACCCGCTTCCAGGCAGCTTCAAATGGAAGATGGCAATCGACCTGAAAGTGATGGGGAAAATGCTGTCTGCCGAGGCAAGTGATGGGCAAACGGTCATGCTGTGGGGCATTCCAACTGCCGGGAAAGACGCGCAAAGCATGATGAACGAATCAGCGAAGTATGACCCCGACAACACTAAGATGGTTTCGGTGGATGAGAAAGGCACCGACACTGTAGCTGGCCAGCCAATGTCCTGGGAACTGGGCACTATTGAGCAGAAAAAAGGAAAGCAAAGCAAAATCTTTATTGGGGCTGTGGTTATTAAACCTAAATCCAAAACCGTCATCGTCATTGGTGTGCAGCCGACCGGCGCCTACAACCTGCCTGAAACGAAGCAGTTCCTTACCGGCATTCAGTCCTTTTAAGGGACCGCATCCAGTCCAAATGATCCAGGCAATACAAATAGCTGGGATGTCTCCAGAAATTCGTGGACATGTTGTTACCCAGCGCACCGGTGGTGGTGCCGCTCATCTTTCGGCAATGTTGGATTCGTCACTCATAGTCATAATAGGATCGCTTAATCGTCGTTTTTCGAGGTACATAATGGCGAGGACCAGAACAGACCAGAAACTGAGGAGCAGAATATATGAGGCCAATTAGGAACAATCGCGGCGCCGTGCCCACGTGGGTAAAGATCTTACTGGCCGTGCTAGCGGTGGGATTCCTTGGCTTTGTGGCGATCTGCTATATCGGGTTCAATGCGGTCAAAGATATGATGGCAATGGATCCGGCAAAGGTGGCTGCCATGTCCAAAGACGTTGCCGTCATAAGCGATCCGCTTCCAGGCAACTTCAAGTGGAAGATGGGAATGAACATGAAAGTCGTGGAGATCCTGTCTGCCGAGGCAGCGGATGGGCAAGTCATGATGTTGATCACGGTTCCAACTGCCGAAAAAGACGCGGAAACGATGATGCACGAATCGACTGCCGGATCGAAGTATGGAAACCAGGGCGCTAAGATGGTCTCCGTCGATGAGAAAGGCACAGAAACTGTAGGCGGGCTGTCAATGCCCTGGGAGCTGGGCACTGTTGAAGCAAAAGACGGGAAGCAAAGCAAAGGGTTTATTGGAGCTGTCGTTATTAAGCCTAAATCAAAGACTGTCATGGTCATCGGTGTGCAGCCGAAAGGCACTTACAACTTGCCGGAAACGAAGCAGTTTCTAAAAGGCATTCAGTCTTTTTAAGGCCCGATTCAGGGTTTTTAAGGACCATCGTCCTTTAAAAGCTACACCGACCAAAACGTGGACCCGAAACCCGAAAACGTCGTAGTTGGCACGAAGTTGGCACTTTCTTGTCTTGACATCACACTTTCTGAGTCACCCATGGCGCTAGTTTGTCACGACTCAAGCCGAAATGAAATTCTTCGGCTGTTGCCCGCGAAAAACTTGCGGGCAATCACACAGCGACAATGCCGTCGCTTGAGGAAACGCATTTCTTGGCTCGTTCGATCGCCTCCAGCAACGGTTTTCCAACGTTTCGAAAACCGGGCGCTAATTCAGTCACAAGACCATCAAAGCAGTGGACACTTTCTTCAACCGTGTTCAGAATCCCCAAGCTATCAGTCGATGTAGGAATGGGTCTGAATTCGCGTATAAACGTGTTAGCGGTAGCACCACCGGTCTTGTGATAAGTCCTACCTTCCTGCCGATCCCGCAATATCATTTGCAGTAAACAACAATCTCGAAGTAGATCCAGGCACAAGTGGAATGCGATGAGCAGGTCGCCACGCACCACTTTGATGACGGCCAAGGCCCCTTTAAAGAGAAACTCATTCAAGATGGCTTCTAATTGGTTCAGCTCTGGAAGTGGCGCAGGGTCAGGAAATGCTTTTCGAATAAAGATTGAATCAGTTATTGGCGACCGAGAAAATATCGGCTGGAGTCCATTTTGGAACGGAACTCTTTCCCATTCCTCTAGTCGGGCGAGCATAGACTCCGTAACAATGAGAATGTCCAATCTGCGAAAGTCCTCAAAACAAACTCTGGTCGTACTGCTAAAGACGCCACTTGATTGGTTGTAAGTATAGATAGTGCCAATCGGATCAAGCCAGTTCAACAATGGATAGAACTTTTCTTTAGTTTGATCTCCAACGACTAAAAGCAGGTCGACATCACTCCATTCATCGTAAGTCCCGTTGATGAATGAACCAAAGAGACCAAGTGCTAATACGTCTTTGTCAGGCAGCAGTATTGATTTGAGATGATCAACTGTCTTTTGGTGCCATTCATACGGGCTCTCAGCGGGTCGATTGATCATAATTTGAATTCCTGTGGTCTGTTGTCCAAGTACTGCAAAATTGTAATTTTGCGAACCAAATAGTTTCAATTTAGTGCACTATCAAGCTGGAGGCTTTCATGGACCAAATTTCCATAAAAACCGAATGGACTGGGATTTTCTTCTCAAGGTGAGGGATAGGATTTTTTGGCCCTACGCGATTTAAACGAATTCGTTTAAGTCTTTTCAAATCAAAATCAGCCGCGGAATAAGCCCTAAAAGCCTTGACTGGAACACTTTTACGATGAATTTCGGCACTGGCAAGGCGGCAAAAGTTTTAAACGAAATTCGTTTAAATCACGTAGGAACTCAGGGGGGATGCCCCGACCTCCAAAAAAAAGTTGAACAGTAGACAGAATCAAGAAAAAAGCGCCGGCAATCACACCAGCGCTTTTTCGAGATTTGAGTACTAACCAGACCGTCGTTAGTGAAGCAGTTCATTACAAGCAAGCTCGTCTTGAACCAGATCGTCACTGACTAGATAGGCAAGGACTTGTTCCAGAAAGCATCTTTGATTGCTTTGGAGGAGGTTGATTCCGAGCTGATTACCACACTGGCTGGAGCAAACAAGAAGACACCGTCGCCGATGCGTTGTTGATGTCCGTCGATGGCGTGGCAGGCGCCAGAGAGAAAATCCACCACTCTTTGGGAATTATCGTTGTCGAGCATGTGCAAGTTGAGAAGAACCGATTTTCTCGAACGCAGATGTTCTACGATTTCGATTGATTCTTCAAACTGGCGCGGCTCGATGACCAGAACCTCGCTTGACGGTTGCGAACTGGGATGATCCACCACTTTGGAGCTGTATCCTGGGTTGGAGACAATTCCGCGTGGTTGTTTGATTTGATCAACGGGCGCAGAGTCCAACGCCAGCTGTCCATTTGTTGCGTACACTTCGTCTGATGTTTCGAAAAGATCTTCGAAATCTTCTCTGTCGTAGTTATCTGCCGGTCCAAACCAGAAACTCTTGAACTTCGAAACTATGCTGCTCACTACTTTCCTCCTTACCCGGTACCCCACCAAGTTTTTACTGTCCCCGCGCCCTTTTCCTTACCATGGAAAAAAACCTATTGTTGGAAGATTGCTCTTCCCAGCCGCACCATTGTGGCACCGCATGTGATTGCTTCGCGCCAGTCGCTGCTCATACCCATCGACAGTTCTTTTAGGGAGACGCCGTGGGTTTTCTCTAAATCTTCTCGCAGTTGTCGCAGACCGATAAAGCATTGCTTGCAAACGTCTGCGTCTTCAGTCAGTGGCGTAATCGTCATCAGTCCGTCGATTTTGATGTTGGGCAATTTCATTATCTGTTCGAAATCGGCTTTCACCTGCTGCGGCGTATAACCGAACTTCGCCGGATCATCGGCCATTTTCACTTGCAAGAGAATCCGCTGAGTGGTTCCTTGCAGTTGCGCCACTCTGGATATTTCCTGAGCCAGGTGCAACGAATCAACCGACTGGATTAGCGAAAATCTGCCGACTGCTTGTCTTACTTTATTCGTTTGCAGGTGCCCGATGAAATGCCAGTTCGAGGAGCTAACCAAATCTGGTGGCAGCTTCTCTTGCTTATTGAGGGCGTCTTGCATGCGATTTTCACCAAATTCGGTGACACCGCAAGCATACGCCTCTTCGATTTGAGAGGGCTTAGCAGTTTTAGTTACCGCCACGAGCTTGATCGGACGATGTCCGATTGTCTCTTTGATGCGGGCTAAGTTGTCAGCCACACTCATGCCTTTCTGATGAGCAAATGGCATCACATATGATGCCTCCAGCAACGTCTACTATAAGACCTGTAAATGGTGAATTTGTCAAGTCTGTGCCGATTTCTTCTTCCATCACAAAAGCAAATATACAGGCATCGGCACCAATTTGTAAGTCTCATTGATATTCGTGCAAACACTCACTGCTTGTGCATTCACATAGCTTCCTGTCTGTGATGGTTATGTTTATTCGATATATCGTGGTGTCAGATACGCACCACTAGCGATCGAGGCGGCAGAGCAATATGGTGGCGGCATAGAGGGCGGCCGTCTCGGCTCGCAAGATCCGTTTGCCCAGAGAAACGGGGGCGAAACCATGAGTGAAAGATAATGCAATTTCCTCTTCCGTGAAACCACCTTCGGCACCAATGGCGATGCATATACTGGTATCAGATATGTTATCGGATACATCCACCAGAGGTGGTGCAAGTGTACGCTCGGCGGCAATAAATTTGGCTGCCGCACCGTTGCCGTAGGTCTTGACAAAATCGGCGAATTTTTGCGGGCTAACCACATCTGGTATCAATGCTCGTTCGCATTGCTGCGCCGCCTCGCGGGCGATGGCAACCCAGCGCTGCCGTTTATTGCTCAGGTTGCCGTCTGTTTTGTCGGCGCCTGGCAGTTGCACCACGGTCCGTTCCAAAACGATCGGCACAATTGTCGTTGCTCCTACCTCCGTCAATTTCTCCAGCGCCCATTCAAAACGGTTATGACGCAGAAGCGGAAGTGCGACCGTCAGCTTAATTGCCGGTTCGCCGGTGGCTGCCTCAATGGCTTCAATTTGACAAATCAGTGCCGACACGTTTGCGCGCCGCCCTGACTCTTGCTGGAAATGGCGCAGCCGGCAGCGATAAATTTTGCCCTTCCCATCGAGCAGATCCAATCGATCGCCTTCTCTCAATCTTAAGACCGCTCTTATTTGTTTGATCTGGGCAGCCCCGGTCAGTGAAACTGTCTGACCTGCTTCGTCTATGGAAAGCGGTTCTACGAATAATCGAGCGATTTGCATTCTCAATCTGGGTTGCTTGGGTGCTACGGCGCTGAGCGCCATGCGCCGATGATATAATCACGCCTACTGATTCAACGTAATCTAAACATATGTGGCAATCTGATTGCGCCTCCTGCCGCATCCAATTTACGTCTGAAAACTGCGTGTGCATGGGCTAGAGGCGCGACGGAGCATATGGCGATGGATCTGAAAGAGTGGTTTGCTAACCGCAAAAAGCTGAAAGAAGACCTGGAGGCAGTGAAACAACCCTTGACCTCAGAAGAATACTGCGCCCTCTGGAAACAATGTTTTCAATGCCGTGAGCTCCTCTACGAAGCCCATCTGCGCTCCAATTTGCATGTCTGCCCAAAATGCCAATATCACTTCCGCATTGGCGCTCTCGAACGCATTGCTCAACTGGCAGACGAAGACACTTTTCAAGAGGTGGATAGCGGGCTCACTTCCAACGATCCACTGGAATTTGTCGACACCGACACCTATCCAAACAAACAGGCAGAGGCAAGCCGCAAATCCAAGTTACGAGAGGCTATCGTCACCGGCACCTGCAAGATTCAAGGCTTAGACGTGGCTCTGGGCAGCATGGATTTTGGGCACTTTGGCGGCTCCATGGGATCTGTCGTGGGCGAAAAGGTGACTCGCCTGATCGAGCTGGCTCAAGAAAAGCGACTGCCGTTGATCATCGTCTCCAGCTCCGGCGGCGCCAGAATGCAAGAAGGCATATTCAGTTTGATGCAGTTGGCCAAAACCAGCTCCGCTCTCAAAGTGTTCCGGGAGGCGGGCTTGCTCTATATTTCGCTTTTGGCGGAGCCGACCTTTGGCGGCGTTACCGCCAGCTTCGCCATGCTCGGAGACGTGATTATCGCTGAACCGGGCGCACGCATCGGTTTTGCCGGCGCCAGAGTAATCGAGCAGACGATCAGACAGAAGTTGCCCAAAGACTTTCAAACCGCTGAGTACTTGCTCAAACATGGGCAGGTGGATATGGTCGTCGAGCGCACCAAGCTGCCCGACATACTGGCAAGATTGATCAAGTTTCACGAGTTCAACGGCAGGTCGACCCCACCCGTGGGCAAGCAACCGTCGCGCGCTGCCGTGACCAAGTAATGCAATCAGGAAGAACAATGCCCATACCACCAGAGAAGAAGTCAGATAAAAAGCCGGTTCCCCTCGAGTTTGAGGAACCGCTGGCGGTGCTGCAGCAGCAGCTTGATGCCCTGGAAAAACAGCTTGAGGATCACCCTGAACTAGACGCTGATTTCCTGCGTCTGCAAAATCAATACACCGAATTGAGGCGTTCCTTGTATAGAAGTCTTCGACCGATCGATCATCTGGCCATCGCCCGGCATCCGCAGCGCCCTTACACTCGTGACTATTTCGAGCGCTGGGATCCGCACTGGATTGAGATGCATGGCGATCGCAAAGGCGCCGATGATCCGGCCATGGTGGGCGGGCTGGTGCAGATCAACAACCATCGCGTCGTCGCCATCGGCACGCAAAAAGGACGCACCTTGAAAGACAAGCAGCAATGCAGCTTCGGCATGCCTCAACCCGAAGGCTACAGAAAGGCGTTGCGTCTGTTCCAGCATGCCGAACGATTCGGCTTGCCTGTGGTCACTTTGATCGACACCCCTGGAGCCTATCCGGGAATGGCTGCGGAAGAGCATAATCAAGCGGAAGCGATTGCTGTAAATCTGATGGAGCTGTCTGGTTTGACGGTGCCCATTATCGCTGTCGTCACAGGTGAAGGTGGCTCAGGTGGTGCCCTGGCGATTGGTCTGGCGAACAGAATCTTGATGCTCGAGCATTCGGTCTATTCAGTGATCTCCCCAGAAGGATGCGCCTCTATTCTCTGGCGCTCAGCTGACAGGGTGGCAGACGCCTGTAATGCCATGAAAATGACGGCCAGGGAAATTCAGGAGCTTGGTGTGGCTGAGGAGGTCATAGGGGAGCCCTTAGGTGGTGCTCATCATGACTATGATTTTGCTGCTCAAAAAACCGGAGAAGCAATTTGCCGCCAACTGGATAAATTCTCCAATCTCAGTCGGGCTGATATACGCAAAGACAGACAAAGGAAGTTCCGCAATATCGGCTCCTTCCTGGAAGAACCGTCATTTGCCCCCATTTAATGAGGACACGGTACTTCGATTTGGGATATACGCGGCGCGTATAACGTGGCGCGTATGTCGCTAGAGGGAGACAGGCGCTGCCTTTCCCGCGACTACTCTTTCTCTTCCTGCTTAATCTGCAGATAGCGCTTCAAGTCTTTGTTGGCCTGATCTTTGAAAGTCGATTTGATCGGCACTTGCTCCAGCAAAGAGCAGGCAGTGTCGTAATCTTTGTCCCGAGCGTCGATCTTGGCCTGTTGAATCAGGGCCTTGCCAAAAGTGTCGTAGAACTTCCTCGGCATCTGATTGTTGTTGTTGGACTTGAACTCTTTGACCGTATTGATGACGACTTGATATTTGCCTTGTTTGTAAAGGGTGTCTACATCGTTGATGGAGGTCCTGTTCCAGGGCAAAACGGGATGAAAATTATTGTTCCTGGCCAGGCCCACAATCGCTGCCACAACGATTAAGACTGTGGCCAAAAGCACCCCTTTCATGCCTACCTTGTTGAGCAAGCCCCGATCTTGCTTGCGCCCGCGCTGAAAGTTCGCCCGCGAGAGGGCCTGACCGGTAGTGGTCGACTCTCGCTGTGATTGATGATAATCAGGAACTGCCGCCCGCGACACTGCTTGAATGGTGGCGGCGGTCACTTCCGCATCGACTTCGTTATAGGCACCGGAGGTGCGCAACTCTTCCAGCGCCCGTGAGGCCAGGTCAGGAATCTTGGCTGCCCGTTGTGGGATTGCCACTTCTTTGCTGGCGCTGCGAATGTCCTTGCTGGCGCGATGCTGGCGCAAGTCGTCGTCCTGGGCCAACGGGCCAGGAGCGAGATCGCGCGGCTTGGCTGGAATTGGCGCTATCACTGCCGGCGGTGCTTCAGAGGCTTTGCCTGCTTCTACCAGGGCCTCAGCAAACTCTTCCATAGTCTGGAAGCGCTGATCGGGGTTTTTAGCCAGGGACTTATAGACCACCTCTTCCAGGGCATCGGAAAATTGCAAATCATCTCGCACCGAATTAAGCGGCTTGGGCGGGTCCGAAAGGTGCATAGCCATAACCTTTACGAGCTCATCAGACAAGAAAGGCACTTCCCCGGTCAGGGTTTCATAAATGACCACCCCAAGGGAGTAAATATCGCTGCGGTGGTCGACTTTGCTGCTTGTGCATTGCTCAGGGCTCATATATGTGGGGCTACCGCATACAGTACCTGTCCGTGTGATGCGAGCGACGTCAGACTCTTCTTGCACCAGGCGAGCAATGCCGAAATCCACGACAATGGGATAGAGCTTCTGCGCACTTCTTTCCACCAGAACTATGTTCTCCGGCTTAACGTCGCGGTGCACCACGCCTTGCTTATGGGCTTCGGCGAGAGCGCCGCAAACTTGCTTAAACAGGGGAATCGTCTCTTCTACACTGAGATGGTTGCGCTCACCGAGAAGATCAGACAAGGGCGTGCCCTTGAGCAGATCCATGGCAATGTAGGGGCGGTTGCCTTGGGGGATGGTGCCAAAGTCGTAAATAGTGATGATGTTTGGATGGCTCAAGCGGCTGGAGGCTTTTGCCTCCTGCGTGAAGCGCTTGATGAATTCCTGGTCGGAGACCAGGTAATCGTGCAGCACTTTGATCGCCACTTCCCGCCCAATTAGCTCCTGGATCGCCTTGTAAACCGTTCCAGCTGAGCCCTGACCGATGACAGATTCAATTTTGTAGCGCCCTTCTACAACCACACCAAGCAGCGGATCATCCCCAACAGTAACCATAGATGACCCATCTCTGGGGCATATATCTTGCTCTCCAGCAGTCTGAAAATTGCAAATCAGACACAGCTTCATACTTTCGGTGGGATATTTTTACCTGGTAAGTAAGTCAACGGAAACGCCAAAAGCAGATCAAAAGTACCTGCCCTTATAATACTTTTAATTACCACAGACTGGGGCTAACAAACCTAGAAAGAGTAGCGCCTAAATCTCAAGCTCCAGCAGCAGCTCCTTCCTGTTTTGCTCTTCTGAGTTTATTATCTGCCGATGGCCGGCTGGATTGGGTTGAAAAGGTGAGTTTGATTTAGCCGCTGCAGGGATTGATTCAACCGCCGAACAAATCGATGAAAGAGGCTCCAGATCGAAGTCCATGAATCGCAGCCCTTGCTTGTTGTTCTCAGTCTCAGGTGGTTGATTTCGGTCTGATAATTCCCGTCTTGCGCTAGTGTCAGACAACTCAACCCAGCCGGGATCTGGTTGGATTATTAATGGCTTCTTATTCAGGCAGACAGTTTTCTTGCCCCGCTTTTTGGGCGACTGTCAGATAAGTCGGGCGGCGTCCGATATTGCTGAATATGGTTCTTGCTCAATCAGTCTTCTTCGCCTAAGGATTGCGATCACCAGCTGCGCTGGCTGATTTGCCTTGGACACCCCGATCAACAGCGACATGTTCTTATGTTGGCCCGACGAGCAATGGTGTTAGGTCTGGTGCTCAGTTTCACGGGCGGATTTAATTAAAGCTGGAAATTATCTCTGTTTAAGAAATATTAAAACGTGCTATATTAGTTACTGACGGCTGTTGACAGCATATGCTCACAGTTGTCCCAATCAGAGAATTCCGACCGTTTCGACGTCACAATTTTAGTTGAAACTGCTAATTGCCTAAATAAGTTAGTTCCGGAACTTCTCGCTGTTGCAAGAGTTTCCAGCCTTTTGTGTGCTGGGGCAATCACTGTATTACCGTCAAGAAGAAGTGTAGGAAGATAAACATGGGCGAACAAAAGGAAAATTGTCAGCAGGTAGGCAAACAAGTACAGCAAAGATACCAATTGGAACTGACTCGTTATCGCAAACAGCTAGAGAAAGTAGCAAAGCCAAACGTGAAGATGAGCGAGGGGCGTCACGGCAGACCGTAAAAGAGGGGCATGAAGAGGCAAGTCAAACCGGTTACGCAAACAGCTGACCAAACCGTAAACTTGAAGCCCAGCTTTGATCAAGTTCGCCGCTTCTGGCAAAGCCCTGAAGTCGAGCAAGCTCTGCTTTATGCCGATGTGGAGTCAAACATTGCCCATGTGCGCATGCTTGGCGAAACTGGCATTGTCGATAAACTCACGGCCCACGACGTAATTGCCGCTCTCAGGCAGATAGGCGCAGAGCTGGAAAGAGGCATGCAGCTCCTTGAGCCCAACGATATCGACATTCACTCTGCCATCCACCGCCGCCTACATCATATGTTAGGCGACCAGGCAGATGTTGTGCGCATCGCCAAGTCGCATAACGACCAGATAGCCACAGATATCCGCCTCTTTCTGCGCGATGCCACCATCGATATTTTCGAGAACATTCTTGACGTACGGCGCGCTCTAATAGAGTTGGCTCATCGCGATCTGGAAGTGGTCATGCCCGGCTACACGCACATGCAGCCCGCTATGCCGATACTGCTGTCGCACTGGTGGTTGGCCAACGAGGCCAGGCTGAGACGCGATTTTTCCCGCCTGCAAGATTTCTACAAACGCATGAATGCACTGCCTCTGGGCGCTTGCCAATTAGCAGGCACAGACCAGCCTATTGACCGCCAACTTGTCGCTCAATACCTGGGCTTTGATGCGGTTATGGAGAACAGCCTTGATGCTGTTTCTGACCGCGACTACTTGATCGAATTTGCTGCTTGCGCTTCTCTTATTGGCGTCCATCTTTCCCAGATGAGCTCGGAGCTTTTGCTCTGGTCGACCCAGGAATTTGGCTTTGTGCGATTGCCCCGGGCATTTGTTTTCCGCAGTCAAAGCATGCCCCACAAGCGCAACCCTGAATTGCTGGAAATTTTGCGCTCCCGCCCCAGTGTTCTCAACGGCAGATTGGCCCAATTCTTAAATGAACTGAAGGGACTGTCGGTTTCTTATTCGCAAGATCTGCAAGAGTCGTTGCCGGGGCTTCTGGATGTGGTGGAAAATCTACGGTTTATCCTGGAGTTGATCCATGTGCTTCTGCCTGCCTTCAAATTTGATACCGTGCGCATGCAGCTGTTGGCCAGCTCGGATTTGACTAATGCCGGCCACGCTGTGGACTTTCTGGTTGAGCGCGACATGTCAGCCGACAAAGCAAGTAAAGTGATCGATACCATTTTGACCTACTGCCGCGAACGCACTAAATCACTTCCCGATTTGACTCTCAATGAGTGGATTCAATTCTCACCGGCCTTCAATGAAGATATCTATAACTACGTCAAGGTCGAAGAAGCTGTCGATTCTAGAACTTCGTACGGGGGCACAGGGGGCGAGCAAGTCGAACAATCACTGAGGCGTACTGTGCAGTTGCACGAGACAGATCGACTTTTCATGAACGGAATCGCCTCGAAACGGTTAAACTGTCAGGAATCTGATAGTTGAACCAGTTTTATTCCTGAGAGGCGATTAATTGAAAGCTATGGTGCTGGCGGCCGGTGTCGGTTCGCGTCTGGAGCCGTTGACCTCGCAGGTGCCAAAGCCGCTCGTTCCAGTTGCCAATGTGCCGGTTATGGAGCACATTCTCAACCTGCTCAGGGAGCATGATTTTGGCGAGGTCTGTGCCAATTTGCACTATCTGCCCAACAAATTGATCGATTATTTTGGCGATGGGGAAAAATTTGGCATCAAGTTGCAGTGCAAGATTGAGGAGAAGCTCAGCGGTGACGCTGGTGGCGTCAGGTCTTGCCGCAAATATCTTTCAGATGGAACCTTTATCGTCATCAACGGCGACTTGCTGACAGACGCTGATCTGACCAGCATCGTCAGGCAACATAAAGAGAAGAAAGCGCTGGCCTCAATTGCTATTAAAGCGATGGACGATGTCAGCCGCTTTGGTGTTGTCGTCACTGATGAAAATGGCTTTGTGACGGGCTTTCAAGAAAAGCCCAAACAAGAAGAGGCACTCTCCCATTTCATTTCCACGGGCATCTACGTGCTCGAGCCGGAGGTGTTCGATCACATTCCCTTAACCGGTGACTTTGGCTTTGGACGCCAGCTTTTCCCGCAGTTGGTGGAGAAAAAGCTAGCTGTCCTGGGCGTCAAGATTGACGATTATTGGTCTGACGTCGGCACGCTCGCGCAATATCGCGAGTCGAACTTCGACGCTCTTTCCGACGCCGTGCATGTGAAAGTGCCGGGCAAGCTGGAAAAGCGAAATGGGCACTCAGTCTGGCTGGGAGAAGGGGCCAGGTTGAGCGACAACGTTGTCATAGACGGACCATTGCAAGTCGGGCGTAACACCGTAATTGGTGCCGGCACCAGATTTAGTGGCACGGTGGTTCTGGGTGACAACATCACAGTGATGGCCGGTGCCCAGGTGAGCGACTCGATTATCTGGAGCAACAGCACGGTTGGTCGCAACACTAGAATCAAAAACAGCGTCATCGGCATGAATTGTCGTGTAGACGATAATACTGAGCACTGTGAAATTGCCGCAGTCGAGTCACCACCACCGCCGGTTGGCTGCGCATAAAAAATGGCGAGGCACTAGAGTGGCTCGCCATCTTATTTTACGGGTCTCCCCGCGGAAATCTCTATCTCATGCACTTAGCCGGAATCGGCTCATCTATTTGTGCAGCTTTCCAAATTTCCATCCATAACCAATAATGGAATGGATTGATATTGGCTGGATCTTCTGGCTCTGCAGGCTCTAAAAGCGACAACCAAGTGTGCGGGTTTGGGAAGCGCTTCGCAAGACTGTAGCAATCTGCCATCCAGATAACTTGTTCTTTTTCGCTAGTTTGCTGAGTAACCATTGCCATATGCCCCCGTAGAGCGGATTACAGTGCCCGGTAAATTCGAATGGTATCTCTACCATCAGCGTGACGCAGGATCACTTTTTTCTTTCCGGTCACATCCCTGCAATTCATTAATACCCACTTCTAAACAGGCCGAAACTGAGACTTTTGGTCACTACACTACAAATATTTTGTTAAAGTCTTTGTTCAAAACCAGCTTCAGCCAGGTGGCCAGTGCAGTTGCCTGCCTCCGAGTACGTGAATATGCAAATGATCAACCGTCTGCCCACCCTGCTCGCCCGTGTTCACGACCGTGCGAAAGCCACGATCCAGTTTTTCCATGGCAGCAATGCGGCCGACTTGCAAGAAAAGGCTTCCAAGTTGTTCTGCATTGTCAGCGTGCGATATATTGGCAATATGATTCTTGGGAAGAATCAATATATGTGTGGGCGCTTGGGGATTAACATCTCTGATGGCAATGTGACTATCATCTTCACTTACTACAGTTGAGGGTATTTTACGATCGATGATTTTGCAGAAAATGCAGTTGCCGTCACTCCTGGTGGAATTCTCTTTCGATGGGTCCATATTTGATATCACCTGTATTAATGTGAGCGAAAAAATTTTATTCTTAAGAGTCTAGGGTAATTAAGGGTAGACCTGTCGGAGGCAAACTCAAATGATCATCCTCAAAGGAGATAATCGATGACAACTGATGGCAACTTATTGCCACGCTACCTGATGATGCAAAAGGCGCTCTTATCATCTTTGCGCCTGAAAGATGTGCTCGATGCAGCGGTTTTGCAGTTCGCCGATCTTGCCGGCGGGGCGAAAGTGGCAATCTTCCTCTCCGACAATGAGAGTTTGTCTTTGAAGTTGATGGCTGCCAAAGGCTATGCCGATGCCAGCCTGGACACTATAAAGGTCTTGCCTTTTTCAGCCGAGACCCTTCTCAAGTATGTTGTGCAAAAACGATCGCCAGTGAGCGCCAACAATCTGCAGACAGCGCCTGATTTGTCAGCAGCGATTATGAAAAGAGAGCAAAGCTCAGGACAGATAGCCCTGCCCTTGATCTCAGCCAATCTGCTGGTAGGGGCTGTGCTCCTTGAAGTCAACAACGCCTCCTACCTCAACTACGTCGATTTCCTTAAGGAAGTGGCTGACGTTACGGCGCTGACGATTGCCAATTCAATTCTTTTCGGGCGCTCAGAATACGAACGCGAGCGTTTGAGCACCTTGTACAAGACTTCGTGTGCTCTTTCAAACTCGGTCTTGCAGGTCAATGAAGTCTTGCAAATAGCTGCCGACACCGCTCTTATATTGGGCAACACGCCATATTGCGCCGTTCTGTTATATGACCAGCAAGGCAGCGCCTTCCAATTAGCTGCCTATAAAGGTCTGGAAGGCAACACACTGAACGAGTTTGATTTGAGCGTTAGGGATACCATTGCCGGCGGTTCACTGCGCTCAGGCAAGACCGAATACATAGGCGAGGGCTCTCGTGAAGTTTACGGCTTGCCCCGAGCCACAGGTGGAGCCCCTTTCCAATCAGCTATCGCCATACCGATGGTGATTGCTGGAGTGCCGCTGGGGGTGCTGGAAGTGTTTTCCGTTGAGAGTCGGGCTTTCCACCGTGAACAGATTGAGCTCTTGGAGTCGCTTGCCGCTCAGGTGACAACCGCATTAAACGTTGCTTTTACACATGAGACCGCCGCCTCACAATCGATCAACGATGTGCACACTGGTCTCTACAACAGAGCTCACTTTGAAGATACCCTGACCAAAGAGTTGGAGCGCTCCGGGCGCCATAACCACGAGCTGGCCATACTGCTGGTCGACATCGATCATCTCGGGCAATTGAACGAGACCCTTGGTCAAGACAAGGGCGATGATGCCATTCGGCATGTGGCGTCGATTTTGAAGAACGCTCTGCGTGACATAGATGTGCCTTGCCGATTTGGTGGCGAGGAGTTTGGTGTCATTTTGCCCGAGACGCCGTTGCAAAATGCCATCGATGTGGCTGAAAGGCTGCGGGCCAAAATCAGATCGGAGGCGGCGCCAGGGGTTGGTACCTTGACTGTCTCGATCGGGCTTTCTTCGTATCCGGGTAATGCCGACGATGTCAATGGTCTACTGAGGGCGGCACAAGAGGCAGTTGATGTGGCGAAATATGAAGGCAGAGATCGGGTTGTTTCGGCTCAGACTGGAAAGGTGGCCATGAGCGGCCCGATACCGTGGCAAGAGCTGGCCAAGCAGGCAAAACTGTCCGTCATCAACGAGCGCCAGTCCACCCTCAACAACAGGCTTACAGTGGCGCCTGAATATGCCGCCTGGATGACCAAGACACCGGGTCTGGTGAAGAAAAAGACAGGCGACGGAACTTAACGGCCCAGCTAGGAAAAATCAGGCTTGCGCTTCCAAAGTGATCATTAAGAAAAAAGCGCAAAAGCAGCTATTGTCTGCCTTTCAGTAGATACACTTTCATACAGTTGAGCGCGCGAACTCTTCATTGAGTAGGGCGACTCAGGACGTTATCTGTGTTTATTCATGTAGGAGGATAACCATTGGCTACTGCATCTGTGACGAAACTCCAGTTGAAACCATTGGCTGACCGCGTTGTGGTCAAAAAGCTCGATGCTGAAGAGAAGACTGCTGGCGGGATCGTCCTGCCGGATACGGCTAAAGAAAAGCCGCAACAAGGCGAAGTGCTCGCTGCCGGTCCCGGCAAGCTCGATGAAAAAGGCGGCGCTCGTCAACCCATGGAAGTGAAAGTTGGAGACAAAGTTCTCTTCGCTAAGTACTCAGGTACTGAAGTAAAGATTGAAGGCGTCGAATACCTCATTCTCGCTGAGCGCGACATTCTCGCAATCATCGGTTAAATCTAAAAATTAGTTTCCTGTTTTAAGGAGAGGATAAATTTCAAATGGCAAAACAAATTGTCTACGCTGAACACGCTCGTCGCGCTATTGAGCGCGGTGTTGACCACGTCGCCAACACAGTCAAAATCACGCTAGGACCCGCCGGTCGTAATGTGGTTTTGGAAAAGAAGTTCGGTTCCCCCCAGATCGTCAATGATGGCGTCACCATCGCTAAAGAGATCGAACTCGAAGATCATCTCGAGAACGCTGGTGCTCAACTCGTTCGCGAAGTTTGCACAAAGACCAACGACTACGCCGGCGATGGCACCACCACCGCTGCCGTTCTCGCCCAAGCAATGATTAAAGAAGGTCTTAAGAACGTCGCCGCCGGCGCCAATCCGATGATTCTTCGTCGCGGCATCAACAAAGCCGTTGAGCTCGCCGTTGAGGAAATCAAGAAGATGTCCAAGCCGGTCGAAGGCAAAGTCGAAATCACTCAAGTTGCCACCATCTCGGCAGGCAACGATGAGGAAATCGGCAAAATTATTGCTGAAGCCATGGAAAAAGTGGGCAAAGATGGCGTCATTACTGTTGAAGAATCCAAATCTCTGACAACCGAATTGGAAGTTGTTGAAGGTATGCAATTCGACAAAGGATTCGTCTCTGCTTATTTCGTCTCCGATGCTGAGCGTATGGAAGCCGTTCTTGACGAGCCATACATTCTTTGCGTCGATAAGAAAGTAAACCTGTTGGCCGACCTCGTTCCAGTTTTGGAAAAAGTTGCTCGCTCAGGTCGTCCGTTCGTGCTTATCGCCGAAGACGTAGAAGGCGAAGCTCTGGCTACCCTGGTAGTCAACCACCTGCGCAAAGTTCTTCCTTGCGTAGCCGTTAAAGCTCCTGGCTTTGGCGATCGTAGAAAAGAAATGCTCAAAGACATCTCCATTTTGACCGGCGGTCAAGTTGTCTCTGAGGAAGCCGGCAACAAGCTCGAGAACGTAACCATCGAAGCTCTCGGCAAAGCCCGCCAGGTTCGTGTCAACAAAGACAAGACCACCATCGTGGCCGGCAAAGAATCAAAAGACGAAGTGGCGAAGAGAATCAACGTCATCAAGCGTCAAATCGAAGAGTCCGATTCCGAATTCGACAAAGAAAAACTGCAAGAGCGTCTGGCCAAGTTGGCTGGTGGCGTTGCTGTAATCAAAGTCGGCGCTGCTACCGAAACAGAGCTCAAAGATCGCAAACTGCGTTTCGAAGATGCTCTTAACGCCACCCGCGCTGCTGTTGAAGAAGGATACGTTCCAGGCGGCGGCACCACCTTGTTGATGGTCGCCAAGAAAATGGAAGCTCACAAAGATAACTTCCACGGCGACGAAAGAACCGGCTTCGATATCGTAGTCAAATCTTTCGAAGCTCCAGTTCGTCAGATCGCTGACAACGCCGGTCTTCCTGGCGAAGTCGTGGTCGACACCGTCAAGAAGCAAAAGACTGAAGGGTTCGGCTTCAACGCCATCACCTTCGAATATGTCGACATGAACAAGGCTGGCATCATTGACCCAGCCAAGGTCGAGCGCTGCGCTCTCCAGAACGCTGCCTCCATCGCCGGCATGTTCCTCACCACTGAAGCTCTTGTGGTCGACGTACCGGAAGAGAAGAAATCCATGGGCATGCCGCAAGGCGCCGGTATGGGTGACTTCTAAAATCAGCTAATTAAGTTGAGAACCAGTCGGGGACCTTCGGGTCTCCGATTTTTTTTGCCGTTGTTTTGTATCTCCCTGTGGTCGGTTTGGTGTGAGCAGCAGCTCAAATGTGGTTGGTTGATCTGTGGACACCTACACTGAATTGCCGATTTCGGCAATTTTCATAATTCGCGCTCAAGATCCCGAAAACTCATACCAGTCCTGTATTTCAGACATTCTTCCTGGGTTTGCTGCTCTCTAGAAAATTGCCGATTTTGGCAATTCGAGGTAGGGACCAAATAACAACCTCCCTCGATCAGAGGTTTTTTGCGGATTGGTTCAACTGCCTCGCCGCTTTTGCGCAGTATCATATTGATGTCAAAGAAAGAACTACAAAAGTGAAACCAGCCCAGTTATGTTTGCTTGCCTTTCTCGTCACCGTCACCGGATTTGGTGCAGGCAGCGCCCCCATTGCCAGCGCCCAGATGACGACCAAGCAGTTTGCTCACGCCGAAGATGACATGCGTCTTTATGAGCAGATGGTCAAGGTATCGAACTGGATAGCACAGTATTGCGTCTGGAATCACCGCTTCCCGGAAGAAGGCGATCAGATGGAAGACGCCAAGCGGCAACTCAATCAGCTGGTTCCCAATATTCCCTATCAAACCGGCGAGCTTCAGCTGGCTGAAGGTCTCGATGCAGACCCTGAATACGCCACACCAGTAGATTCTCCTGAAGAGACCTTCCAACCGACTCCAGTTGCTGCCACTATGGATCGCATCCAGATTCAGTCATCTGATTTAAGCCTTACCGACGCGGACATACAGGAATATTTGAAGCATCCACCGGAAGAATGGAACGCACCACCAGGCACGATTACGGCAATAAGCAATCAACAAAACGTATATGTGCTCTGGGCCGCCAATTACAAGGGGTTGCCCTTGAGAGATCCTGATTCTGGTCGAGTCAGGCTTATAATTGGACATTTCAGTTTGTTGAATGATACTGAAGAGTAATTTCGCCACGATCTTGACATCATGGAGCACCATATTTAGTGCCAGGGAGAAAATCTGCTCTTTTGCTCGCTTTGCTCTCAGTTTTGGGCGCCAGTGTGCCCAGCTTGGGCGACGAGAAGAAGTCGGATCCGGCGGCGCGCCAGCTTGCAAATCCGGCAGCGCAGGCCTCCCGCCAGCTTGCCGATCCGTTTGTCTTAGGCTCAGTGAATCCACTGCCCGACTTGAACAGCGTCTTCCATCGCGACGGCAAATGGAAAGGAGCTGACGGTGCTTGCAGCATTGCCTTAAATAAAGAGACAGCTTTGTGGTTTTTCGGCGACACCTTTGTGCTTAAGAACGGCCGTCAAGTTGAGGATGACAAACGGGGCAAGCAAAGTCAGGGTGGGCCAAGCCCGGGCGGGCCAAGCCCGGGTGGGCAAAGCCAGGGCAGCGGTGGGAATTCACCTGCCAAGGCAGGGAAAAAGCGCACCAAGAACGGCCCGGAAGATTTCTGGTTTATCAATAATACGGCGTGCCGTTACGATCTGACGAAGGGTCGGTCCAATTTTTTGTATGGTACTGGCAACGGTGCCGGCGCCGGCGCCGTCTTTCTTCCCCAGCCGGCGAGAATTCCCAAAGCCTGGTATTGGCCGGGCGATGGATTGCTTCTGAACGGCAAGCTCTATGTCATCTGCAAAAAGGTGATTGCCGCAAAAGCAGCTGATGCAAATTTTGCATTCACCTGGAGTAGCGACGATTGTGCTGTCGTCGATCATCCTGAGTTGCCCGTTAG
>Ga0182024_10009019_pt1 | contig 20784 bp, 16 predicted proteins | sample P32metaG_FD_120480 | JGI IMG/M metagenome (GOLD analysis project Ga0182024, IMG submission 120480) | Permafrost microbial communities from Stordalen Mire, Sweden - P3-2 metaG (Illumina Assembly) | ecosystem: Environmental > Terrestrial > Soil > Wetlands > Permafrost | place: Sweden: Stordalen...
CGCAACGTGTGAAAGTTATGAGCTGAGGATGCCGAGCGAAACAGCATCGCCGCACTGTTGGCGTTAACAAAACAGTCGTTTGCCTTTCTCCGAAAGAAAGGAAGAGGGCCGGTCCTACGTATTGTTTGGTTATCAGAAAGGTCGGAACACACAGTAGTGAGTCGCCCGGGTCATCCCGAGCACGGCGAGGGATCTACTTTTCAGTAGTGGGTCAATTTTTCGAAACGACTCACTACGGAATACACGCGTCCAGCAACGCGATCTTCTAAAATGAAGGCATGGCACGCCGCATCGGCATTCTTACCGGAGGCGGCGACGTTCCCGGCCTCAATTCCGTCATAAAGGGCGTGGTATATCGCGGCACGGAGAACGATTGCGAAGTCGTCGGCATCCGCCGCGGCTGGGAGGGCCTCACCCATCTCAACCTCGACGACCCCGCCAGCCTCGAACACTACATTCTTCCGCTCAATCGCGACAACACCCGCACCATCGATCGATTCGGGGGGACCATTCTTCATTCGACGCGCACCAACCCGTCGAAAATGCGCGCTCTCCCCGACATTTTGAAAAGCCAAACTTTTCCCTCAAGCGGCGCGGATGCGGAGCGCACCTGGGATGTCAGCTCTCAGGTGCTCCACAACCTCGAACAACTGCGCATCGATTATCTGATCGCCATCGGCGGCGACGACACGTTGAGCTACGCCGCGCACCTCGACCGTCTGGGCGTCAAGGTCATCGCCATTCCCAAAACCATGGACAACGATGTCCGCAATACCGAATACTGCATCGGCTTTTCCACCGCGATCACGCGCGCCACCGCCGCCATCGGCCGCCAGCGCACCACCGTCGGATCGCATGAGCGCATCGGCATCTTCCGCATCTTCGGGCGCGACGCCGGCTTCACCGCGCTCTACACCGCCTACGTGACCTCCATCCGCTGCTGCATTCCCGAATTCGAAGTCAGCCTCGACAAGCTCATCGATCTGCTGCTTAACGAGAAGCGCGTTACTACCAGCAACTACGTGCTGCTGGTGATTTCGGAAGGCGCGCGCTGGCAAGGCTACCAGACGCAGGAGTACGGCGAGCCCGATGCGTTCGGACATCGCAAGAAAATGAGCGTAGGCGAAGCGCTCGCCACCGAGATTGGCAATCGCACCCGGGAGGACAGCATTGTCAGCGATCTCACTTACGATCTTCGCAGCGGAGAGCCCGACTTCGTCGACAAAATGATCGCGACCACGTTCGGCAACATGGCCCTCGAGGCCGTGCTCAAAGGCGAAAGTGGAGTGATGGCCGCGCTTTCGCACGGCTGCTTCGCCATGGTGCCGATTCCCGATCCCAAGCTCGGCGCCCGCCGCGTCGATCTCCAATCCATGTACAACACCGATCGCTACCGGCCCAGCTACGCCAATAAATGCGGCATGCCGATCTTCCTCACCCGATCTTGAAATGCGCTGGTTCTCTCGAAGCGCAAAAGGCGCGGCGCGCGCCACGCCCGCCCAAATCCGCGCCTTCTTCAACGATGCCGCGCGCGATGAAGAGCATTACCCGTCGACCATCGACCCGCGCATTCTGCACGTCAAGCTGGTGCTCGATCATCTGGGCGATCTCACCGGCAAGCGCGTCGCCGACGTTGGCTGCGGCAAGGGACGCTTCGCCCGCATTCTTGGCGAACGCGCGCCCTCGGCCTCGATCGTCGCGCTCGATCTCGCCGAAGCGATGCTCGCGCATGTGCCGCCTGAAATTCATCGCTGTGCCGCGACCATGACCGCGCTGCCGCTCGCCACGGGTTCCTGCGACGGCGCCTACGCTACCGAATCGCTCGAACACGCCGTCGATATTCCGCTCGCCGTCGCCGAGCTCTGCCGCATCGTCAAGCCTGGCGGACGCATCGTCGTTATCGATAAAAATGCCGATGCGTGGGGCCGCCTGCAAACGCCGGAATGGGAGCGCTGGTTCGGACGCCGCGAGCTCGATCGCCTGCTCGGGCGCCACTGCCGCGAAGTTTCCTCGCGCGAAATTTCTTATTGGGAAGACGTCGAGCCGGACGGTCTGTTCCTGGCCTGGCTCGCCGTGAAATGAAGATCTGCGATCAGGTAGCCGCTCCGTCCGCTTCAACCCCGGTTTCCCAGACGCCTTCGAAATCCACGAAGTAGCCGTCCACCTCGATTCCGGGAATCGCTTGGCGCAGGCTGGCGGCGGCCGCGCCAAGCTCGCGCCGGTGATGCTCCATCTCCGCGGCTGTGTCCCCGCCGAAACCGCCCTCCAGGCCGCCATAAGCTCCGCAGTCGGAATGGACCATAAGGATCACCCGTTTGGTGTGGTGTAACTGGATCGATTTCCGGATCTGTCCTAGTACGAATTCGCGATCCGTCTCGATCTCCGGAGACGCCAGAGATTTCGCGCCGCCGGCGATCTTGATCGGATCCGAAAATCGCACGCCGATCCTCTTCAAAAACTTTCGAAACCCCAGTTCAAAGCGGTTGTCGAAGCACCACACGATCGCTGCGTCACACTGATATCTGTCGCGCGGCGAGTCGAAGTGAAACACTTTTTTCATCCCCACTATTATCGCCGTCCGCGAGATAGTACTACCGTTCCTGGCCCCTTTCCGGCCCGCGTACCAGGCCGAATTGATCGGTTACGCTATTCCCCAGGGTCAGCGCGCCGCCTAGAATCGAGGAACAAGGTAGCCAACCAATGGAATTCGGACAATTTCCACTGCAGATTTTCGTCAGCCTGGTGGTGGTGATCGGCGCGGCGTTCGTCGCGTTGATTTGCGACTTCCTTAAAGGCAACAATGAGCAGCTTCGCGAGCTCACCATCGAGCTGAAGGTGCGCCGCGAGGAGGAACACCGCCGCTCCCAGATGATGACCGCCCGCGCCATGGCCGCGCCAGCGCTCGAACCGGAGGCGCAGGAAAAGCGCAGCGACGCGCCTGCCGCCCGCCCCGCCGTGCGAGCTGTCGCCGCGCCTTCCTCGTCATCGCGCGACTCGCGCGACACCAACCGAAAGCGCCCGATCTCGCCGGCCGCGCTCGCCGCGTTCGAGCGTGGCGAACAACTCGCTGCGTCCCCGCGTGGCAGAAAGACAGCCGCCGCCGCGCCGCGTCCTGCGATCAACTGCCCGAGTGACGAAGAAGTCCTCGCGGCCATCAGCATGACGCATGAGCTCCCGGTCGCGATGGAGGCGTCCATCGTATCCGCGCCCGCCTCATCGATCCCGACGGATCGGTTGACGAGGCCGCCGGACTCCCCGGAAACTCAAGTCACCTTGATGCAGTCGAGCGCCTTGTCGGGCACGGGATCGAAGAAAGACTGGGGCTCGCTGCTCGCCCGCGCTTCCGCGAACGCGAACCCAAACAGGTTCGACGCCGCGATCGATGCCCCGAAACCAGGCGTCAAGGTTCGCGAGAATCTCCTCGACCCCGTGGTTGCCGCCACGGCTTCCGGCCACGCGCAGTCCGATGCCGGCGCGTTTCCCGCTGGCTTTCATGACGGCTTCGTTTTGAGCCGCCTGGTGCAAAGCCGCCAGCCGGTGAGCGGCCTGGTGGTCTCGATCGGCGTCAACACCCCGCGTAACCTGGACGGTTCCCTGCCTCAATCCGTGCGGCAGTTGATCCAATCGCTGATCGGCCCCGGGGACTTCGCCTGCCAGTCCAACCGCGAGGAATTCCTGCTCATTTATCCCCATGAGCGCGGCGCTTCCGCGCAGCGCCGGTTGAGCGGAATCGCTCAGCGCCTCTGGGATTTCCAGCTACGCTCGATGGGCACGTTCTCGATTCTGTTCAGTTGGGGCGGCGTTGAAGTTCGCAGCGAATCGATAGATGAAGCCATCGCCTCCGCCAATGAACGCATGCAGGAAACCCGCCGCGGGCGTAAGCTCCTGAGGATGGAGCCGCACGCAGAAGCCGCTCTGCGCCAAGCAGTTTAGAGGGCGCTCTCGGGAACGCTTTTTACGCGCCGGTTTGACTGGCCTGGCGCTGATCCGGCGCGTCACCGCGCTTGAGCAGCTCGGTCACTTTCGAGCCGACCTCGGTTAGGAACGCGTTCAGCGTGCCAGGCTTGGTGATCACCGAATGCGCTCCCAGCCGCCGGGCCTCTTGAATCTCGCCGGGCCGCAGGAACGAGGTCAGAATGACCTTCGGCACATTAGCGAGCCGGGGATTCTCCGCCGCCGCCGCGAGAATGTCGCCGCCGTGCCCGCGCGGCAGATTGTAGTCGAGCAGAATCACGTCCGGCACCGGAAAGCTTTCCGTCCCGGATCTCCGCGCGGCATGAATCGCGTCCTCGACCGTGGTGTAGTGATCCAGCTCGAAGCTCAGCGACTGCCGCTTCAGAGCCTCCTGAATCAGCCACACGTCTCCTTGATTGTCCTCCGCTAGAAAAATCCGCCAGGGTTCAGTTTGACTCGTTGCGTCCATTGTCATCGGGCCTCCAAGGAAGGAAGAAATAAAATATCGAGCCGGATCCCACCGCCGATTCCACCCAGATCCGTCCGCCCAGGCGTTCGACGGCCGCCCGGCAAATCGCGAGTCCGATGCCGGTGCCGGAATGCTGAATTCCGTGCAGCCGCCGGAACACGCCGAAAATGTAATCGAAATACTTCGGATCGATGCCCATCCCGTTATCGCGAACCGAGAACGTCCAGCCGCCCTCGCTCGCCTCCGCCGCGATCCGGATCACCGGCGGCTTCTCGCCGCGATAGCGGATTCCATTGCTGATCAGGTTCTGAAAAAGCTGGACCAGCAGAATTCGGATCGACGTGATCGCGGGCACGGGTCCGCACTCGACCGTTGCGCCGGTATCTTCAATCATGCCGCGCAGGTTCGAGACGATTTCCTCGATCAGCGCGTTGCAATCCACCACGCTCCAATCCTGCTCGCCCGATTCGCTCACTCGAATGTACTGGTGCAGGCCGCCCAGAAGCTGGTGCATCCGGTGCGCCTGCTGCTCGATGAACCCGAGCATCTGCGTCTCGCGCTCGCCCAAGGTTCCCTTGGTCAGCTCCGCCAGCCACTGCGAATAGGACAGCATGGTGCGGATCGGCTCTTGAAAATCGTGGCTCGCGGCCCAGGCGAACTGGCGCAGCGCATCGTTTGAGCGCGTCAGCTCCACGGTGCGTTCGGCCACGCGTTTTTCAAGCTCCAGATTGATGCGCTGAATCCGGGTCTCCGCGTTCACCTGATCGGTCGCGTCGCGGATCGCCGTGGTCACGCGCGCGCCCTCGCCGGTCTGGAACGGGCTGCGCGTGATTTCCGCCGGAAAGGCCACGCCGTTTTCGCGGATACCCCTCAGGCGCGTCTCGGTAGGCTGCGGCGAAGGCAGCGGGCCGGCCGGCGCATCCTTCGGCGTTTCCCACTCGGGAATCAGGGAACAGATGTTGCGGCCGAGCAGCGCCTCGCGCGGATAGCCGAACAACGCGTCGGCGCGCGAGTTGGCGAGCTCGATCACGCCCTCCCGCGTGGTGATGACCATGGCGTCGGGAGCCGCTTCGAGCACGGCCCGGAACTTGCGTTCGGTGCGCCGCAGCTCTTCGGTTTGCCGCCGCAGGAGCTGATCGCTGTGGCTCAGCTCGACGAAGACGTTGACCTTGCTTTGCAGGACCTCCGGGACGATCGGCTTGAACAGATAATCCACCGCGCCGAGATCGTATCCGCGGAACAACTGCTCATCGCTGCGATACGCGGTGAGAAACAGAATCGGAGTGTGCCGCGAACGCTTGCGCGCGCGAATCATCTCCGCGGTCTCGAAGCCGTCCATATCCGGCATCCGGACGTCGAGCAGGATCGCCGCGAAATCATGATCCAGGCACAATCGCAGCGCCTCGGTGCCGCTCTTGGCGAGCATCAGGTCCTCGCGCAGCGGCTCGAGCACCGCCTGCAACGCGAGCAGGTTGTCGCCGTCGTCATCGACCAGCAGCAGCTTCACTCGTCCTTCAACGGCGGCTGCCATTTCCGAAACCGAAGCCGAAGCTGGAGAGGAAGACAAAGTTCTCATCCTTTCAGGCGATGCCGGGATGGCTGACCGCCGCGCTCGACGCCGTCGCCGCTACTCCCGCGATCCACACTCTCACCACCGAGAACAGGTGCGATAAGTCGACCGGCTTGGTGACGTAATCGGAAGCTCCCGCCTGGAGGCATTTTTCGCGATCGCCCTTCATCGCCTTGGCCGTCAGCGCGATGATCGGCAGCGCCGCGAATCCCGGCATGCGCCGGATCGCGCGCGTGGTTTCATAGCCGTCCATCTCGGGCATCATGACATCCATTAGCACCAGGTCCACATCACTATTATCCTTGAGCACGTCGATTCCCTGGCGTCCCGTTTCGGCGTGCAGCACCTGAATGTCGTACTGTTCGAGCACGCTGGTGAGCGCGAAAATATTGCGCAGGTCGTCGTCGATCACCAGGATCTTGCGGCCCGTGAGCATCGGATCGATCTGGCGAATCTCGGCCAGGATCTCGCGCTGGCGCGGCGTCGCGTCGCTATCGGAGCGGTGCAGCATCAGCATGGTTTCATCGAGCAGACGCTCGAGCGAGGGCGCATACCGCACCGCGCTCGACCTTGAAACCCGATTGAGCGCGGCGGCACGGTCTGCGTCGAGCTGCGCGCTTCCGAAGACAATGATCGCCGGAACATGCGGCGCAAGCTTCGCCTGAATTTGTTCGATGAAGCGGATGTCGCCGACCTCCGACACCGCCCAATCGAGCACGATGCCGTCGAAATCCCCCGCCGCGACCGTCTCCAGAGCCTCGCCCGCCGACGCCGCGTCGAGAATCTCCAGGTCCGGTGCGTCCAGGTACGCGCGGATCTCCTGGCGCATCGGTTCAGAACCGGTGACCAACAGCAGCTTGCGCCGCTGGACTTTCATATAGTGCTGGACGATCGGGAAAATCTCTTCGAAAGGCCGCAGATCCGCGCCTTTCCGCGCGCAGGTCATCGCGCCCAGCGCGAATCCGTCGCGCGTGGTATCGAGACCGGAAATGATGTGCACCGGAATGTGGCGCGTCACCGGATCGTGCTTCAACTGATCGAGCACCGTCCAGCCGCTCATATCCGGCAGCCGGACGTCGAGCGTGATCGCGCTCGGCCGGAAATTGCGCGCGAGGTTCATCGCCGCCGATCCGCGCAGGGCCACCAGCGTCTTCAAACCGTGTTCGTGCGCGGATTCGATGAGGATCTTCGCGAAGACCGGATCGTCTTCGACGATCAGCAGGCACGGGTCGCCGGGCTGAAGGGTGCTGCGATCGTCATCGAGCGTCAGCTCGTGCTCCATCATCCAATTCGGCAGCGGCACCATGCCGTGCTCGAAGCGGTTGTCGGCGTCGCGCGCCATCCACACCCGCATCACCGAAAACAGCAGCTCCAGATCCACCGGCTTGGTGACGTAATCCGACGCGCCCGCGCGCAGGCATTTTTCGCGATCGCCCTTCATCGCCTTGGCCGTCAGCGCGATGATCGGCAGCGTCTGGAACTCGGAAATCTTGCGGATCGCGCGCATGGTTTCATAGCCGTCCATTTCCGGCATCATGATGTCCATCAGCACCAGCTCGACGTCCGGATTGTTCTTAAGCAGCTCGATACCGGCGCGTCCGTTTTCGGCGTGCAGCGTCTTCATTTCGCGATGTTCTAAGACACTGGTGAGCGCAAAAATGTTACGGAGATCGTCGTCGATCACCAGCACTTTGCGGCCGGCCAGGCGCGGATCGCTCTGGCGCGTCTCCTCGAGCACCCGCTTTTGCTCATCGGAAAGATTGGCCTCGTTGCGGTGCAGCAGCAGCGTGGTTTCGTCGAGCAGCCGTTCGATCGAGGGAGCATAGCGCACCGCTCCCACTCTCGCGCAGCGGTGAATCTCGGCCACCTGCTCGTCGGAAAGCTTGCTGCTTCCCGAGACCACGATCGGTGGCACACGGATCGCCGATCGCGATTGCACCGATTCGATAAACTCGATACCCGCGGCGTCCGGCAGCACCCAATCGAGGATGATTCCGTCCACTTGGCGGGAATCCACCACCTCGGCCGCCGCCGAAAGATCCGCGACGTCGATGATCTCGAGATCGCCGCCCGCGAGCAGATTCCGGATGTCGGTGGTGCGCACTTCGTTCTCGGCGATCAGCAGCAGCGTCTTGGTGCGTTCCAGCATGGAATGCTGGACGACATCAAAAACTTCTTCGAGCGATTCCTTGGTGACCGCCTTTTCGAGGCAGCTCATCGCGCCCAATGCGAATCCGCGCCGGTTGTTTTCGTGGCCGGAAATCACGTGCACCGGGATATGCGCGGTACGCGCGTCGTGCTTGAGACGATCGAGCAGCGTCCATCCGCTCATGTCCGGCAGCCGGACGTCGAGCGTGATCGCGCCCGGCCGGAATTCGCGGGCGAGCGAGATGGCGGTGCTGCCGCGCAGCGCGACCACGGCCTTGACGCCGCGCGAGTGCGCCAGATCGACCATGATGCGCGCAAAGGTGGTGTCGTCCTCGACGATGAGCAGAACGTCGTCGCCCTCCTCGAGCAGATTGCGATCGTCGTCGACCGCCATCTCTTCGGCGAACTCCGCGGAAACCGCGGGCGAGAGCACCATGTCGACTTCGGCGATGGCGTGCTCGCCGGCCGCCCTCAGCGCGAGCGCCGTTTCGCCGGCGTCCACCTTCGGCGCGGAGGAAATATAGGTCTGCGGCAGATACAGCGTGAACACGCTGCCCCGTCCCACCGCGCTTTGCAGCCGGATCTCGCCGCCCAGCAGGCGCGCCAGCTCGCGGCTGATCGAAAGACCCAGCCCGGTTCCGCCGTACTTGCGGCTGGTGGTTCCGTCGGCTTGCTGGAAGGCTTCAAAAATAATGCGCTGCTTTTCCGAGGCGATGCCGATTCCGGTGTCCGTCACCCAGAACGCGACCACTTCGTTGGCGCGATTCAACACTGGATGCGTCGTCGACCATCCGCTCGAGACGCGCTCCATCCGCAGCTTCACCGCGCCCTGCTCGGTGAACTTCAACGCGTTCGACAGCAGGTTTTTCAGCACCTGTTGCAGCCGCTTCACGTCGGTGCGAATCACGTCGCCCGAAAGCACCGTGTCCACCTCGACGGAGAATCCGATGCCCTTGCCCTCGGCCACGTGGCGGAACGTCCGCACGCAGTAGTCTTCCATTTCGGCGAAGCGAACGTTGCCCACTTCGACGTCCATCTTTCCGGACTCGATCTTGGAAAGATCCAGAATATCGTTGATCAGCGCCAGCAGGTCGGTTCCCGAGGAGTGGATGGTCTCGGCGAACTTGATCTGCTTGGGCGTAAGGTTGCGCTCGGCGTTGTCGGCGAGCACGCGCGCCAGAATCAGAAGATTGTTGAGCGGCGTGCGAAGCTCATGCGACATGTTGGCGAGGAATTCGCTCTTGTACTTGGACGTCAACGCGAGCTGCTCGGCCTTCTCTTCAAGCGCGTGCTTGGCCTGCTCGATCTCGCGATTCTTGGCTTCCACTTCGGTGTTCTGCTCGGCCAGAAGCTGCGCTTTTTCCTGAAGCTCGGCGTTGGTTTTCTGAAGCTCTTCGGCGAGCGCCTGGCTCTGTTGCAGCAGTTGCTCGGTGCGCATGGTCGCGGCGATGGTGTTGAGCACGATGCCGATGCTTTCCGTCAACTGATCGAGAAACGCCACGTGAATATCGGAGAACTGGCGGAACGACGCGAGCTCCATCACGGCCTTCACTTCACCTTCAAACAGCAGCGGCAGCACCACGATGGTCATCGGCGCGCCGGATCCCAGGCTCGAACGAATGCGGATGTAATTGTCGGGAACGTCGCGCACTAAGATGCGCTGCTTCACCTGCGCGCACTGGCCCACCAGTCCCTGGCCGAACTGGAATTGCGCGGGCGCTTCGTCGCGGCGGTCGAACGCGTAGCCTGCCATGAACTTCAGCACGGCTTCGTTGTCGTTCTTTTCGGCGATGTAGAAAGTCCCCTGCTCCGCGCTCACCAGCGGCGCGAGCTCGGAAAGCAGCAACTGCGCGACCGTGATCAAATCGCGCTGGCCCTGGACCATGCGCGTGAATTTCGCGATGTTGGTCTTGAGCCAGTCCTGGTCGGTGTTCTTGCGCGTGGTCGCCGCCAGGTTCACAATCATTTCGTTGATGTTGTCTTTGAGCGCCGCCACTTCGCCCAGCGCTTCGACCGCGATCGATCGCGTGAGGTCGCCCTTGGTGACGGCGGTCGCGACTTCGGCAATCGCGCGGACTTGCGTCGTCAGATTGGCCGCGAGCTGATTCACGTTATCGGTAAGATCGCGCCAGATTCCCGCAGCGCCCGGCACGCGCGCCTGCCCGCCCAGCTTGCCTTCGATGCCGACTTCGCGCGCGACCGTAGTCACCTGATCCGCGAAGGTCGCGAGCGTATCGATCATCGCGTTCATGGTGTCGGCCAGCTCCGCGATTTCGCCCTTGGTTTCCAAGACCAGTTTGCGTTCGAGATCGCCGTTGGCGACGGCCGTGACCACCTTCGCGATTCCGCGCACCTGCGTGGTGAGGTTCGCGGCCATCACGTTCACGTTGTCGGTCAAATCCTTCCAGGTGCCCGCCACGCCGCGCACTTCGGCCTGACCGCCCAGCTTGCCTTCAGTTCCCACCTCGCGCGCCACGCGCGTCACTTCCGATGCGAAGGAGTTCAACTGATCCACCATCGTGTTGATGGTCGATTTGAGCTCCAAAATTTCGCCGCGCACGTCGACGGTGATTTTGCGCGACAGATCGCCCATCGCCACCGCCGTGGTCACCTGCGCGATGTTGCGAACCTGGTTGGTCAGGTTCGACGCCATCGAGTTGACCGATTCGGTAAGATCCTTCCACGTTCCGGCGACGCCGTAAACGTCGGCCTGCCCGCCCAGGCGTCCTTCGGTACCCACTTCGCGCGCCACGCGCGTCACTTCCGATGCGAAGGAGCTCAACTGATCCACCATCGTGTTGATGGTGTCCTTCAGCGCGAGAATCTCGCCGCGAGCATCCACCGTGATTTTGCGCGAGAGGTCGCCTTTCGCGACCGCCGTGGTCACGTCCGCGATGTTGCGGACCTGCGCGGTCAGGTTCGAGGCCATCGAGTTGACGGATTCCGTCAAATCCTTCCAGGTTCCGCCGACGCCGCGCACATCGGCCTGGCCGCCGAGTTTTCCTTCGGTGCCGACCTCGCGCGCGACGCGCGTCACTTCCGATGCGAACGCGTTCAACTGATCGACCATCGTGTTGATGGTGTTCTTCAGCTCCAGAATTTCGCCGCGCGCATCCACCGTGATTTTGGTTGTCAGATCGCCCTTCGCTACAGCCGTAGTCACGCCCGCGATGTTGCGAACCTGGTTGGTCAGGTTCGATGCCATCGAGTTGACCGAGTCCGTCAGATCCTTCCACGTTCCCGCGACGCCGCGCACGTCGGCCTGCCCTCCGAGTTTTCCTTCGGTGCCCACTTCACGCGCCACGCGCGTCACTTCCGATGCGAACGAGCTCAACTGATCCACCATTGTGTTGATGGTGTTCTTCAGCTCCAGAATTTCGCCGCGCGCATCCACCGTGATTTTGCGCGAGAGATCGCCCTTGGCGACGGCGGTGGTAACCTCGGCCACGTTGCGAACCTGATTGGTCAGGTTCGAGGCCATCCAGTTCACCGATTCCGTAAGATCGCGCCACGTGCCCGCGACGCCGCGCACGTCAGCCTGCCCGCCCAGCCGCCCTTCGGTGCCCACTTCACGCGCCACGCGCGTCACCTCCGACGCGAATCCGTTGAGCTGATCGACCATCGTGTTGATGGTGTTCTTGAGCTCCAGAATTTCGCCGCGCACGTCGACTGTAATTTTGCGCGACAGATCGCCGCGCGCGACCGCCGTTGTAACTTCGGCAATGTTGCGGACTTGTGCCGTTAAGTTGCCGGCCATCGAATTGACCGATTCCGTCAGATCGCGCCACGTTCCCGCGACGCCCTTCACATCAGCCTGCCCGCCCAGTTTTCCTTCGGTTCCCACCTCGCGCGCCACGCGCGTCACTTCCGATGCGAACGAGCTCAACTGATCCACCATCGTATTGATGGTGTTTTTCAACTCCAGAATTTCGCCGCGCACTTCGACCGTGATGGTTCGCGAAAGGTCGCCCTTCGCCACCGCCGTGGTCACCTCGGCGATATTTCGCACCTGGTTGGTCAGGTTCGACGCCATCGAGTTGACCGAATCCGTCAGATCCTTCCACACGCCGCCGACGCCCTTGACCATCGCCTGGCCGCCGAGCTTGCCCTCGGTGCCCACTTCGCGCGCCACGCGCGTCACTTCCGATGCGAACGAGCTCAACTGGTCGACCATGGTGTTGATGGTGACCTTGAGCTCCAGAATTTCACCGCGCACGTCGACCGTGATTTTGCGCGAGAGGTCGCCGTTTGCGACAGCGGTCGTCACCTCCGCGATGTTTCGAACCTGGGCGGTGAGATTTCCGGCCATCGAGTTGACCGAATCCGTCAAATCCTTCCACACGCCGCCGACGCCTTTGACCTGCGCCTGGCCTCCGAGCTCGCCTTCGGTACCCACTTCACGCGCTACGCGCGTCACTTCGCTCGCGAACGCGTTCAACTGATCCACCATCGTGTTGATGGTGTTTTTGAGCTCGAGAATTTCACCGCGGACGTCGACTGTGATCTTGCGCGACAGATCGCCATTGGCGACCGCCGTGGTCACCTCCGCCACGTTGCGAACCTGCGCCGTGAGATTGCCGGCCATCGAGTTGACCGAATCCGTCAAATCCTTCCACACGCCGCCGACGCCTTTCACTTCGGCCTGCCCGCCCAGCTTGCCTTCCGATCCCACTTCGCGCGCCACGCGCGTAACTTCCGATGCGAACGAGCTCAATTGATCGACCATCGTATTGATGGTGTTCTTCAGTTCCAGAATTTCGCCGCGCACGTCCACCGTGATCTTGCGCGAAAGGTCGCCGTTGGCGACCGCCGTGGTGACTTCCGCGATATTTCGAACCTGCGCCGTAAGATTTCCGGCCATAAAGTTGACCGAATCCGTGAGATCGTACCAGACGCCTCCGACGCCTCTCACCACCGCCTGACCGCCCAACTTTCCGTCGGTTCCCACCTCGCGCGCCACGCGCGTTACTTCCGATGCGAACGTGCTCAACTGATCCACCATGGTGTTGATGGTGTTTTTCAACTCCAGAATCTCGCCGAGCACATCCACCGTGATTTTTCTGGAAAGATCGCCACGCGCAACCGCCGTGGTGACTTCAGCAATATTGCGAACCTGAGACGTCAGGTTCGAGGCCATCGAATTTACCGAATCCGTCAGATCCTTCCACGTTCCCGCAACGCCCGTCACCACCGCCTGCCCGCCCAATTTCCCTTCGGTTCCGACCTCGCGCGCCACGCGCGTCACTTCCGATGCGAACGAGCCAAGCTGATCCACCATGGTGTTCATGGTGTTCTTGAGTTCCAGAATTTCGCCCTGCGCGCCGACCGTGATTTTGCGCGAAAGATCGCCGCGCGCAACCGCCGTGGTCACCGCCGCGATGTTGCGAACCTGGTTGGTCAAATTCGACGCCATCGAATTTACCGAATCCGTCAAATCCTTCCAGGTACCCGCGACGCCGGTCACCACAGCCTGTCCGCCCAATTTGCCTTCGGTGCCGACTTCGCGCGCCACGCGCGTCACTTCGCTCGCGAAAGAATTCAACTGGTCGACCATGGTATTGACCACGCGCGCGGTGCGGATAAACTCGCCTTGCAGCGGGCGGCCTTCCACTTCAAGCGACATTTTCTGCGAGAGATCGCCCTGCGCGACCGCGCCGATGACGCGCGCGATTTCGGTCGACGGCTGCACTAAGTCGGTAATAAGGCTATTCACCGATTCGACGCAAGCCGACCAGCTTCCTCCGGCCGCGAGCGCGGCACGCTGCCCGATTCGGCCCTCCTTGCCAACCGCGGTCGAGACCCGGCCGAGCTCGTTCGCCATATTCTCGTTCAGCTCGAAAATATCGTTGAGCACGTCCGCGATCTTGCCTTCCAGGCCGATCTGGTTGACCGGCATGCGGACGGAAAAGTCGCCTTTTTTGAATGCTATAAGGGTTTGCAGTACCTGATTTGCATCTAAGATATCTGCTACGGGGACTTCGCGCATTTAAGCTCCTCGACGGCTTCCACTTTAGGCTAAGATACACAACGCGCAGGGTTTGTTACAAAGTCAGTTGCAAAATTCTCACGTCACCTTTGTAGACGTTTCGGGCGGCGATCTTGGGTATGAAAATTGCCCACACAAGGTGGAAGAGGTCCAAATGAGCGAAGGACGGTCGAAGAGTGGGCGCGGGAGGGTGGTGGCGGCCGATCCGCTCCACCGCGAATACGACCTAATGCGTTTGGACGGGCTGATCTTCGAAATAGAAAAAGCGGAAATCGAAAAAGCGGAAATCGAAAAAGGGGGAGGCCCCTTCCGGGACCGCGATCTGCTGCTCGAGCATTTGCGGAGCGCGCGGCAGTATCTGCTCGGAGCGATGGCGGTCGAATACGCCATGGATCTCGAAAGTGCGGCGCTTACGGCCCTGGGGATTGGAGGCGAACGGTTGCGGAGGCATGTGACGAAAGAGATTCGCGCGCTGCGCGATGAAGTGCGCCGGGCGGGGCCGCTCAAAAACACTAGCCGTCAAGCAGCCTGCCGAAACAATAAATGGCGGCCTCACGATTGAAGTGAAGCCGCCATCGTTTTTCAGCCTCCGATCCGAAGAAAATCCAATCTGCCGCGAATCTAGAAGGTTACGCCGAACGATACGGGAACGTAATCGTCATGGTAGTTGTTTATGAACATGTGGTCCCAACGCGCTTCCATGAAGAACTTCGCATGCCACTTGGTGCCGAACGCCATGCCAGCGCCGACATTATAGCCGGGCTTGTTTACCGACGATGACGCCAGAATCACGTTGGCCGGGACCGGCGTAAAGCCGAAGAAGCCGAGTCCCACCCCGACACCGGGAGTGGTGAACTGCTGATACCGGTGATACAGGCCGCCGCCGCCCACGATATAGAGGTCGACGGGACCGTTCGGCAGCACGTGCACGCGGGGATCGAGCGTCAGGGACCAGATGTCCACATTGCCGCCGGGAACGCCGATACTGCTCAGCGTGGCGGTATTGATCCCCATGTCGTTGTACTGGAACTGCACCATTGCGCCGAGCTGATTGGTGAAGTTCATCCCCGCGCCGAATCCGGCATTCCATCCGGTGTCGAGAAAGCGGCCGGTGTTCCCGACCGGGTTGGTAAACCCGGCGCCGGCGTCGAAGGTGAACCGTTGAAATTCCTGCCCTGCCGCGAAGCCAGCCGCGACCAAGCCAAAACTGAAAACGAATGCGAGACTTTTCATTATAATTACCCCACTGAAGTTAATTCGATCTACCACACGGTCCGGTTTGTGGCCGCTTACCCTGAACGAAGCTGCCACAAAACGAAGTCTTATATTCTTTTCCACGACGGCGCCCTGCGGTGCGCAACGCTGAGTCCCTCCGCGCTGTCCTGCGCGGCCTTTTGTCGTGTCTCTGTCGAACCGCTTTTCGGCGGCGCAAGTTTGACGCCAGCGCGTCGAGCCTTCGACAACCCAATCGCGATCGCCTGTTTGGTCGACCGTGCGCCATGCTTGCCCTCGCGGATGTGATCCATTTCCTCGCGTACGAATTCCCCGGCCTGGGTGCTCGGAGCCTTTCCGTCGCGGGCGTCTTTGCGCGCGCGCTCGATGGTAATTTTGTCCGGCATTTGCTGCAACCTCATGCACACTTACTCAAACTTCCGGGCAGCGGTAACCTTGCCGGCAATTTACTGCAACCGCCGCATTATGCGCGAGATCCTGATCCTGCGGCCGCCCGCAACCACGCCCAGCGTGAACGTCAGAACCAAGGCCAGAAGGATGGCGGCGGTCGCCGCGACGGTCATCACCGGAACGTACAGCAGAAATGCCGCGACGCTTCCAATCAGCAATGCAAAGGGGAAAATGGACAGGAGAACTGCAATTTTGGTCGTCATAACGCCTCACCTACACGAGTAGTTTCGATGCACGCGTTATGCCAAGACCCAAAAAAACCGGGCGGGCGGAAATTCTTCCGCTGCCGCCCGGAAAAAAAGCTCTTGTAAACTGGGAGAATCGCTACTATTTCTTGGCGTAATCGTCGGTCGCCATGGCCGGGTCGTTGGCCGACTTCAGCCATTCATCGGCCCGCTTTTGGGCCTCTTCCTTGGCGATACCGTAGCGCTCCTGCAACTTTCCGACGAGCATGTCGCGCTTGCCGGCAATCACATCCAGGTCATCGTCGGTCAGCTTTCCCCATTTCTGCTTGGCCGCGCCCTTCATTTGTTTCCACTTTCCAGCCATCTGGTCCGAATTCATAATTCACCTCCGGCTTCAATGAAGCACGATGCGTGCCATGCCCGATTCCCCCGAGGGTCAGTCGATCGCCTGGCGCTTGCACGAAAATCCTGCCCGCAACGCACGCAGGTGGGCGCAGAAATTGCCGGACAGGCTTTGCTACGGATAGGCGCTAAATGTAGCCGAGCAGAACCAGAACCAGGATGATGATCAGAACGGTTCCGAGGCCGCCGCTTGGATAGTAGCCCCAACTACGGCTATACGGCCAAGTGGGAAGCGCTCCGAGGAGCAGAATGACGAGCACGATCAACAGCAGCATTGAGATCATTTTGCGGACTCCTTAGGAGCCGCATGTGCAGGTAAGATGCCACCCCGGGAACAGTCCGCCGTCGGCGTCATTCTGGCGATAGACTTTCGCCTTCAGGCTCGCCGGCAGCGTGCGCGGGCTCCTCGGGGATTTCGGCGGCTTCCTTGCGCGCGTGCTCGAACAGGAAGTCGAGCGTCTTGCCGGTGCGGATGTTGCCCGCGATTCGCGCGATGGCGCCGTCCTTCTGCAATTTCGCGCGCGTCACCGCGACCGCTTCGCGCTGCTGCTTGGCGATGCGCTGCACCTCGCGATCGACCTCTTCCTGGGTCGCGCCGATCGCCTCCCGGTCCGCGATCTTGTCGAGCAGCAGCGACGCCCGCACGTCCCGCGCCGCGCGATCCTTCTGCGACTCCCGGACTTTATTCCAGTCCAGTTTGATGGATTTGGGATCGATCCCCTGCGCCGCGAGCGTCCGCAGTTGATTTTCGACGTTGATCTCGATCTGCCGGTCGACGTAGGCATCCGGCACCGGGAACGGGTGAGCGTCGACCAGACGCTCGATCAACTGCTGCTTGGCGAGATCCAGGCTCTTCTGTTCACGCTCCCGCAGGATCGCCTTGCGAATCGCCTCCCGGACTTCTTCGAGGGTCTGGTAATCGCCCAGGTCCTTGGCGAACTCGTCGTTCAATTCGGGCAGTTCCTTGCGGCGGACGGCTTTCACCGTCGCGCGAAAACGAACCGTGCGGCCGGCCAGGTTCTTGCGATCGTACTCTTCGGGATAGGTAACGTCGAATTCGCGCGATTCGTCGGGCGCGACCCCGCGAAGATTCTCGGTGAACGCGGGCATGGTGGCTGCGTCGCCGATGCGAACCGAAATTTCGTCCTGCGAAATCTTTTCGTCGGCGCCCGCAAGACTCTCAAGCGACACCAGCGCGTAGTCGCCGTCGGCGAGCGGCCGGGGATCTTCGTTGACGAACTCGGCCTTGCGCTCGCGGATTTCATCGAGGCGTTTGGCTACGTCCTCATCCTTCGCTTCCGGCTCGTTATAGGTGATCGCGAGGCCGCGAAAATCGCCCAACTCGAACTCGGGGGCCACCTCGAACTCCGCTTTGAATTTCAGCGGCTCGCCCGTATGAAAATGAACCTCGCTGATGCTCGGGCCGCCGACCACCTTGAGGTGATCCTTCTCGGTGGCCGCGCGAAAAAAGCGCGGGACCAGTTTTTCGAGCACGTCCTGCCGGATATCGCCCGCGAATTTCGACTTAACCATCGACGCGGGAGCCTTGCCGGGACGGAATCCGGGCAGCCTGACTTTTTTCTGAATCTCCAAAATCACCCGCTCGGTTTCCTGCTCGACTTCGACCGTCGGAATGGTGATTTCGAGTGAGTGTTTACAGCCTTCGACTAGCGCCACATTAGTGTCCAGTGTCCAGTGGCCAGTGGCCAGTTTTTGTTCTGACTTCTACTTTACGTTCCTTCGCTCCAGCCCGCCAGGTACTCTTCCTGCTCCGGCGTCAGCCGGTCGATCTGCACGCTCATCGACTCGAGCTTCATTTTAGCGACCTGTTTGTCGAGCTCCTCGGGCACCGAATAGACCTTGTTTTCGAGCTGGTCGTGATGCTTCACCATGTAATCGGCCGAAAGCGCCTGGTTGGCGAAGCTCATATCCATGACCGAGGCGGGATGGCCCTCGGCGGCGGCGAGATTGATCAGGCGGCCTTCGCCGAGCACGTATACCTTACGGCCGTCGCGCAGCGAATATTCCTCGACGAAGGCGCGCGTCTCACGGCGCCCGGACGACATCGACGCGAGCGTATCGAGATCGATCTCGACGTTGAAATGGCCGGAATTGGATAGAATCGCGCCGCTCTTGAGCCTTTCGAAATGATCGCGCGCCATCACGTTCTTGTTGCCCGTGACGGTGACGAATATGTCGCCGATCGCAGCGGCTTCGTGCATGGTCATCACGCGGAATCCATCCATGATGGCTTCGATCGCCTTGGTGGGATCGATTTCAGTGACGATCACGTTCGCGCCCATCCCTCGAGCGCGCATCGCGACGCCGCGCCCGCACCAGCCGTAGCCCGCGATGACAATATTCAAGCCGGCCAGCAGAACATTGGTCGCGCGAATGATCCCGTCGAGCGTGCTCTGACCGGTGCCGTAGCGATTATCGAACAGGTGCTTGGTCAGCGCGTCGTTGACGGCGATAATCGGGTAGCCGAGTACGCCTTGCTTGGCCATCGCGCGCAGGCGGATGACGCCGGTGGTGGTTTCCTCAGTTCCGCCGATCACTCCCGCAAGCAGATCCTTGCGCTTGGTGTGCAGCGCGGTGACCACGTCGGCGCCATCGTCCATGGTGATTTGCGGCGCATGATCGAGCGCGGAATTGATATGCGAATAGTAGCTCTCGTTCGATTCGCCCTTGATCGCGAAGGTGGAAATGCCGTAGTCGCGGACCAGCGACGCGGCCACGTCGTCCTGCGTCGAAAGCGGGTTTGAGGCGCACAGCGCGATGTTCGCGCCGCCGTCGCGAAGCGCGATCATCAGGTTGGCGGTCTCGGTGGTCACGTGCAGGCAGGCGGCTACGCGAATTCCAGCCAGCGGCTGGGTCTTGATGAACTGCTTGCGGATCGTGGCAAGCACGGGCATTTGTTGCGCGGCCCATTCGATCCGGCGTTTCCCGAGATCGGCGAGCGCCAGGTCTTTCACATCACAAGCGACAGGTGCGGTTGCATTCATATGTATCTCTCCGGCTGGATTGGTGTTCTCACTAGACCATTTCTTGATTTTGCGTCGGCCAGTTTCACTCGGCTCGTAACAGTATTCTCAATGGATTACGCCGTCCACGGCACATTACGATATCCATGAAACTGGCCTAGCCGCGCGCGACGGCGGCCGGCAGCGCGGCTTCCCGCAGCACGGCGGCCTTGTCGGCGGCTTCCCACGTAAACGTATCTTCGGTCCGTCCGAAGTGCCCGAACGCGGCGGTCTTGCGATAAATCGGCCGGCGCAGCTTCAGATGTTCGATCATCCCCTTGGGCGTAAGGGCGAAGTTTGCGCGGATCAGTTCGACCAGCCGCTCGTCCTCGATTGCGCCGGTGCCGAAAGTATTGACCATGACCGAGACCGGATCGGCCACGCCGATGGCGTAGGCCAACTGCACTTCGCAGCGCCGCGCGAGGCCGGCGGCCACCAGGTTCTTGGCGATATACCGCGCCATGTAACACGCCGAACGGTCCACCTTGGTCGGGTCCTTGCCCGAAAACGCGCCGCCGCCGTGCCGTCCCATGCCGCCGTAGGTATCGACGATGATCTTGCGGCCGGTGAGGCCGGTGTCGCCGTGCGGGCCGCCGATGACGAAGCGGCCGGTGGGATTGATGTGATATTTGGTGCCGGAATCGATCATGTTCGCGGGCAGCACGGGATCGATAATGTGCTTCTTGACCTCGGCGCGCAGAGCTTCGATGGTGATATCGTCGTCGTGCTGCGTGGACACCACCACTGCGTCGATGCGCTGCGGGCGCCCGTCGGCGTATTCGATACTCACCTGGCTCTTGCCATCGGGCCGCAGGAATCCGAGGCTGCCCGACCGGCGGACCTCGCTCAACTGGCGGACCAGCTTATGCGCGAGCATGATCGGCATCGGCATCAGCTCCGGCGTTTCATCGCAGGCGTAGCCGAACATCAGGCCCTGATCCCCTGCTCCGCCCGTGTCCACGCCCATGGCGATGTCGGGCGACTGGCTCTGGATGGTGTTCAGGACGCCGCAGGTCTTTGAATCGAAGCCCATTTCGGCGTCGGTGTAGCCGATGTCGTAAATGACCGAGCGCGCGAGCTTCGGCACATCGACGTAGGTGGTGGTGGTGATTTCGCCCGAGACCACGCAGATTCCGGTGGTGACCAGAACCTCGCACGCCACGCGACCGGTCGGGTCGGCTCGAAGAACTTCATCGAGGACGGCGTCAGAAATCTGGTCCGCCATCTTGTCCGGGTGGCCTTCGGTCACCGATTCAGACGTAAAAATATGCCGCATGCGCTCCACTTGCGATGTTCCTCCAGAGGGGTAGACTAATTCAGGTTACTGCGAAGAAATCAAAGACCCCAGTGTATCATGTACTAGA
>Ga0182024_10009020_pt1 | contig 20781 bp, 16 predicted proteins | sample P32metaG_FD_120480 | JGI IMG/M metagenome (GOLD analysis project Ga0182024, IMG submission 120480) | Permafrost microbial communities from Stordalen Mire, Sweden - P3-2 metaG (Illumina Assembly) | ecosystem: Environmental > Terrestrial > Soil > Wetlands > Permafrost | place: Sweden: Stordalen...
ATGCAACACTCGCAACCGGTCCCGCTCTCGCTGGCTCAAAGCGATCCGCTCCGTTTCCATGGGCCCCCCGGCCATCCATGGAACCGGACATTTCTACTTTGCACAAACCGGACATTCTCACTTCACTGGCCTTGACATCGCAAGGGCCGCTGTCTAGCATAAGCTTCCTTTCTCATCGGAGGCGCGCGTGATCAAGCTGGACATCGTCAACGCCGTCGTCGCTAAGACGACCGTGACGCGCACCAAAGCAGAACAGGCCGTGGAAACCGTGTTCAAGGCCCTGAAGGATTCGCTCGGGCGCGGTCAACGCATCGAGCTCCGGCGCTTCGGGGTCTTCAACGTTAAGCCGCGCAAGACCGGCATTGGACGCAATCCCCGTACCGGTGAGGAGGTCAACATTCCTCCCGGCAAAGCGGTGCGTTTCAAACCGGGCAAGGAGTTACAGTCCATCTGAGCCGGCGGCCCGGGCTCGGTTCGCTCCATTTTCCCGCTTGAAAAGCTCGCGCAAAAAAATCACACCTGCTGGGGCTGCTCGCGCATCTGTAATATTTATGACGGGCATGAACGCAGAAAACAGCGAGGACAATCTCCCGGTGGACCTGTACCGCGTGGAACTGGTCCAGCCACCATACCCGCCCGCCTGGACGCTGCCGCCCAGCGAATCACGCTCTTGGCGGTCGCTGGTCCTCGCTGTCGGTCTATTCGCCGCCACGGCGATCACCACGTTGGCAGCGGGAGTCCAGTTTGCTGCCGCATACGCAGCAGGACGCGCTCCTGCGCTCGACGAGTTCTATTCCGGCTATTTCAGGCCGTTCAGCGAGCCTCGTCTCTTCCTGGCGGGCATTCCGTTCGCTTGTACCCTGCTCGGCATTCTGCTGGCGCACGAGCTCGGCCACTTCTTTGCCTGCCGCCACTATCACATTCGCGCGACGTACCCGTTCTTTGTTCCGGCGCCGACGCTAATCGGGACCCTCGGAGCTTTCATTCGCATCCAATCGCCCATCATCAATCGCCGCGCTTTGTTTGACATGGCGCTAGCAGGTCCGCTGGTCGGTTTCGTCATTGCCGTGCCCGCCTTGGCCGTCGCCATCCTGTACTCGAAAGTGGTTGCCGCGGGAGGAGCTGTTCTGGCGCCCTCGTTCGGACGGCCGCTCGTCGAGTGGCTGCTGGAAGCGTGGCTGCGGCACGGCATTCCTCACGCGAGTTTGTTGTTGCATCCAGTAGGGCGGGCGGCTTGGGTCGGCCTGTTTGCCACCGCTCTCAACCTGCTGCCAGCGGGCCAGCTCGATGGCGGGCACATACTCTGCGCGCTGACCAGCGGGAGACATCGCTGGATCTCCATCGCTGTAGCGATCGCATTGATTCCGCTGGGTTGGTTTTTTTGGATGGGTTGGTTTCTTTGGTCCGTTCTACTCTTGGCGATCGGCTTCCGCCATCCACCGCTGCTCGACGGATGGGAACCGCTAGACCGCAGGCGGCGCATCTGGGCCGTGGTGGCCCTAGCCATCTTTCTTCTCTGCTTCATGCCCGCGCCCTTCACCGTCTGACGATTGCTCTTAGGAACAAGCCTGTTTTTCAGAGCAGGTTCGCTGGGTCCACGTCCAGTAAAACAGCGCGATCCGGAATCCCTTTCTCAGCGCAGAATGCCAGGCATGCCGCTAATGCTTTATGAAGTGCGGAGCGCTGCGGCGATTTCAGCAAAAACTGGAAGCGGTATTCGCGCTTGATGCGCGCGAGAGGCGCCGCGGCCGGGCCCAGAACTTTGACACCGCGCGCCTCCATGGGCTCGAAAAACACCCCGATCTGGCGCGACCAGCGGATGGCCTGTTCCAGACTGGTGTCGCGCACCAGCAAACTCGCCAGCGCACTGAACGGCGGATAGTGCATGAGCCGGCGGAAGTGCAACTCCTTCTCGAAGAAAGACGGGTAATCCTGCTGGGCGGCGAGTTGGATCGCGTAGTGTTCGGGGTAGTGCGTCTCCACCAGAACTTCCCCGGCGAGCGTTCCGCGCCCGGCTCGGCCAGCCACCTGCGTGAGCAATTGAAATGTGCGTTCGGCCGCGCGGAAATCGGGGAACCCAAGCTGCGCATCCGCGGAAATAACGCCCACGAGAGTGACGCGCTGGAAGTCATGCCCCTTTGCCACCATCTGCGTGCCCACCAGGATGTCCGTGCGGCCATCGGCAAACGCACTCAGAACTTGCTCGAAGGCCCGCTTGCTGCGCGCGGTGTCGCGATCCAGGCGCGCGATACGCGCCTCGGGAAACTGCGCGCGCAGCCGCTCCTCGAGTTGCTCGGATCCCGCGCCGACGAAATAGACGTGCTCCGAGCCGCACTTCGGGCAGGCCTTGGGCACGCGGCGCGAAAAGCCGCAGTAGTGGCAGATCAAGCGGTCTTCGCGCTTGTGGTAGGTGAGCGCGATGCTACAGTTCTCGCAAAGGATCGAAACGCCGCAACTCCGGCACAGAGCAAACCAGGAATAGCCCCGCCGATTGATCAGCACCAGCGATTGCGTTCCGGCTGCCAGGCGCACTGCCAGTTCGCTGCGTAGGCGCTCGGAAATTTGTCCGGCGTGATGCGTTTGGCGAAAATCCTCGCGCATATCGACGATCTCGACGCGCGCCATGGGGCGATTTTCGATGCGCGTATCGAGGCGCAGCAGTTTGTATTTGCCGGTGCGCGCATGATGGAAGCTTTCAAGCGAGGGCGTCGCCGACGCCAGCAGCGCCACCGCGCCTTCCTTCTGCGCCCGGACCACCGCGACGTCTCGCCCGTTGTAGCGCGGCGTTTCCTCCTGCTTGTAGCTGGACTCCTGCTCTTCGTCCACGATGAGCAGGCCGAGATTTTCGAGCGGCGCGAAAACGGCCGAGCGCGTGCCCACCACGACGCGCGCTTCGCCATTGCGCACACGCCACCACTCGCGCGCCCGCTCGGCATCCGGCAACCCGCTGTGCAAAATTGCCACGCCTTCGCCAAATCGCGCGCGGCATAGCCGCGCGGCCCACAGCGTCAGGCCAATCTCCGGCACCAGCACCAGCGCCGAGCGGCCGCGCGCCAGGGTAGCCTCAACGGCGCGCAGATAAACCTCCGTCTTGCCGCTCCCGGTGACGCCATAGAGCAGTCCCGCGACGAAAACCCCGGAATCGAGCCAGACCACGATTTCGTTCACCGCGCGCTGCTGTTCGTCGTTGAGCACGTTCGAGGGCGGCGTGAAATCCGCCTCGAGCAGGCTTTCCTCGGCCGCCGGTTCGTCCCACACCTGCACGTTGCCTTGCCGTGCCAAGCGATCGATCAGCGAGCGCGAAACGGCGGCCAGCTTCAGCAATTGCACCAGCGGCAACGGGCCGCGTTCTTCGGCCAGAATTTGCCGGACCCGCTCCTGACCGGCTCGCACGGTCACCGCCCGTGCGGATGGCACTGGTTCGGCGCCCAGCCGTGCTGACAAATCCTCGGCGTCTGGACGCCAGGCAACGATTTTCTGCGTGCGGGCGGGACGGCGCCGCGCCACCTCGTGCACTGAAATCTGCCCGCGGCGGCGCAGGCGCGCCGCCGCCGCTTCCCCGCCCGGAAGTTTGCGCATCAGCGCGCTCGCCACCGGCTTAGCACCCACCTCGCACAACTCCAGCAAGGCCATCTCGGCGATTTCCGTCTCGCTCCGGTTCGTCAGCGAACGCAACTCCTGCAAGCGCGCGCGCCCCGCATCGTTGATCTGCCACTCTTGGGACACGCGCATCTCGACGGCAGGCGGCAGTACCACGCGGAACGTATCGCCGACCGGCGCCAGGTAGTACTCCGCCACCCAGCGCCCGAGTTCCAGCAGGGCCTGCGGCAGCGCCGGCAGCGCATCCACGATCTCAGCAACATCCTTGAGTTCAAAAGCGGCTGTCCCCGGCGGCGTACCTGCTCCCCGCTCGCATACCCTAAGCACGACGCCAATCATCGCGCGATTGCGGAACGGGACGACCACTCGAGCGCCAAGCACAACCAGTTCATCGAGCGCGTCGGGCACCCGATAGGTAAACGTCTTGCGCAAGGGAACGGGGAGAGCGACTTCGCAGAGTCCGGCCATCGAAGCACAGTAGTGTAGCAGTCCGGCCGCGCGCGGTGAGCACACCGGCGCGGACTCGGCGCGACTCAAAGCGCTTGCGAATGTCTACACAGCAAGGATCAGACGGCGGGAGAGAAAGGCCGAACCGCAATTCAGGCGTTGCGCCTGGGCGCCTTGAGCCCGAGCACGGCCATGACCTTCTTCAGGTCGGCCCACACGTCAGTCTTGGCCGGCGGATTGCGCAGGAGATACGCGGGATGATATGTGGCCATCAGACGCGCGCCGCGAAATTCGAGCCACTGGCCGCGGAAACTCGAGATGGACTTATTGCTGCCTAACAGCGCCTGCGTGGCGCAGCTTCCCAGGGACACGATCACTTTCGGATTAATGGCCGCGAGCTGCCGCAGCAAAAACGGCATGCAGGTGGTGACCTCGTCTTTTTCCGGCGTGCGATTTTCCGGCGGGCGGCACTTCACCACGTTGGCGATGTAGACCTGATCGCGCGTCAAGCCCATGGCCTCGATCATCTGGGTGAGCAATTTTCCGGCGCGGCCGACGAATGGGAGTCCCTGCATGTCCTCGTCGTGTCCCGGGCCTTCCCCCACGAAAACCAGCTCGGCGTGCGGATTGCCCGCGCCGAAAACGATCTTGTTGCGATGGCGGCTGAGCTTGCATCGGGTGCATTCGCCCAGGTCAGTCGAGATTCGCTCCAGCGTGTCGCCGGGGATCCGTTCAGCGCTCTCAAAGAGCGAAGGGCCACGCACCGCCGCCTCCACCGGCAGCACGGTGAGCGCCGGCGCTGGGCGCTTAGCAGGCGCAACGGGCAATTTGGCGGGCGCTGACGCCGAAGTTGGTTTTGCCGTGATGATCTCCCCTGTGACTGGAATTTCCAATCGAGCAATCGTCGCTGCACTCGCTGGCCGATCGCGATAAAACAGCCGAATACCGAGATCGTCGTAATACCGCAACCAAGCTTCGAGTCTTTCGGGAACAGGGTGCGAAGAAGGCGGGCGGTCCGGATCCTGGGACATTCCGTTCAGCGGACCTCTGGCGCGGCCGTGACAGCATGCGCGCCGCGAAGCTCCAGAACGCGGTCAAGCAGTCGTTCGGCAACCTCGCGTTTGTCCATCCTCGGAAGAGGCGTCTGGCGGCCATCGCGCGTAAAGATCGTCACCACGTTGGTATCGTGATCGAAGCCCGCGCCTTCAGCAGTGACATCATTTGCCACGATCATGTCAGCGGCCTTTGCCGCGAGCTTCTGCCGAGCGTGTTCAGCCACATGCTCGGTCTCGGCGGCAAATCCCACAACGATGCGATCGCCTTTGACGCGGGCGACATCGGCAAGAATGTCGATCGTCGGCTCGAGTTCGAGGACCAAGCGTTCCCCACCGCGCTTGATCTTTTGGCTGCGAGGAGCCGAGGGCCGGTAATCTGCCACGGCAGCGGCCATGACCACGATCGTCGCCGGGCCCAGATGCGCCATCACCGCGCTGTGCATCTCCGCAGTGCTGCGCACTGCGACTCGCTCGACGTCCGCTGGCGTATCGAGCGCCGTAGGGCCGCTCACGAGCACCACACGAGCGCCGCGCCGCCGAGCCGCGCCAGCCACCGCGTAGCCCATCTTGCCCGAAGAGCGATTCGTCAGATAGCGAACCGGATCGAGATCCTCGCACGTCGGCCCCGCGGTAACCAGCACCGTCTCGCCTCTAAGGTCGTGACGAATGCCCAACACAGCCTCGACGACACCGGCGATCGCTTCGAGCCCCGCCAGCCGCCCCGCCCCCGTCATGCCGCACGCGAGATAGCCTTCGTCGGGAGAAACCACATGCACCCCTCGCCCGCGCAGCATCTCGATATTTTCCTGCGTGGCCGCATGCTCCCACATGTTCACGTTCATTGCCGGAGCGACGATCACAGGGGCCGTAGTCGCAAGGTACAGCGTGGTGAGGAAATCATCGGCGATGCCGCGCGCCAATTTCGCCAGCACATTCGCGGTTGCCGGCGCAATCACCAGCGCGTCGATGCGCTGGGCGACAGCAATATGTTCGATGGCGCTTTCGACGTTGGCGGAGTTGGCTGCATCCTCGCCGCCAAACAAGTCGGTAATGACCTTTTGCCCGGTCAGCGCGGCAAATGTCAGGGGCCTGACAAACTCCTGCGCGCTGCGCGTCATCACCACCTGAACTTCGATGCCGTCCTGCTGCAGGCGGCGCACCAGTTCCGCGGCCTTATACGCCGCCACGCCCCCGCTCACGCCCAGTGCAACTCGCATGGTTCTCCACTACCCGCGCCCACGTCACGGGGCAAGCCGTTCCGCACAACGTCAATCCTTGCGGCGCTTGTCCTTAGCTTCCTCGCCGACCGGAATATCAGGCGTCTTGTACTCCAGTTGCCCGGCGTACAACTCTTCCATGGCGATTCGCGTGGCCTTGTGGGAGCGCGGATTGGCCAAGAGGGGCGACGCCCCGAGCATCAGTTGCCGCGCGCGCTTCCCCGCGACCACCACAAACGCGAACTTGCTTTCGGGAGCTTGAGTGAAAACTGGCATAAGGCTAAGCACCTCCAAAGGTGTCCAAAATCTTGCGAAATCGCTCGTCATTGTCTCGCCGGCGGCACCGGCAGGCCACCACGATCGAGCGAAGCTCATCGCTGGCCCGTTCGAGATCGTCATTCACCACCAAAAAATCGTAATCGCTCCAGCGATCCATCTCCTGCCGGGCGCGATCGAGACGCCGGGCAATGGCCTGCTCGGAGTCCTGCCCGCGCGCGCGCAGCCTCTGTTCGACGTCCTGACGCGAGGGTGGCACGATGAAAACGGCAACGGCATCGGGCAGACTTTGCTTTACCTGGCGCGCTCCTTGTACGTCGATTTCCAGCACCAGGTCCATCCCCGATCGCCGCGCCTCATCCACCCACTTGCGCGGCGTGCCATACCAGTGCCTGCCGAACACACGGGCGTACTCCAGAAAATCGCCCTGCGCCACGCGACCCTCGAACTCCGGCTCGGAGATGAAATCATAACACTTCCCTGGGCTCTCCGTCGCCCGCGGAGGGCGGGTTGTATAGGACACCGAGAACATCGTGCCCGGCAGCGCCCGCAGCCTTTCGACCAAAGTTGATTTTCCGGAGCCGGATGGGCCGGAGACGATAATGATCCTCGGAGAAGCGGCGGGCCCCGTCATTCGACGTTCTGCACCTGTTCCCTCAATTTCTCGATCTCCGCCTTGATTTGCAAACCGCGATCGGTGATTGCCAAACCATGCTCACCGAGGCCAGGGGTTTTCGAGAGCAAAGTATTGGCCTCCCGCTGCATTTCTTGCAACAGGAAATCCAGCTTCTTGCCGGGCTCGTCGGCGCCGACCATCAATTGGTCGAATTGCTCCACGTGGCTGCGCAGGCGAGCCAGTTCCTCGCTGACGTCGGCGCGCTCGGCGAGCAATGCCGCCTCCTGCGCGATCCGCGCCGCGTCCAGCGGCCCGCCGTTGAGCAACTCCTCGATCCGCAATCTCAGCCGCTGCGCGTACAGCGGACGGCTGCGTTCGGCTAGTTGCTCGACTTCGGACGCCATGGCGCCAATGCTGGCAACCATCCGGTGCATCTCCTCGCGCAGGGCGCGCCCTTCGGTCAGGCGCATCTCCTCAAGCCGCTCTAAAGCACCCGCAACGCAATCTTTCACGAGCGCGCCCAATCGATCGAGGTCTTCTTCCCCGATCGTGGCGCTGAAAGCTCCCGCCGCGGTGACCACTCCCGGCAGCCGCAGCAGCCCCGCCAGATCCGTTTCCGGGGACACGGCAAACTCGCGTCGCAGCTCCTCGATGGCGGCCCAATATGCTCCCGCAACCTCGCGATTCACCCGCGCTGCGGGACCTTGCACGGTTTCCAGATGGAGCGTTACCTCCACGTGGCCGCGGCGAAGACGCTCCCGGACCGATTGCCGAATTTGCGGCTCGAATGATTCGAAACCCTCGGGAACGCGCACCCGCAAATCCAGGAAGCGGTGATTCAGGCTGCGCACATTGACGCGCAAGATCCAACCGTCTTGCTCCAGGCGCGCCTGCGCGTATCCGGTCATCGACTTCAGCCCAGCGGCAGAGACGGTAGGTTTCATGGCTGGCGGGGGCCGGCCGCCGAAGGCGCGACGTCGGAATCGGCGAATTGCAATTGGTAGAGATGCGCGTAGGCGCCGCCGCGAGCAACCAATTCCGAGTGCGTGCCAAATTCCGAAACCACGCCGTCCTCCAGGACCACGATTTTGTCCGCTCGGCGAATCGTCGACAGGCGGTGAGCAATCACGAAGACGGTGCGATTGACCATCAGGTTCGCCAGAGCCTTCTGCACCAGCATTTCGGATTCAGTGTCCAGCTCGGAAGTGGCTTCGTCCAGGATGAGAATCGGCGAATCCTTGAGCAGTGCGCGCGCGATGGCCAGCCGTTGCCGCTGACCGCCGCTTAGCCGCTGCCCGCGGTCGCCCAAAAGCGTCTGGTAGCCATTGGGCATCTCGGCAATGAAATCGTGCGCGAGAGCCGCGCGCGCCGCCGCGACAACGCGCTCCTCCGGGAGATTGGCCTGACCGTAGCAGATGTTGTTCCACACCGTGTCATTGAACAGGATGGTCTCCTGCGTCACGATGGCGATCTGTTCGCGCAAGGAGCGCAAGGTAGCATCGCGCACGTCGATGCCGTCGACGCGCACGGCGCCGGACGTGACGTCGTGAAACCTGGGCAGCAGATTCACCAAGGTGGTCTTCCCCGCCCCGCTCGACCCCACCACCGCGAGCACTTCGCCAGCGCGCGCCCGCAAGCTCACTCCGCGCAGGATGGGTGACGCCGGATCGTAGCTGAAGTTCACGTGATCGAACTCCACTTCGCGGGAAAAGGGCGCCAGGACGCGGCCGCCCGCGTGTTCCTCGACCTCTTCCTGCAGCTCCAGAAACTCGAAGAGTTGCTTGGTGCCTCCATGCGCTTGTTCAAACTGCTGATAGACCCCGCCCATGCCTTTTACCGGTTCGTAGGCTCGAATCAGAGCGTAGATGAATGTGGCGAAGGTGCCCAGAGTCATCACGCCGATTTTGATCTGACTGCGCGCGTACAGCACCAGGGGAACCACCACAATCGGCGTCAGCATGTCCATCAGCGGCGAAGTCAACAACATGTGGCGAATCCAGCGCATGTTCTCGCGCATCAGGCGGCGCGCCGCCTCGTGAAAACGCCCAACCTCAAAACGCTCCATGCCGAAGGCTTTGACCACCCGGTTTCCGCTGAGCGTTTCCTGGAGAATCTGGTTGAGTTCGCCAAGGCGCGATTGGCTGGATTCGACCGAGCGGCGAATCCGCCGGCCGAGCTTGGACACCGGCAAAAGGACCATAGGGACATAAATGGCCGAAACCAGAGTCATTCTCCAGTTGGTCAGCAGCAGGACCATCGCCAGAAACGCGAAGGTAAACAGGTACTGGAAAAAAGACGCCAGGGTATCCGACAAAGTGCTGCGTGCCCGGTCCACGTCGTTGATGACCGTGGACATCAACCGCCCGGTCGTTTGCGTCTGAAAAAAAGCGATGGGCTGGCGCACCAACTTTTCGTAAATCCGGTTGCGCAAATCAGTGGTTGCGGCCTGACCGACGTGCTGGATCTCGACGACGCCGAGATATTCGGACGCCGCCTTGACCACAAACATAAAGATCAGGGAAATGCCGAAGACCGTACCGATGTAGTGAATCCCGCGGGGCACAAAGGAATTCAAGTAGACGACATGTCCGCCGAAGGGCAACTTGAGCAACGGCAAGCGCGAGTCCGTGCTGGCGGGATTCAGGATGCGGTCGAGCAGCGGCGTAAACATCAGTGCGATCAAGCCCTCGGCCATGCCCACCAGCGCCAGGGCCGCGATGCCCGCCACCAGCCGCGCGCGATAGGGCCGCACGTAGCGCAGCAGCCGCCGAAGCTCGTAAATGGACTCTCGCAACTGCACGTTCACCTGTCCCGGCCCGCGCGTCCGCGACGGGCTATGCTACTCGAATATCAAGGCGCCGATTTGTCCAGGTCGCGGTGCACTACCTTGACCGCATACCCGTGCCCACCCAGCGCTTGCGCCATGGCTTCGGCCATCATCACCGAGCGATGCCGTCCACCCGTGCAACCGAAAGCGATGGTCAGGTAGCTCTTTCCCTCGCGAATGTAGTGCGGCACCAGATGGGTGAGCAGGCTCTCGATGCGCCGCAGGAATTCCCCCGTCTGCGAAAACGAACGGATGTATCGCCGTACCCGTGCGTCCTGTCCCGAAAATTTGCGCAGCCGCGGAATGAAATGCGGATTGGGCAAAAAACGCACGTCGAAGACCAAGTCGGAGTCGGTAGGCACTCCGTAGCGATAGCCAAAGCTGACCAGCGAAATCATCAAGGGCCGCTTCACGCCGCTCTCGAAGCGGCGAACAATGAACTGGCGCAATTCGTGAACGTTGAATTTGGTGGTGTCGATCACCACGTCCGCGAACTTGCGGATCGGCGCCATCAGCGCCCGCTCGCGTCGCAAGCCTTCGCGCACCGGCCGGTCGTGGCCCAAAGGGTGAGGCCGGCGCGTCTCGCTGAACCTGCGCAGCAGCGCCTCGTCGGTGGCTTCGATAAAAACTAGCGTGGCGGGAACTTCGCGCCGGAGTTGCTTGTAGATGAGCGGCAACCGCTTGAGCTGCTGGCCCTCGCGCGCGTCGATTAACAGCGCGGCGCGCTCAATTTCGCCGGTTCCGTCCACGTATAACTCGCTGAACGCAGGGATGAGGTTCACCGGCAGGTTATCCACGCAGTAATAACCCAAATCTTCGAACGTCTTGAGAACCGTGCTCTTGCCCGAGCCACTGACGCCTGTCAGGATCACCAGTTGCCGGCCGTCCGCCGCGGCGCGTCGCTTGGCCATCCCGCCTACGCTTTGACCCGGCGTTGATGGGTGCTGGGGATTCGGAGGTCTTCGCGATATTTGGCCACGGTGCGGCGCGTTACCTGTATTCCGCCCTCGGCCAGTTTTTTGGCGATGTGATCGTCCGTCAGTGGGTGGGACGGATCTTCGTCTTCGATCATCTTCTTCACCACCCGTTTCAGCGTTTGCAGCGACATGCCGCCGCCTTCCGGCCCGTTCACCGACTCGCTGAAGAACGATCGAAGTTCCATCACGCCCTGCGGCGTATGCGCGTATTTGCTGGAGACCGCGCGGCTCACCGTGGAAGGGTGCACACCCACTTCCTCGGCCACTTCCTTGATCATCATGGGCCGCAGGTGATCGGCCCCGTGCTCCAGAAAATCGGCCTGGTGGGCAATGATGGATTGGCAGACGCGCAAAATCGTGTGTTTGCGCTGCTCAATGCTTTTCATCAGTTGCAACGCCGCCGTAAAGCGCTCCTTGACGTAGTTCCGCACATCACGGTCTGAATCACTATCGGCCTTGCCGCGCTGCAACAGTCGGCGATACACCGGGCTCAGCCGCAACTGGGGCACGTCGTCGTCGTTCATGAAGACCTGCCAGACATCGTCCATCTTGCGGAAGTAAACGTCAGGTTCAACCAGGCGCGCCTGCGTCTTGTTGTAACGCAGGCCGGGACGCGGATCCAGACTGCGAATCAACTCCATGGCGCGTTTCACCAACTCCACGGGGCGGTTCAGAGCGCGCGCTACTTCTTTGAGTTGATTGGCCTGCAGCATCTTGGCCAGCGGCGTTTCCGGGCTCTGTTGTTCTTCCTCCGTGGGAGCAAGCGGACGCTTGGGCATGCATTCCGAAACGATTTGCTGGGCCAGGGCGTTCTGGGAATCGAGCATGCGCAATTGAATCAGCAAGCACTCGCGCAGGTTGCGAGCGGCCACGCCCAGTGGATCGAACTCCTGAACCACCGCGAGCGCTTCCTCGACGTCATCGGCCGAGTAATTTCCGTTCTTGGCCATTTCCTCGAGCGAAACCGTCAAATAGCCGTTCTCGTCGAGATTTCCGATGATGACCTCGGCAATGTCGCGAACAGCCTCGCTGCAAACCGTCACGCTTAACTGCCATTGCAGATGCTCGCTCAAGCCTTGCGGGGAGGAAATGAATTTGTCGAAGGAGGGCTTCTCGATGACCTCGTGTTCCCCGCGGCCCTCTCCGCTTCCGCTGTCCAAATACTGGTTGAAAAACGCGGAAACGTCGAATTCGTCGAAGGGATTGGCCGCCTCGGTCTCCGGCACTTTCTCGGTTTCGGCCTTGAGGAAGGCTTCCTCCGAGTAATCCTGCTCGACGTTGGTGCTTTCCTCGTTCAACTCCTCGAGCATCGGATTGGCGACCATTTCCTGGTTAATCATCTCGCGCAGTTCCAGACGGTTGAGCGCCAGAACGCTCACCATCTGCACCAGTCCAGGCGTCAGAATTTGCTTCTGCGAGACCTTCAGTTGGAGTCTTGGCTGAAGCCAGCTCATAGTGGTCAGTTCAAGCGGAAATTGCCGCCCAGATACACGCGGCGCACTTCCTGGTTGTCGCTCAACTCCGCCGGCGTGCCGGAAAACAGGATGCGGCCGCTGTGCAGGATGTACGCGCGGTCGGCGACGGCCAGTGTCTCGGGAACATTGTGATCGGTAATCAGGATGCCAATCTCCAAACGGCTCAAATCCGCGATGATTTTCTGGATGTCGACAACCGTCAGCGGATCGATACCGGAAAAAGGCTCGTCCAGCAGCAGAAACGCGGGCTCCAGCACCAGCGACCGCGCGATCTCCAGGCGGCGGCGCTCCCCGCCCGATAGCGTGTACGCTCGGCTCTTTCGTACCGCTTCCAGGCCCATCTGTGCCAGCAACTCCTCCAGGCGATCCCGCTGCTGCTCCGGCTCCAGCGGAAGACTTTCCAAAACCGCGCGCAGGTTGTCCTGAACCGTCAATTGGCGAAAAACCGAGGGCTCTTGGGGAAGGTAGCTGATGCCGTGGCGGGCCCGGAGGTACATGGGAAGATCGGTTATGTCATCACCGTTCAGCAATACGCGCCCGGAATCCGGGCGTGTTAAACCGACGAGAATGTAAAACGTTGTCGTCTTCCCGGCGCCGTTCGGTCCCAGCAGACCGACCACCTCGCCCTGGCCGACTTCCAACTCGACGTCATCGACAATCTTCCGTCCTCGATGGGACTTGCTGATGTCGACGGCCTGTAGCTTCAACATATCGCATCATTTCCCGACCCGGTGCAGCGTCAGCGTGCGCAAGCCTTCCGCCGAATCGACAATAATCGTATCATCCGCATAAAACAAGGTCAATTGACGGCCGGTGACGGAGTTTCCTGAAGTGTCGCGTACGACCGGGGAACCTCCAGAAAGCACGAATTTCCCGTCTGCGGCAGTGTAATCGGCGCGCGAGGAGGCCCCCCGGCGGTCCTGCTGGTTCACTTCGACGTTACCAAGGCCCACCGCGCGGACCAATTGCCGGCCACCCGCCGCACCTCCAGCCGACCCTGGATTGGCGCCACTGCTCGCGGCGATAGGCACCGTGGCTGGTCCCCGCGGCACGGTTTCCGACGGCGAAAAAAAGAGGTCCATGGCGTCGGAACGGATCGAGCCTTCTTCGGAGTGCGCAGCAACACTCTTTTCCAGATGCGCCCGTCCTTCATCACTCGCGTAGGTCATATGAGCCGCCTCGGCGTGCCAATACTCAACCGGAGGGGCCGCTGGTCGAGCCGCGGATTGCCGGCTGCTCCATTGGCCCCTGGCGGATTGCACGCCAGAGGATTGACCAACCACTGACGGACCGCCGCTGGTCGCCAACTGCGCCTGCGGGAAAATTGTGCGCACACGGCCATTCGCGGTGAGCACACGCGTGGCTCGGTCCACTTCGATGGACTCACCTTCGATCACCGAATCGCCTTGCCATAAACGCGCACCACCGGAGTAGACGGCGTGGCCGGTAGCCGTGTTGGCGTCGAGGTGATCGGCTGAAATACGAGCTGGGCCGGACGCGAAGTCGGCGACGTTCGCGTTGGAGGCAAGCTCGATCGTCGCCACGCGTCCTTGGGCATGAAATTCATTGGTGCTCTGACGAAGCGTTGCGCTTTGCGCAGTCGTGATCGAGTCCGCGTCCGACAGCTCAACCGAGCCAGACAGCCCGACAGTATCGGCCAAGCGATCGTAGTGGGCTGTATCTGCTTGTGCACTTCGATCCGGCTCTCGCAGCACGACGTCGCCGGTTTGGTCGACGGTCGACCAGTCCCCTTTCGCCCCAAATCGCGCGAGCACATCCCGCGACGAACCGGTCTCCGGCGGCGCGTTGCCGATTCGCCGCTCGAACCGGGCGTCGCCCGTGCCGCGGAGCACCTCGATCTGATTTTCGTCGCCGAACGTCGCCTCCCAATGCTGGCTGGTCATGTGCACCCGCTGGGTCACCTCTCGGCCCGCTACCTCCGCCGGTCCCTCCCAGTCGAGCGCCCCCGCTGGAGTCGTCGCGTGCGCGACGTGCACCTGACCTTGCTTGCCTTGCTCACCGCGCTTGGCTCGCTCACCATCCGCCGCAAAGTCTACCTGCAGCACGGAGCTCGCCAGACTCTGCCGCAAGCCCCCCGGATGGCTGGCCGCCGCGGTGACGCTCCCTGTCGCGGTGAGCCGGCCAGGCTGGTTGCTGTGCCCAACCATCTCGAGATGAGCGTGGTCGGCTTCCAAATGGTCCTCGCCAGTCGCGCCGCGCGCCACCGCGTGAACATTTCCGGCGCCGGTCATCTCTTCAAGCGAACCATCCGGGAAGAGCAGGGCCGAGAGTTCATCGGCCGAAACCGACAGGGGCCCGCCGCGCGCAGCATCGCGCAACATGGGATGGTCACTGGCAACAATCTTTTGCGCGCGCATGTTTACGTCCAGCTCGACATCGAGCATGCCAGCAGTGAGTGCGGGTGCTCCGCGATGCGCCTCCACAGGGCCGAGAAACTGGATCACGCGTCGTTCGCGATCGTAGGTCATGCCATTGCTAGATACGTGCAACGGCTCGGCGGCGGACACCGGATCGCCCGGCATTTCCGCTCCATGCAGCGTCATCTCCACGCTGCGCATCAGCCGCAATTCGCCCTTCTCCGAGTCATACCGGAATCCGATCGCACGCCCCTCGCCCTGCGGAAAATGGAACGTCACGGTCTGATCCGTTGTGGCCAAACCCGTCGTGCGATTGAAGGAAAGTCCGCTGGTGTCGATGTGCACGATTTCCGCGCGAGGATCGGCGTGCGACGCCGTGCTCGGGTGCAGCCGCGCATCCTCGGCGCTCTCGAGATCGATCTGAACGTTGCCGCCGCAATTGATATCGCCGCTGCGCTCCAAGTAATCGCACGAGCGCGTGTGCAGATTGTCGAAGCGCTGCCCATCCTGCCCGTAAGCAGTGAACCAGACGTCTTGCAGCACGCTGCGGCCGCCTTCGGTGAATTCGGTGGCGTGAGAAGCGCGCACGGTGAACTCGGTGCGATCGCCGGTGACCTTCGACAGGGAAAATCCGGCCGTCTGCTGCTGCACGCTGGAGGGAACCGACGGCCGCATCGTCAGTTGCGCCAGATGCGCCTGCCAGGCGCGCCGCGCATACACCCCGGACACCACGGTGGCCAGCAGCAATGCCACCGCCGCCGACCAGCGTGCATAGCGCGCAGCTTGCGAGGTACGCATCGAGATGAAAGCCTCAGCAGACTAGAAGCTGAGTATAGGAGGAAGGTTGGCAGCGAACAACGGGCTCAAGCTTTGGTGTTTCCCTCGATCTCAATAAAGACGTCGTGCTCCGCCCCGAGATCGCGCGCCGACGGCGTCACGATCGTTTTGCGCCCGATGTAGATTTTCTCCTGGCGCGTCAACGCGAGGCGTACATCGTTTTCGCTGACAAACGGCGCAATCGCGACGCTCTGCGGCGGCGGCGTTGCGGGCGGCGGCGGCGCAGCCGCATGGGACGCCGCGGCCGGAGCGGCGGCGGCAGCGGAAGCCGCAGCCGCCGCCGAGCCAAACACTCGACTAGCAAGTTCCGCTGCGATCTCCGAGGGCGACGGTTTGGCTGTGTGCGGAGGCAGCGCCGAGGGCGCTCCCTCCGCCGTTCGCGGCGGCGAACCGCCGCCCGCCGGCGTAGCGGCCTGAGCGGCGGCCTCAGCGAGGCCTCCGCTCCCGCGCGCGATATTGTGTTGGGAGAGCACCTGTTCAACGAGCTGCGCAATCCGCGCACGGTCAAACCCGCCCAAAGCAACAGTAGGTGCTGCACTGGGTGCAGCAGTAGGTGCCTTGGCCGGCGCAACAGCAGGCGCAGCAGTCGGTGCATCGCTGAGCGCTTCGCTCCGCTCAGCGAAAGCAGCGGCAGCGCCGGACGTTTTAGCAGCGGGCAGCGCCTTGGCTCGCCCCTCGCTCGCCGAACCCGTGCCCGCAGCAACCGTAGCCGCAGCGGCCACAGCAGCCGGTTCCACACGAAGCGTATTCGCCATACGTTGGTCCGCCGGAACGCTGCGATGCTCGACAGGCCGCGACTCCCAAACAATGCGTTTCACATTCATCAGGTGCCGCGGGCCAATGTTGTCAGAAGTGATGTTGCCACCCGGCGCGCCGCATCCCAACGTCATCGCCGGAAACAAATTAGTCGAATAGCCAATCGAGCCATGCACCGCCGAAGTATTCACGCAAACGCGAAACGCCGGCACGGCCCGCCCAAATTGGCGAATAGCCGCATCATTCTGCGAATGAATAGCACACGTATGGCCGAGCCCGCCGAACGCCAGCAACCGCTGGCAAAGTTCGATGCCCGCCGCCAAATTAGCCACGGCGTAAAACGCCAGAATCGGCGAAAGCTTCTCGGCCGAGAGCGGAAACGCCCGCCCAACCTGTTCCGGCGCAAGACGCGCAATCAGCACACGCGTAGTCCTCGGCACGCGAATGCCAGCCAGCTCCGCAATAGTCGTCGCCGCCCGCCCGACCACATCCGTGTTCGGCGTGTGCGTGCCCGGCCGAAAAACCAAATCGCCCACGGCCGCAGCTTCCTCCGCCGAAAGAAAGTGCGCGCCCTGCCGCCGACACTCTTCAAGCGCCGCCTCCCGCACCGCCTCTTCCACCACAATCGCCTGCTCGGACGAGCAAATCGTGCCGTAATCAAATGTTTTCCCTGCAAAAATGTCGCCGACAGCTTTGCGAACATCCGCCGTGCGTTCAATGAACGCCGGCACATTCCCCGGGCCCACGCCATAAGCAGGCTTGCCCGACCCATACGCCGCGCGCACCAGCCCCGTGCCGCCCGTCGCCAGAATGACGCCCACGTCCCGGTGACTCATCAGCTCCCGCGTTCCAGCAAGAGTGGTGTGCTGCATGCACCCAATCAATCCCTCCGGGCACCCAGCAGACAGCGCCGCGCGGCTAAGAATTCCCGCCGTCTCGCAAATAGCGCGCACCGCCGAAGGATGCGGACTAAGCACAATAGCGTTCCCAGCTTTGAGCGCGATCAGCGTGTTGTAAATCGCAGTGGAAGTAGGGTTCGTCGACGGAATCACGGCTGCCACAACGCCGACCGGACACCCCACCTCGACAATTCCCTTCTCCCGGTCCTCAGCGATCACGCCGACGGTGCGCATGCCAACCATGGCCCGCGGCACGTCCACCGACGCCAGCCGGTTTTTCGTAGTCTTGTCAGGCACATTGCCGAAGCCCGTCTCTTCCACGGCCAGCCGCGCCAGCGACTCCGCGGCAGCAGCGCAGGCCGAGGCGCAAGTCTCCACGATGGCGTCAATCTGTTGTTGGGAAAATGCCGCGAACTTTCTCTGAGCCGCAGCCGCCTGCGCGACCAGGTCGCGGGCTTCCTGGATGGAAATAAGGTCGCGGTCGCGCAGATCCAAGGGGCCAGTCCTGATTTCTTGGCTATTTCGTGACTATTTCTCGGCTATTTCTTAACGGGGGCCTGCCCGCCGCCGGGCAGGATCTTCTCGACCAGCTCGTGCGGACGCGGAATCACATGCACGGCAATCAATTCTCCAACGCGACGCGCCGCCGCAGCTCCGGCGTCCGTGGCCGCCTTAACGGCGCCCACGTCCCCGCGAACCATGACCGTGACGTAGCCGGCTCCAATGTACTCTTTCCCAATCAAAATCACATTCGCGGCCTTGACCATAGCGTCGGCGGCTTCAATCGAACCCACCAGACCCTTCGTCTCGATCATTCCCAGGGCGTCGTTGGACATGCACTCCTCGCTAACAAAAAAAACACACACCACAAAAAAAAACGGGTGTGGGCTGTACTTGCATCCCACGCAAACTAAAGTCAGTCTCGACCGGTCTTTGGCGCGACGAGACTAGCACGCGTTCAACCAGCTTGCAATCGCTCTCTTACGGGGTCGCAGCTGACCACCCGATGAAGGGTGGTCGTCCTGAGCGAAATGACCGGCCGTCTCCTCGTTCCGCGAAGCGGAACGCCCGGCCATGCAGTCGAAGGATCTCTCCGTCTCTGTACCACCCCATGAAGGGTGGGCGTCCCGAGCGGGAGCGCAGCGGAGCCGAGGGATCTCTCCGCCTTTCCTCCGTCCCCCTCCGAGAATTAAATGTAGCGCTGCGGCCTTTAGCGCAGCATCTTCGCCGTCCGCTCAGCGATCCGAAGTCCCCCCGGCACCCTTCAGCCCCGCATCCTTCCAAGGCGGGATCCATGGCCCCGCGATCGAGCCCTTAAGCAGCCGCGTCCCCAACTCGGTGAACGATCCCAGAAACGGATAATCCCTCGGCTCGTGGCACAGGCCTTTTCGCACCGGATTCATCCAGATGTACCAAGCGACGCGGTCGGCGGAATCGCTCTCGCGCAAGACGCGGTCGTAATACGTGATTTGCCAGAGGCGGCCGCGGCTTCCACGCGCGAACTCAACGGCCGTCCGCTGCTTGAACGATTCAACAAATTTCGCCAGGTTGCTTGCATCGTCCGCGCCCGCAGCCAGCAGATGCAAATGATCAGGCATCACGCAATATGCGTGCACAAAAAATCCGCAACCGGCGGCGTCCTGGCGCAGCAGCCTGACGAGCCACGCTGCAAGGCGAGCGTCCGCGCCATAGGGCCGGCGTCGGTGAAAACAAATCGTCACGAAGTAGAATCGACGCCCGCGATAATGCCCCGTCGCCAGCCGAATATTCTTACGCCGAAATTCAGGCATAACCCTTCTCTATGTCGTCCCCTCCGAGAATTTCGGGGGCGGGCTGTACTTGCAGCCCGCCCAAATAAATGTAGCGCTGCGGCCTTTAGCGCAGCATCCCGAGCAGAGTCGAAGGACCCCTCCGTCCCCGTCCGCCTTCAGGTGGAAGCCTCCTGCTTTAGCAGGGGGAGGAGCGCGTCAGCGCTCCGAAAAAGCTCCGAACTCATACAGCGCTTTAGCGCCGGCTCCGAGAATTCCATGTAGCGCTGCGGTCGGTTTGGTCGAGCTTTCGCGGTAAGCACGTTCGGCCGTCAGCAGTGAAGAATCTCTCTGCGCTTTTCTCTCTCTGCGCTTTTCTCTCTCTGCGCTTTTCTCTCTCTCCCCTTCGACTACTCCGAACCTCATCCCGTCCCCATTCCCAATCCCACGCGGAAAGCGGTATTTCATTCCGCCAACTTGCAGCCCGATTCTCACGCCGCATCCCCGTCCATCCCCAAACAGAGCACGCGGTCTGGCGTTTTCAAACATCGTCGCCACAAGCAAGCATCGGTCATTGTGAAAGCCTGTGACTTTTTTGATTTTGTCGCAAAACGCATACTCGACACGGCACGAATCGATCAAACCAATCAAGCGCGCGTCTCCGTTCACCTCCAAGTGTCGGCACCCGGCCCGGTGCTTCCAAACAGCAGCACCACAAGCAACCCACGGTCATTCTGAGTCGGAGTGGCGGCCCGCATTTTCCTGCGTCCCGTTCCCCGGGACGCGCCGCCACGCAGCGAAGAATCTCTCTGCGGTTTTGAACTTTCGGGCGTCCCACATTTGATCCTCCGAAATCTGTCTCCCCCTCTCCGATCCACCCTTCTCTTGACCACTCCGAATCTCCGCCCCGCCCGTTCACTTCACGTCCCACGCGGAAAGCGGTATTTCATTCCGCCAGCTCCCAGCCCGATCCTCACGCCGCATCCCCACCCATCCCAAGCAGGACACGCGGCATGGGGCTTCCAAACGCCGTCGGAAAAACCATCACCGGTCATTCCAAGCGAAATGGCGTCCCTTTTATCCCGAAGGTCCTGCTCCATTGACCGTAGCGCCGGAGGCACCCACGTGACGAAGCTAAGCCGGAACAGTCACTCCATCTCTGACTGACTCGACGATTGGAGAGGCGAGTCATCCTGAGAGGAAGCTCCGGTAAGGACAAACCGCTAAGAGTTTTGATTTCAAAGACTGCTGACAAGTGAACGGGATGGTTGGCCGATGGACCCTAGCCTATTGCCTTCAAGGTCGCGATCAATTGAGGCGCCACCTCGCGGGCGAACGACACCTGCGCCTCGGTCACCGATTCCCCGTGGATTGCCGGAGACGCAACAGCCCACAATTCCCTAATTGCCTCCTCCATTCCGCGGTCTATCAGACCTGACTCAGCAAGATATCGAGCGACGCGCAACGTAGGGGTAAACCTCCTCGCTTGCACATCGCCCTCCTCGGTACGGCGCACCCAGATTCGGCGCACTTCGCGTTCAAGGTTGTACCTAACCTTGAACAGAAATTCGACGTCTTGGGAAAGAGCCAGCACGGAGGGCTCCACGGGTCGAAGCCCCAAAGTCTTCACGGTATTCTCCACGATCGCCTGAACTCTCTTCTCTAATTCGGGA
>Ga0182024_10009021_pt1 | contig 20780 bp, 21 predicted proteins | sample P32metaG_FD_120480 | JGI IMG/M metagenome (GOLD analysis project Ga0182024, IMG submission 120480) | Permafrost microbial communities from Stordalen Mire, Sweden - P3-2 metaG (Illumina Assembly) | ecosystem: Environmental > Terrestrial > Soil > Wetlands > Permafrost | place: Sweden: Stordalen...
CCTCCGCCACGGTCGCGACTGCTAACCTGACTCAAAATCAAACCCGAAAGGACCTTCACCACTTCGCCTGAACTTCGCTCACTTCAGGCTCATCCTTCAATTGGAAAAGACTAGCCTCTCCCCCTCGGGCAACGCCGCACGCCAACGGTTCGTCTACCGGGAACCAGACCCGGACCAGCTCTTCTGGACGGCAGCCGCCGCATTCGCTCCCGAAACCAAGGCCCCCTGGATCGAGGCCGTCGTGGCATAGTCTCCGCACAGCACAACTCCGCTATCCACAGGCGCCGCCCGCGGAGCCTGGTAACTCGATTGCAGCGGCAGCGCGTGCGCAATCGGATATCCGGCCAGCGCACCCCATCCATTCACCTGGCTCCCAAACCACCGCCGCATATGAGTTCTGACATCGGCCTCCAACGCCACCATCCCATCGTCGGTCTCCGGCGCGGCGCCCACCACATTGGTGCAGATCAGGTGGGTGCCCGACGGCGCGTACGCCGGAGAAACCATGCTCATCACCGCCATGTGATTGACCGGGCCAGCGGTCGCTCCATCGCCGTTCAGCACCACCACCGGCTCATCCACCGGAGACACATTCGCGGCATAGTAAAACGTCGTCGTCCGATTCCAAATCCGTGCGGGAGCGGCCCCAGGCTTGCGAATTTTTGCCAGCATTGCCTTGGCCTCTGGTTCTCGAGCCGCCATCACCAGTTGCTTCGTTACAAACCGGCCCGCCCAGCCCGCATCCACGCGCCATCCCGTGGCCGTCTTTTCAATCGCCTTTACCGGAGCTCCGCAAGTGATCGCATCGCCCGCGATCTTCGCCGCCATCTGCGCCGGAATCCGTTCCATCCCCAGTTCCGGCACCGCCGCATAACCTGCAGAGAAGACACCAAAGAGCCAGCGGAACCACCGCGCCGAAGTCGTGAGATGCCGCTCCAGAAATACCCCTCCGAAAAACGGCTCAAAAAAACGCTCGATAATCGCAGGAGAAAATCTATTCCGTCGCAGGTACTCGCGCGTCGTTTCCTCCGTTAATGCGAATAGTTGGGCATCCGTCATCTTCACGCATTCATTGCGGAGCTTTCGTACCCGCAGCTTGTCCCTCAGAGGCACAACAGGATCGAACGCAAATGAAAGCGCCTTGCGCAGCTCGCGATATGGATCGGCAAAGCGATGAAAACTCCCAGCCTGCCGCACCAGCGCCCCAGGCACAAAGTTTCTGAGCTCAAGCGCATCGTAATCCAGCACCCTGCGCGCCTCAGGATACTCCGTAAGCAGCACCTGAAACCCGCGGTCAAGCCTGAATCCCTCCACCACATCCGTGCGAACGCGTCCGCCCGGCGCGTCCTCAGCCTCCAGCAACTTCACGCGCAACCCTGCCGCAATCAGGTCGCGCGCGCAAGCTAGTCCAGCCAGCCCCGCGCCCACGATCACCACGTCAACCTCGGGAGCAGCAGGCGCCAGACTGGGTGTTTTCGTAGTAGCCACGCGTCGAGTATACGACGCTGCCATTTCACGGGGATGTACGCGAATGATCCACCTTGTCGGCCCGTCCACCCGGTCGGTCCCCCGACCGGCCCACTTCTGCTTTAACATGAAATAGGCAGAATTCCAGGAGACATCCCATGTCCCGCATATCCAAAGTTTCACGCAGTGAAGTCACCCCCGACATGGCGGCGCTTTTCGACAAGATCTATGCCCAGCGCGGCAACGTGCCCAACATGTTCCGCACTATGGCTCATCGGCCTGAGATTTTCTCCACCATGATGGCCCACTTCGCGGCCGTGCTCAATACCGGCACAGTCTCGACCAAGCTGAAGGAACTGATCATCGTCCGCACTTCGCAGATCAATGTCACGCCCTACTGCCTCGCCTCGCACACCATCCTCGCGCGCGGACTCGGCTGGACCGACGATCAGCTCGACAACCTCTCCGCCTGGCAAACCCGCGAAGACTTCACGCCCGCCGAGAAAGCCGCCATCCGCCTCGCCGAAACCGTCACCCGCGACTCCAACAGCCTAAGCGACGAACATTTCGCCCAACTGCAAAGCTTCTACTCCGACGGCGAAATCGTCGAGCTTCTCTGCTCCATCGGCCTCTTCAACTATTTCAACCGCTTCAACAACGCCCTGCGCATGGAGCCCACCAAACCCGGCGAAGGCGGCTGCGCTGCACCAGACACAAAACAGGAAGAGGCACACGCTGAGACGGTATCGTCCTGCTGACTTCACTCACTGAAAATCAATACAGCAGCACAGCCACCCGATAACCACTAAACACCGGCCCACCACCCCCATTTCCTTTCGGATCGCAGGCCCCCACCGAAGCTTGCTTGAACTGCCCGCTCCCGATCGCCTTCTCCAACTCCGGCGGCAGCTTCGTAATATCCGCGCTCTGCCACCGCATCAGAAATCGCGGCTTCATCCCTCCGCCAGTCCCGCCCGCGGAGTTGCCCTCCTGCGCGCAGTAGTACCGCGCCCCCGCCGCGTCAGAGAGCAGCGTCAATCCCCGCCCCTCAATCACCTTCCCTACATTCGCCTCAACCTGCTCAGTCGTCTGCGCCTCCACACCCTGCGCATAATCCGCCACCGCATAAAGCACGCCCTTCGCCGAAACCAACGCCACCCCAATGCGATTGATCTGCCCGTTCAGCAGATTGTCGTGGTGCGCCTGCGACTTCATCCAACCCTCATGAATCTTGAATGGCGACGGCCCCACAGCAATGTTCTCTTCAATCAAACTGAAGTGCGCTCCAGCCTTAGCCGCGCGCTCCGGCAAATCCTCTTCGCCGCCATACCGGTGCGAAATCGGCCCCTCAGAAGCCATCAGCACCGCATGAGCATGAGCCGCAGCAGCCAACCCCGCATCCCACTGCAACGGCTTCAGCCCAGCCTCGGCCCGAGATTGATTCGCCAGATCCACCAGCGACTTCTCCCGCTCATCCTGCGCCCGCAACACGCCGCTGCTAAGCCCAAGAACCAGCATCAGCGCCATCACAAACGCGGGTGCCCCACATCTCGCCTTTGAGATGTGGGCCTCATTCGTGCGCAGCACGAACCCAGCAAACTTCATCCAACAACGATTCATCAAAGTAAAACTCCAATCTCGTTTTTCAAAAACACCCACCCACAGCAGCTCACGATATGCTGACCAGAGAGCAATGGCCATCTTCCCATCAATCATGAATTGGATGCGCAAACAACCCCTCGCAGCCGTCGGGCTTGTTCTCTTAAGCATCTTCGTCCTCGCCGGCCTTCTCGCTCCCTGGATCGCCCCAGCCCCTCCAGCCGCAATTGACCTGCTCCATCGCCTGCAAGGCCCCTCCATGAATCATTGGGCCGGCACCGACGAACTAGGTCGCGACACATTAAGCCGTCTGCTCTGGGGCGCACGCCTGTCGCTGACCGTCTCCGTCTCCGTAGTCAGCGTCTCCCTCGCCCTCGGCCTCATCATCGGCGGCCTTGCAGGATACAAAGGCGGCTGGGTCGACCACGCCCTCACCATCTTCGCCATGAACACCTTCCTGGCCCTCCCCGGCATCCTGCTCGCCATCGCCTTCGCCGCCTTCCTCGGCCCCGGCTTCCAGAATTTAGTCCTGGCCCTCGCCATCGGCGGCTGGGCCGGATACGCCCGCCTCGTCCGCGCCCAGGTCATGGCCGTCAAAGAACGCGAATACGTCGAAGCCGCACGCGCCCTCGGAGCCAGCAACCTCCGCATCTTCTTCCGCCACATCCTCCCCAACATGATGCAGCCACTGCTAGTCCAGGCCGCCATCGGCATGGGCGGAGTCATCCTCGCCGAAGCCACCCTATCGTTCTTAGGCCTCGGCATCCCTGCCCCCGCACCCAGCTGGGGATCCATGCTCAACGACTCCCGCTCCCACCTCTTCGACTCACCCCACCTCGTCCTCTTCCCCGCCCTCGCCATGGCCCTCGCAGTCCTGAGCTTCAACTTCCTCGGCGACGCCCTCCGCGACTACCTCGACCCCCACACCCGCATCCAAATGGGCCTGTAGTTACTCCACTCCCGCAAGTTTGTCATCCTGAGCAAAGCGAAGGATCTGCTTCTCGTTTGCCGCCGTCATCTAGAGAAGGCATAGCCCAACCGAAGAGCACGCTTTTGCCCTTGCTTTTCTGTCTGTCATTCCCAAAGGGAATTTGCTTCTACCCACAAATCTCCGCCATCGACGAAGCCCCGCGCGATAGAATCACCCAGTGCGCATCGGCATCCTCTCCGACACCCACGGCCTCCTCCGCCCCGAACTCCCCCCACTCCTAAAAGATTCGGACCACATCCTCCACCTCGGCGACGTAGGCGACCCGGAAATCCTCGGCACCCTCGCCAAACTAGCCCCAATCACCGCCATCCGAGGCAACATCGACACCCACGGCCCCTGCGCCAGACTCCCGGAAACCGAAGTCGTCACACTCGCCGGACGCGACTTCTACCTCCTCCACGACGTCCATCAACTCGACCTGGACCCCGCAGCAGCAGGCTTCGCCGCCGTCCTCTACGGCCACAGCCACAAACCGGAAATCCGCCACCACAAAGGCGTCCTCTACTTAAACCCCGGCTCCTGCGGCCCAAGAAGATTCCAACTACCCATCACCTGCGGCCGCATAACAATCAGCCCCGACGGCCAGATGCACGCAGAGATCCTCAATCTTCCGCTTTCTGCATGATGCCGCACCCGCTAGAACAACACCGAAGGCAGCCACGCCCCCGCCGGCTCGTTATAAAGCCCCGTGCTCATCAACGTCATCGGCTGCACCACGCGCAGCCCGTTCCCCAGACACCAGCGAAATAGCGCCGCATTGCGCGAGGGCACCAAAATGCCAGGCCCCGCAAGAGACTCAGCTCCCGCGATCAATGCCTGCAAATCCAAGTTGGATTCCGCCGTCGTATGCCCGAAGAACCCAACATGTGTCGAATACCCAGTGATGCGCCCGCCCCGCTCCACCACACTCGCCGTCCCCTGTTCAATCGCCCCCAGGAGTTCAGCGCCGCGGTCAAACCCATGCACGCGATGCGAGAGCGCGTTGCAGTCATCCACGTCTTCACGCGCCGCCGCACGAACCGCGCACCCCGGCACGAATCGCTCCTTCAACTGCCCCTGAAAACAAGCCAGCGGCTCGCGAATATCGAAGCCCATCGAAGCGTACAGCGACAGCGACCGGTTATGAAAAGCGGCCTGCACCAGCCGCACGCCCGCCGCACCGCGCTCCCCCGCCCGCGTCATCACCGCCTCCATGAGCATTCGACCCACGCCGCGGTTCTGCACGCCGGGGTCAATCGAGATTGGCCCCACGCCGTGAATCACCGCCCGCTCATCCAGCACATTGCTTCCAACGACGCGCCCATCGCATTCCGCCACTACAGCGTAGAGACCGGGATTGGAGAAGATCATCGAAAGCAAGCCGATCGCCGCTTCCGGACCCGGAAAATCACACGGAAATCCATGCTTCGCGTTAATCGCCGAAAAAGCCTCATAGCAGATAAGCCCGCAGACCGCACCGTCCTCTGGCCTCGCTCGCCGTACCGACACCTCTTGCATCTCAGCCGTCATCCTATCTCCTGTCCTGCATGACATCGTGCGCAAGAATATAACAGCCGGCTATGGGTGCCCACATCTCGACTTTGAGATGTGGGCGGAATCCTCTCGAACTCCAAAAATCCGGGTGCCCCACCCTCGCCACGTCCTTGTTTTTGTGGCTAGGGTGGGATCAAATTCGTGCGCAGCACGAACCCTCCTAAGCAGTCTGCTAAACTCCGCCCATGCCTCTATTGCGCCAACTGCTTCTGACCGCCGTCGCTCCCATTTCCATAGCCTGCGCTTGTAACGCCCAGACCGTCTCAGGCAAAGCCATCCCGCCCGACCTCATCGTCGTTCATGGAGCAATTCTCACAGGCGAAGGATTGAAAGAAGGCAAGCCGCAAATTGTCTCGGCTATGGCTGTCGCAAACGGCAAGGTATTGGCGATCGGCAACGACAAACAAATCAGGCAGCTCGCCGGGCCAAACACGCGAATCATCAATCTAGACAGCAGTGGAGATCACCCGCAGGTATTTGTCATGGCCGGCCTCAACGACGCCCACGTCCACCTCGGCGGAGCAGGCCAGACCAAGCTTAACGTCGACCTCACCGGCGCGCAATCCCTCGATGAAATGCTGGAGCGAGTCAAGTCCAAAGCCGCCACCAGCCCCGCAGGCCACTGGCTAACCGGCGGCGGCTGGGACCATACCCTCTGGGCCAACAAAACCCTCCCCACCCGCCAGGATCTCGACAAGGTAACAGCCGACCACCCCACCCTTCTCGAACGCATCGACGGCCACATCGCCATCGCCAACACCGCCGCGCTCAAAGCCGCCAAGATCACCGGCAAATCCACCGCCCCGCAAGGCGGCAGCATCGACCTCGACACCGCCGGCGAACCCACCGGAATCCTCCGCGACACCGCCATGGAAGAGTTCGAAAAGATCATCCCTCCACCCACCCATGACGACCGCGTCCAGGGCCTCTCGCTCGCCATCGCCGACGCCCTGTCGCATGGATTGACCAGCGTGCAGGACAACTCCGATTGGCAAGACTTCCTCGTCTTCGAAGAGCTCGAAAAGGAAGGCAAGCTAGGCCTCCGCATCACCGAATGGCTCCCCTTCGCCGCCCCCATCGATCAACTCAAAGAGATGCGCGCCCACCACGACCAGAACGACCCCATGCTCCACACCGGCATGCTCAAAGGCTTCATGGATGGCTCCCTCGGCTCCCGCACCGCCGCCATGAAAGCCCCCTACGCCGACGATCCCACCAACTCCGGCCTCGCCCGCTACGACCAGCCCAAACTCAACGCCATGGCCATCGAACGCGCCAAAGCCGGCTTCCAGATCGGCTTCCACGCCATCGGAGACAAGGCCGCCGCCATGGCCCTCGACGCCTTCTCGCAGACCTACGACGCCTGCCCCGAACTCGCCCCTCAGGACAAGAACCCCTACAAAGTCGAGCGCTGCTGGCCCACCGTAGCAAAGGGTCACCGCGACCGCATCGAACACGCCCAGGTCGTCGACCCCGCCGACATCGCCCGCTTCCAGAAGCTGGGCGTCATCGCCTCCATGCAGCCCAACCACCTGCTCACCGACATGAACTGGGCACTCGACCGCCTGGGCCCCCAGCGCGCCGCCTACTCCTACGCATGGAAGGCCTATCTCGACGCCGGCGTCCCCCTGGCCTTCGGCACCGACTACCCTGTCGAACCAGTAACGCCCTTCCGGGGCCTCTACGCCGCTGTAACCCGCGCCAACGAATCAGGCACTAAGACCTACTTCCCCGAAAGCAAACTCACCCGCGCCCAGGCCCTCTACGCCTACACCCAGGGCTCCGCCTACGCCGAGTTCGACGAGAAGACCAAAGGCAAACTAGCCCCCGGCTACGACGCCGACTATATCCTCCTCGACCGCAACCTCCTGACCATCCCCGCCCCAGAAATCCTGAAAACCCAAGTCCTCGAAACCGTGGTAGCCGGCAAAACCGTCTACACTGCCAAACAATAATTCAGGATAGATTGCAGTATGCACAAAACGTACATACAATGGGGTGGGGATGTCGTTTGAGTGGGATGGCAATAAGGCCGAGGCGAACTTCAAAAAACATGGCGTCCGATTTGCCGAATGTTTGCCAGTCTTTGACGACGACTTCGCGATCACGATTTCGGATGATGAGTCCGATCCACACGAGCAGCGATTCGTATCAATTGGAATGGGCGCGAAAGATCGAGTTCTGGTAGCGGTTTACTGTTACCGGAAAAACAAGCATTCGTATCATTTCGGTGCGTTTAGCTGAGCCGCATGAGCGCCAGCAATACGAGGAAAACCGATGAAACAGCAATACGACTTCAGCCAAGGCAAGCGCGGAAGAATCCTTCCTCCCGAACCCGAGACACGCGGCAAAACTCGCATCACTATTCGCATCGACGAAGATATCATCGACGCCTTCCTCAAAGAGGCCGATGCCTCCGGAGGAACGGTCGGCTATCAGACTCTGATCAATAACGCCCTGCGTCAGCACATCGAAGGCAAGACCCCCAAACTCGAAGACACGCTACGCCGCATTGTCCGCGAAGAGCTTCGCTCGGCCAGCTGATGAAGCTCCGCGCCTACCTCCTGATGCTCTTCGTCGTAGCCGTCTGGGGATGCACCTTCGTCCTCATCAAAGACGCCCTCGCCGACGCCACCCCGCTCGCCTTCAACCTCGCCCGCATGACGCTGGCCTTCCTCGTCCTCGCCATCGTCTACCGCCGCCACTGGCGCGAAGTCACCCGCAACCAGCTCATCGCCGGAGCAGTCGTCGGCTTCTTCCTCGCCACCGGATACCAGTTCCAGACCGCAGGCCTCGTCAAAACAACGCCCTCGAAATCCGCCTTCATCACCGGACTCGTAGTCGTCCTCGTTCCACTCTTCTCCGCCATCCCCGGCCTGCGCCCGCCAGGCGCAAAGCCCCCTCGCTGGAACGCCTTCCTCGGCGCATTTCTCGCCTTCACCGGCATCCTCCTGCTAACCATCCCCGCAGCCTCAGGACACCTCCTTCCCGACTTCACCTCAGTCAACGTCGGCGACATCCTCACATTCGGCTGCACCATCGGATTCGCCTTCCACTGCCTGTCGCTCGGCCACGTCTCTCCGCGCATCCCCTACCAGCCGCTCGCCCTCCTTCAGGTCGGCTTCTGCGCCTTATTCATGGCCATCAGCATGCCCCTGCTCGAACACCCACACCTCAACCTCACCCCGCGTCTGGGCATCTCCCTCGCTATCGCCGCAGTCCTCGCCACCGCCGCCGCCTTCTCCATTCAAAGCTGGGCCCAGTCCATCCTGCCCACCACGCACACTGCCCTCATCCTCACCCTCGAACCAGTCTTTGCCTGGATCACCTCATTCCTCATCATGGGCGAACGCCTCGGCCTCCGCCCTGCCTCCGGAGCCATCCTTATCCTCGCCGGCATCGCCCTGACAGAACTGATCCCGCAACCCCACGTCCCCACGGCCCACGAAGCCTGAAGCAAGGAATCCAACGATGGTCATAAGAAGTGGCTTGGAGATACTTAAGAATCTTTCTGTAAGATCCCGGCACGCGGAGACTGTGCGAACGACCTTCCTGCTTCTTATCGCCACCACCGCTCTTCCCGGACTATGTCTCACACGGCCATCTAAGCCCACCCCTCCATCGGGGCAAACGTATCTGCAAATCGTCTGCACCACATACTCCCTCAACGACCCAAAAATTCCGCGCCAAATCCTTAAGTCTTTACATGGTCCCACTACACTGACATCCAGAGATACTCGAGGCACAATCTGGCGGGTCACACCGCAAGGCCTGGTTGAAACCAACCCTGCAAAAAACACAAAGCGAGTGCTGACGGGAAAAGACAGTCTCCCGATACAATCGGTGACCGGCATTGCAGGATCACATGACGGAAGACTCTGGCTCGCAACTGCACAGGGTGCTATCCTCTTCATCCCGGAGGCGCAGCCTGACTCGAGATGGTTCTTCTTTAGCGGACAGCGGTATTTGCGCGACGACCATGTGCTCCAGATCGTCGCCGGCAAACGCCGGTCGTGGATCCGCACCGAAACAGGTATCTCGCTCATCGCATTCAAGCCCTATAGCCTCGACCAGAAGACAAGTTATTATCTGAATCGCATTCACCAGCGCCATCACCGCTATGGCTATGTTGCTGCCAACCAGCTTCTCCGTGCCGGCGACCCAACTTCCTTCCGCATGCTGCCCGACGATAACGATGGCCTATGGACCTCGATCTACGTCGCTGCGGAGTGCTTTCGTTACGCAACAACGCACTCGCGGTCAGCCCTCAAAAATGCGCGAGAATCACTAGCCGCAATGCTCCGTCTGGTATCCATAACGGGAATCCCAGGTTTGCCTGCGCGATCACTGATGCATAAAGGCGACTATCGCGAACCCGACGGAGAATGGCACTGGACTCCTGACGGTGAATGGGAATGGAAAGGTGATACAAGTTCCGATGAACTCGTCGGTCATTTCTTCGCCTACTGGGTAGCCTACAATCTTCTTCCCGACAATGGAGATCGCGCAGCTATCCGATCGGCCGTTTCAAGGATTGCCAGTGGATTGATCGACCACCAGTTGCAATTGATTGGCTATGGAGGACGCGTCACGACGTGGGGCAGGTACGGTCCGGAGTATCTAAAAACAGTAGACCGGGATGAGAGAGCCCTTGATTCACTCGAAGTCCTCTCTCATCTTCGCGTCGCCTATCAAATCACCGGCGACTCAAAGTTCCTCGATGCTTCGCGACGGATTGGCAGCGAACTCGGTTACGTAGAGAACATAGCGCATTTCGCAGATGACATAGCGCCGGACATCAATTACTCGGATGAAGAGTTAGCCTTTCTCTCCTTCTATCCCTTGATGAACTCCGACCCCGATCCCGAGCGGCGCAGTAAGTACCAGGAAGGGCTGACAAAGCTATGGAAGCGCGCGCGCTCCGAAAAGAATCCGCTCTGGAACCTCATCTATGCGCAAGCCACATCAGCCAAATCTTACGATTGCGCCGAAGTCACCGATGCTCTACAGCGCATCCCACTTAGCACCATCTCCTGGACAGTCAGGAACTCCCGGCGCGATGACATCGTGATCCAGCAGCAGGTAGACCGCGAAGGACAGCGCCAGGCTGAGAACGCCATCGCTCCCAATGAACGCAGAGTCATGAAGTGGAACAGCAATCCCTTTGTGCCGGATGGCGGTGACAACGGGCGAAGCGAAGACGATGGAGCCTTCTTTCTGCTTCCCTACTGGCTCGGCCGTTACCACCACCTGATTCCCTGTTCACAGTCACCTGATCTTGCTGGCGCGAATAGCCGCTGAGCAGGTTGTTCCACGCCGTTCATCGCGTCACATTCCCATTCGCTGTAACGAGGCACATTTGACTTATAAATTACGCAAATCCAACCTGTTGAAACCAGGCCACTTCCAACATGCCTCGCCAAAGGTCCGCCGTTCGCTGCGCAATGCTCTACGTGGAACAATTTCCAGCTCAGTTGACGTCATGGCTGCATAGCTACGGTTCAGCCGCAAGGCATAGCGGTGGTAGCGCGAGACTGCATAGAAGACCCCGGCGCCTACCTGAGCGCTCAGGCCGAGTGCAGTGAGCTGGTCTGAGGTAAGCCATTTTGGCGCGCGCTCAGCCATCCAATGCAGGACACGCTTCTCGATGGAAGCTGTCAGCGCCTGGTTTATCCGGCGGGCAGGCGCGAACACTTCCTCACTGTTCCGTTTCATTGATTCAGTCTGCATGTTGTTTCCTTTCTGATTCCGTTTTCGTCAATTTCGGCGAGCTATTTGCGGACTGCGTTGCAGGCGGAGCGCAGTGTGAACTCGAGCGACTCCCGCGGGACGCTTTCTACGAATGGCTGGATAGCCCATCCGAGGCCGGACGGAATGGAGCGGCTGAGCGAGACGGATTCGATCTGGATGTAGAGTCCGCCGTCTCGTTCTTCGTAGGTCCAATAGGTGTTCAATCGCCAGAGGAAGCCATGCTCCTGGCTGGCGCTTAGCGAATGTTCTTTGTCGGTGCCGGGGGCGTCGATCTCGTAGATTGAGGTGCTGCGCGAGGCACTGTATCCGTCCTGCGGGTTCAACCGTCCGAATGTGACGTCGTAGGTCGTGTCCATCACGACGGTCAGTACGTGCTTCTGGCGTACCCTCATCGATGCCAGCAGGTGATCGTCGTGTTGGGAGAGGACCTTTGCCCGGAGAACCTGCGGAGAGAATCGCTTTGGGTAGGCATTGAAATCGCGGAGCATTCGCTCAAAGCCGGCAGCTTTGGCTCCGGGGGCAAAAGCGGTGCCGCGCCAGTGATGCAGCAATGCCCCGGAGAAGCCGGTGCCCGTCGAAGGCGTGAGTTGCTCGATAATCGGGTCTCCGCTACGGAGACGCGCTGTGTTTGCAGGGCTTGAAGCGACGCCGGCCAGAAAGTCACCAGGCGACTGATGCTGCCGGTAGATGCGTGTTTCGAGCGATGCCACATATGCGTTGAAGGCGGCTACCGCCTGAGGCGTGGGCTCGGCGGAACCGCGACACGAAGCCATCAACGAGACCAAAGAGATGAACAGACCGCAGAGAACGGAGAGTCTTCGGGATTCTTTGAATCGGCGGCGCTTTATGTGTTCGTTCATGAACTGGAGACTCCACCTTGGCAATCTGGGAAGCAATGCTTAAAACCTCACTTGGTGAAAATTGTTTCTCACCGTGCAGCTCATTGATTCGTAAGGAGATATTTGGAGTTGTACATTGGGAAATTTATTCAAATCGTACCGGGATTGGATACACTCACTTGAGACATGGCCGACCCACAGCAAGTTAAGCGCTATCGCTTCGGAGTGTTTGAAGCAAACGCGGCAACGGGAGAGCTTCGCAAGCATGGTTTGCGAATCAAGTTGAACGTGCAGCCGTTTCAGGTGCTGCTCATGCTTCTGGATCGGCCCGGCGAAGTGCTGACTCGTGAGCAGATCTCCAGTGCGCTATGGCCTGAGGGAACGTTCGTCGACTACGAACACGGCGTGAACTCAGCGGTGAATCGAATCCGCGAAGCGCTGGGAGACCAGGCGAAAAATCCTCGATTCATTGAAACGCTGGCGCGCCGCGGCTACCGCTTTCTCGCTCCAGTGCAGTCGATCTCCGACGATATCGACCGCGCAGGCGTTGTGTCATTGGCGAAGGTAGCGGATGGGTCAGAGGCGACTGTGGCTCAGCCGGAACCAGGATACGGCAGCCGCTTTCTGGCGACGGCTCAAGAGCTGCCAAGGACTTCGCCTCGAGTGGTGCTGGTGCTCTTCGAGCTCATGCAACTGATGTATGTCGGCTTCTATGTTGGGGCGCTGGCAAATCTGGCGGAGATCGAGGATCTTTTCTCGATACTGCCGAGGGCGTCGGTGGCGCTCACGGTTTTGATTGTGACGGCTGCGCTGCTCATACCGGTGCGTGCCTTCCTGTTCTGCGCGGTGCTCTTCCGCGCGCCCGGGGTGCGACAGAAATACCTTCGGCTGTGGCCCTTTCTGCTGCCGTTTGACGTCCTTTGGTCGCTCTCGCCGTTCCTGCTGCTGCACCACATCAATTTTGGAGTGGCGCTGGCGTGCATGGCTCCGCTGGTCTATTCACCCTTTGCTCAACGCGGGCTCATCCTGATGGGAGCGGGCGAGTCGAAGCCTTAGGTGGGAGGGTCGCAGGCCCGCATCTCAAAAGCGAGATGTGGAGCATTTCAGGCGATAGGCATTTCCAAGCGACTTGGAACCGGTGCGCCTTGCAGAGTCACAAAACGTTGCGGTTCACAGCAAGCTTTGACCAGGGTTGCCAAATCCGCCTGCATTTCTCGATTTCCTTTGAAGGAAAGGAATGTGGCGTCCAGAATCGAGGCTGCTCTGGCGTCGTCAGGCCGCTCGATGCTGTAGTGCATCCACTTGCCTTCGCGACGCGCACTCACAATGCCTGCCTTGCGCAGGTAGGCCAGATGCCGCGATATTTTGGGCTGGCTCTGCTTCAGAATCTCAACGAAATAGCAGACACATACTTCGCGGCCATCCATCAGGTTGAGCAGCCTTAACCGAGTTGGGTCAGCGAGAGCAGCGAACAGGCGGACCAGATCAAATGATTTGGGTGAACGTCCCATGCCATTTCTAATATACGCCTTGACAGATATATTCAACGAATATACATTCGCTTTAACGTATATGAATGAGGTCTCCCGCATGTCGAATCAATCTGCTGTTCGTGAGAAATATGGCTCGATTGCCCGGAGCGTAACGCTGGAAGACAAGCAAGCGTGTTGCGACCCTGCGGTGCGGTGCTGTGACCCAATTACAAAAAACCTGTATGGCGAGGGCGAAAAAAGCCTCTTGCCTGATAAGGCCGTTCTGGCTTCGCTCGGTTGTGGGAACCCAACTGCTCTTATCGAACTCAAGCCAGGCCAGATCGTACTGGACCTTGGCTCCGGAGGCGGGATTGATGTTCTTCTTTCGGCGAGGCGGGTGGGACCGACAGGCAAAGCGTACGGCTTGGACATGACGGACGATATGCTGGCGCTGGCGCGGGAGAATCAACGGCAGGCTGGCGCGACGAACGTGGAGTTTCTCAAGGGGGAGATCGAGAGTATTCCACTGCCGGATAACTCGGTCGACGTGATTATTTCGAACTGTGTAATCAATCTTTCCGCGGATAAGAGCAGGGTGCTGCGCGAGGCGTTTCGCGTGCTGCGCCCGGGCGGCCGTTTTGCTGTTTCGGACGTCGTGGTGCGTGGCGAGGTTCCTGATGCAGTGCGGCAGAGTATGTTGCTTTGGGTGGGTTGCATTGCTGGAGCTTTGGAGGAGAATGACTATCGCTCAAAGCTGGAATCTGCCGGCTTTGCGGATGTGGATCTTGAGCCTACGCGAACGTACGACATTGAAGATGCGCGTGTCTTTTTGACGGAAGCGGGGATTGACGTCGATGCGATTGCGCCGCAGGTTGAGGGCAAATTTTTGAGCGCTTTCATTCGAGCGACGAAGCCCGAGTTGGCTTGCTGCGAGCCTGGGTGCTGTGAGACGACTGTAACGGTCTTGAGAGGCTAAGGGCAATGACTGCTACTTACAACGTTTTGTTTCTGTGCACCGGCAATTCCGCGCGTTCGATTCTGGCGGAAGCTCTGCTTAACCACAAGGCACGAGGCAGGTTTACGGCATTCAGCGCGGGCAGTCATCCTTCGGGAGCGGTGAGGCCAGAGGCGCTGAAGCAGCTAGCCTCGGCAGGAATCACGACGGAAGGGCTGCGCAGCAAGTCGTGGGATGAGTTCGCAGGTCCCGATGCGCCTGCGATGAATTTTGTCTTTACCGTTTGTGATAACGCGGCTAATGAAGTGTGCCCCTTTTGGCCGGGGCAGCCGATGACGGCGCACTGGGGGATTCCCGATCCAGTTGCGGTGCGTGGGACGCCTGAGGAGATTGAACGCGCCTTTCGGGATGCGTATGTGATTCTCGATCGCAGGATCGGGCTGTTCCTGTCTCTGCCGCTGGCGACGCTCGAGCATCTTGCGCTGCAGCGAGAGATCGAGAAGATTGGTCAGGCATGAGGCCTGACTTATTGCGCCGGATCGTAGCGGAGTTCGTGGGTTCGCTGCTGTTGCTTGCCACCGTGGTCGGCTCGGGGATCATGGGTGAGCGGCTGGCAGGCGGTAATGTTGCCATCGCTCTGCTTGCGAATTCGCTGGCGACGGGCGCAGCGTTGGTCGCAATTCTGCTTGCGTTTGGTCCGATTTCCGGAGCGCATCTGAATCCCGCGGTAACGCTTGCCGACGTGTGGGTTGGAGGCATCAGGTGGCGCGAAGCGCCTGCGTACATCGGAGCACAGATGGCGGGGGCTTTCGCGGGGGTAGTTGTCGCTCACCTGATGTTTGGGTTGCCGATTGTCTCGGTGTCGGCTCATGTTCGCAGTGGACCTGCGCAGGCCTTGAGCGAGTTCGTCGCTACGTTTGGGCTGCTGGCTGTGATCTGGGGATGTGCGCGGACACGACCGACTGCTGTTCCGTTTGCGGTGGGTGGTTACATCACAGCGGCGTATTGGTTTACTGCATCCACTTCATTTGCCAACCCTGCTGTGACGGTGGCGCGCGCTCTGACGAACACGTTTGCCGGGATACGACTTGCGGATGTCGCTCCGTTTGTCGTCGCGCAATTAGGTGGGGCGATGGCAGCCACGCTGCTCTTCGGATGGCTGATGCCGAGAACCCCAAGCGAGTAGAAGTAGATTCCCTCGGGGGAATGACAGAAAGAAAAGCAAGAGCAAAGCAGTGGAATTCCAACCCGCTAATGGGTTGCTGTTCCACGCTGCTCAATCCGCCCCGTTACCGTTCGCTGTAACAAGGCACATTTAGCCGATAAATTACGCAAATCCAACCTGTTGAAAGCAAGCCACTTCCAAGCATCGCTCGCCAAGGTTCGCCGTTCGCTGGGGGATGCTCTACGTGGAACAATTCTCAGCGCCGTTTGAACCGCAGGACCAAAAGCAGATTCTCTGCGGGAATGACAGACAGAAAAGCAACGGCAAAAGCAAAAGCTGACGCAGATTTCCGCTGTTGGTCTTCAGGCGGGTATCGCGGCCAGGGTGGATGCAGTGAGAGGGATTAGTGGTGCGATGGGATCGTTGTCGCGGTCGGTGACCTCTACGAGATTAGCCAGGCCTAAGGCTAATTCGGGGGTGAAGATGCCTTCGGGGGCGCGCCAGCTCCAGTTGCCGGCGGCGACGGCGGGGGTGTTCATGCGGGCTTCTGAGCCTAGTTCGAGCAGATCCTGCGCAGGGACGATGGCCATCTCGGCTACGCTGGCAGATGCAGCGCGCATCAGCGGCCAGACGGGATTGTTGTTCACGGAGCCGAAGTAAGTTTCCAGCGTGTGGCGCTCGGATTCGGTCGCTTTCTGCCACCAGCCGAGGGTGGTGTCGTTGTCGTGGGTGCCGGTGTAGCAGACGATGCCGGGAACGTAGCGGTGGGGCAGGTGGAGGCGCGACTCCGCATCACCAAAGCCAAACTGCAGGACGCGCATGCCGGGCATTCCGCGGCTGAGGCGGAGGGCGTCGACTTCGGGGGTGATGAGGCCGAGGTCTTCAGCGACGATCGGCAGGGGGCCCAGGACTTGTTCGAGGCGGTCGAAGAGGGCCGCGCCGGGGGCTTTGACCCATTCGCCATTGACGGCGGTTTCTTCATTGCCGGGGATGGACCAGTAGGCCTCGAATCCGCGGAAGTGGTCGAGGCGGACGATGTCGTATTGCATGACGCTGCGGCGGATGCGCTGGACCCACCAGGCGTAGCCGGTCTCCGCGAGGACGTCCCAGCGATAGAGGGGATTGCCCCAGCGCTGGCCGGTGGGGGAGAAGTAATCGGGTGGAACTCCGGCGACGCTGATGGGCTTCAGGTCTTCGTCGAGCTCGAACAGGCCGGGGTTGGCCCAGACGTCGGCGGAGTCCATGCTGACGAAGATGGCGATGTCGCCGAGGATGCGGATCTTCTTCTTGGCGGCGGCGGACCGCAGGTTGCGCCATTGCGCGTCGAAGGCGAATTGCAGCACCTGCTCGACGGCGAGATCGTGCGCGAACTGCTGGCCCGCCTCGGCCATGGCGGCGTCTTCGCGGCGGCGCAAGGGCTCGGGCCAGGCGGTCCAGGCGCCAGTCTTGAAGTGAGCGCGGAAGACGGCATAATGGGCGTAGTCAACCAGCCAGGAGGCTTCGGCTGTGCAGAAGGCGCTGAAGCGCTGCCATTGGCCCTCGAAGCCCTCTTCATTTGGACCACGGTCGAGGAAATTGCGGGCGGCTTCATAGAGGATGGGGAGCTTGCGATTCTCGACCTCTTCGAAGTTGACGTTGCCGCTGCGTCCGGGGAGGTTGGCGATGCGGTCGCCGTCGATCCATCCCCAGTCGACGAGGAATTCGAGGCTGATGAGGAGCGGGTTGCCTGCGAAGGCGGAGCTGGCGGCGTAGGGAGAGCTGCCGTAGCCGGTGGGACAGAGCGGAAGGACCTGCCAGATGTGCTGCTTGCCGGCAGCCAGGAAGTCGATGAACTTGTGGGCTTCAGGACCGAGGTCGCCGATGCCGCCGTAGGAAGCCAGAGAGCTGATATGGAGGAGGACACCGGTCGACCGTTGAAAGCGCATGGTGCCATTATCTGCTGAGCGGGCGAAGGGGCACGCTCAAAAAGCAACAGGCCCGTAGCAATCTCGATGTACGAGAGGTGCAAGATATTGCGGTAAATAGATCGGGCTTTCAGCCCTCTTACGTTCGGCGTGGCATTAAACCCAGGCCGATGGCCTGGGCTGGTATGGTGGCGCGCCGTTGGCGCTTAAACAGCGACAGGCTTAGGGCGCGGCTAAAGCCGCGCCCCTTCAAAACACAGAACATTCGTGAACCTTTGCAGGTTACAATCCGCCGAGGTTTGGGGACTGCTGCGCGAGTTTGGTGTTCATCTGGATGAGCTTCGCCTTCTTGTAGCGGTCTTCCGTGGTGGCTACGAAGATGTTGAAGGCATCATCGCGGCGCTGCGCGAGAGCCTGTTCGCGGGTCTGATCGAGATTTTTGGTGATCTCCTCCGCGGTTGGCTCCTGCTTATCGAGGATTTTGGCGACGACGCCGGTACGCTGTGTGTTGATGGCGCCGCTGATGTCGCCCGGCTTGAGAGCGAAGAGTTCAGGAGCGACACTGCCGACTTGGCCAAAGTCAGGAACCTGGCCTGCGTCGCCGACTAGATCACTGGTCTTGACGGTAGCTCCCACTTCTTTGGCGGCCTTGGCGAGATCGTTGTAGGACCTGGCCTTGTCGGCGAGCTGTTTGGTCTTCTCGGCGAGAAGCTGAGGCAGGCGTTCGCTGGCGTAATCCCTGGCGATGGTGTCTTTGAATTCCGCGAAGGTGGGTGCGTGTGCTGGAGTGACTCCGGTGACCTGGAAGATGGCGAAGCCTTCGCCGGTGGAGGCGAATTGCGGTTCTCCGCCTTGCTTGGCTGCGAAGGCCTTCTGGATGACCTGCGAACCGTCAGGAAGGCCGGCAATCACGCCCTGCGGCGCGAGCGACGGAGTAGTGACCACCTGGAGGCTGTGCGCGGCGGCGGTCTTGGCGAGGCCGTTTTTCGCGGCTTCAGAGGCCAGCGCCTGGGCATAGGCCTGTTCAGCGGCGGTCTGTTTCTGGCGGATGAGGGTGGCCTGGATCACGGGCAGTACTTCGCTCAGCGGCTGACTGTGCGCCGTCTGGCGCTCCTCGACCTGAACGATGTGGTAGCCGAACTGGCTCTTGACGATGGCGATATCGCCGATCTTCTGGGTGAAGATGGCGTTATCAAACTCGGGAACCATGGCGCCGCGACGGGCAAAACCGAGTTCCCCGCCCTGTGCGCCGCTACCGGTATCTTCGGAGTTCTTCTTGGCGAGGTCGGCGAAGTCCGCGCCGCCCTTGAGCTGCTTGAGCAGAGCCTCGGCCTTGGCTTTGGCTTCGTCATCCGACTTGGCTGCGCCGCCCGAGGTCTTGATCAGGATGTGCCGTGAGCGGGATTGCTCGGGAACCTGATACTCCGCCTTATGGGCGTTGTAGTAGGCCTGGATTTCCTGGTCGGAGACTTTGGGAGTTCCGCCGGGAATCTGGTCGGCGGTGAAGGCGAAGTAGGTGATCTTGCGCTCCTCTGGAACGGCCGAGGAGTAGCGGGCCAGGTTCTTGGTGAAGAAGGCCTGCAGGTCAGCGTCCGAGGGATTGATCTGCTTGCGCAGGTCATCCGACGAAAGGACGGCGTAGTCGAATTTGATCTTGATGTTCTCTTTGCGGTACTGCTCGCGAAGCTCGTTGTCACTGACCGATACGCCGGCGGTGATGTAGCGCTGCAGACGGGTAAGGATGATCTGGTCGTGGACTTCTTTCTCGAACTCATCGGTGGAAACGCCGGTGAGCTGAGTGACGATCTGCTTGTACTTGTCTTCGCCGACGAACTGGCCGTTGGGAAAGAAGTATTCGCCGAGCTGACCGGTGCTGAGGAAGCTGCGCACGTCGGCTTCGTTGGCGGTGATGCCGAGCGAGGCTGCCTCAGTCAGCATGATCTTTTGCAGGATGAGCTGTTGGGCGGCCTGCGGCATGATCATCTGGATGTAGCGGTCCATGAACTGGGGCGGAATGCGCTGGCCCTGACGCTGCGCCTGCTGCTGGGCGAAGGCCTGGACACGGGCGAGCGAGACCTTTTCACCTGTGAAGGTAAAGCGGCTGTACCAGTGCGGATAGACCGTGGCATAGGTGTCGGCGGTGACGGACGCATCCTGGAAGATGCCTGGGATCAGCGTGATGACCATGGTGACGACGGCGGCGCCGATGATGACCCAGAAGATGGCCTTGACGAGACGATTGTCTTTTTGCAGAAAACGAATCATGAGCGGGTTACTACCTTTTCGGATGGGGCCTTCCGGGCGGTCTGTCTGAATGGTTTGACCGGGATGCGCGGCGACGGAGCGCCGGGCCGGAGGCGAACTTCTCCTACAGAAATTCTTGCTTCTCTGCGATTATAGACGAGGTGAGGCAGTGCGAAGTGTGAGTGTGGAGTGTGAGTGTGAAGTTCGGGGGTTGGGTTGAGTTCTGAAGTTGAACCGAAAGCACAGACAGCGGGCGCATCGGGGGCGCTTCCGGGTGAGGGGCCGCTGCGGATCGATCTTTACAAGGTGCCTAGCGATACTCCGCTGAAAGTGAAGTTGCTGCGGGCGCTTTGGGGGCTGTTTCAGATTCCCTTCTGGGAGCATACGCCACAGGCGCTGAGTCCTTTGCGAATTGCGCTGTTGAAGCTCTTTGGAGCGGAGATTGGTCCGGGGTGCCTGATCGGGGCCGGGGTGCGGGTTTGGGTGCCTTGGAACCTGACGATGGGCGAGTGCTCGACGATCGGGGCCAATACCGAGATCCAGAATTTTTTGCCGGTAGTGATTGGGCGGCATGTGGTGATTTCGCAGCGAAACTATATTTGCACCTCGACGCACGATCATACGGATCCTTACTTTTCGCTGATCTCGACGCCGATCACGATTGGCTCGCAGTCATGGGTGGCTTCGGAATGCGTGCTGGGGCCGGGCGCTGAGGTCGGTGAAGGGGCTGTGATTTCGGTGCGGTCTGTGGTGACCAAGCCGATGCCGCCGTGGATGATCTGCGCCGGAAGCCCGTGCCGGCCGATCACGGAGCGGGTAGTGAGGGAAATAGGGACTAGGGACTAGGGAACAGGGAACAG
>Ga0182024_10009022_pt1 | contig 20777 bp, 15 predicted proteins | sample P32metaG_FD_120480 | JGI IMG/M metagenome (GOLD analysis project Ga0182024, IMG submission 120480) | Permafrost microbial communities from Stordalen Mire, Sweden - P3-2 metaG (Illumina Assembly) | ecosystem: Environmental > Terrestrial > Soil > Wetlands > Permafrost | place: Sweden: Stordalen...
CAATTCCCATTCCAAAGGAGCACTACTATGACACCAAGCTTTAGCAGTTACTTGGATTACGCAATCTGTCGCTATTGCGAAGGCCCCACTCCGATCCGGCAATCCAACTTTTCGTCAGAAGGCACATATCGAAGTTGGACAGAAACGGATGGTTCGCCCGAATTCTTTCTATGTAGGCGATGCAGTCGGATTGTCGGCTTTCCGGCGCAGGGATTAGCGCCTCGCCTACCCACCTACGAATCTCTGGGTCGCCACAGAGAAGGTCCACTTCGGTTATTTGAGCAACCCATCGAATGCGAGTGGGAAGGTTGCACGTCTCACGCCACGCTATACATAGCGTGGAATTACGAAACCGACTTACCGCCCGGCGAAACAGAAAGTAAACACTGGCTTTTGAACGACTTCCTTTGTCCAAACGGGCATCGCTTCCCTTTGCCGTGGTAGGCAGACTGGACGATGCATCAGCAGAATTAGCGTCCGGCTGGATGTCTGGGGAGAGTTGCGGGTTGAGTTCGCAATGATAATCCACGTCACCCTCCATCCCTCTGTGTCACAGAATCCGTAGACATAAGAGCCGTCCTGCCCTAGACTGCACAGGTTTCAATGTTCGAGGCCGGGGAGCTTATCTCAACGGTTTGGGACATGAGTTCGCAGCTCATGAGCATTGAGTTCAACCCTCACCCGGCCTCTCACACATCGTACATCTTGGTCCAATATGTCCATCCGTCTGTGTGAGCCGGATATAGATCCCCCTTGGAGGTGCTTTTCCCGTATCTTCGCCCCTCAGCACCTCTGATCGTCGCCCGGACGCAGCCCGATCAAAAGGTAGCAAGAGGTCCAGAGCACCCTCCGGTAAACTGTAGGCACGGAGGATGGACATGAAGAAGATCGGCGTCTTGTTTGGCATGGAAAACAGCTTCCCCGGAGCACTGGTGGAGCGCATCAACTCGCTCCACGTGGACGGCATCACCGCCGAGTTCGTCGAAACGGGCGCAGTCCACCTCGACAAGCCCTCGCCCTACGCCGTGATCGTCGACCGCATCTCGCACGACATTCCGTTCTACCGTGCCTACCTCAAGCACGCCGCCCTTAACGGCACCATCATCATCAACAACCCCTTCTGGTGGTCTGCCGATGACAAGTTCTTCAACTACACGCTGGCGGAAAAGATGGGCGTAGCCGTACCGCCGACCGTCATCCTGCCCCACAAAAAATATCCCGAGGGCACCAACGATCGCTCCATGCGCAACCTCGAATATCCCTTGAACTGGGAGGGAGTCTTCAGCTACGTCGGCGAGCACGGATTCATGAAGCCCGTAGATGGCGGTGGCTGGCGCGACGTCTTCCACATCCACAATCGCGAAGAGTTCTTCAATGCGTATGATCAGTCGCGCGACCTGTGCATGCTGTATCAGATGGCGGTCGATTTCAAAGAGTATTTCCGCTGCTATGTTGTGGGTCAGAAGAAAGTCCACATCATGCCGTACGATCCGCGCGCACCGCACCACGAGCGCTATATTCAGAATCCGCCTACGTACGACAAGGCCCTGCTCAAGCGCGTCGAACACGATGCACTCAAGCTATGCCAGGCTCTGGGCTACGACTTGAATACCGTTGAATTCGCTGTCGAAAACGGCATCCCTTACGCGATCGACTTCATGAATCCAGCGCCGGACGCAGACCTGCATTCGGTCGGAGAAAAGAACTTCGAGTGGATCGTCTCAGAGGTAGCAGCGCTCGCGATCGAGAAAGCAAAGAAGGCGCCCGCGGTTCCGGAACTGCGCTGGTCCGCATTCCTCGGCGTAGCCTCTGCCCCGGCGAAGGCCGCGAAGAAGAAAGCTCCAGCGAAGAAGGCCTCCAAGCCTAAGAAAGCCGCAGCAGCAAAAAAGTGATCGGCCGGCGATATTTCATCGGGTTAGGGCGATTGTGCTTTCCCGACGGTTCCCCCATGGCTCGCTATATCTTGCCTGTGGCCGCGAGCTTGCCGTACCAATGGCCTGAGTCTTTGATCGTCCGCTGCTGGTTTCGATAATCGACATAGGTCAGCCCGTAGCGCTGACTGTAGCCATCCGTCCACTCGAAGTTATCGAGCAGGCTCCAGGCATGATAGGAGCGAACGTTAGCTCCATCCTGAATGGCGCGTGCTAACTCTGCCAGATGCCCGCGAAAGAAATCGACCCGGCGTGTATCCGGAATACGCCCGCCCTCAGCGGCATACGGCACATCGCCGTAGCAGCAACCGCTCTCGGTAATCTCGATGATCGGCTTGTTGTACTCGCGCGTGATCTGCATCACCAGGTCATAAATTCCGCGCGGATAAATCTCGAGGCCCGCCTCGGTCAACGGCCCTTCCGTAGGCATCACCGAGTGAAAACGCGTATACGGGTCGCGTCCATTCGCATCTGGAGCATCCGATTCCGTCTCCGTGCCGAAGTGCGCCGCGCCCGCACCACCAGCATTTTTTGCATCTGAAATCATACGGCGTGTGTAGTAGTGAAAACCTATCCAATCAAGAGGAGCCAGCATGACCTTCTCGTCACCCGGCTTATATCCCATCAACGCATGAGGCGTCTCGCCGACAAATGCTTTCGGATATTCGCCCTTCATCGCGGCTTCGAGAAAATAGAGATTGTTCATCGCGTGGTAGCGTGCGGTCGCAGCCTTATCCGCCTCACTATCTGTCTTTGGATAACCCGGAGCCATGCTGTAAGCGCTGCCAACGGTAGCCTTCGAAGACGCAGCTTTGATCGATCGCAAAGCCTCACCTTGCGCCAAAGCGACAGTATGGGCCGCTTTCAGAAACAATCCATACTCGGCTCGTCCCGGCGGATGAATTCCGATACCGTAGCCGTAGTAAGTAAAGGCCCACGGCATGTTGAAGGGAGCCCACACAGTTATGCGATCGCCTAGCGCCCTGGCCAGTATCCCGGCATAGTCTGCGAAGTAGCCCGCAATATCTCGATTGGGCCAGCCGCCGCGATCTTCAAGGCCCTGCGGCAGGTCCCAATGATAGAGCGTGCAGAAGGGGCGAATACCCGCCTCAAGGAGCGCATCCACGTAGCGGCTGTAATGGTCGAGACCTTTCTGATTGGCAGGCCCGGTGCCGCCTGGCTGAATACGCGACCAAGAGATGGAGAAGCGGCCGCTCTTGAGATTGAGCTGCTTCATGATCGCAATATCTTGCGCGTATCGATGATAGGAGTCGCAGGCTATGTCGCCAGTTGCCGCGCCCTTGATCTTGCCCACCGTATGCGTGTAGCGATCCCAGATGGATTCGCCTTTACCATCTTCGTTCCACGCACCCTCCACCTGATACGAGGCCGTTGCCATGCCCCACAAGAAGTCCTTCGGAAACTGCGCGTGCTGCTCATCCGACGGAGCGAACGCAGCGAGAGTTCGCGGAGCAAGCGCGGCAGTCGCGGCAAGTGCAGAAGATGCGGCAAGGAAACTGCGACGGTCCATAGACGGAGCCTCTCTTTGGCTGCGAATCGTAGCAGTGGCTGAAGAGCTTAGTCAAACGTTTTATCTGCACTGCGAGCGGTCAAGCCACTTTGCGGAAAGTGAGATTGATGCGATAAGGGCCCGTGAGCAGGTGGCTGCCCGGCTTCAGCGGTTGCACGCCGTGAAAGCGCATACGCGATGGTCCGCCCCAGACGAAGACATCGCCGTGTTCGAGCAGGATATGACGAGGTTTGTCGGTGCGCTCAAACCCTCCAAAGAGAAAGACGCACTGCAGGCCGAAGGAGACAGAGACTATGGGTTGATTCAGATCGCACTCGTGGCGGTCCTGATGCAGGCCGAGTTTGTTGCCGGCCTCGTAGCGGTTGATGTGGCATGTGTCGGGTCGAAACTTCGGAAAACCCGCCCGCACCGCCGCGCGAACGGCGAAGTCTCTAAGCACCGCCGGTATCGGAGGCCACATGCGCGCGGACTCCGGATTGTCTTGTTTCCAGCGATTCGCGAAAGCCCTGAGATCCCCGCAATCGGTAACCATCACTGACATGCGCTGTCCACCGGGAGTGGTGGCGTGATGCAGCGGGGCGGCCTTGACGATCTGCTCTACCGCCGCCAGAAACTCCCGGCCCTGAGGTAGCGCCAAGCCCCGCATGAGGACTGCGCCGGGCATAACATCCTCATGAGTGGGCTCCGTTTCAAGTTGGGTGAAGAGGTTCATCGCCGACAAAATCATCATACCTCAAAAGGCGAAGATTAGGCGAAAATAATTTGGAGCCTTACAATTGGCGCAACGCTGTCGACAATCGAACACCCGAGGAGACCCGGATGCGACCTAGCTTCACGTTGGGAATCGAAGAGGAGTATCAGACGATTGACCCGGTGAGCCGCGATCTGCGCTCGCATATTGCGACCGAGATGCTCTCCCAAGGCAAGATGCGGCTGGAGGAGCGCGTCAAGGCGGAGATGCACCAGTCCGTGGTCGAGGTGGGCACGCGCATCTGCCAGAACATCAATGAGGCGCGCGAAGACCTGTACGACCTGCGCCGGCAGATGATTCGGCTGGCGAGGGAGAACAACCTTACGCTGGTTGCGGGCGCGACTCATCCCTTTGCCGACTGGCGCAAGCAGGAGATCTATCCCGATCCGCGCTACCGGCAGGTAGTCAAAGACCTGCAGTTAGTAGCTCGGTCGAACCTGATCTTCGGTTTGCATGTGCACGTGGGCATCGAAGATCGCGAAGCCGCGATCCGCATCATGAATTCGATGCGATATTTTCTTCCGCATATCATGGCGCTGACAACTAACTCTCCCTTCTGGCTTGGACTAAATACCGGTTACAAGGGTTATCGCGCCAAAGTCTTCGAGAACTTTCCTCGCACTGGTATCCCCGACGCATTTGCGAGTTATTCCGAATACGATAACTACGTCAACCTGCTTATCAAGACAAAGTGCATCGATGACGGAAAGAAGATATGGTGGGACATCCGGCCGCATCCGTACTTCAATACGGTCGAGGTGAGGGCCTGCGATATTCCCCTGCGCGCATCGGAGTCGATTGCGATTGCTGCACTGATTCAGGCAACGGCGGCCTATCTTTGTCGCCTGCATGAGTCCAATCAGGATTTCCGCCAGTATTCACGGCCGCTGCTGATGGAGAACAAGTTCCGCGCAGTACGTTATGGCCTCGACGGCAACCTGATTGATTTCGGCAAACAGCAGGAGGTTCCGGAGCGGGAACTTATTCTGGAGTATCTTGCCCTGATTGACCCGGAAGTCGATGAGTTAGGCAGCCGGGCGGCTATCGATGATATTCGTAACATCCTCGAAACCGGGACCGGCGCGGACCGGCAGTTAGCAGTCTTTGAAAAGACCGGCGGCGACTTGAAAAAGGTGGTCGATTACATGGCCGAGGAGACGGCAGCCGGGTTGTTCTAGTAAAACTAGGGCGCAAACAAAGATAGCGGAACGAGTTCGCCCATTTTGCGATAGCCGTCCGTCGATGGATGCAGGTGGTCACCCGAATCGTAGGCTGCGGCCAAGTGGTCAGGCCGGCCAGGGTCGGCCATGGCTTTGTCGAAGTCGATCACAGCGTCGAAGTGGCCGGGAGTGCGAATCCATTTGTTGATCGCTTGCCGGTCAGCCTCATTGCTGGCGGGCGGGTGGTAATACTCAGAATCCGTGTAGGGCATGATGGTCGCGCCGATGATCTGGAGGTGCGCGGCGTGGGCGCGCGCGACGATCTGTTCACAGGCGCCGATCACGCGATGCACAAATGCCTCATGCTCGGCATGAGGGGGATCGCTCAGGCGAGTGAGGCCGCCGATGTCATTGACGCCTTCCAGCAGAATGACCCAGCGCACGCCAGTCTGCGCGAGCACATCGCGGTCGAAGCGGGAGAGCGCGTTGGGGCCAAGACCATTGGTGAGTAGATGATTGCCGCCGATGCCCTGGTTGAGCACGCCGATGTTGCGTGTAGCGGCGTTGGCCTGCAGACGCTGGGCTAACGTGTCCGTCCAACGTGTGTTGGCGTTGGCTGAGACACCGTGGCCATCGGTGATGGAGTCTCCCAGGACCACGATTGAAGCCGCATTTGGCGCGGCCGCGACGTCGACGGCGGCGATCTGGTACCAGTGGTCGACTTTCTTTGCGTCGAGCATATCGGCCGCGGAGACCAGATTTCCGCGAGCGACGTAAGAAGTAGCGCGCGAGCCCGGATGCCCCGTCTGTTCAAGCGGCGGAAGATCGTAATGGATGCTCACAGCGAGGTCGCTGAGCGCAGCGACGGAATAGTCGATTGGGTCGGAGATATACTCCGCCCCGGGAGGAATCGTCACGTCCGGACTGCCTGAGAAGGTGAGCGCCTTGTCGCTCGCAGGATCAATCTTCGCTGAGGACGGCGAGAGCGGGCGAGCAATATGCACCGACGCAAGGCGCAAAGTCTGCAGTCCGAAGGCGTTCGTCAGATGAACGCGCACGGCCGATCCGCCAACGGAGAGATGCACGATCTGGCGGAGAGTCGCGTCACGCAGGTCATCTGTGGGAAGGGCTGTGTCCGGCTCGGGTAGCTGTTGCGATGTCGCCCACGAACCCACCCACGACCCCGCCGACAAGGAGCGCACCGCAGGCGGCTGCGCAGCCAGACTGGAAGCAGACATGGAGCCAAGCAGCAGCATCGCCGCCAGAATCTTTATCGAATGCATAGGAGTAGCATAATGCCGCTAACCCGGATAGGATTGCTTTTGTTCGAGACGACAAAAAATCACGGCGGCGGAGGGTTTGCGATGTCTTACCGGATATTGGCTTACCGGCGATTGGCATGGAGAACTTTTGGCTCGATGGCTTTGCGGTTGGGGATTGCGCTGGCTCTGACGATTGCTTCGAGAGCTGTGGGACAGGCTGCGGGGGAGACGAATTCAGCTCCGCCGCCGGTAACTTTTACGGCTGACCAGGACCACCAGAACATGATGGATCAGCTGGGAGTGAAGGCGCTTCGTCCAGGACCGAGCGGGGATGAGAAGGCCCCCAACCACGCCAACTACGACGAGTCCCTGGCCAATCCCTTCCCCAATCTGCCCGAAGTACTGATGCTGAAAAATGGCCAGAAGGTCACCACGCCGGAGATTTGGTGGAAGCAGCGCAGACCAGAGATCGTCGAGGATTTTGAACGCGAGGTCTATGGCAGGACTCCGAAGAATGTCCCAAAAGTGACCTGGGAGGTAAAGGTCACGGACCATGAGTGGGTCGGCTTTACTCCAGTGATTGCTAGGCAGCTTGTCGGGCACGTGGACAATTCGGCGTATCCGCAAATCGCAGTCGACATCTCGATGACAGTCGTGCTTCCTGCGAACCATAAAGGGCCAATGCCGGTTTTGATGATGTTTGGGCGAGCTGCTCTTCCCAATCCGACGCAGCCACCGCCGGAGGACATGGAAAAAATCAATGCAGCGGTGAAGGCGATGCTGGTCGAGAAAGACCCATCCATGGCGGAGATATTCAAGCGGTATCCGGGGTACAGTCCGCTGAACGCGTTGGCGCCTGCGTTCGGATTTGGTGCGCCGCGTCCGGCAGGCGACCCGCCGGCGGCTCAGCAGTTGATCGCCGATGGCTGGGGGTATGTGCTGATCAATCCGGCGAGCATTCAGGCGGATAACGGCGAGGGGTTGACGCGAGGGATCATCGGGCTGGTGAACAAGGGCCAGCCTCGCAAGCCCGATGACTGGGGTGCGCTGCGGGCATGGGCGTGGGGAGCCGCGCGTGGACTCGACTACCTCGAAACCGACCCTGCGGTAGATGCAAAGCATGTGGGCATCGAGGGAGTTTCGCGATATGGCAAGGCGGCGCTCGTCACTCTGGCCTTTGAGCCCCGGTTCGCGATGGGGTTGATCGGCTCATCCGGTGAAGGCGGTGTAAAGCTGCATCGGCACAACTTCGGCGAGGCCGTCGAGAGCCTGACGGGCGGTGAGTATTACTGGATGGCCGGAAATTTCATCAAGTATGGCGCCTCGGAATCCAAATTTGGCAGCAGGAATGCCGGAGATATACCCGTCGATTCGCATGAGTTGATTGCTCTGTGCGCGCCGAGGCTGACATTCATCAGCTACGGCGTTCCCGAGCAGGGAGACGCCAAATGGCTCGACCAGCAAGGCAGCTACATGGCGACTGTGGCTGCTCAACCTGTCTTTACTCTGCTGGGCGCGAAAGGGTTGGGCGTCCCCGACGACTACCGCACGGCAAAGATGCCGCCCGTAAATAATGGCCTGCTGGAGGGGCGGCTCGCCTGGCGGCAGCACGACGGCGGGCACACCGATGCTCCGAACGTGAAGTACTTCATCGCCTGGGCTGACAGGATGATCGGGCGAGGCGAGGCGTCGGACAGATAGTTCGGGAATATTCAACAACGGGTCGCGCGCGGTCAGGGCAACGCGTACCAGGAGCCTTTGCCGGTGCCATGACGGACCAGGTGACGTTTCTCCACCAGGCCGCGGAAGTGCTCCTTTAGGGTGTTGCGGTTGGCGTGGGTGACGCGGATGATTTCTCCCATGGTGACGCGGCCATGCTGGCGGACGTGGTCGAGAATCTGAACTGCGAGGTCGGGCAGGGCCGACACTAACAATCTTTCGCGATCTACCTTTACCTCCAGGCGGCGCTTCTGCTGCTGCATGGCGCGCAGAAAAAAAAGTAGCCACGGCTGCCAGTCAGGTGCGCCGGTGCGAATGGTGCTTTGCGTCTGCCGCAGCGTGAGATAGTAGCTTTCCTTGCTGTTTTCAATGATGCTTTCAAGCGAACTGTAAGGGACGTAGGCGTAGCCGGACTTGAGCAACAGCAGTGTGGTGAGAATGCGGCTCAAGCGGCCGTTGCCGTCCTGGAAGGGGTGGATTTCCAGAAAGACAACGATGAAGATGGCGGTCACCAGCAAGGGGTGGAGACTGCGGGTTTCGGTGGTCTGCCGCAGCCATCCGACCAGTTCCGCCATGCGCAATGGCGTTTCGAAGGGGGAGGTGGTCTCGAAAACGATGCCGATCTGATGGCCACTGTCATCGAAGGCGGCAACGCTGTTGGGGATTTTCTTGTAGTCGCCGCGATGGCGGTCGTCTTTGAGGCTCCAGCGGAGCATGTCGCGGTGGAGTTGCTTGATGTGGTTCTCGATGAAGGATATCTCCGGCCAAGCACGATATATGGTTTCCATCACTTCGGCGTAGCCTGCAACCTCTTGTTCATCACGGGAGGCGAAGGATTGAATTTCGAGATGGGCGAGCAGACGTTCGACTTCACGATCGGAGAGCTTGCTGCCTTCTATGCGTGTGGAGGAGCCCACGCTTTCGATGGTGGCCACGCGGCGCAAGGCAGTCAGGCGCTCAGGGGCGAGCGTGCCCAAGGCTCGCCAGGCGCCTTTAAATTCATCGACTTCGGCGATGAGCGCCAGCATCTCGGGGGTGATTTGAATGGTTTCCAGGTTGTACATGTGCGACCGGCCTAGCCATATATACACCCATAACCATCCATATCGCAACCATATTTATACCTATAACCACTCATAAGACTCGATTTGGCAACTGCCTGGGGCAAATTGGATAAGAGCCCCAATCAAAAATACACCCAGAAGCACCTATATACAGGCTCAGTGATATCGCTCCACTACGGCCGTCGTGAGGGGCGATTCCTTTGCAGCATAGACGACTTCGCCTTCGAGCAGGGTCATCAGGCATTTCATATCTTTGATCTGGCCGGTTGGGATCGTGTAGAGATCGCGATCCCAGACGGCGATGTCGGCGTGCTTCCCTGCTTCGAGCGTACCGATCTTGTCTTCCATAAACATCTGGCGGGCAGACCAGACGGTGTAGCTGCGCAGAGCGGTTTTGGCGTCGACAGCTTCAGCCATGCCGAAGGGATGCAAACCATACGTGCCCTTGGCTGTCTCGCGGTTTGTGGAGGCCCACAGGCCGTAGCGTGCGGCGATCGGTGTGACGAAGTAGTCCGAGCCGCTCGACCACAGGATGCCGCGCTGCTTCAGGGTGTTCAGCGGTACAAGATGCGTGGCGCGCTCAGGGCCTGGGGCATAGCTTCCACCCGCTGCCGGCGTTCCCGAGGGGATATGTCCTTCCGCGCCGTAGCTGGCTGCGTAAATATCGCCGATCCACCATAGAAATTCTGCCTGGAGTTCGGGGTAACCGGCATCGTACTTCTTTTGCAGATCTGCCATCACGTCGAGCGCGTGCGGAGTCGGCAGATTGGCGTGGATGATCGAGTGGCGCAGACCGGGATGCGGCTCTTCCTTTTCGACCAGCGCATAGGTATCGACGACCCAGTCCATGGCGCGATCTGCCACCGCATGGGTACCGACCGGCACACCGGCATGCTGAAACAGCCGAACCATCTTCTGGTACTCCGCCGGATCGGTATGAGGGTAGCCCTTGTTACCCTCGCCTTTCTCCGTCCGGTCCGGCGTAGCGGAGTTGCGCAGCCAATCGCCGTAGGCCCAGCCGGTGCGCGCGCCGCCGGAGCCATCCATGTAAATCTTGGCTCCGCATGAAAGCAGCCGCCCGTCTCCCAGCGAGGCAGGCAGGCGCGGCACGCTATTGATTTCAGCGAGAGCCTTTTGTGCTTCGGCGACCGTTGTGCCGGCGTGCCAGAGAACGCAGATGCGCTCCTTAAGCTGCCCTTGGTCCAGAAGCGATTTATACGCATCCCAGTGAAGTTGGAAAATGTCGGGATCCTTGACGGCAGTCATGCCTTCGCTATGCAGCACCTGCTGGATGTAGAGAATGCCTTTGCGCATCTGCTCTGGAGTCGTTTCCGGAATCAGCCGTGTGACCGGCTCCATGGCGGTCTCTTCTTTGAGAACGCCGGTGGGCTTGTGAGTCTGCTGGTCGCGATCGATCGTACCTGCGGTCGGGTCAGGTGTGGCTGCTGTAATGTTGGCCAGTTTGAGCGCGAGCGAGTTGGCTACGCCATAATGGCCGGTGGTGTGCACAAGCCAGACCGGGTTCTTCGGGGCCACAGCATCCAGATCGGCGGCGGTGACGTAGCGATGCTCGGTAAGCTTGCCTTCATCCCAGCCAGAGCCGGTAATCCACTCCCCTGGCTTCACCAGCGCGACCTTGGCCCTGACGCGAGCGACTATCTCCGTGACCGAGGTAGCGTCGGAGAGTTTGACGCCATAAAGTTCTTCGACACCGCCATCGGCGATGTGAGCGTGCGTATCGATGAGACCTGGCGTGGCCGTCTTGCCATGCAGGTCAATCACTTTGGCCCCGATGCCCGCGAGAGCCATTACTTCTGCATCGCTTCCCGTCTTCAAAATGATGCCGCGGCGTACAGCGATTGCCTGGGCGATCGAGTCCTTCGCGTCTACCGTGAGTATCTTGCCGTGAATGAGAATCAGGTCGGCCTGTTCAGGAGCGGCCGGCGACTGTGCCTGCGCCAGAAACGGCAAAACAAGCAATGAAACTGGAATGAGAAGTCGGTGTCGAAACATGAGTGAGTGGCTGCTCCTCGCATGGATGGTTGCAACCACTCTATCGCAAGGCTCGCGCTTCGCAATCAGTGATCTCGTGAAGTCGCCGGAGTGCCATTGCCCCTGATCGGCAGGGACCCCACGATTCCAGCGAGCATTAACTCCCCGCCGGAGGAAGGCTCACCTGGGATATGGGCGGTCCCTCATCACTCTGAAAGGATTCGACCTGAGCCGGTTTCTGTTGCGGATTCTGTGCTGGAGAGTTGGCGGGCGGCGTAGGAATCAGCAGGCCCGCATGCAAACCGTCCGGATAAGCCGTCAGTGCATATGCGGGAAACAGCTTGCGGTTATCGCCGTATTTGAAGATGAAATTCAGAGTTAGACGATGCTGTTGAAACCACCTATCCGCGTTTGAGTCGAGAGCTTGTATTTCCTCCGGATTCAACTTCGCGGTGGCAACTTTAATATCGTTGTGGATCAGATGCTGCGCGGGTTCGCCGCCTTGCAGCAACGCTATCTTGAAGTGATAGTAAGCATTCCTGGTGTCCGCAGGCTCTCCATTGCCATCCCGGGCCAGTAAGCCAAGCATCACCGAGGCTTTCCACGCGCCTGCCGAAGCTGCCTGGTCCAGCCAGGATCGTGCCTCGTTGGAAGACTGGGCCAATTGGGGATGAAGAACAAGAAGCTGTGCCAGAGTGGACATGGCCGGAACGAATCCCGTGGACGCCGCCTCTCGCAGCAATGTCGCCGCTTTCGCAAAGTCGTGCGGACGGTCATCGCTTGTGAAATACACCAGTCCAAGGTCATAACATGCAAAGGGACTATGCAGCTTCACCCCTGTCTCATACCATTTGATAGCGGCTGGCTTATCCTGTTTCACGCCTGTGCCGGAGTAATACATTTCTCCCAGATAACTGGCGCCGGAGCCGCTTCCCTTGGCGGCGGCCTGCCGGAATAACTGGGCTGCGAATTCGGTGTCTTTCGGTACGCCAAGTCCCCACAGATAGGCCACTCCCAGATTCACTTTGGCGCCTACGAGGCCGTTGGCGTCAGCAAGCTGGTACCAGTGCACGGCCTTTTGAACATCAGCCTTTACTCCTATGCCAAGCTGATAAAAATATCCAATCTGATTCTGCGCCGCGGGGTCTCCTGCATCTGCCGCCTTTTCGTACCAGTGCGCCGCAAGCTTCTCATCCTGAGGTACTCCGCGGCCAACGAAGTAGTCCGCCGCCAGTTCAATCTCCTGCGCAACACTGCCGTGATCTGCAGCGGTCTGCAGTCGAGCAATATCCGGATTAACCGCCAAAGCGGCTCTGGTTGCGATGGCAACAAAGACGACAACAACTAGTCCCGTTATGCATACGACGGAACTGCGACGAGGGCTGGTATATCTGGTCATGATTCCCTCCCGATGCAGACACAAATGTCGTTGTGCGCCCGGCAGAAGTCCGGAAGAGGCCGGACATGGCCGCGCGATGTGGCGTAGACTCGCGGAGGTACGCGCGGGTTATCAGGGGGGTTCCGTCGTCTAAGACCCGCTTATCCCAGCCAGCAACCACGGGGCCTGCAGGAAAGTCGCTTAGTCGTTTCATCCCTGCAATTGGTCACAAATTTTTAAATATGAAAATTTATTACGTTGTAACTAAGCTGGCGAAGGCAATCACCTTCCTTCAAACGAGGTAAAGGCGTGGCACCTGCCACGCCTTTACCGTCGCTGTTTGCATGCGCGCGTTGGTTAGTACAGTACCTTCAGGCCGAACTGAATGATCCTTGGCTCAAAGGTGCTGGTGATGGTGCCGCCCGAAGTAGGCGCGCCACCAAGGGTGCCGCCCAGGCCGCTCGAAGGCAGGTAGAAGTTGGTGTGGTTGAAGATGTTGTAGAACTCGCTGCGGAACTCGATCTTCATCGTCTCAATAGGCAGGCTGAAGCGCTTGTTCAGAGCGAGGTCGGTGTTGAAGTAAGCCGGTGAGCGGCCGGGGTTACGTGCCGCGTTGCCAAAGGGGCTCAGCAGATTGCCGTCTGCGTCCTTAGTGGCGGGCAGAGTGAAGGCCGCGTAGTTGACCCACTGGATGTATCCGCTTGGCAGCTGACTCTTGGCGATTTTTGATACGCCCGGAACCACGTTAGGCCGGTATTCATTTGCGCCGCGATAGGTCGCCGAAATCTGCGGCGAGACGGCGTTGGCCGAGTTAGGCGTGTAGACGAGGTTAAAGGGAGTGCCGGACTGCATGGTGTTGATTCCGCTTACCTGCCATCCTCCTAGCACCGCATCGACTGCCGGGTGCGCGCTCGATAGGAATTTGCGTCCGTGGCCGACAGGCAGGTCGTAAACCAGGCTGGTCACGTTGGCGAGGGGCAGATTGTAGTCTGACTGGCCATAGTCGGCCTCAATGTTGTTGCCGTCCTGCGGAGAGGGCGTGTTGGCTTCGAGGGAGGCGCTGGAGTTGTCAAGAGCGTGTTCCCAGGTAAAGGAGTTGAGGAGGGTCAGGCCGCCAAGGAAGCGTTGTTCATAACGGGCCTGGAAGGCGTTGTAGTTGGATTTGAATCCATTGAGCGCCTCGGTGATATCGCTCGGCCAGAAGGAAGCATACGGACGCGCAAACCCGTTTGCCGGATTTTTCTGATTCGCGTTGAGGAAGCCCTGCAGGCGGCTGCCGATGTTACCGACGTAGGCCACATCCACGAGCGTATTCGGGGCAAGCTGCCTCTGAATGCTTACAAAATAGCTCTGAACGCGGCTGTCCTTTGTGTCCTTGGGAATGTAAGTGATGTTGTCCGTCGTGGGATTGAAGGTCGTCGCGAGGCCGTCGGGATATCCCTGATCGACAGTGCGATAACCTGCCGTACCCGGCTTCTGCGGGACGGAGACGAAGAGCGCGAACGGTGCGTTGATGGCCAGGATATCTCCCGAACCGGCGCGAGTGTAGTGGACGTAGCTGATGCCGTAGCCGGCGCGGATCGCGGTTTTCGGCGTAAGGGCATAGGCGAATCCAACGCGGGGCGCCCAGTCGCCGTAGTCGGGATTGACCAGGGTGCGGTCATAGGTGCTCCCGTCTTTGGCGGTAAGAATAGCTGTAGCTGTCGAAGTGGCGCTGGGATCGAAGTTCGAGAGGTTGTTATGCTCTTCGGCATAGGGCGAACCGTATTCCCAGCGAATGCCGAGGTTCAGCGTAAGCTTGGGCGTCACGTGCCAGTCGTCCTGAGCGTAGGTGTTGTGCATAGTTTGCAGCAGGTGCGCGCGGAAGTAAGTAGCAAGCGCGTAGTTGTTGGTTGTGCCGAAAAGGAAGTCGGCCCAGTAGGTATCGGCGGCCGCCTTGATTGCCGTGCAATCGGGGCTCACCGGAACACTGACTCCGCCCACAGTCTGGCTGGGGCAGACGCTGAATCCGCCGCCGTACGAGAACGACCCGTAGAGCGGGTTGGAGTCCTGCACCTGCATCCAGATGTGCTCAAACTCATAGCCGAATTTCAGCGAGTGATGTCCGCGGACCCACGAGAAATTCACCTTGGAATCGAGCAGCGACGGGTACTGCCACTGCGGGTTGGTGCTCTGACGGCCAAAAGCTGTGAATCCTCCAGAGACCGAGGTCGAAGGCAGGCCGCCGGCCACGGTGGGGTCGGTGGGCAGTCCCGGAATGTTAAAGGCGTTGTCGCCGATCGAGAGCGAGAACTTGCCCGCGCGTGTCTGCGAGAGTCCGAGACGCGCATCCAGCACCTTGTTCGAACCAAAGAGGTGAGTATAGCCCGCTGCGATCTGGCGATCGAGAATCTTGGCGCGTCCATTGGTCTGCCCGTCAAGTGGCAACGGGATCGTCGGATAGTTAATACCCGTCTCTTTGCGATCGCTCACACGCAGAAACCACGAACTGCTTGCGCTCTGCTGAAAATCAAGGCGCAGGCTTCCCTTGTCGGAGTTATCGGTAAAGGGCGCCTCGGTTGGATAGTCGTTCGCGGCAAGCCCAGTGGTGGCGGAGCCCGCGGTGGGCAGGCCATTGATCTTGCCGAAGTAGCCGAGGATTTGCCTGGAGATCGGCGACACGTCGGGCGACGTCAGGATCGATGTTCCAGCCTTGTAATAGGTGCCTGGGTGCAGCGGATCCTGCACGTCGACTGCGAGTACGCCGTTGAGCTCGTTCTGCGTGGGCAGCGTGAGCACGACGAGCGGCTTCAGAGTCTGGCGAAAGCCTTCATAGTCGAGAAAAAAGAAAAGCCGGTTCTTGAGAATGGGGCCGCCAAAGTTGGCGCCGAACTGATTGCGGTTGAAAACCGGCTTCACAAATGGAGTCGCGCCGACAGTCGGCTTGAAGAAGCCGGCAGCGTTGAGATCGATGTTGCGGATGAACTCGTACAGCGTGGTGTGGAACCGATTCGTGCCGCTGGCCGACGCAACGTTGATCGTCGCGCCCGAAGATCGGCCATATTGCGCGCTCTCGTTGTTGGTCACTACCTCAAACTGCGCAACCGAGTCCGGCGGCGGGGCGATGATCTGGTTATCAAAGCCCTGATTGCTCTCGCCGTATGCATTGTTGTCCATGCCATCCAGCAGGAAGTTGTTGAACATGCTGCGCTGGCCATTGACGTTGTACGAACCCTGACGGACGAGGCTTGTGGCAGCAGTGGTCGTGGCCGCCGTCGGCGCCTGACGCGACCCGGTAACGAGGCCGAGCAGATCAGCGTAATTGCGTGTGACCAGGGGCAGCGCTTCGGTCTGATAGTTCGAGATATTCTGACCGCGCTCGCTGCTCTCGGTCTCTAGAGCCAGGGAGACGCCAGTAACCTCGACAGTGCTTTCCGAACCGCCTATCTTGAGCGCCAGATCGATGCGTGTACGCCCGGCTACCGAGATGCTGATGTTTTCGGCAACGGCAGTCGAGAATCCGGTCGCCTCAGCCTTAACCGAATAGACGCCGACGCGGAGCGATGGGAATTCATAGTCGCCACCGCCGCCGGACGTGGTGGTAGCGACAATGCCGGTCGCGATATTCGTAGCCGAAACGGTCGCGCCGGGAATCGCCGCTCCGCTGGGATCGTGAATGGTGCCCACCAGGCTGCCGTCTTCAAACTGCGCCATGGCTCTGTTTGCACCGATGAGGAGGAAAAGGCCAGCCAGAAGGGAGAGAGAAAAGTTTCTTAAATTGCGCTTCATACCGGGAACAATAAGGAGCCAGTTATAGATGAATTTGAATGTAACGTGAACACAGTTTGAATTCTGCGTAGACGCATCCGAATTGAAACATGGCGAAACTATCTGACCGCTTCGACGTTTCCCCCGAAAATCCCAGCAATCGTCGCTGCCGGAGGAGCGCGGGTTTGAAGAGGGAATTCGGTACTTTTGCCTTGCCTCGCCCGTTTCAATCGTGTGAATTTTTGTTAGGCTCAAGAGACAGGGCCAAGCGCCAGATTTCCCCCTCCGGAGTAACAATTGACCATGACAGCGTCTGAACTGCTGAAAATCGAGTATCCCGTGGAGTTTGCCCAGGGAGCCCAATCGGCGGTGACGACCTGCCTACGGATCGACCCCAAAGAAAAAGTCACGCTCATCACCGATCGCGCAACCGAGCAGATCGCGGCCTCCATCGGCGAACAACTCGCGGCGAAGGGATGCGAGTGGAATGCATTTCTGCTTGAAGACCTGGCCCCGCGTCCCCTGGTGAATATGCCCGCTGCGGTGCTGGCGGACATGGAGAGCTCACAGGTTTCGATTTTTGCAGTGCAAGTTCAGCAGAATGAACTGCAGTCGCGCATGCAAATGACCGATGTGGTCAATCGCCGCCACATGCGGCACGCGCACATGGTCAATATCACCGCTGAGATCATGTGCCAGGGAATGCGCGCCGACTTCAATCTTGTGGACCGGCTATCCCAGCAGGTGCTGGACCGGGTAAAGAAGGCGACTCGGATTCGCGCCACGACCGCCGCAGGCACAGACATCACCGCCGAAATGAATCCCGGATACAAGTGGTTCAAGACCAGCGGGATCATAAGCCCCGAGAAGTGGGGCAACCTGCCCGGCGGCGAATGCTTCACGTCTCCCGGCGAGGTCAACGGCACCTTTGTGGTCGACGGGGTGGTTGGCGACTGGCTCTGCGCGCGCTATGGCCTGCTGCATGCCACTCCGCTGACCATAGAGATAGCGAAGAATCGAATCGTCAGTTGTGCCAGCACGAACAAAGCGCTCGAAGCCGACTTCTGGGCCTACACCCATACCGATGAGAATTCAGACCGTGTGGGCGAGTTCGCCATCGGTACCAACCTGGGCGTGGAGCGGGTGATCGGCAATATCCTGCAGGACGAGAAATTTCCCGGCATCCATATCGCCTTTGGCAACCCGTACGGCGAACATACGGGCGCCCCCTGGCGCTCCGGAACGCACATTGACGTGGTCGGGCTGGGCTTCAATATCTGGCTGGAATCGGACGCCGGCCAGGAGCAGATCATGCGCGAAGGCCGCTTCCTGATCGCGGCTTAATTCACAGCCGCCGTGTTACGCCTCCTACGATTCCAGCATCTATCCTGTTGTTATGACATCTACGGCTTCCCTTCCCACAAAAACTCTTGGAAACTCCGACCTTCAAATAACCCCGATCGGCTTTGGCGCATGGGCAATCGGTGGCGGCAACTGGGATTTTGCCTGGGGCGCGCAGGATGATGCGGAATCGATTCGCGCCATCCATCAGGCGCTCGACGAAGGCATCAACTGGATCGACACAGCCGCCATCTACGGCCTGGGCCATTCGGAAGAGATCGTTGCCCGAGCGGTCAAAAGCAGCTCGCACAAACCACTGATCTTTACCAAGTGCTCGATGCGCTGGGATAGCGACCGCAAGATCTACCGCTCTCTCAAGGCCGCGTCAGTCGCAGAGGAGCTCGAGGCTTCGCTGCGGCGGTTGGGCACGGAGACCATCGACCTGTACCAGATCCACTGGCCCAATCCGGAGGGGGAGATTGAAGAGGGCTGGGCGGAGCTGGCCCGGCAGCAAGAAGCTGGTAAGATCCGCTGGATTGGCGTTTCCAATTTCAATGTCGCCCAGATGCAACGAGTGCAGGCAATTGCGCCGATCACCAGCCTGCAGCCACCCTACTCCATGCTCCGGCCCGCAGTGGAGGAGGAGATTCTGCCATATTGCCTGCAGAACGGTATCGGCGTCATCAACTACTCGCCGATGGTAAGCGGACTGCTCACTGGACGCATGAGTGCAGAGCGCGTGGCCGCTATGCCGGCCGATGACTGGCGCCGCAAGGCCGCCGAGTTCAACGAGCCGCGCCTGAGCCGAAATCTGCGCCTTGTTGAGGTACTCCGCGAGATTGGCTCAGCACACAATGTGCAGCCGGGAGTGGTGGCTGTGGCCTGGACCCTGCACCATCCTGCAATTACCGCCGCGATTGTGGGCGGCCGCAGCGCGGAACAGGTCAAAGGTCTGGCTCCCGCTCTCCACTTTCGCCTGACGGAAGAAGAATTTACCCGCATCGGGAAGTTCCTGGCAGATAATCCGGCCTAGTCGCAAAAGCAGGCACAAAAGCAAATGCCCCAAGCCCTGACAGGGTTTGGGGCATTTGGTAGAGCCTGTACAAACTTACATCGCGGCGACAAAGTCCGGAAGAACGACTGCCGCATGATCCTGCATCAGAGCGGTCATCCGGGCCGCCATACCGCTATACATGTCGGCGGCGCGGAAAGCATTCACCTTTACACCCGCCGTGGCCTTGCTCATGGCATACTGCCCGAGGGCCATGAGAACGCATAGGCGAATCTGCATCGCGTCACTGCGCAGAGTCTCAAGAACCATGGGATCGATCGGTTCCGATCCGGGAATCATATTGCGATTCGCATAATCCGCCATCTCCAGCAGAACGCGGGCATTCTGGTAAATCGCCCAAAGTCCCCGGGGACCGTCAAGGCGCTGCCAGATATCGTCCGTTGTCGCTGTCAGTCCTTCTTTCCAGAGGAATTGCTCACTGAGTTCGCGAGCGCTCCAGTCGGAACGAAGCTGGCAAAGAAGACTATCCCAGCTCTGTACATTGCGGCGGCGCATGTTCCTGCGCCATTTGGCAAAGTACACCAGCAAGGCACTTACTATGGCGATTTGTAGTAATGGAAGAAGCATTACTTATCCTTTTTCCTTGATCGATCGTTCGGAAAATCGTTTAGCGCAATACGGCCCGCACGTGCGCCTCCACCTAGTTGTAGCAGAAGATGCTGCATTTGTGGACTAAATTCTTTGCGCTTCTGCTCTTTTGTAACGAAACTGAACACCCAGTAGGCCAGTGTACAAAGGTAACTAACCGAAACCGCCTGATCCAACCAGTGGAAATCATCCGCGTTCCCCCTCTGCTGAGTGTGGACAACCGACACCATCAGGCTCACGATGGAATAGAGTCCGAGCCCTGTAGCGACCTGCAATTCGCGGTCGCGCCAACCAATCGCCAGCAACTGGCTGAACCCCGCCATCACCAGGAAAACCACAATACGGAGAATGGCGACAGTCTGCTGCAGGTGAAAGAGAGGCTGAGTCAACCCGATATAGCCCGCCGGTACCGCCTTGCCGGCAAGAGGCCAGATGGCCAGACCCGCCAGCGCTACCAGCAAAGCCAACACCACGACCGCACCGCGCGGCAGCGAAGCACGCACCGGACGCAAAACTTCCCAGCCCAGTTCGACCAGCACGGCAAATTGCAGGATCGAATCGATAATCGTCTCAACGAGGTAGAAGCGCAGGTAGAAATGTTCCGTCGAGCGATGCTGCAGATAAAAGGCAGCAAGATCACTGGCGCAGGTCCAGGCTACGTAGGTCAGAAAAAGCGGCATCTTGCGCCACATCTTCTGTCGCACCATAAGAACGCAGACCACGGCTTCGCCCACAGCTGACGATAGCGTCAGTACCGAGTCGACATCCATGGCCTACCTCCTGGACGAGATTCCAAGGAACCCATCCGCAAAACGAGTTTAGCAGGCCATCATATGAGTCGATATACAACTAAAGCGTTCAATCGCTGCCAAAGCCGATCCTCCAGCCGTTCCGCCACGGAAATCCAGATTGAAAACTACGACAGAATTACGCTGCTCGCGAAGCTGCCGCCAGTTGACGGCTTAGGCGTCGGCGTGCCGGGACCGAAGGCCACGAGGGTGTTGTTCGCGAAGCTTCCGCCAGTTGACGGCTTGGGGGTAGGCGTACCAGGACCGAAGCTTCCGCCGGTCGAAGGCTTAGGCGTCGGCGTGCCAGGACCAAAAGCCACGAGGGTGTTGCTTACAAAGCTTCCGCCAGTCGACGGCTTGGGGGTAGGCGTACCAGGACCGAAACTTCCACCGGTCGACGGCTTAGGCGTCGGTGTTCCGGGGCCGAATGCTATCATTGTGCTGCTCGCGAAG
>Ga0182024_10009023_pt1 | contig 20776 bp, 20 predicted proteins | sample P32metaG_FD_120480 | JGI IMG/M metagenome (GOLD analysis project Ga0182024, IMG submission 120480) | Permafrost microbial communities from Stordalen Mire, Sweden - P3-2 metaG (Illumina Assembly) | ecosystem: Environmental > Terrestrial > Soil > Wetlands > Permafrost | place: Sweden: Stordalen...
CAGGAACTGGCGCGGCAGAACGGACTGGCCGAACGCGTGCGCTTCGAGCTTCGCGATTATCGCTCGCTTGCCGGCCGCTTCGACCGCATCGTCTCGGTCGGCATGTTCGAACATGTGGGCGCGCGCTACTATCCGCAATTCTTCGCCAAGGCGCGCGAGCTTCTGGCCGATGACGGCGTGATGCTGCTGCACACCATCGGGCGGACCGATGGTCCGGGCGCCACCAATGCCTGGATCCACAAATATATCTTCCCGGGCGGCTACGCCCCCGCCCTTTCCGAAGTGGTGCCGGTGATCGAAAAAGCCGGGTTGATCGTCACCGACGTGGAAGTGTTGAGGCTTCACTACGCCAAGACGGTGTCGGAATGGCAGAAGCGGTTCCAGGCCAACCGCGCCGAGATCGCCGCGCTTTACGACGAACGCTTCTGCCGCATGTGGGAATTCTATCTCGCCGGCGCCGAAATGGCGTTCCGCCACGATCACCAGGTGGTGTTCCAGATCCAGGTCGCAAAGCGGGTGGATAGTTTGCCGCTGACCCGCGCCTATATGAGTGACGAGCGCGGCGACACCGAGGCCGCGGCCCGGCCCACCCGCGTCAAGGCGGTCGCCGGTCGTCGCTAGACCTGGAGAGATTGCCAGTTTACGGGACCACGCTAAAGTCGCGGCCGCATGTGGCTTCTTCTGGCTTTCGTGGGACCTGTCTGCTGGGCGGTCTCCACCCATATCGACAAATATCTGGTGGATCGCTATTTCCGCGACAGCGATACCGCGGTCCTGATGCTGTTCACCGCCCTGCTTGGGGTGGCGCTTCTCCCTTTCATCTGGTGGATCGAGCCCGCCATCCTGAAGCCGCCGCTTCAGGCGATTGCGGTGATGACCGCCTCGGGGGTGCTGTATATGAGCGCCCTGCTCTTTTATCTGCGCGCCATCCAGAGCGAGGAAGCCTCGGTGGTGGCGCCGCTGTTCCAGGCCTCGACGCTTTTCACCTTTCTGTTGGGCTATCTGTTCCTGCATGAGCGGCTGGGTCCGGCGCGGCTTTTGGGCATGGGTTTGATCGTGGGCGGCGCGCTCAGCCTTTCGCTTCAGCGCGGGTTCGACATCAAGCGGTTCAAGAGCCGGTTGATCCTGTTGATGCTCGCCGCCACCTTCGTGATGGCGCTCTCCAGCGTGCTGTTCAAATTTTTCGCCATCCGCGACGATTTCTGGACCACCACTTTCTGGACTTTTGTCGGCGAAGGTATTTTCGGGGCGCTGCTGCTGCTGAGGCCAAGCTATCGCCGCCAATTCGCGCAATTGTTCCGCCGCAATCCCGGCGCCGTGTTGGGCGTGAACGCCGCCAATGAACTGATCAATCTGGGAGGCGGCTTGAGCGTGCGCTTCGCTTCCCTGCTCGCGCCGGTGGCGCTGGTGTCGGCGATCTCTTCCACCACCACTTTATTTGTTTTCGCCTTCGGCATTCTGCTCACGCTGTTCTTTCCCAAACTGGGGCGCGAGGATCTGACGGCCTCCAATCTCGCGCGCAAGGGCCTGGGCGCGCTTTTGATCGCGGGCGGCGTGGTGTTGGTCGAAACCCTCTGAGACCCGCCGGCAAAATTGCCGGGCAAGGATCAGCCCATCCGCGGCGCCGCGGATTTGGCGCTGCTGATCAAGGCTTGTTCCCGGCCGCTATCCGCCGCCAGCACGAGACGCACCAGGTCGGAAAGCCCGGAGGCGTGCAGCTTGTCCATGATGTGGGCGCGGTGAATTTCCACGGTGCGAGGCGAGATGCCCAACTCATAGGCCGCGACCTTGTTCGACCGCCCTTTCACCAGGATGTCCAGCACGTTGCGCTCGCGCGAGGTCAGCCGGGCAAGCCGCTCGCGCGCGGTTCTGGCTTCGGTTGAACGGCCGCGCGTCTTGCGGCCCACTTCGAAGGCGTGACGGATGCTGGCGATCAACTGACGATCGTTGAAAGGTTTTTCGATGAAATCAACGGCGCCGGCCTTCATGGCCTTCACCGCCAGCGGGACATCGGCATGGGCGGTGATGATGATCACGGGCAGATGCGCGTCATGCCGCGTGATCTCTTCCTGAAGTTGCAGCCCGCTCATGTCCGGCATCCGGATGTCGGCGACCACGCAACCCAGCTTGGGTGTCATATCGGAAAGAAATTCCCTCGCCGAGGCGTAGGCATGGGAGCGAAGTCCGGCACTCTCCAGCAGGAGTTTGAGGGAATCGCGGATATCCGCGTCATCGTCCACAATGAATACGTGTTGCTCTTCAATCATGCTACTTCTGGAAATAATGGGAGACTCAACCGCTTGGACATCCGGCGGTGGCCGGCTCCTCGGGGCAAGGACGCGCCCCCAGCGTGATTCGCAAAATCATACACGGAACTCCATGGCGAGCCTATATCGCCTATGTGTCAAACGTGCATCAGTTGGGATGGAACTCCGTAGGCGGATTAATCACGCCGACTGATGGCGGCTGAGCGCCAGACGTCCGGCAGCATCCGATACCTTGTGCTGTAAAAGACGAAACTCGTCCAGATCCGTGAGGTCGGCGAAGCTGGCCAAGGTGGCGCCATTGGGAAGCCGTGACAGCGCCAGCGAAATGATGCGCCCGTCGGCCCGCCTCGCCTTGCCCCACTCGCCAAAGCGTTCGGGGCTTGCCGAATTCACGCCCGAGGCGATGATGCCCCAGATGCCGTCCTGGCCGATGCGTACCGCGCAAAGGCCGGCGATCTCGGAAAGATGCGGTTGGCCGGTGAGATCGCTTTCCGTCAGCCGCCACATTTTCGCGAACAGGGCGTTGTGCAGCACCAGCCGCCCATTGGCGCCGAGGATGGCGACCCCCTCGTCCAGGGTATCGAGGGTGGCTTTCTGGACCTGGGTCATCAGGTTGAGCGAGGCTTCCAGCTTCAGTTGCTCGCTGATGTCCTCGCAGAGAAGAAACAGCCCGCCGTCACTTTGCGAGCGGATGACCCGGCGCACGCTTTTTCCGGACGGCAAATGCCAGGTTTCCTCTCTTGCCTCGCCGGCGGCCGGGGCTTCGATCTGGCTTTTTTTCCATTCGGAGAAATTGCGTTGTTCGGGGATCAGGCGGGATTCCCGCAAGCGGTTGAGGATGACGCCCAGCGAAGGATTGGTGTCCAACCAGGCGCGCGGCAGGCCCCAAAGCTCCGCATAAGCGGCGTTGTAGCAGACAAGCTTGCGATTGGCGTCGAAGGTCGCGACCGCCAAAGGCAAATTATCGATCATGTGCGCGTCGCCGGGGCGCGCCACCTGTTCGCCGATATAGAGCACGGCGCGCTTTCCCACCGGCGTGCCCCGCAAGGCGAGGATGCCGCCATCGACGCGCGCCGGGCGGGAGAACACGGTCCCGTTCCTGACCAGCGCGTCGAGCGCTTCGAGTATCTGCGGCGCGTCCGCGCCCTCCAGCACGCGTTCGAACAGCGCTTTGCCATTGCCGAAATAGCTCTGGCGTGGACCGGGGTTCACCACAATTCCCTGCATGCCATTGTCGAGCAGCGCGTCGTGAAAAGCGGCCATCGCTTCATAGCGGGCTTTTTCGGTGCCGATCCGGACTGCCGCATCGCGCAAACGCCGCTTGAACCAGATGGCACAGCAGGCGCCGATAACGGATGCCGCGAAGGACAGCGCGGTCAAAGGCAGGATCAGCGCGCTGATCACCGCCAAGGCCCCACTTGGAAGGGATAGCGCCATCATCTTCTCAACGCCCCGTCTCTGCGGAACGGACGGCGTCTCTCCGGGACCGCGCGCGCATAAGCCCGGCCCGCGCGCCGTTCGGCATGATCGGCATTGATAGCCCCCGTCTTCCTTTGCCTCTCGCGTGAGCGTGATGGTTATCCTTGACGGCTTCTTAAGCGAATCAACAGTGCGGGATTCCGCGTAAGTAGATGTACGGGGCGCCAGCCGGGACTTCTACGTAGCGCCGGCAAAAATCCCCGCTTTGCCCTCATGCGTTATACGCAAAAATACGTAGACGGAGCATTTGCGGGAAAAGGTTCCGGACGGCGATGCCGCGTTCATCCGCCCAAGGAGCATATCGCGGGCCGGTCAATCTCCGGTTGAGAAGATCTGATCCAGCCAATTGAGCAGGGCATCGGCGGCGAGCGGCTTGCGCAGCACGGCGTGGACGCCTTCCCTGGCGGCGCGCGCCAAAAGCGGCTTGCCATTGCCCGACACCATCACCACGGGCGTCTCGACGCCCTGCGACCGCAATAACCCGATCAAATCCAGCCCCGACATTCCCGTCAGATTGTGGTCGAGCACGATGCAATCGGCATCGCGTCCGTCGGTGACGGCGAGAAAGGATTCCGCATCGGCAAAATCGCGGACCAGGAAACCCCGCGCCTCCAAAAGCGTCCGGGTCGAGGCGCGCACCGCCTCGTCATCCTCGATAACGAAAATTCTACGTTTTTCCGCAACCACCACTTTACTCTCCGCCCACCCTCGCGGCGGCGCAAAGCTAAGCGGGGCTCCGATAGCGCCGATATACGTAATTGTGCGTAACGGCCCGCGAAATGCGGGATTACCGGCTTTTGCATCGGCGGGAATTTACAAAAAACGTTAACGGCGCGGAAACCGCAGCCGCACAAGGCACTGGCTTCGCTGCCCCTAATGCATGTGCTGTGCGTTTAGTCGTGTTGCATGGTTAGGGCGGACGAAACATATGTCGGAATTAACCAGCAACAACTCGGATTACGCCGACGCCGCCGGCGCGGTGGTGACCGAGACGCTGGACGGCACTATCACCGGCTGGAACGAGGCCGCCGCACGCATTTTCGGCTATAGCGCCGCTGAGGCGATCGGCCGGAATATCGCGATCCTCTATCCCGCCGACCGGTTTTGGGAACAGGAAGACATCGCGCAAAAGCTCCTGGCGGGCGAAGACATCGCGGCCTTCGAGACCGTGTGTTGCCACAAGGATCGCAGCGAAATCCATGTCTCGCTTTCCGTCGCACCCATCCTGGATCGCGAAGGCCGCCTGATCGGCACGACCACCACGGCGTGGGATATTTCGCAGAAAAAGCACGCGGAAGCCAGCGAGGCGGCCCGCAGGAACGAGCTGGCGCATGTGGGACGGTTGAGCGCGATGGGCGAGATGAGCGCGGCCATCGCCCACGAACTCAACCAGCCGCTCACCGCGGTGACCAATTACGTCAAGGCGGCGCAGCGCTTCCTCGACGCCGATCCGCCCTCGTCCGCGCAAATCCGCAATGCCCGCGACGCGATGGAGAAAGCCGCCGATCAGACGATCCGGGCGGGCACCATCATCCGCTATCTTCGTGACTTTGTGGAGAAACGGGAAAGCGAAAAAACGCCAGAGAACATCAACCAGGTGATCCGCGAAGCCGTGGCGCTGGGCCTGGTCGGCACCGCCCACCGCAATGTCAAGGTCAAGTTCGATCTGGGCGCCCGCATCCCGCGCATATTCATCGACAAGATTCAAATCCAGCAAGTGCTGCTGAATCTGATCCGCAACGCCATGGAAGCGATGGAGGGCCATGAAAGACGCGAGCGTTTCATTTCATCCGCCCTGATCGAGCCTCGCTATGTCGAGCTCGTGATCCGTGACACCGGCCCCGGCTTTTCGCCTGAGATCGCAGACCGGCTGTTCCACGCCTTCGCCACCACCAAGGAAGACGGGCTGGGCATCGGACTCAAGATTTGCCAGTCCCTGGTCGAGGCGCATGGCGGTTCGATCAAGGCCCTGCCCGGCGGGCCCGGCGCCGCCTTCCAGGTCCGCCTGCCTTTGTCTTGAGCGGCACCGATGATTGCCGAAAAGCGGGGCAAGCAGGTCTATGTGGTGGACGACAATGGGGCGGTGCGCGATTCCCTGTTGGCGCTGCTCACCAGCAACGGACTTTCCGCGCGCGCCTTCGCGTCGGGCAAGGAATTTCTTGCCCGCGCGGAACGCCTGGAGCGAAGCTGTCTCATTCTCGATCTGTACATGCCGGAATTGAGCGGACTGGAGCTGCTGCGGCTTTTGCGCGCGCGGCAACCGGATTCCCGTCATCGCCATCAGCGGCCGGCGCTCCCCGGCGCTGGACGCCGAAATCGAACGCGAAGGCGTCCTGGCGACCCTCTCCAAGCCATTCGATGAGGACGATCTTCTTTCCCTGATCGCCAAGGCGCTTCGAACGCGCTGACAATTTGCGTCGCCGGGCCGACGGCAAACGCGCAACGCCATGTTCTGTGCCGTGGTGGAACCTGATGGTTCCCGCCACCCCAGGGCGTGTCGGGCGTTATCGATAGGCGTAGGCAAAAGGAGGCCTAACATGAAACGGTTTGGAAAAATCGCTCTTGGGGCTGTGATGCTTGCCGGCGCGGCGATGGCATGGGCCACGCCCGCCTCTGCGGCTGTGGGCATCGGCTTGGGTATTGGACCGGCCTATTATGCGCCTCCGGGCGCGGTTTGCGACCCGTATAGCCGCTTCTACGATCCTTACTATTGCAACGGCTATTATGACTATTACGGCCCCAGCGTCGCGATCGGCGGCTATTGGGGCGGGTACTGGCATGGCGGCCGTCACTTCGGTGGCTTCCACCGCCGCTAAGGCCTGAGCAAACTTGAGAAGCGCCCCCGCGCGGGGCCGCTTCTTTATCGCGCCGGTCTTATTGCGGCGCCGGTCCTTGGCTCACGCGCACCAGATCGTCCGGCCGCATCCATTTGCGGAAAGCCGCTTGGACATCCTGGGCGTTGAGATTCACATAGTTGCGGGCGGCGATCGTGGGCTCGTCTAACGGCAGGTCAAGATCGCGCAACGCGCTGAAGCGGCGCGCGATCTGCCCCACATTGGCCTCACGCAAGGGAATCTGCCGCAGCAGATAGGCTTTGGCGCGCGTGAGTTCGTCGGCCGAGACAGGATTGTTCTGCAGATCCTTGAGCTCGCCGCTGACGATGGCGGCGGCTTTGGTGACGTTGATGGGATCGCAGGCGTAGCTGATCATGTAGAGGCTGCGCGTGGTGCCCGCCGCAAGGTTGGCATCCACGGAATAGACCAACCCGTTCTTCTTTCTGAGATCGTTGCTTAGGCGGGATGAATAGAACCCTCCCGCCAGCACCGCATTGCCAAGTGAGAGCGCGTAATAATCGGAATCCTTGCGCGACAGGGGCACATTCTCGGCCAAGGCGACAGTGTCCTGCACCCGGCTGTCGTCGGGCACCACCAAGGTAGCGGAATGATTGGCCGAGACCGCCGGTAAATCGACGTCCGGCTTGGGCCCAACGGCATGCCAGGCGCCGAAATATTTCTCGATCACCGCGCGGGCCTTGGCGGGCGTGATCTTTCCGATCACCACGATGGTGGTGAGATCGGGCCTGAACGTGGTTTGGTAATAATTCTGCACGTCCTCCATGGTGAGCCGGCCGATATTGTCCGGCAGCGGCTCGCGCAACGATGGGTCGTCCTTGGTGAACAGGGATTCGCGCAGGGAGCGGTCTGCGAGGAACGACGGGGTCTGCATGCGGGCGGCGATCATGTGGCTAATTTGATCGCGCGCCAGCTTCGTCGCGGCGGGCGAGAAAGCCGGATGCAGTTCATTGTCGGCCAGGAGCGAGACGCCGCGGTCGAAATCCTGGGCCAGGGCCTGCAGCTGGAAATCGGGCCCGGCCCGCTCGCCGGCGCCGATCTGATCCAGCGCCTCCTGGAAGGCGATCCGGTCGAGATGCTCCGAACCATATTTGAACTGGGCATTGACCACCTCGGCCACGCCTTCCTTGCCCGTGGCGGTCTCGGTTTCCGGCCGATTTTTGATATGCCCATAGACGCTCACCGTGTCGCTGACGTCCTCGGGCTGCACGATCAAGGTGATGCCATTGGCGAGCGTGATGACGGTGGGATGAAGCGTGGGTGGCGGCACGTCCAGCCGGGTGAGCGCGCTTTCCGCCCAGTCCGGCAGGGCGACAGATTTGGTTTCGTCCAGGGCGATGGCTTCCTCGCCACCGAAATCATGTTCGGCAGACGCTACGCGCGCGCCCTGGCGGGGCGTCATGGTCACGGTGACGGCATGGTCGAGATCGAGATATTCGCGCGCCACGCGGTTGACCTCTTCCGGCGTCACCTTCTCGATCCGCGTCAGATCTTCGTCCGGCGAGGTGAGGTCTTCCTGCGCGACCGCGTCGGCCCAGACCGAGGCCAGATTGGAGATGGAATTCCGGCGGGTCTGCGCACTGCGATATTCCTGGGTCTTGGCCGCCGTTACGAGCTCGGCGGGAACGCCGTTCTTGACCACGCCCACAAGGATGGCGCGAAGCGTTTTTTCCGCGCCGGCCAGATCGCCGCCAGGGGACAGGGAAATGGACGCGGACGCGATGCTCGCTTCCCGGAGCGGGTCCAGTGAAAAGCGGGCGCTGAGGGCCTTGCCTTGCGCCACCAGGGCATAGAGCTCGAAGCGGCGGCTGGAGAGGACGTCCGCCAGCACCTCGAGCGCCGGAAAATCGGCGCTCTGGGATCCCGGCAGCCGCATGGTGATCATTTTGGTGGCAGCGGGACTGTCCGTTTCCACATTGATCGGCGTGGTATCCACCGGGCTGAAAGCGTAGGAAGGACGCGCCGGCAAATTCTTGGACTTGATGGCGCCGAACAGCGCCTTGACCTTATCCAGCGTCGCAGCGGGATCCACATCGCCGGCCACCACCAGGACGGCATTATTGGGCGCGTACCAGGCGTCGTGGAAGTCCTTCAGCATGTCCGACGTGGTCTTGTCGAACGTCTCGCGGGAACCTAGGGCGTCATGCTCATAGGGTGTGCCGCCGAACAGCGCGGTGCGCAGGCGCTGATACATCATATAGCGGGGGCTCGAAACGTCTTGGGCGACTTCCTGCTCGATGGCGCCGCGCTCTTGGTCCCAGCCTTCCTTGCTGTCGGTGACGTCCGCCATGCGCACCGCCTCGATATGAAGCGCGATGTCCAGATCGGTGGACGGCACCGTGAAGAGATACTGCGTCACGGCTTCGCTGGTATTGGCGTTGAAGTCGCCGCCCATGATGCTGCCAATGTTGGCGAGCTGATCGGCGCTGAGCCCAGCGCTGCCGCGGAACATCATGTGTTCTTGGGCGTGCGCCGTGCCGGGGAACCCATTGGGCGCTTCGTCCGAACCCACCAGATAATTCACCGAGGTCGCCACCACCGGCGCCAAGGTATCGCGCACGATGACGACGCGAAGGCCATTGGGCAGCGTCGCCCGCGCGACATCCTGGTCGGCGGCACGCGACGGCGCGAGCGGCATGGCCGCCAGCAAGACGAGAATGAGAACCAGGAAGCGCGCACGCGCGCCCAGCGCAAGAATTTTTCGACAACCCATGGGAACCTTTATCGCTAGCCCGAGGCCAGTGTGTGTGCTGCTGCGGAAAGGTCAAGAAAAACCCCTTTAATGCGAAATGGAATGGGGGAAAAAGCCGTATTTCCGCGGTTCCGGCGGGAACCCGATGCGGCCGGCGAAGGAAAAGAGCGTCCGCGACCCATGATTTTGCTTCCGCGCCCGACAATGTCACGCCTAGGCTCTGGTCATGGGGCCGGGTCGTGCAATCTCAAGTCATCGCGCCGAAGCCGGCGCGTCCTCCGACTCGCGAGCCTACGATCTTCTGATGGGATCGCCGCTGATCCTCTTTTCCGTTTTTGCCCTGGCGGGGTTTGCCATCGTCATCCCGCAGCAATGGCGGGGCGGGAGCGGAAATTATCCGATTATCCTGACGGAAGCGGTCAACGCCGTCTTCCTCGGCCTGCAACTGGTTCTTGTTTGCACGCGCCGTCTGCCGATCGCCAAAGCCGGCGGCTTTCGTCCGCGCGTCTGGGCATTCGCCGGGGCGAATTTCGGTTATGCGCTCTTGTTGCTTCCGCGAGTCACGCTCGGCGCTGCCATGGCGGGACTTTCCAGCTTGATCGTCGTCACGGGGACATTGGGTTCGGTTGTCGCGCTGATGTGGCTGGGCAAAGGCTTTTCGATCTTTCCACAAGCACGGATATTGGTGACCGGCGGCCCCTATACCTTCGTCCGTCACCCGCTGTATCTGTTCGAACAATGGGCGATGCTGGGCGTGGCGCTGCAATATCGCCAGCCATGGGCGCTTCTTCTGGTCGCCGTCTCGCTCTGCTTGCAATTTCCCCGCATGCACTATGAAGAAGAAGTCCTGGCGGAGACCTTCGCCGGATATCGCGATTACAAGTGCATTACGCCACGTCTGATCCCCCGCTTTCCGCTGCGGAAGCAGAGTTCGTCTCCGGAATGAGATTTGATCTCAAATTCTACCAATTCCCAATATTTGAAATGCGAACTTGCAACCGCCCCGGCGGTGGGTACGGTCGTTGGAAATCCTGGCAGGCGGCGATGTCCCATATCAGATTTTTCCTTTTGGCACTGTTTCTCGGCAGCGCCAGCCAGGCCACAGCCGCGTCCATCAACACCACGCCGCTCACCTCCAGGCAAAAGAATATCGAAACTCTGGGCACCGGCGTGGCCATCGCCCTTCCGCTCGCCGCGGGCGGAATCGCCCTATACAAGGACGACAAAATGGGCCTTGCGCAATTGACTGTCGAAACCTTGTTCACGGTCGGCACGGCCTATGCGCTCAAGAATATCGTGCATGAAGAGCGGCCCAACGGCGCCGATGACCAGTCTTTTCCCTCCGGCACCAGCGCGCTCGCGTCCTCGGGATCGGCGTTCCTGTGGGGCCGCTATGGCTGGGAATATGGTTTGCCCGCCCTCGCGCTCAGCCAGTTCGTTTCCTATAGCCGCGTCCAGGCGCGCGAACATCACTGGTACGACACGCTGGCGAGTTCGGGAATCGCCGCCACCTACGGGTACGTCCTGACCACACCATTCAAAAAGCGATTCGGGGTGGATACAAGGCTCTCCGCCTCGCCCCACGGCGCCTTCGTCAGCTTCCTTTACCAATGGTGAAGCGGCGAAATATTGGCGCGGCTTCTTGTGCGGAATTTCAAAATAGGAAACTCTGCTTTCCGGCGGGGCCCGGCGCGGTCAATCGGCGCCGGCCAATAGAATTGTCATCCTGTTCTTCCCGGCTTCGACAACCATAAGGAACGCTGACCATGTCCCATTTAGAGTCATCCGATTACGGCGCGGTCGCCAAGGTCCTTCACTGGCTGATCTTCATTCTTCTGGCGGTGCAATATGCGATCGGCTCGATCATGCCTCACATCGGCCGGAAGACGCTGGATGAGGGATGGGTCGCCTGGCATTTCTCGGTGGGCGCCTCCATTCTGTTTTTCATCGTCCTGCGCCTCCTGTGGCGGCTCTTTCACCCCGTGCCGCTGCTTCCCACCATGGCGGGTTGGGAACGGATCGCCTCCGGGATCACGCACTGGGCGCTTTATATCCTGGTGCTGGCGATGACCTTGCTGGGCTGGGCGGCGGCCAATGCGCGTGGCTGGAACGTGCATCTGTTCGGCATCGTGACCTTGCCGGCGATCGCGCCCAACGGCTCGCATTGGGGCCATGAAGCCGGCGACATCCACAATATACTGGTCTATGTGCTGTTGGGCTTCATCGTGCTGCACGTGGCGGCGGCGCTCTATCACTATTTCGTCAAGCATGACGAAGTGGTGGGCCGCATGTTGCCGGGCAGCGGTGAATTCTCCCGCTCGTCGGGCCTTTGAGACGGCAAAACGCCCGCGGGCCGGACCCGCGGGCGTTGAGTGTTAAAGTCGCGTGACGCTCAGAGCGTTATCCAGACCCCATCGCGCCAATAGCCGCGGCCTTCGTGATATTCACGCCAGTGATGGTCGCGGTCGGCATCCCAATGCTGGTGAAAATACCAGTCGTCCGGATGATAGGAGAAGGTGACGCCTGGCACCCTGACCCGGCGATCGGTGTGCCAGCAATCGCCCGCGGCATTGCAGGCGACATAGGCGGAGGCCGGCGCCGCGGCCGCGAGTAGCGCGCCGAGTGAGAGACCTCCGGCAAGCAAAAACATCTTCAATTTCATAATGGCGCTCCTGTTAAAGTACCGCTCCAACCCATTAAACGCCGTACCGCCGGTTCCGATGCAGTTTGACAAAAGTTAATCGCCGGGCCCTGCTGCGGTCTGTTCGGGGCCAAAAATCCTGGAATCTGCCAATCCCGGCCGGCGCTTGTCCCAGGCCCCCTCGTCCGGCACGATGAGTCTTGGGTGTCGCCTCAAGGGGCGGAGCCCTCTATAGAATAAAGTCAGCCGGCCACCGGCTATGACACCAGGGGTGCGAAATGGATCCGACGCGCAGTAGCGAGCTTCAGATTGGCGAGCCGGTCACGGAAATCGAGCTGGAGCGGCCGGCCCAAGAGGATTGCGCCTGCAAGGAAGGGATGTTTCCCAAGGCCAGCCGCCGCCAGATTTTGCGCGGCGGGGGTCTTATCACTGCGGCTGCGGCCACGGTCCTGCTGCCGAAACGCGCGCTGGCCGCCGATGACGACATGGCGGGATCTTGGACCATTCCGGGCCAGATCGCCAAGAGCGATTATGGCACACGCTCGCAATTCGAGACCGTGGTGCGGCAAGCGACTACGGGAACCGGCGCGCTTACGCCGCTACAGTCGCTGTGGGGCATTATCACGCCTTCGGGCCTGCATTTCGAGCGCCATCACAATGGCGTGCCCACCATCGACCCTGCGCAGCATCGGCTCCTGATTCACGGATTGGTGGACCGGCCGATGAAATATTCGGTGGCGGATCTGAAGCGTTTCCCCTCCGTCTCGCGCACCATTTTCATCGAATGTTCTGGCAATTCCAACGAAGCTTCGAGGAGTGCCGCACCCAAGACAGCGCAGGCCGCCCACGGTCTCACCAGCACATCGGAGTGGACCGGCGTCAGAGTGAGCACCTTGATGAGCGAAGTGGGTGTCAAGGATGGCGCCGCCTGGGTCCTGGCCGAAGGCGCCGATGGCGCGATGCTGTCGCGCAGCGTTCCCGTCGACAAGATCATGGACGACGCCTTTGTCGCCTACGCCCAGAATGGCGAAGCGATCCGGCCCGAGAACGGCTATCCGATGCGGCTGATCCTTCCCGGCTGGGAGGGCAACATCAACGTCAAATGGCTGAGGCGCCTCAAGCTGGGCGACAAGCCCTTCATGACCCGGGAAGAGACCGCGAAATACACCGATCTCATCACGCTTACCGGCAAGGCGCGGCAATTCACTTGGGTGATGGAAGCCAAATCGCTGATCACGTTTCCCTCCGGCGACATGCGTCTGCCGGGCAAGGGCTTTTATGAAATCACCGGCATCGCCTGGTCGGGGCGCGCGCCCATCGAGCGGGTGGAAATCTCCACCGATGGCGGCAAGAGCTGGGCGCTTGCGTCCTTGCAGGAGCCGGTTTTGCCCAAGGCGCACGTGCGCTTCCGCTATCCCTGGCACTGGGACGGCAGCGAGACCATCATCGAAAGCCGGGCGACCGATCAGACCGGCTATGTCCAGCCCACCAAGGCGTTCCTGACGGCGCACGAAGGCGTAGGTCCCACGTATCATTACAATGGCATCCAGAGCTGGAAGGTTTCGACGGATGGGAGCGTCGCCAATGTCCTCAATGCGTAAGACCAGCGTCCTTCTGGGCGGCTCGGTTCTGGCGCTGGGGTTGACGCTCGGTTCATGGACGGTTCTGGGCCAGCAGACCGGCTATACCGGCGATTATCCTTTCGGCGCGCCCGCCACCCAGGCCGACATAGACGCATGGAACAAGGACGTGCGGCCCGACGGCATGGGTCTGCCGCCCGGCAGCGGGACTTTCGCAAAAGGCCAGCAGATCTATGCCCAGCAATGCGCCATGTGCCATGGCGACAATCTGGAAGGACTCCGCAATCCCAATCTGCCGCAAGGCGGAGGCCCTGCCCTGATCGGCGGACGCGGCACGCTCAACACGCCCAAATTCAAGATCACGGTGGAAAGCTATTGGCCCTACGCCTCCACGCTTTACGATTACATCCTGCGCGCCATGCCCTATACCGCGCCCAGCTCGCTCAAGCCCGATGAAGTCTATTCGCTGGTCGCCTACATCCTGGGGCGGGGCAACATCATCGACAAGAAGACGGTGATGGACGCCAAGTCGCTGCCCAAAGTGCAGATGCCCAATCGGGACGGCTTCATTCCCGACAACAGGCCCTATCCTGTGAAACGCTACGACTGAGCCTAGCGGACATCGCTCTCGACGAAGTCGCCAGAATTCACCGGCCCGCGTTGAACGTCCACCGACTTGGCGCCGTAGACGCGGTGGAAGCGCGAGAAATAGGCGGGCAGGCCCCAGGATTTCAGGTCGGTGGGGCCCGCCATCAGCGAATAGTGCAGATGCGGAAACAGGGAATCGCCGGTAAAGCCGATTTGGCCCACCTGCTGTCCGGCCGCCACCTGCTCGCCCGGCTTGACCTGGATGCTTCCTGCTTTCATGTGCACCAAAAGGCTGAATTCCCCGTCGCCATGGTCGATCAGCACGAAGTTGCCGATGTCGTTGGGATCTTCCCCGGGCGCAAGTTTGGGATGGCCGATGCTGGACGCCTTGGCGTCTTTGAACCAATTGTCCGGAATGTCGTTGGCGGTCGCCACCACTTTGCCGGCGCCGGGCGCATAGACGGGCTTGCCGTAGCCGTACCAGTTCTCAATCTTGCGCGGATCGCCATGATACGCGCGCCCCTGGTCATCGGTATAGATGAAGTCGCTGGCGAATTCATTGGTATTGGCGGTGATGCCCAAGGCCTGGACCCTGGGGTTGCCGAAGGGCACGCGCAGATGATGAGCGTAGAAATCATGGCCCTCCCAGACGAAAATCTTCCCTTTGAGCGGCAAGGTCAGCGGCGTCCTTGTGTCATACAAGCGCGGCGTCACGCTGGCTGCGACCTCGAAGTCGCAATCATCCGGCAGGCGATGGAGATTCTTCTCCCGTTCCGCGTCGTTCGATTCCTTCTGCAGGCAAAAGGAATATTGCAATTGGTTGAGCGGCACCTGGGAATCAAATTCAGGAAAAGGATTGAACACATCCAGACTTTGACCCGGCGCGAGCAGTTGGTTGCCGATCACGGCGATGCTGGGCGCAAAGGCATCGGTGTTGAGCGCGCGGCGCAGCACCAGGGCGTGCGCGGCGTCATAGACGCTGACCTCGACCTTGGCGAGGCGCAAAGTGAGACTGCTCCGGTTCTTCACGATCATGTCGAAATTGATGAAACGGGTGCCGTCGCGGACTTCGATGATGGGCGCGCCGGGCATGGATTGAATCGTCACCACAGGCGATGCCGTTTCAGCCGCCGCCGCGGCGGAAAACCATAGCGTCAGACACAAGGTTATCGCGGCTTTCATGGATGCTTTCTCCCGTCTGGCAAACGTCTGGCATATAGACCCTTGCAATACAAGATACTTCCATGCATAGTCGCGGAAACTTTTGTCTGCATCGGCCCATGAGAAAAACGGCGCACCTGATTTTCGCGGGTGTATTCCTGCTTGGAACCGTGTCCGCGGTGAACGCGGAAAGCATCTCGCTGGTGGCTCATCTTCTGGGCAGCACCGCGCATAGCGGAAGTGACGCCTTCGCCGAGGCGCAATTCACGTATGACAGTAACAGCCGCGCGCTGGAATATTATGTGAATTATGACGGCGTGGCGCCGGTCAAAGTAGATATCCATGGACCCGGAGGCGCCGGCGGGAATGCCCCCGCCATCGCGACACTCCCCCTTTCGGAATCGCCCATCAGCGGCACGGTGACATTGACCGGGGAACAGGCAGCGGAGTTGCTGGCGGGAAAGACCTATCTGGACATTCACAGCCAAGCCTATCCGGACGGCGAGATTCGCGGCCAGATCACCCGGTAACAAGGCCACTTTTTTATGGCCACCCGCTTCGCTATTTGAGGCCTTTTTTTATGGCCTACCGCTTCGCTACTTGAGGCCTCTTCGCACTTGATTCAAAAGCAAGATGCAATTTCGCGCGCGCTTGAACGCGCTGTTGAGGATTGGCGGCAATGATCGGCGCGAGGGCGGCTTCTCACCCCAGGAACGCACTCGATCGGCAAGCCCTGCGGCGCAAGCTGCAGGGCTTTGTCGTTGAAAAGCCCCGTCCGTCGGGGCGCTAACGGCCTTTCAAGAAGGCGTCAATCTCAGGGCGGGAGGCCATCGCCGGTTGCGCGCCATGGCGCGTCACCGAGATCGCCGCTGCGGCGCAGGCAAAACGCACCGCCCGCACGGGTGACTTTCCCTCCGACAGCGCCACTGCGAAAGCGCCATTGAAGGCGTCGCCTGCGGCCGTAGTGTCCACGGGACTGGCCTCATACGCCGGGACCAGAATGGGCTGGTCCTCCTCCAGCAGGACAGCGCCCTCGCCTCCCAGTTTCAGCACCACGCCTTTGGGACCCAGGGCCTTGAGCTTTACGGCGGCTTCCAAGGGATCGCCCAATTCTCTCACCCCCAGAAGCGTGACGGCTTCGCTCTCATTGGGGGTGAGCCAATCCACATGAGCGAGCAAATCCCGCGGCAGCGAGCGAGCCGGGGCGGGATCCAGAATGAAGACCGCGCCTTCCTGCCGCGCCAGTTTGGCCGCCTTGATCACGCTCGCGAGCGGGATCTCCAATTGCGCCAGGACAAAGCGGATGCCGGCGAGCATGCTTTTGTCGAGGATGTCTTCGGTGACGCGGTCGTTGGCGCCGGGCGCCACCACGATCATGTTGTTGCCGCCGCCCGACATGATGATGGCGACGCCGGAAGGACCTTCCACTTCGCCCGACAGCCGCGTGTCGATGCCGTTTTCCTGAAGCGATTTGCGCAACCGCGCGCCGAACGGATCAAGCCCGATCCGTCCCAGGAAGGCGACTTTGCCTCCCGCCCGCGCCGCCGCCACCGCCTGGTTGCCGCCCTTACCGCCTTCGAAACTGTGGAAATTGCCCAGCAATGTCTCGCCGGGCCCGGGCAGCCGGTCGGCGAACGCCACCAGATCCATATTGGCGCTGCCGATGACCAGGATGCTCATGCGTAGAGCGGCGCCACCGCCACCAAGGCCAGTCCGATCAGGAACAGAGCGAACATCAGCGCCAGCAGGCGGCGCGCGGACGCGGGCGCGCCCGCGAATTCCCGCCACACAAAGACGCCCCAGATAGCTGACACCATGGTGGCGCCTTGGCCGATGGCATAGGACACCGCGGTGCCGACAAAATGCGTGGTCGCCGCCACCAGCGAAAAGGTCATGCCGATGCCCCAGATCGCTCCGCCCGCCAGGCCCGCCAGATGGATGGCGCCGGACGCGGCGCGGTATTGTGCGAAGTTGCAAGGCGGATCCGCCGTGAGCGGCCGGCGCATCAACCAGCTGTTGAACAGGAAGGATGAGATAAAGACGCCCAGCGAGAAGACGAAAGAGACGGAATAAGGCCCAAGACCCGCCGACCCTTGCATGGATTTGGTGACCAGGGGATAGAACACGCCCATCAGGATGCCGCAGGCGATCGCCAGCCTCAGCCCTCGTCCCACATCGCTTTTGCCGCCGCCGCCCCGGGCCCGGAAGGCCAGCGCGTCCACGATGATCGCGGCCAGCACCAAAGCCACGCCGCTGAACAGCAGCACCGGATTGGCGACGGGCTGAAGCACGTAATTCAAGAGGACGCCCACGACCAAGGCGATGCCGATGCCGACCGGAAATGCCACCGCCATGCCGGCAATGGAAATCGCCGCCACCAGCAGAAGATTGGCGATGTTGAACACCGTGCCGCCAACCAGCGCATAAAGAATATTGGTCCCGCCGGCGCGACCGAGATTGGCGAGCATGGCGTCGGACCCGCCGGTCGAACCCATGGTGAGGCCCAATACCAGGCTGATGATCAGCACGCCCGCGACATAATCCCAATAAAACAGGGGAAAGGGCCAGCCGGGCGTGAGCTTCATCATATTGGCCCATGATCCCCAGCAGATCATGGTGATCAGCATCATCGCCAGCGCGATGGCGTAATTGTCCGGCTGAAACATGTGCGCCCCCCGACTTGGCGGAAACAACGTCTCATGAGTCATGCGCCCCTTCAACAGGCACGCTTGATGCAAGTGCGAACAAGACGGTGAATTTGCTCTTGCGTCTTCTGAAGCTATGGTCGTCCCGGGCGTTTTTGGGAGAACAGAATGGGCGGCGACTTCCACGCATCGGACCTGACGCGGCGCAGCTTTGTCGCCTCATCCGCGGGGCTTGTGGCGAGCGCGGCGGCAGGACCCACCTTGGCCCAGGCGGCCGGTGGAATGCGCCGGGTGATCATCGACACCGATCCCGGCGTGGATGACGCCTTCGCTCTGTTGCTGGCGATGCGTTCACCCGAACTCAAGATCGAGGGGATCACGCCGGTTGCCGGCAACGTGCCTTTGGCCTTGACCCTCCCCAATGCCTTGCGCATGGTCGAGATCGCGGGCCGCAGCGACATTCCCGTGGCGGCCGGCGCCGACAAGCCGCTGGAGCGGCGCCTGGTGACGGCCACTTATGCGCATGGTGAGAACGGCTTGGGCGGCGCAATATTTCCCGTCCCGAAATTGAAGCCCATCGCCGATCCCGCCTCCGACTTCATCCGCCGCATCGTGCGGAAATATCCCGGCGAAGTGACGCTGATCACGCTGGGGCCCCAGACCAATGTGGCGACCGCGATCGCCTCCGATCCCGGCCTAGCGAAACTGGTCAAAGGCGTGGTGATGATGGGCGGCTCGTTGTCCGGGGGCAATGTCACGCCCGCGGCGGAGTTCAATATCTATGTGGACCCGGAAGCCGCGCGCATCGTCTTTCAGTCGGGCATCCCGCTCACCATGGTGGGACTGGACGTCACCCGCAAAACCGCGCTCACCGCCGCGCATCTGGAAAGATTGCAAGCCGCCGGGACGCCGGTCGCCAAGGCGGCCGCGCAAATCGCGAGCAACACCATCAATCAGAATCGCGCGCAGGGTTATCTCAAAGGACCCAACATGCACGATCCGCTGGCAATGGCGGCGTTCCTCGATCCTTCGCTGCTCACCTGGAAAGATTATTATGTGGATATCGAGACCAAGGGCGAGCTCACCGCCGGCGAAACCGTGGGCTACAGCCCTATCCAAGGCGATCAGCCGCGGCGGGCGGACATGGTGAGAGAAGCGGCGGAGCGCATGGCGATCCGCGGTTCAGCGCCCAGCCTGGGTGGCGCCACCATATCGCCGGTGCTGCGCGACAAATATGTCCCCAACACCAGGGTGGCGATGGATGTCGATTCCGCGCGCTTTTTCGAGTTGTTGATTGGCCGCCTGGCCGGCAAGGCGTGATGCCGAGGTCGGCGCTTACAACGTCGTGCGGAAGGTCGCGACCAGATAGTTCAGCGCGTTGTTGTAGTTGCCGTGCAACACTGTGCCGGCGAACGGGTCGACGGCATTCGCGCTCTTGTTCATAGTCGCGGGTGCGCCGAAATAGCGGGCATAGCCGAGGTCGAGAACCATCGTGTCATTCAGGTGGATACCCGGACCGGCCCCCACCATATAGCGGTCGTCATCGGGAACGCCGGTGTCGCGAAAGGCATCGGTGACAGGTGACTCGTCATAGCCGACTCCAGCGCGCATGGTCCATGTGTCGTCGATCCGGTAGGTGCCGCCCACGCTGACCATCCAGCTGTCGCGATAATTTTCCGCGAAGAGGAAAACGGGGTTGGGCGGCGCCACCACAGGGACATTCTGGAAGACATGCCACTGCGTGAACTCGACATCGGAGGACAGCGTGAGGTCGCGGTTAATCGCCTGCGTCACGCTTCCGGTGATCGAGGCCGGGAGATGGATGTCCGAGCTGGCGGGCGCGGTGGAAAGACCCAGCAACGGGCTGGTGTCCGGTGCGAAGCGCAGCACGCCATTCAGCTTGTGCGCGATGGCCGAACGATAGGTCAGGCCGACGCGCGTACCGTCCCAGGGCTCGGCGAGAATGCCGAGATTGTAGCCCCAATTCCAATTCGCCGCGCTGAGGTCAAAGGAGCTGTCGGGCGTTCCCGGCCCGAAAATCACGGATTGGGCGATACCGCTGGCCAGGCTCAGCTTGAAATATTGCAGCGAGACTCCGCCGCCGATCGAGACGCGATCGGTGATCCGGTAGGAGATGTTGGGATTGATGTCGAGCGCAAGCGCGCCCGTCTTGATATTCACATAGCGGCCCGACCAGGTGTCGCCGTAATCCAAGGTGTTGCCGAACGGCGCGGTGATCGCCAAACCGGCCTTGGTTCGGTCATCGAGGTCGAAGACGCCATAGAAATGCGGAATGAGCGCGATCTGGCCGTCCTCGCGGCTATTGTTTCCCGGAAGGGTCGTTCCCCCGCTCGTCACATTGCCGCTGAAATGAATCTCCGGCACGACCACGGCAGAACCGACCGCCATCTGGGTGCCCTGGAATTCGCCCATTCCCGCGGGATTGTTGAACACCGTTGCCAGATCGTCGGCGCGCGACGCATTTCCGGCGAACACGGTCGCGACCGACTCAGCGCTGTTTTCGCGGACCATGAAACCGGACGCGGCGGCCTGCCCGCTGATGGCGAGCGACAGCGCGCCAGCAAGGCATAGAGTTCTTGTGACGTGGGGCAAGGATCTCCAGGCCCGATGATCTTCCCGGGCAGGATGGCAGGCTTAGGTCAAAAATTACTTAAAATGGAACGGTCTTGCCCTTTCGCCCGGGACGCAAAGCCCAAAAGAGTGGGTTTCCCCTGCTTGAAAGGCACACCCGGCTGGTCTAAACGGGCGGTCCCGCAGGGCTTTTCCGCCCCGATGGGGGATCGTCTAACGGTAGGACTGCAGACTCTGACTCTGCCTGTCTAGGTTCGAATCCTAGTCCCCCAGCCAACC
>Ga0182024_10009024_pt1 | contig 20776 bp, 17 predicted proteins | sample P32metaG_FD_120480 | JGI IMG/M metagenome (GOLD analysis project Ga0182024, IMG submission 120480) | Permafrost microbial communities from Stordalen Mire, Sweden - P3-2 metaG (Illumina Assembly) | ecosystem: Environmental > Terrestrial > Soil > Wetlands > Permafrost | place: Sweden: Stordalen...
CCGTAAACCTCAAATCCGACATGCCTAAAGTCCACGAGGCTCTCCAGCGCATGGACCGCGAACTGGCCGTGGGACGTCAGAGTAAGCAAACACTTCTCAAGCTGATTCACGGCTACGGCTCGACCGGCGCGGGCGGCGACATTCGCATCGCAGTGCAAAAACGCTTAATAGAGATGGCGCAAAGCGGTCAGATTCGCGGCTGCATCTTCGGCGAGGACTGGTCGAAGTCGGATGAAACGACCTGGAAACTTCTGCAATCGAATCGCGATCTCAAGAACGATCCTGACCTCGGCCGGAACAATCGCGGCATCACTGTCGTCATAATCTAATTAAGGTAGAACAATCGCTATAGAAATGCTCATTCAGAAAGCTACGCCCCTTGCGGCTCGAGCGGCGGAGGAATCACCGGAGCAGAACTCGGCTCATTCACCACCGGCGCGGCAACTGGCGCAGGCGTGACCGGCTGGATCACGACCGGCTCGACCATATTCTGCAAGTAGTAGGTAACAGCCACTCCGCGCTGCCAGAAGCGCGGAATCAAAAGCAGGAACAGAATGAACTGGCTGAGAAAAAACGCTCCGAGCACACTGGCTGGTGGCACCAACTTCATCCACGCCCACAGCCCGGCGGTCAATACAATCGCCGCCACAATCGTAGTCACTACATAGCTTCCGACCAGCCGTCCCAGATTTTGCCACATATGCCGGAAGCCCGTCGCAATCGATCTCCGCACCGCCCGTTGATCGCTGAGCACGATGTCGGTTTCCGCCAGATCAAACCAGATGCGCAATGCCGTCATCACCAGGAAGATAATAATTATGTCGACCACTCGCACTTCAAACAAAAGCAGCTCGTGCGTGCTCTCCAGAGCTTTCTTTTCCAAAACGCTATGCAGGCCGAAAAGCGCTGCGGCCACCACCCCCATCACGACGCCAGCCACAAGCATCAGGCGGATAAATCTCCACAGGCTTCGGCCGCAGGCGCGGAAAAAATCCTCTCGCGGCAAATGATACGTGGAGGCATAGCCTTGCAGCACGCCGGGTAGAAACAGCGCAGTGGCGAACAAGAAGATCAAAGCAAAGTGCATCCCAGCAACGTGAGAAGCGTGGACAGGACCAAACTCCGGCCGCACAAACATTTCGATTAACACTCCAACATCAAAGCCATGTACCAGGCGCTCCGACAGCAGGCTGTGGTCGAGATAATCGTGCAGCTGATTGCTGAACGCTGCTGCGCCCAGCCACGCCAGCGCCAAATTCAGCACGTAGAACCAGACGATATAGCGCTTGTTGCGCGTCACCCTATCCCAGCCGCCGCTTAAAAAACCTTGTTGTTCTACCATCCGTCTCTGCCTCAATTCTTATCGCCCGCTCGTACGATGAAGCCGGTTCTAAACCGCCCACCACGCCAGCGCCTGCCCCAGCCATTGCGTCATGAACAGCCAATAATTCGCCAGCTTGCGCGCCGGCTTTCCGTGCCCGTCAGCCGTGTAACTATTATTGAAGTCGTTGCGATCAATCTGGATTTTTTGATCCGGATCAATCTCCGCCGATTCCACTTTGGCTTTTTTCTCGTACATAAACTTCGTCCAGCGGCTCACTCCGTCCCAGTGCTCGCGGATTTTCTCGCCGTTATCAAACTTGATCTCCACATCCACGGGCATGACAAAATCTCCCTTGCGCTGCAGCCACACGTAGGAGCGATAGACGGTATTCTTGTCATCCTTTTTTGACGCGCCCTTCTTGTCTTCGTACCAGTTCACCGGGAAAGATTCGATCTTCAGCACCCGGTAATCCATCACCTGCGAGCCGTAGATCGCCTGATCGAAGTACCAGCGCAAATTCTTGCCGGAAACATCCTCAATCGTTTTCAGGAAGTCTTCCTTGGTGGGGTGGGTGAAACGATACTTCATGAAATAAATGTGCATCGCCTTGGCCATGGTGTCTTCGCCAATGATGCTTTCGAGCGTCAGCAGCACGCTCGCCGTCTTGCCATAAGTGATGCCGCCGTAGGAGTTGTAACTGTAATAGTCATAGGCCTTTTGTGCGATGGGATCGACGTCGGCCACGCCCATATACGTGAGCCGTTGCTCTTCGCGCTCGCCCATCGTGGCGCCGGCCAAATTCAAAATCGAAGTTCTCTTCCCCAGAATCGAATCCAGCACCTTTACTTCTGTGTAGCTGTTAATCCCCTCGTCCATCCAGGCATCTTCAAATTCATTGGTCGCCACCATGCCGTACCAGTACTGGTGTCCGAATTCGTGTTCCACCACGACCTCCGGCAAGTGCAGTCCTTCCGGCATGAACCAGCTCGTATCGCCAGTAATAAACGTGGGATATTCCATCCCGCCCGCCGCCGAATCCGGTTCGGGATCGACAAGCGTGATCGTCTTATAGGGATACGGCCCGTACCAGTTTTCGAAATGCTCCAGCGACTCTTGCAGAATTTTTTCGTGCCGTCCCACCTGGCTCCAGTGCGCAGGCTGCATCAAGATGCGCATCTGCACCGGCCCCATCTGCCCCTGGAAGACGCCGTCTTCTTTCACCTTGAAGCGCGAGCTGGCCGTCCAAGCAAAGTCGTGAATGTCATCGCCGTGATATGCAACAGTCTTCGTCTTGTCAGAGTTGTTTACTTCTCCGACTTTCACGCCGCTCGCACCGACTACCTCAGACTGCGGCACCGTCAGCTTGACGTCGTATACTCCGAAGTCGGCGAAGAACTCCGTCATCGCGTGATACTGATGGCAATTCCAGGCTCCGTGCCACCAAACGCCAACTTTTGGAAACCATTGGCCGCCTAATACAAAATCGCGCTTCCAACCTGACCGCGCCTGCGTCTCGGGAAACTTCGTCTGAAAGGAAATCTTGAACTGAACATATTCGCCGGCGGCGATCGGCTTTGCCAGCGGCAAGTCAACCACAGTCTTATCGTCCTTATTGCCATCGTCCGGTTGAATAAACTTTAGCCGCGGTGTCAGATCGCCCTGCTCCACCACTTCAATACTGTTGATGTCTTCCGACCCGTATTCCTTCGCCTCCCACTTGTCGTAGCTGGTGTCCCGGTTGCCGGCGCTTTTGGCCTCGCGCACGAACGTCGAGTTCGGCTGAAATGCGTTCTGGTAAAGATGAAATGGAAAATGATCGAGCGCCTGTCCCGTCAGATTGTGGTAAGTGAGCACCTCGCTCGCGTTCACAGTATGGCTCGCAGCATCGTATTTCGCGTCGATCTCGTAATGGACCACGCGTTGTGACATGGGTTTATCCGAATTGATGGCCAGTGTGGTGTCGGGAATTGCAAGTGCGCTGTTCGAAGTAGTCCTGCCGGCCGGCGCCGATACTGCAGTTCCCGTTTTCTGCGGCGCAGCCGCCTTCGCCGCGTGTTCCTTTACCAGCAGAGACAGAACGACCACCGATACCACCGGAAACAACACGATCACCCACCGAATCTTCATGAACAAACCCCTGTTTTGGTCATGGGATGGAATCATACCGCAGGCGGTCCAACAGCGTCACCCGGTGGAGATTTACGCACGAGCCCGTCAACCAGTTCCCGAAACCAATTGTGAAGGTTAGACTTTCGATCCCGCACCCGCGTCTGTTAACATTGCGGCCACATGCTCGGACAGATAATCTCCCATTACCGCATCGTGTCAAAGCTCGGCGGTGGCGGAATGGGCGTGGTCTACGAAGCTCAAGATGAGCGCCTCGGCCGCCGTGTAGCGCTTAAGTTTCTTCCTGAAGATCTGGCCCAGAATCCCCAGGCGCGCGAACGCTTCCAGCGCGAAGCCCGCGCCGCATCCGCGCTGAACCATCCCAACATCTGCACCATTTACGACATCGGCGAATACGAGAACCGGCTCTACATCGTCATGGAGTGCCTGGAAGGCACCACGCTGAAGTACCGGATCGAGGGGAAACCAATTCCGGTCGAACAAGTCGTGGACTTCGCGGCCCAAGTGGCCGACGCGCTTGATGTCGCGCACTCCGCGGGCATCGTCCATCGCGATTTAAAACCGGCAAATTTATTTCTGACCAAACGCGGGCAGGCTAAGATTCTCGATTTCGGACTTGCCAAAGTTTCCAGCGGACCGATGCCTCAATTCGAGCCCGCCGGCGGATCGTTGCCGACTATGGCCATTGACGCCAATCTCACCAGTCCCGGCAGCACCGTGGGAACCGTGGCTTACATGTCTCCGGAACAAGCCCGCGGAGAAGACCTGGACGCGCGCACGGATTTATTTTCCTTCGGCGCCGTCATGTACGAAATGGCGACGGGACACCAGCCATTTACTGGAAACACTTCTGCAATTATTTTCGACGCGATTCTTAACAAGCCTCCAACTGCACCAGTACGCTTCAACCCCGATCTTCCCGCCCAGCTTGAATCCGTCATCAACAAATGTCTGGAGAAAGACCGCACGCTCCGTTATCAAACGGCTGCAGATCTACGCGCCGACTTGCATCGCCTGAAGCGCGATACGCAGTCCTCGAAGATCGCCGCAGTTTCAGGTTCGGTGCAGGCAGCGCCGCCGCAATCGAAATCTCGAAAATGGCCGCTGATTGCCGCGGTGGTCTTTGCCTGCGCGATCATCGCGATCCTGGCCGGCGGTTATTTTGCCGGATGGTTCAGCCGGCAACAGCCTTACACTCAAGCTGAATTAAAACCGCAGCAACTCACCGCGAACTCCTCCGAGGATCCGGTCGCGGTCACTTCCGTTTCTCCGGACGGAAAATATCTTCTCTACGCCGATCTCGAAGGATTACATCTCCGGCTTCTAGGCACCGGCGAAACGCAATCACTTCCTATCCCTGACGCCTTCTGCTTTCGTTGAGCGCGCATCGAATGGTCCCAGGATGGGACCAAACTGCTGGTCAGCGGCCCCGTAGCTCAAGAGAAGCAGGGCATCTGGGTGATCTCCGTGATTGGCGCCACGTTGAAAAAATTGCGGGATGACGCCCATGACGCGTCGCTCTCGCACGATGGAACGAAAATTGTCTTTCGCGACTCTGTGAAACTCGGCGTCTGGCTTATGGACGCCGACGGCGGCAACGCCAAAGAGTGGATGAAACACGAGGCGGGCATGCATATTTTCTATCCCACCTGGCTCGCCAACGACAAGCGAATCGCCTATGCCAGGCTTTGGAACGCGAACGGCGAAGCGAAAGTGGTGCTGGAAAGCCGCAATGCGCAAGGCAGTGATCCCGTCATTCTGCTTTCCAATCCCCGGCTCAGCGATGAGAGTTGGGGGCGAGACGGACGTCTTATTTATTCTCTGCGTGAGCCTCCGCCCAACCAGTACGATTCCAATCTTTGGGAGCTGCGTTTCGATCCCGCAACCGGCAAGGCCAAAGGAAATCCACGGCGCCTCACCGATTGGACCGGGTTCTTCTTCAACAATCCGGAGTTGACGACGGATGGAAAGCGTCTGGTCTTCCTCAATCACAAAGCGCAAAGCGATGTGTATGTTGCTGAACTGGAGAACGGCGGAGGCGCTTTAAAGAGTCCGCAGCGGCTCACTCTCGACGACCGCGTCGATTGGCCCGGAGGCTGGTCGCTCGACAGCAAGACAATATTTTTCTACTCCGATCTCGCCGGAAGTTTCGATATCTACAAACAGGGAGTGACCGATCGCAATCCCGAACCCATCGTGACCGGCTCTGAAGAGAAATGCGCGCCGCAAATCTCTCCAGACGGCAAATGGCTGCTTTACCTGCAGTGGCCGATGATGACAGAAACCGCGCAGGCCAACTCCGGAAAACTCATGCGCATTCCCATCGGCGGAGGTCCCGCAGAAACCGTGATGGACGTGAAAGGAGATTCCTTTGTGTCTTACGGCGATGATCCCACCAACACAGCGGGAGGCTTTCCCAGCTTTCGCTGCACCTCGCATGCGCCGGGCGCCTGCGTTCTCGCCGAAGCTGACGGTACACAGATTACGTTTTCTTCATTCGATCCCGTGCAGGGGCGAAAAGCGAAACTAGTCAAGGTTCCGGCAAACAAGGAATTAACACGTTGGGATCTATCCCCCGACGGCAGTCGCGTCGCCCTCTCCGTGTTCGACTATAAAGTTGCCGACGTTCAAATCATTCCGTTGAACGGCGGAGCACCGCAAAAGTTCTCGGCAATGCCTTGGACCGAATTGGTTGCGGTGGTCTGGGCAGCGGACGGCAAGAGTCTGTTTCTCGCCAGCTACTCCTCCCGCGGAACTTCCATCGTGCACACTAGCCTCACCGGGGCATCCAAGCCGCTCTTCAAATCCAGCTGGGATATATTCGCGCTCACGGCTTCGCCCGACGGTCATTCGCTGGCCTTCGGCCCCGTCATCACCAGCGCCAATGCATGGACGATTCCTTCGTTCCCCGCAAAGTGAAGCTAGCGGCCGCTTGCGCTTCAAGCCTTCTCCCGACGATACTGGAAGGTTCCCGGGAACAACTTTATAACCTCTATGAAAACGACACTCTCATTTGCCACGCCTGCTGAACTCGAAACCGAATCCCTGGTCGCCGTTGTGCTCGATCACGCTGAAAAGGACGCTTCCATCAAGAATCAGTCAGCGTCCGACAAAAAAGAAAAACCGCAACTCAAACTCGCCGCTGGCGATGGCGCGGTCCAGTCCGCCGCCGCCGATTTGCTGGCGAGCGGCGAACTCACCTGCAAGCCGTTCGAATCAAACCTTCTGCATAAACCGGCTGGGCTGAAAGCTAAGCGCCTTTTGCTGATCAGCGGAGGGGCGGCGAAAAAATTTACCAGTTACGAGCTTCGCCGAATCGCCGGAGCAGCCGTGCGTACTCTGAAATCGCGCGGGATCCGCAGCTTCGCTTTCATTGCGCCGCCTGGCATTCCCGCCGAAGAGGCGGTGCGGGCGATCGTCGAAGGTGCGCTGGTCGGAAACTTCGATCCCGATTACTACCGCAGCGACCGCAAAAACCAGAAAATCGATGCGCTCACCATCATTGCCGGCGACAAGTCGAATCACGCCGCGCTGGAGAAAGCGGCGCAGGAAGCGCTGATCATCGGCGAGTCGCAGAACTTCACCCGCGACCTGGTGAACGAGCCTTCCAATCGCATGACGCCAACCATTCTCGCCGACCGCGCCAAGAAAATGAGCGAGGAGGTCGGATTGAAATGCCAAGTCTACGGCGCGGACAAAATCAAAGAACTAAAAATGGGCGCTTTCTGGAGCGTCGCCCAAGGCTCCGACGAGCCACCTGCGCTCATCGTCATGACTTACGAGCCCGCGGGCGCTCCCGCAAAACCGGTAGTAGGCCTGGTGGGCAAAGGCGTCACCTTCGACACTGGCGGCATTTCCATCAAACCGGCCGACGGCATGGAGAAGATGAAATACGACATGGCAGGTGGAGCAACCATGATCGGAGCGATGCGCGCGATCGCCATGCTGAAGCCGAAAGTGAAAGTAATCGGCATCGTCTGTGCTACGGAAAATATGCCCTCAGGCAAAGCGCAGAAGCCGGGTGACGTGCAGATCGCCATGTCCGGCAAGAGTATTGAGATTATCAATACCGATGCCGAAGGCCGCCTGGTTCTTGCCGATGGTCTCTTCTACGCTCGGCAGCTCGGCTGCACTCATCTGGTTGATGCGGCCACGCTGACCGGCGCCGTTGTGGTCGCGCTGGGATACGCCAATGTCGGCGTCTTCGCCAATGATGATGCCATCTATGAGCGTCTGCAAAAAGCTAACGCCGAAGCCGGAGAAAAAATGTGGCGTCTTCCGCTCGATGACGAATACAAAGAGCAAATCCGTTCCACCATCGCCGATATCATGAACACCGGCGGGCGTTGGGGCGGCGCCATCAACGCGGCCATGTTCCTGAAAGAGTTCGCCGAAGATACTCCATGGATTCATCTCGACATCGCCGGCACCGCCTGGATGGAAGATCAGAAACCATGGATCGCTAAAGGTCCGTCGGGTATCGCCTTGCGCAGCGTGGTGGAATTCGTAAAGGGCTTTGCCAAATAAAATCGAGCCGCGGATTCGCCCAGACCTTGCCGAAGAAATAAGTACCGCGATTTTCCATCGTTCCTAAGAATCCGCGCTGCTCTGCTTGTCTTTTGTTCCCTCTCTCACAGCCTTTTCGCCGGGGCTGGCATCTCATGCGGGCGTCAACGGCTCGAATGCTTCTGTCTTGCCGACTCTAAGCGGGGAGAAAAACAATTATGCGAGGTCTGGCCTTAGCGGGAGTAGTAGTGCTGATCCTGGGCATCGTTTCATTCTTCATTCCGATGCCGCACTCCGAGCATCACGGGCTAAATGTGGGCGATGCACACGTTGGTGTCACCACCGAGCATGACGAAAAAGTTCCGCCCGCCCTCAGCGTTGTGTTAGTGGTTGTGGGCGCCGGCCTCGTCATTGCCGGAAGAAAAGCTTAACCCGCAGCGGACTACTTCTTCGTCGCCTGAGCAAACGCATTTTCCAGTTTCGCGACCAGCGGAGACTCGCCTTGTTGCAGGCCGCTGCGCCCCATCATGCGCCACAGATACTGATTCCGTGGCCAGCCGTGCGCGTCATAGACCGCAAGAATATCTTCCGAGGGACGGCTCGTGACCATCAGCACGATGTCGGCTTGATTTGCCTGGTAGACCAGCGTGAACTTGCCCCACTTCTGCAGCGCATCCTGCACCGTGGCAATGGCCTGACGATCCTCCGGGAACAGGTTGATGTCGAACTGGTCGCCGTCGTAACTGGTCACGTAAACATAACGCGCATTGACCAGAGTGCCCGGAAACGGCGGCACGCTTTGCGGAGTTGCCTTTGGCGCGGGAGCGGCCCATGCAACGCTAGCCACCAGAAAAATCACAATGCCGGCAAAAGAAAAACGAAAAAGTTTCATAATGGCAGGCTCCCCAGCTCAGTCATTTGGATGACCCCGGTCGCAACGGAGATGTCCGTTGACTTCGTGGATTCCGTGTAAAATATTGTATCTATTTCAATTGCAAGGTGTTGATCAGCAAGAGTACGACCGGCCAATACTGCCGCATGACGAGCAGATATGCCCTCAACTTCCGAATCTCTCCGCGGCTCGTGCTCTGGCTTTGGCTGCCTCTTCTTCTCGGTTCTTGGGTGGGGCGGTCGTCTCCAGAGAGCGCAGTAGACGAGTGGAAACCCCTGCGATCTCTTCCACCGCCGCCAGAAAGTATTCTTCATTTGCCTTTGACGGCTTATTGAAGCCAGTAATCTTCCGAACAAACTGCAACGACGCAGCCCGCACCTCCGCGTCATTCACCGGCGGATCAAAGTTGAAAAGAGATTTGATATTTCTGCACATTCTCGCATGACCTCCGGGAGGGATGTCCCAAATGGTGCACCGCATTTAGTGTGACACAAGTCCAGAGGTGTTTGCTTAGGGACGAGGTTCCGGCGCAGGCTGATCCTTATGCACCTGATCCACCACATTGCGGACCGCTTCGACGACCACCTCAGGCCGGTCGAGTTGAATATAGTGCGAGCTATTTTTGGCGATCGTCCGCGTGCCCCGGGTTGAGAGATGAGTCAATTCATCCTGCATTTCCTCCCATGCGACGTTCATGGGCTTAACCAGATCGGCGGGGATTTCGGGTACCGGCACGTTGGGATCGTGAGACAGAACAGCCAGCGGCAGATCGCCCAGCGAACCCGTTGTGGCAGCCTGCGCTGCGCTTTCGGGAAACTTTTTCAGTTCCGTAAGATCCTCGCGGTAGCTGTGTAAATTGCAATCGGCAGCGCGAACCTTCGCATCGCTGCCGCAGAAGCCCAGCAATCGCGGAATCCCGAACGGCATTGCGAACGTCAGAAATTCTTGTTCACGCACCCAGGTTTTGTCCATGTCATTCAATGCCTGGGGAAAACGCTTTTCCTGATCCGGGTGCGAAGAATCCACAAAAACCATGCCTGCGACTTCCCTGCGATACAAGCTGGCAAAAAGTCGAACGTTGTATCCGCCCATCGAGTGCCCAACCAGAATGTAAGGAGGGTCAACTCCCGCATTGTGCAAAAGTGTGTGCAGTTCCTCCGCCATCACTTTGCTGGTGCGCGGACGCGGACTGTTATCGCTATAACCCAGTCCGGCGCGGTCGTAAGAACAGACTCGCGCAAATTTGGCGATCTGCGGCTGCACTTTCATCCACGAAACATAGCTATCGCCGAGGCCAGAATCGAGAATCACCACAGGAGTTCCCTGCCCTGTGCAATTAATATGCAATTTGTAGGCGCCCACGTCGACGCGCTGACCGGGCATGGGATGAAAGCGGCGATCGCGCGCCTCTGAAATGTTTTCATAAAGGAATCCCGCGGCCGCGAGCACGATGACAAGAATGAATAAGCTCCGAATAACGATGCGCACCCAACGACGGGCAGGCACAGGCGGATTCGTGGGGGTCGGCATGGTCGCTCGCGAAACAGCCGCAGGCGATAGCGCCCGCGCCACACAGTCTATCTCTTCACATAACCGTTCTACATAACCGGCGGTACGGTAATGCTCATCACCGCCAGCGTGCGAATCAATTCGCGACGCACGACCCCAACCGTCGCCAGCAGGAACTGCTTACGCTTCTCATCCGGCTCGTTCAGTATGGAATGGCGATGGTAGAACGTGTTAAAAAGCTGAGCCAGTTGAAAAGCATGCTTGGCGAGGTAAGCCGGTTCAGTCGTTGCGATGCATTGATCCACAAGGAAAGAGGTCTTCGCCGCGGCCAGCCAGAGCTCCCAGATCTCTGTCCCCGATTCGCCTGCCAGCAATTCCGCAAACTTTTCTCGCGACATATCGCCGGCGATCTCTCGTGAAAACACATCGGGATCAATCCCGGCCTTCTTGAAAATGCTCGCGGCTCGGACCACCGCGTATTGCGCGTACGGCCCAGTCTCACCCTCGAAGCTCAGCGCTTCCTTAAAGTCGAAAGCAATCACCGATTGTTTGGTGAACTTCAACATGAAGTAACGCAGAGCACCAATCGCAATTTGTGTGGCGATGGAAAGTCGCTCGGCATCGTTAAGTTGCGGATGCCGGGAATCGACTTCGCTCTTGGCCGAAACGATAAGCTGATCGAGCAAGTCATCGGCTTTGACTCCAAATCCCTTGCGGCCGCTCACCTCGATATAGGATCGCGTCTTATCTTCCTCGCTGAGCATGTATCCCAGTTCCACGGCGCAACGCGGAGTGAGCGCGACCATCTCGTAAGAAAAGTGCGTGTAGTGGTCGGCTGCCTCGTTGTGGCCGAGCCCACGCAGCGCCTCAATGACTGTGTTCTGCGCTTCCGACTGCCGGGCATCGATCACGTTGTAAATTTCGGCGACGCCGCCGAAGTGCGGATGATTTTTCTCGCCCTCGACCGCAGAAATCCAGCACTCGTGCTGGTTGGGATAGCGGTAGAACTTGCGATATCCGAAATCGCGCCCAAGCAGGCCGAACTTCCACATGTGGTAGGCGATGTCTTTGCCGACATAACCGACGGTGCCATTCGAACGCACAATTACTTTTTGATCTTCCTCAGAAATGAGCTGGCCTTCCCCTGTGTTCTCTGTGCCCCCTGTGGTTAAGGACGTTCCCGCCCGCCGCATCACCCAGCAGCCTTTATTCTTCCCTTCGGTCTCGTAAGTGAGTACACCTGCTTCTTTGAGCTTCGCAAAAGCTGCATCCCAAAAATGAAGCTGCAGGATTTCGCTCTCGCGCGGCAAAAAGTCATATTCGATGTCGAGGCGATCCATCGTCTCAAGATGTCGACGCAACACAGCAGTCGAAATCAGCTCGGCAATCGCCGCCGTTTCGCTCGCTGGATCTTCGATGGCATGCAGCGTATCGCGTCGCGCCTGCAGATTTGCTTTGTCTTGCTCGTACCACTGCGACACGCGGGCATATAAATCCCAACAGTAATAGTCGAAGCGCGGTTGTTGAATGAGGAGTTCGATTTCGGCACGGGATTTTTTCTCGATGTGCGTGAAACCTACGACAACATCGGCAACTTGCACACCGGTATTGTCAATGTAGTTCTGCACATCGACTTCCCTGCCCGCATAACGCAGCAGCCGGACAAATGTGTCGCCCAGGACCGCATTCCGCAAGTGGCCGATATGCGCCGCCTTGTTCGGATTGATGCTGGTGTGCTCAACCAGAATCTTGCCCGCGGCAATCTCTGCGGAGGGCTTCCGGTCAGCGACCAGCGCCGCAGCCATCCAGGCACGATCCACCTTGACATTCAGATAGCCCGGAGGCGCGACCTGCAGCTCTGCGATACCCTCGATCGACCCGATCCCCGCGCGAATTGCTTCGGCGATCTTTAGCGGAGCGCTACGCAGGGGCTTGGCGAAAGGAAATATGGGAATGGCAAAATCGCCAAGTTCCACTTTTGGGGGCTGCTCGATCACTACGCGGGGCAGGATTGTGCCTGGGTAACTCTGTACAAGAAACCGCGAGATGCTCTGCGCCAAACGCCGTTCGAGATGACGATACAAGACTTCCCTCTGCGCTATTTGAGAACAGTGATTCTAGCAGAGCGCACGCCGGACGCTGGTTTGAAACGTGCTGGTTTGAAACGGGCTGGTTTGACGCACAGTGCACTGTTCCCTATGATGAAAAATCGATTGTTTCTCTATGCGTATAGCCTACCTCGAATGTTTTTCCGGCATCAGCGGCGACATGTTTCTGGGCGCGCTGCTCGATGCCGGAATTGCGCCCAGCATCTTTCAGGATGCCGTCGAAGCGCTCAAGATCGGGGCAAGGCTTGAGATTTCGCGCGTCGTGCGCGCCGGAATTTCGGCCACCAAGGCGGACGTTTGGGTAAACGGAGAAAAAGATTCACCGCGCGAGAAGCATTGGGAGCACGAGCATTCGCACCGTCAACACTCCCACGACGAGCCGCATACGCATGACCTTGGCGAGCACTCACACTCTCCAGCCGATGGACACTCGCATGACGGTCCGTCTCACACTCATCCTCATGCTCATGACTCGCACTCTCACGAGCATGGTCGCGGCCTGACGGAGATTCGTCAGATTATTTCTGCCTCTTCGATTTCGAGCGGCGCAAAGAAAACGGCCATTAACATTTTTGAAGCGCTGGGACGAGCCGAGGCAAAGATTCACAACACATCCATCGAAAGTATTCATTTCCATGAAGTAGGCGCCGCCGATGCAATGGTCGATATCGTCTGCGCCGCCATTGGCGACGAGGCGCTGGAAGTGGATGAGATTATTTGTTCGCCACTCAACGTTGGCGGCGGCAGCGTAAAGTGCGCGCACGGAACGATTCCGGTGCCGGCTCCGGCTACGGTCGAGTTACTCGCGAATGCGCCTGTGTATTCCTCCGGCCTGATGATGGAGTTAGTCACTCCCACAGGCGCGGCGATCGTGAAAACGCTCGCTTCGCGCTTCACCGCGTTTCCAGAGATGAAGATTGAGAGGTCAGGCTACGGCGCGGGGACGCGGGATTTTCCCGGACATCCGAACGTCTTGCGGTTGACGATTGGAGAAGCTACTCCTCACTCCGTGGCTGCGAATACAGCCACCGATACTGTCGCTGTGCTCGAGGCCAATCTCGATGATCTTAATCCGCAAGTCTTCGGCTACGTGATGGATCGCTTGTTCGAAGCGGGGGCCTTGGATGCCTTCGCCATGCCCGTCCAGATGAAGAAGAATCGTCCGGGCACGTTGCTGACAGTGTTATGCAAGCCCGAGCACGCGAGCGAGCTGGCGCAGCTTATCTTCACCGAGACCACGACCTTGGGCGTGCGGCGGCGCGACGAGATGCGGCAGACTTTGGCCCGGCGCTGGGAAACTGTTGGCACGCTCTGGGGCGACGTGCGTATAAAGATTGCGAGCATGAATGGCACGGTGACGAATTACGCCCCCGAGTATGAAGATTGCCGGCGGATCGCAATGGAGAACCGAGTGCCGTTGAAAATGGTGATGCAGGAAGCGGCCCAGGCTTATCTTCGCAGCGACAGAAAATCTTAAACATAGGGGACACGGAGGCGCACTGGGTAATGCGCTTCGCTTTTTCGAATTTGACCAACGATTTGACTAACCATGAGCAAGAAGTTTTACATCACGACGCCAATTTATTACGTGAACGCGCGGCCGCACATTGGCCATGCCTACACGACCATCGCCTGCGATGCCATCGCGCGGCGCCAAAGACTGCTAGGCGCGGAAACTTTTTTTCTGACTGGCACCGATGAGCACGGACAAAAAATCGAACGCGCCGCGCAGGCTGCGGGAAAAACTCCCCAGCAGTATGCCGATGAAATCTCTGCCGAGTTCCGCCGCTTGTGGAAGCGGATGGGCATCTCGAACGATGACTTCATTCGCACCACCGAAGACCGCCACAAAAAGCGCGTTCAGGAATTATTTCGGAAGATTCGCGACAACGGCTACATCCACAAGGGAACCTACACCGGGCAGTATTGTGTATCGGACGAACTCTACGTCGACGGCGCGCAACCCGGCGATCCCTGCCCCACCTGCGGCCGTATCACCGAAACGGTGCACGAAGAAAACTATTTCTTCAAGCTCTCGGCCTTTCAGGATAAGTTGCTCACGCTGTATGCAAATCCGGAGTTCATTCGTCCCGAGGCACGCCGTAACGAAGTGATTTCGTTTGTGAAGTCTGGACTGCGCGATCTATCGATCAGCCGTTCGACTTTCACCTGGGGCATTCCCGTTCCCGACGATCCCAAGCACGTGATTTACGTCTGGCTGGACGCGCTGGCTAACTACATTACTGCTATTGGCTACGGATCGTCGCACGCCGGAGCGCAGGAAGCTTTCAAGAAATTCTGGCCGGCCGATGTGCAGATGATTGGTAAGGAAATTGTGCGCTTCCATTGCGTCTACTGGCCGGCGTTTCTAATGGCGGCGGGGCTGCCCGTGCCGAAAGCCATCGTCGCCCACGGATGGCTGCTGTTTGAAGAGAGCAAGATGTCTAAGTCGCGCGGAAACATCGTGCGCACGGAAACGATTCTCGACGTGCTGGGCGCCGACGCGCTCCGGTATTTTCTGCTGCGCGAAGTTGTATTCGGTCAGGATGGTTCGTTTTCCTTCGACGCGCTGGTGCAGCGCTACAACTCCGATCTGGCGAATGGGCTAGGCAATCTCGCCAGCCGCACCCTCACCATGATCAATCGCTATTTCAAGGGCGAAGTGCCGTATCCTTCGCATGCGGCATCGAAAACCACCGCGGACGATGCCGTCTCTATGGCGGCGCGGAATGCCATTCTTGAGTTCGGAATATTGTTCAGCGACTTTCAGTTTTCCCGAGCCCTGGAGGTTACATGGGGACTGATTGCCACTGTCGACAAATATATTGTTGAGAACGAACCGTGGGCTCTTGGCGAAAAACAAGACGAAGACAGCCGCTCCCGTCTCGCGACTGTGCTTTACACCGCCGCCGAAGCTTTACGAATAGCGACCGCGCTTGCCCATCCTGTGATGCCGGATGCAACCGCCAGGATCTGGACGCAGATGGGATTGGGAGACATCCAGAAGCTTGCTCTCGACAAATTAACGTGGGGACAGCTTCCCCTGGCAACCAAGCTGGGCGAGGTGCAGCCCGTGTTTCCACGCGCCGACAAAAGCGCGATTGAAAGGATGCAGAGAATGGAAGAGGAACAGAGGACTACACCCGTGGCGGAGGTTCCGGCTGCAACGACATCGATGCCGGTGCCAACCAATGCTGCAGCCGCTCCGATGGCAGCAGCGCCCGCGGCGAACAACAAAATCTCAATCGATGATTTCTCGAAGATCGAACTACGCGTTGGACTGGTAAAGGTCGCGGAGCGCGTCCCGAAAGCTGACAAGCTTCTGCGATTGGAAATTGATATTGGAACCGAGGTGCGGCAAGTGCTGGCCGGAATTGCCGAAGCGTATGCGCCGGAAACCTTGGTCGGACGCAAAGTTGTGATCGTGGCGAATCTGGCACCGCGCAAGCTCCGCGGCATGGAATCGAACGGCATGATCGTAGCGGCATCTCTGGAAGGCGGAAAGCCCGTATTGGCGGGCTTTTTGGAGGATGTGCCAGTGGGAGCGAGGCTGAAGTAAGGCGAGGGATTACTGGCAGTCGAGAAGGTCAAAGTCAAAAACTGGGCCGAGCTTGCTCGGCATGGACAGCCGAGGGCGGCTGTCCCCACATTAAGTTGGCCCAATGTTTGTAGATTCCCACGCACATCTTGATGGCGAGCGATTCGACTCCGATCGCGAGCAGGTGATTGCTCGTGCGCGAGAGGCTGGAGTGCAGACTATCGTCGCGATCGGCAACGGTGACGGACCTAAAGATGTGGCCTGCGGAATTCGCCTGGCCGAAAAATACGATTTCATCTATGCGACTCTCGGCATTCATCCCCACGAAGCTCGTCTTGCGGATGAAACGGCCTACCAAAACATGGCGCGCCTTGCGAAACATCCTAAAGTGATTGCCTGGGGCGAGATCGGCCTGGATTATTTCTACGACCACTCGCTGCGTGATGTACAAAGGGAAGTTTTCGTTCGGCAAATGGAATTGGCCGCGACTGCGAAGCTTCCTATCGTCATCCATTGCCGTCCCTCGGAAGCCAGCGACAACGCCTGGGAGGATTGCCTCACACTCATGAGAGATCATTGGGCTGCAAATGGGCTGGCAGGAATTCTGCACTGCTTCACAGGAAACTTGCCGCAAGCAAAAAGTGCGCTCGACATGGGCTTTATGATTTCCTTCGCCGGCAACCTAACATTTCCCAAAGCGCAGCAGATTCGCGATGCCGCGCTGCAAGTGCCGTTGGAACGCATGCTGATCGAGACGGACTCTCCTTATCTGGCTCCTTTGCCCTACCGGGGGAAGCGGAACGAACCGGCGTTCGTGAAAGAAACCGCGCAAAAGCTGGGCGAATTGCGCGGTTTGACGACGGAAGAAATCGGGCAACAAACCAGCCGCAATTTCTACACGTTTTTCAAATTGGCTGAAATCTCTGAAAGTAAAATTCCGGCAGGTTAGCCTCTGCAAAAACGATTCTTCTGATAACCTCAAAGGTTAGATTCCATCATTTCAGAAAGAAATGAAATCCGATGCCCGATAACAGCTTTGACATCGTGAGCAAGATCGATCTGCAGGAAGTATCCAACGCCATCCAACAGGCATTGAAGGAGATTCATACTCGGTTCGACTTGAAAGACTCCAAGTCGAATATCGAACTCGAAAAAGATGCGATCGTGCTGCACTCTGTCGACGAGTACAAAATGAAGGCAGTGAATGACATCCTGCAGCAGAAACTGGTCAAGCGCGGCGTTTCATTGAAGGGCCTGACTTATGGTGCAGTCGAAGCCGCTGCTGGCGGGACGTCCAAGCGCAAGGTAACGATGCAGCAGGGTATTGCCATTGAGAAAGCGCGCGAGATTGTGAAGCTGGTGAAAGATTCCAAGAAAAAAGCTCAGGCCTCGATCCAGGGAGACCTCGTGCGCATCAGTAGTAAAGATCGCGACACGCTGCAGGAAGTAATCGCCATGCTGCGGCAGCACGATTTCGGAATCGATTTGCAGTTTACAAATTATCGGACGAGTTAGGTTCAAACCTTCGACTCAAGGACAACACGAGCAGGTTCCTCCATTGAGCGCGCCGCCTATCATCGACGGGAAAGAAGTCTTCGACCTGCTGCATGACGATCTTGCGGCTCTGGAAGGCGAGTTCGGGCACGATACTGTCTCGGGCGTGCAGGCCATCACCGAAATCGGAGAGTATCTGCGAAACGGCGGCGGCAAGCGAATTCGTCCAGCGCTTCTTTTTCTTTCTTCCAAGCTGTTCGATTACCAGGGGCGTGGCGCGGTAAAGCTGGGTGCGGTGGTCGAAATCATTCACACCGCCACGCTGGTGCATGATGACATTATTGACGAGGCGAAGACGCGCCGCGGCCGTCCCGCAGCCAATACGCAGTGGGGCAACTCCAAGTGTGTGCTGGCGGGCGACTGGCTTTACATGCAGGCCTTCAAAGTGGCGGTTCAGGAACGCAACTTCCGCATTCTTGACACGCTCATCGAACTAACCCAGCAGATGGTCGAGGGCGAACTGCTGCAGATGGAAAAACTCGGCCAGTTGATCACACTGGATGAGCATTTCGATCTCATCTACCGCAAGACGGCCTGCCTCTTTTCAGTCTGCATGCGACTGGGAGCGATTCTAGGCGGCGCGACGGCGGACCAGGAGCAGGCTCTCGGGCAGTACGGGCACGACCTGGGCATGGCGTTTCAGATTGTCGACGACGTCCTCGATCTCACCGCGTCGGAGGATGTTCTGGGCAAGCCTGTGGCCAGCGATCTGCGCGAGGGCAAAGTCACCATGGCGGTAATCGACGCTCTGGAACGCTGCACTGCGGAAGAGCGGATCAAGATCGAAACCGTTCTTCGCGACCGGGCGTTTAATGGCGTCACTCATTCGCAGATTATGGACATTCTGCAGCGCTACGGGTCCCTGGATGCCGCGACCGCGCGCGCCGCGCGGTATGCCGAGTCTGCGCAGAAGGCAATTTGCGTCTTCCCGGATTCCGAGATCAAGCGGGCATTGCTATGGGCGCCTGATTTCGTGGTCGCGCGGGAGAAGTAAGTCAACAGCCTGGATCGCAGAGAACACCGAGAACTGTCGCGGAGTTCACGGAGACACCTGCATTCTTCCACAGGTAATTGCCTTTCTTTCGTGACATCTACCACGCCGGCACTTGATGTAACTGACTTCGCTCGTTGGGGGACTTAGTACAGAATGCCGTCTTCCCCTCCGCATCGCTCCGCTCCTTCGTCAGGGATTAACCAAATTTCCGGCAAAATCATTGGAGCTTGCATTGAGTCTCTGCGGCAGTTCTCGGCGTTCTCCGCGATTAAGCTTTTCCTGCCTCGTTCCAGCCGACAACAATTTCGCTTGATGCAGACAACCGTGATGCAGACAACATTGACGGCCCAATCTGTTAAATTGTTTTGCATAGTACAAGTTCATGGCCACAACAGTTAAATCTTTCTGCCCTTGGCGGCAACCTCTCCGGCAGTTATGGCGACCAACACTCACCATAGTTATAAGAGGATGCGCCAATCCATTCGTGGCTTAACCGCGTTACATATGCAGCAGTACGAATCTGGCCAGGTTCTTCAAAACGACACGAGGAGATCTCCCATGAAAAAGTTGATGGTTTGTGTGCTGGCAGTCACTTTCGCGATGAGCTTGACCGCTGTCGCGCAACAGGATAACAACAACATGTCGCAAACCCAGACCGACCAGATGGCGCCCAAGGCTCCGCTGATGACCCTTAAAGGCACGGTCAAAATGGAAGGCGACAAAACTGTGTTCGTCAGCGACAAAGACGGCAAGAGCTGGGACGTGATGAATCCAGAGGAATTGAAGGGTCACGAAGGGCATCATGTGCAGCTCAGCGCGCACGTCTATGCCGACAAGAATTCGATCCATGTCATGAGTGTGAAGATGCTCAAGGGCGGATCGATGAACAATGACTCGATGAGCAAATAGTTTCGGCGATACGAAACGGAAGACGTTATAAAACGGAACAGGACGACGACCCTTTTCTCGTTCTTAAGCCAGCCGAATCTATCGGCTGGCCTTTTTAGGATCTGGACTTCCCGTTAGTGGATCGGCGCTTCGTCGAGCTGTTCTTTCAAATCCGGAGTTTCCTCCGGATGAATTCGCCCATGCAGACGAGTCCTGTGCCCATCAATGCAAGACTTCCCGGCTCTGGCACCGGACTGAACGATCCGCCGGGAAGGCCCGTCAAAGTGCCGTTTCCAAGGTTGCCGTTGATTTCCAGAAGACCATTCTGGTTGTAGCTTACAAAGTTGGTGTTAACGTGCTCGGTAAATATCCCCGTAAAATCCGCGTAGGTCCATTGCCCCTTCTGGTCGCTCTCTTCCCACCCGCTGAACATCGCGGTCAGAACGTCGGTTTTGGAGTTGAACGTAGAGTTAAACAAACTGCCGTAAAAGTAAAGTGAATTGCCGCCTTTGACCACTTGATCCATCAGGTCGCCGCTGGCGAAGTTGGTCATGCTGGAGCTGCCACCGCAACAATTCCAAACCTCAAACTCCATATCGTTGTAGCCCGTCGGCGTGCTCTGGTAGTTGTATCCATAAATGTACGACTCAACTCCTGGGTATGCGACGGTCTGGGCGTAGCTGCCCGCACCGTTCAACCCAATTGAATTGGCAAGCGCGGGCATCGCAGACAGGACGACGCCTAGGATAATCAGAAAACGGCTCATTGTTTCTCCCCGGGAGGTTGGGGCTTTTCGCTGACAGCCCAACAACTTCACAAAAGTCACTACACAAACGTCATTACATACCCGCGGATCAATTCCTGGATTGGCTCCGACGAGTGGTTATTGAAGTAACTTGCTTATCAGAGTTCGAAATATTCTTTATACTGAACCGTTTTCTGATTCTCCTGATCCAATTGTGTCTATGGATTTGTACTTGCTCATGGCGCGCCACGGATACGCCCTGACTTTTGGCCTGTTATTGGCCGAGGCCATAGGCTTTCCCTTCCCAGCCGCAATCGCGCTGGTGGCCGCGGGAGCCGCGGTGGGGGCACATGCGCTGTGGGGTCCGTACGTTCTTGCTGCAGCACTCACGGCGTTGCTGCTTGGGGATACGGCGCAATTCTGGCTAGGCCGGTATATGGGGTGGGCGCTTTTGGGATTCTTATGCCGCGTGTCGATTAATCCGGAAACCTGCATCCTGCGCTCCGCCGAATCGTTCTACAAGCGCGGCAAAATTACCCTGGTGATTGCGAAGTTTATCCCTGGCGTAAATACCATGGCGGCTCCGCTGGC